>Ga0134125_10001577_pt1 | contig 27853 bp, 24 predicted proteins | sample KB31751_FD_96464 | JGI IMG/M metagenome (GOLD analysis project Ga0134125, IMG submission 96464) | Terrestrial soil microbial communities with excess Nitrogen fertilizer from Kellogg Biological Station, Michigan, USA - KB3-175-1 | ecosystem: Environmental > Terrestrial > Soil > Unclassified ... | reverse complement strand
GAACACGCAAGGATTGAAGGGAAGCGTGCATTGTAAGCGTCAACAAGCGGCCTGGAACGATGCAACGCTGGAAAAAATCCTATTTGGATGTCAAAACAGGAAAACTTAAACGCGTGGACCCTGCCCCAGAGGTATTTTGGTCGGCAGTAACACCGGCCGGAGGAGAAGTGAATACCATCGATTGGTAAGAACCGATCATGTCCATTCTTCCATTCTCCTGCCCAATTCTTGTGCCCGTCGGCTCGGCACTCGACCCCGGCTTCGAGGAGTCCCTGCGCGAGTTGGAGCGGCGCGGGCACACCGGCAACAGTAAGCCGCGTTTCGGGGATTGTCTCTTTCACTTGGCGAAGCCGGGTTCGCCGGCGGAGTGACGTTCCCGCGAACCGCCTTGACGGATGCCGGGGGTTTCGCCTATGGTCCGCCGCCCACCATCCTTAACAAGATGAAGGCACGGAGCGGCTCATGGCAGCAGTCGGCGGGCGAATGGAATCCCTGGAACGCAAGCGCTCGCTGTTCGGCCCGGATTACTTCCTGCTGACCGTGCTCGCACTGGTCTCCGTCGGCATCCACGGCTGGCTGCTCGAGCACACCAAGGTCACCGCCCGCGATAGCCTGGGCTTCGGCCGCTACGCCTACGACTTCCAGTCGCCGGAATCATCGCTGCCCGACGGACCGCACCCGCAGCGCCAAAAGGTCGATGTTGTCCGCGCCCAGCAACAGCACCCCGGCTACCCAATCGCCATCTGGATCACGGCCAAGTTCGTTCGCCACACGACGGACCTCTCGCTCCCCGAAAGCATGCTCCTGGCGGCTCAGATCGCCAATGCGATCGCGGCAGTGCTGCTGGTCGTGCCGATGTATCTGCTCGGCCGAATGCTGTTCGGACGTTCCGTGGGATTCTCCGCTGCGCTCTTATTTCAAGTGCTGCCGATCCCCGCGCGCATCACCAGCGACGGCCTGTCCGAAGGCGTTTACCTGTTGGCGATCGGCGTGTCACTGCTGCTGGCCGTGCGAGCGGTGCGGCGGCCCGGCGTCGGCGGCTTCCTCGCGACCGGCCTCGCCGTTGGAGCCAGCTACTTGGTTCGCCCGGAAGCGATGCTCCTCGCCGCCGCGACCGGCGCCGTCGCTGCGTGGCTCGGTTTCACTCGCCGCTGGCCCCGCGACCTTGCCGCCGGCCGCCTCACCGCACTCGCCGTCGGCGTCGCCCTTGTCGCCGGGCCGTACATGCTCGTCATCCAGGGCTTCAGCAACAAGCAGAGCCTCAACCATCCCATCGACCCGACCGGCAGCCCGCGCGAGCGCATGCTCAAGGGCAATGCCCAGGCGGCACCGGCAATTCGTGGGCCGCTTTTCGCCAAATGGATGAGCTTCGAGGATGAAACCGGATTGACCGGCCGGGTGCTGTGGGGCATCCGCGCCGCCGCCGAAGAGACCGTGAAAAGCCTCTTCTACGGCCCGGCGATCTTCGCCGTGGCGGGGCTCGTTTTCCTTCGCCGTCGCCTGTCGGCCGAGCCGGGCTTGTGGCTGCTCATGCTGGTCGCGGGCCTGAATGCGGCCGGCCTCGTCTTCCTCGGCACGCACAAGGGGTATGTCTCTGAACGACATACAGTCCTCTTGGCGTTGATCGGCTGCCTGTTTGCGGCGGCGGCCTTGGAACCGATCGCCGAGCGATTGCTGGGACGCTTGCCGAAGGTGGGTTTCTTTTGGGCCGGGAAAATGGGGCCGCCGGCGCTGCTGGTGATACTCGTTGGGTTAGCCCTTCCCGCGACCTTGAAGCCGATGCACGCCAATCGCGAGGGACACAAGTACGCCGGCATCTGGCTGCAGAAACACCTGAAACACGACGATTGCCTGGTGGATCCGTTCGAATGGGCGCTCTGGTATTCGGAGCGTTCGATGTATTACGTCCCGGAGGATCCGCCGGCCGAGCCGCCGCCGGTCGCGACGTATGCCGTGGTGGACGACAAGATGCGCGGCGACGAACACGTCCGCCTGCCGCGCTGGCAGCAGGCCAAGAACATTGCCGCCGATGGCCGGTCCGAGGTCGTCTATCACTGGCCGGAGGACGTGCCGGTCGATCAGGCCAAGGTGAAGGTCTACCGGCTGATTCGCAAATAGATCGCCGATTACTGGCAGTCAGAAAAGTAATGATGTAAAGCCAACCAGCCCCTCGCCTCTCCCCGCTGGGGAGAGGCCGCAATCTCGCGCGAGCGAGATGGCGGGTGAGGGGTCTTCTTATGCAGATTCGGCCCCTCACCCGGTTTGCTCGCTGCGCTCGCAAACCACCCTCTCCCCAACGGGGAGAGGGTCAGAAAGGTATCCGGTTTGATGTCATTGCTTACCTGACCGTCAGTAGCCGCGATCCAACGGGGAGCGCGTTGGCTTTCGCGCTCCCCATTGCGTCGCGGCTAATCAATGTCACTTCTTGATGCTTTTCTCGATGCGGGCGTGGATGTCCCCGAGCACTTTCTGAAAGCGCGGGTCGGCCACGTTCCCGAAATCGTCCTTGAAGCGTTCTTGCGAAAGCCCTTCGCGCAAGCCGTCCATCGCCGGCAGGAACGGTTCCAGCGTCGTTTCGCCGGTGAGCCGCCGCACGTGGATGTTGTTGTCGCCGACGACGCGGGCGAACTCGATCCCGGCAAACTCGGCGGCGATGGCCGGGAAACTGATCCCCGTCGTTCGCCCCAGGGCCGGCTTGGCGAACGACCGCTCGATGGCGATCTCCTGGGCCTGCTGGAACGTCCGCAGTAGTTCGCCGGTGCCGCAACCGATGGCGAATCGCCGGCACAAATCGCGGCGGCCCCGCAACGTTGGATTCCCGAGCGAACGGACCCGTTCCTGCCGCTCCGTTTCGCTTTCGATTCCCTTCACCATCTCGGCGGTCGATGTATCGTTCAGCAAGGCGTCGGTATCGTCGAGGGCGATGGCGATGCCGATAAGAAAGCCGCTGACGCGCTGGTTCTGATTGGCGCTGAGGCCGTTCTCGTTCCAGGCGGCGACGGCGGCCGCCTTGACGTAAGCGGCGGCGAGGGCATCGCCAGTGAGTGAACCGGCGTGGTCCTTGGCCTGGGCCGCGATGGCCCGAATCACGTGTTGGGCCACCTGGTCGCGAGCCTGGTTGGCGACTTTCTCCGGGTCGCCCTTGGGAACCGGGTCGGGCTCAACTTTCTTCGGTTCAACCGGCGCCTTGGCGATGTCGCGATCGAAGTCATTGAGATAGGCGAGAGCGTTGGCGTCGCCGGGGTGCAGTTTCACGAGCGCCTGATAGACGCGCGCGAGCCGGGCTTTGGCGGCCGGCGAGGCATCGCTGACCCGGGCCAGCGGCCCGCGCCGCAACTCTTCGCCCCAGATGTTCATGGCCAGCACATTGAGCGGGTCGAAGCGAAATCGGTACGCCGCGTGAAGGGCCACGCCATTGGCGATCTTCGTCCGCATCACGGTGCCGGGGTCGGCTTCGGGATCGACGAGCGTGGCGCCGAGGGCCAAGCCGATGTGATGGATCATCGCTTCGACCTTTTCCGGCTCGGCGCGCGGCCCCGATTCGCGCAAAAGAATGTGCCGCGTCGGGAACGCCTTGACCGCCCCAAATGGGATCAAGTTTTGCGGCTCCTTCGGATCGACGCGGATGCGGCTCGTGTAACCGATGGCCAGCGCCGCCGGCTTCACCTTCACGTTCGTAGCAAAGTCCGCGAGAAGGTCGCCGATGTCCTTGGTATCCGGCGCCGATTTCCAGGTGTCGAAGCCGGCGAACTCCAGTTGGATGTTGGCGTGGGCGGCAATCACGGCGGCGGCCTCATCGAAGCGGGTGCGAACCACCTTTTGCCACAAGGCGTCGGCCCGCGGATCGGCGTCATCCACCAGCAAGGTCACGGGAATTTTGGCCGGTTCCTTCGGCAACGGCTTGGCGTCCGGCTTCAGATCCCGGTCGGGAATCTCGCCGGGCATGGCGATGCCTTCGAGCCGCCGCTCAGTTTTCATGTCCGGCAAGAACACGTAGGCGTGGTAAGGATCGAGGCGAAGGGTGGCGTTGGCCGGCTTGGCGGGGAACGTAATGTCGCACGGGCCGGATACCGTCACGGGCCGAACCTGGGCGCTTCCCAGCGTGACTTTACGCGGCTTCTGTTTCGCTTCGGTGAGGGTAACGGTGAGTTCTTCCGGCGTGAAGTTGCCGAGGACGACGATGGCGGCGGGTGAGCGAGGGGCGAACGAGCAACTGAGGGCGATCGCGAAAAGGAACCTCATATTCTTCCCCTGTGCCGACAATAACGGCTATGGGGACTCTATCACCCATACGGCCGAGGTCAAATGGCACCGCATGTCGGGCGGAGCCGCGACCCAACGGGGGGCGCGCTTTCACGTTCGCCGCATTGCCCGTAAGGTGTCCCCATGATTGCCATTAACGATAGTCTGACGATTCCCGATGACGAACTGGAATGGAGGTTCGCCCGTTCCGGCGGCCCGGGGGGTCAGAACGTCAACAAGGTGTCGTCGAAGGCGGTGCTCCGCTGGATGGCGGCGCGAAGTTCACTTGCGATTCCATTGGCGGCGTGGGAACGCATGAAGGCACGCTTCCCCAGCCGCTTCACGGTGGATGGCGAAGTCCTGATTTCGTCCCAGGAATACCGCGACCAGGAGCGGAACAAAAAGGCCTGCGAGGAGAAGTTAGCTGCGATGATCGTCGCGGCGTTAGTCGAGCCGCGGCCGCGCAAGAAGACGAAGCCGAGCAAGGGCGCAAAGAGACGCCGTCTTGCCGATAAGCGGCTCCTCTCCGCCAAGAAGCAATCGCGCCAACAATCGGGCCACGACGAATGAGTGTCACGCATCGGTTTGGTGGCACAGGCTTTCTTGCCTGTGCAAGTCGTTCGCACAGGTAAGAATGCCTGTGCCACCAAGATCCAAGCGATACCATGACCTCGATGCTGTCCGCAAGCGAACCGGCCCTGATCCTTGCGCCGATGGAGGGTGTGACCGACGCTCCCATGCGTGCGCTGCAGGGGGAAGGGGGCGCCTTCACGCACGCCGTCTCCGAGTTCCTCCGCGTCAGCCATTCCGTGCTGCCGAAGGGCGTCTTCCTCCGCCATGTGCCCGAACTGCACTCGGGTAGCCGAACTCCGACCGGCTTGCCGGTTCAAATCCAGTTGCTGGGCGGCGACCCCGAGCGGATGGCGGAGTCGGCGGCCGTCGCTGCGCTAGCCGGGGCCGCGGCGATCGACTTGAACTTCGGTTGCCCGGCCCGGACGGTGAACTCGCACGACGGCGGGGCCACGCTGCTGAAGTTCCCGCATCGAGTTCGCGATATTGTCGCCGCGGTTCGCGCCGCCGTGCCGAGCCCCGTTCCCGTTTCGGCCAAGATGCGGCTCGGCTGGGATACCATCGACGCCATCGATGACAACGCCCACATGGCCGCCGAAGGCGGAGCAGCCTGGGTGACGATTCACGGCCGCACGCGCTTTGCGGGCTACTCGCCGCCGATCTACTGGGAACCGATCGGCCGGGTCCGCGAACAGTTGCGGATTCCCGTGGTGGCCAATGGCGACATCTGGACGCTTGACGATTTTCGCCGCTGCCGCGACGCGACCGGTTGCCAGCACTTCATGCTCGGCCGCGGCGCGCTCGCCAACCCGCTGCTCGCCAGGCATGTCGCGCGGGAACTCGGCATCAACCGCCACGAACCGGAACCAGCATGCAACTGGCCGACGCTCTTGCATCGGCTCGTCGAATGGTCGAAGCGGTTCGTCCCTTACCGATCGGAATCGCTGGTCCGCCGGTTGAAGCAATGGCTCAAACTGGCCGCGACGTTCGGCTCGTTCCGCGGCTTCGAGGCCATCAAGCGGGCCGGCACCGTCGAAGAACTGATGCAGCAAATGCCCGCGTAAGCATGGGCCACTGAAGGTTCCCGGCGGGGAGCGCGGCCCCACGTTGGCCACCCGCAGATTGCTATTGCATCGCTTTGGGGAAGTCTGCAACAATTCCGCCCCGGTCGCATTAGCCGTTGCTGTTTACCGCTCGCCCCAGGAGTTTCACGGGGACAAGGATGTCGATTGGCGCAGTGATTTCCGAGCCGCTCGCTAAGCCGGCGGCGGCCCGGCTGAAGGGGGCAGTTGCCGGCTCCGTGGTGGTCGTTACCGAGCCGCCGGCGCCGGCAATTCCGCGGATCGCCCTCTGGCAACTGGCCGCGCTCATTGCCCTGCTCGCCTGGGCATTCCTGCCCATGCTCCGCGTCTTTTTCGATAAGTGGGTCAACGATCCGCAGTATTCGCACGGCTTCCTCGTGCCGTTGTTCTCCGCTTATCTCTTGTGGAAAAGCGAGCCGCAGAGAGCGTTCTCGCCAAGGCCGTGGCTCGGCGGATGCCTCTTGATCCTGTGCGTGGCCATGCGCGGCGCGGCGGGCAGCTTGCTCTTCCATCAACTGGATGCGGCGGCGTTTCTCTTGGGCCTCGCCGCCATCGCCCTCGCGGCCGGGGGAATGCCGCTCGTGAGGCGAACGGCGCCGGCCATCGCCTTCTTGATCTTCATGGTGCCGCTGCCTTACGAACTGGAGCGCAACGTCGGCCAACCGCTCAAGGACGCCGCCACCGCTTCCAGCACTTACCTGCTGCAAACGCTGGGGCAGCCGGCCATCCGCGACGGCAACCTGATCCTCATCGACGAGGTGAAGCTCGGCGTCGTCGATGCCTGCAGCGGCCTCAAGATGATGATGACGTTCGCGGCTTTTTCCATGGGCGCGGTGCTGCTCATGCGCCGAAGCCGCTTCGAAAAGATCATGGTGCTCCTCGGCATCATCCCGATCGCCATCGCCGCCAATGTCCTCCGCATCACCGCGACGGGGCTCGTTTCCGTTGCGACCGCGAATCAAGAGACGCTCCACTTCTGCCACGATCTGTTCGGCTGGCTGATGATGCCGGTGGGGCTGGCTCTGCTCGGTTTGGAAGTCTGGATACTGAAGCGGTTGGTGGTGGAACCAGCGTAAGCCCACTCGTGGCAACGGGTGAGCGGAATACCAATGCCTGAATGGATGCGGGCTCTATGAACGGACCAACTTTCGCCCAGACACAAGCCGCCTCAAGCGCCCCGGCGCATCGGGGCGCGGCGGCGCGGGCCGCCCGACCCGAACCGGATGCCGGAAACGGACTCCGCATTCTCACGTACCTACGCCTCCACTGGCTGATGATCGCCTTCTGCGGCACGCTCATCGGCGCCGGCGGCGCCTACGCCGCCTGGGAACTCTTGCCCAGCAAGTTCGAATCGTACTCGCTTTTGCAAGTTTCCTCGTCGCCGACCACGCTCGCCAATTACGGCAACCCCAATCAGAATCGCACCGACTTCACCACCTACGTGAAGACGACCGCGAACCTGATCAAAAGCGATTTCGTACTCAACGCCGCCCTTCGCGACATCAAGGACTTGCACACCATCAAGAGCCAAAAGGAACCGATCAAGTTCCTGACGGAGGAACTGCAAGTGACGGCGGCGGACGGTTCCGAAGTGGTTCGCATCACCATGGCCGGCCACGATCCCGGCGACACCAAGCGGATCGTCGATGCCGTGCAAAAGGCCTTCATGGTCGAAGTCGTGCAGAAGGAAGTGCTCCTGAAGAAGGCCCATTTGCAAACCGTCGAGGACATGAAGCAAGAATTCCAGAAGATTCTCGAGAACAAGACGAAGAAGCCCGATGCAATCATCAAGGTGGGTGGAGTGAACGGCGCCGATGGCGCGCCGAACCCGTTCCCAATTCCGCCGGTGAACGGCCTGGCCCCGCCGCCGCCCGTCGTGCCCCTCAATGCCACCGACATTTTCCTGAAGCACGACCCCAAGTCGATCATGGGCCGCTATGCCCGGGCAATGGAGGATTGCGAGAAGCTGCCCCGCGACATTCAGGATGGCCGCGAGCACTTGAAGGAACTCGAAGCGAAGATGCAGGCCTTGAAGCAAGCGCCGATTGCGGCCGAGACGATGGCCTTGGCCGAGAAGGACAGCGAGGTGGTCGATGAAGGGAAGCGGCGCAAGGCCGCCAAGACGCGCTACGAATTCGCCCGGGCCGTCGCCGGCAACAGCGATTCGCCCCCGGACGTCCAGAACCTGAAGACCTCCTGGGAATACCACGAAGCGCGCTACAAGCAACTGATCGACGATAAAGCTCGCGCCCTGGAGACCACGAAGCGCAAGGACGAAATGGCGAAGCTCGCCGCCGAGTGGGAAGCCATCAAGCACCTTGTGAAGAAATCGGAGACCCATCTGGGGAGTGCGAAGGCGGCCTTCGAGCACGCCGGCAAGCAACTCGCCGAGATGCCGGCGCTCGCGACCGTCGGCTACGACCGCCCGGGCTCGCTTTACGACGTCGAAAAGACCGACCTCGTGACGACGGACATGATCTTTAGCCGGCTCGTGTCGCAGTTCCATTTGACGAAATTGGAACTGGAATCGCCGCCGCGCGTTCGCCTGCTGCAGCCGGCCTCGAACCCGTCGAAGCGCGACATGCGCAAGCAGATTCTCGGGACGGTGTTCGCCGGCTTGATGGGCTATATCCTGCTCGCTTTCGGCGTCATTAGTTACGAGACGATGGGTCGACGGATCAGTTCGCTTGCCGATATTCGCACCGCCGGTTCCACCGCCGTGGTCGGCGTGATTCCCTGCTTGCCGAACGAAGCCGGCGGCCGCGACCCCATCAAGCGAATCGCCGCCAACGAGGCGCTCGACAAGTTGCGAACGTACGTGACGCAAACGTGGCTCAGTCGCGGCGCGACGACCGTCGCCGTCACCAGCCCCATCGGCGACGAAGGCAAAGCCTTCACCGCCTTCGGCCTCGCCAGCAGCCTGGCCCAGGCGGGCTATCGCACGCTGGCCCTCGATTTCGACTTGCTCGACCCGGCGCTGCATCACTATGCCGGAGTGGCCAACGGCGCGGGGATGTGCGAAGTGTTGCGCGGTGAAGTGGAACCGCGGGCGGCGGTGCAAACCCTGGCCAACGGTCTGGACCTGGTAACGGGGGGCAAGTGGTCCGACGAGGCGCGGAAGGCCGCCGTCGGTGGCCGCCTGGAATCGCTGCTCGCCCGGCTCAAGGAACCGTACGACTGCGTGGTGCTCCACGGCCACGCGATCCTGACCGCCGCGGAATCGGTGGAAGTCGCGCGCCGCTGCGAAGTGGTGCTGGTGTGCGCCCAGTACCGCGAGACGAAGTCGCCGCTGTTGCGGCGAGCCACGGACCGCATCGCGTCCATGGAGATTCCGTATTCGGGCGTCGTGTACGTCGGCGCCACGGAAGAAGAATCGCTGTGTTAGTTCAAAAAGCCCACGGACGGCCGTCCGTGGGCTTGCGAGGTCCCATGCTCAAAACCACGACATTCATCGCGATTGCCGGGCTGATCGTTGCCGGGGCCATGGTCAACGGCGCCGCGACGCAGCGCTGGACCGCGTTCGAAACGAACCCGGAGAAGACCGCGGCGCTGCACGCCTTCGAACTCCGCTTCCAGGACTGGCATGCCGAACTCGTGCCCAACGATATGCCGACCAATGAACGGAGCACCGCGACCAGCCGGCAATACGTGTCCGCCGGCACCGGCCGCTCGGCCATCGTCACGCTCATCAGCGGCATCCCCGGATCGGTCTCGGCGCACACGCCGGATATTTGCTATCCCGGCAGCGGCTACAAGACGTTCCGGGCCCCAAAGAAAGAGACCGTCGCCTTGCCGAGCGGACAATCGGCCGAGGTGTATGTGGCCGACTTCGAAAAGAAAACGGCGACGAAGCACGACCGGGTGAGGGTGCGGTGGACGTGGGCCGCGGCGGGAAACTGGGTCGCCCCGGACCGGCCGCGCTGGCAGTTCGCCACGCAACTCATGAAGGTGCCCGTGCTGTACAAGGTTTACGTGGTGACGGGTCTTGCCGAGGCCGCCGACGCCCGCCCGGAAGACGACGCCGTCACCCGGGCCTTTGTCGCCGCGACCCTGGTGCAATACGGGGCCGCCATCGCCGAATGACAGTCGCCTGACACTCGTCGCCCTCCTCGAGGATTGGCCCAGTGAAGTCCGAGCGTTCTCCACGGCGACTAGCCGTTCTGGCCGCCCCCAGGCCCGCGATGCGAAAAACCGCCGTGTCGATCCGTCCCATCACCGTGCTGCCGCTCCGCCTGGCCCCGGCCGGGCTCGGCAGCCGGTTCAAGGCGGCGGCGGATTACGCACTCGCGGTTCTCGGGCTCATCCCGGGCATTCCGCTAATGCTGCTGTGCGGGCTGCTGGTGCGGCTGACATCGCGCGGGCCGGCGTTCTACACGCAAACCCGCGTCGGCCGCGGCGGCCGCATCTTCACCCTGTACAAAATCCGCACCATGGTTCACGATTGCGAGAGCCTCACCGGCCCGCGCTGGAGCATGCCCGGCGACCCGCGGATCACGCCCGTCGGCCGCATTCTCCGCCGCCTTCACCTGGATGAATTGCCGCAATTCTTCAACGTCTTGAGGGGGGACATGTCGCTGGTCGGGCCGCGCCCGGAACGCCCGGAGATCGTCAAGAAACTTCGCAAAGCCGTCCCCGGCTACGACCGCCGCCACGCCGTCAAGCCCGGCATCACCGGCTTCGCGCAAATTCACTTGCCCCCGGATAGCTGCATCCGCAGCGTCAAGAACAAGCTCGTCTACGATCTCTTTTACGTCCGCAATCGGTCGCTGCGGTTCGAAGCGTCGATCGTGACGGCGACGCTGTTGAAGCTGCTCGGCCTGCGGCGGCTCTACCAGCGCAAGCCGCGCTTCCCAACCGATGATGGGAACGATTAGCCGCGATCCGATCGCTGACGATTAGCCGCGACCCAAAGGGAAGCGTGCGTTTTTCGGAGCTTCGCATGCCGTCGATCAGCGCGATCGTTCCCGTGCGGAACGAGGGACGGGGAATCGAGGCGGCGCTGCGAACGCTTCTGACTCAGGACTTCCCGCCAGACCAATTCGAAGTGATCGTCGCCGATGGCGCTTCGACCGATGACACGGTGCCGGTCGTTCGCCGCTTGCAGGCCGAATTCGCCAATTTGAAGCTGGTTTTCAACGCCGGGCGGCTGGCCAGTTGCGGCCGCAATACAGCCCTGCGGCACGCGCGGATGGATGTCGCCGTCATCGTCGATGGCCACTGCACCGTGCCGGATCGCAACTATCTGCAAAACATATCGGAGGCGTTCGCGACGAGCGGCGCCGCTTGCCTGGGCCGGCCGCAGCCGCTCGATGCCCCCGATCCGACCCCGTTCCAACGCGCCGTCTCCATTGCCCGCGCCAGCCGTCTCGGCCACAATCCCGATTCGGACATCTTTTCCAACGAAGCCAAGTTCGTGCCGCCGCAAAGCACGGCGGTGGCTTATTCGCGCCGCGTCTTCCATCGCATCGGCCTCTTCGACGAATCGTTCGATGCTTGCGAAGATGTTGAGTTCAACGAACGCGTCCACCAGGCCGGCATGACCTGCTACTTCACGCCGAAAGTGAAAGTGCTGTACCACCCGCGTTCGAACTGGCGGGGGCTCTTCTACCAACTGTCGCGGTATGGAATGGGGCGGGCGCGGTTGGCGTTCAAGTCGCCGAAGTCGCTGACGCTGCCGGCGCTGGTGCCGCCGGCCTGGGCGTTGTGGCTGCCGCTCGCCGGCTTGCTGAGCCTGGCGGCGCCGTACCTCGGCTGGCTCTGGTTGACTAGTATTCTCCTGTATCTGCTCGTGCTTGGTGGCGCGAGTTGGTATCTGGCGCGCGGCCAGTCGCCGGCCATGCGCGGCCGCGTCGCGCTGGTCTTCAGCGGCATCCACTTCGGCTTCGCCTGGGGCTTCTGGAAAGAAGTCGGCCGCCAGACCGCAACCCGTCTATCGCGTACCCATCGAGAATCGCTCCGCGGTTGAGCCGCAGCTACGCAAGGAATCTCGCATGAAAACCCACACCGATTACCTGACCATCAACCACCCCGATAAGACGGGGTTCGTTCACCTGACGCCGCAGGTCGAACAGGCCGTCCGCAAGTCCGGCGTCCGCGAGGGCATCGCGCTCGTCAATTCCATGCACATTACCAGCAGCGTCTTCATTAACGACAACGAAGGCGGCCTGCACCACGACTTCGGCGTCTGGCTCGAAAAGCTGGCCCCGTTCAATCCAGATCCGAACGTCTATCACCACAATCGCACCGGCGAGGACAACGCCGATGCCCACCTGAAGCGGACCATCATGGGTCGGGAAGTCGTGGTCGCTATCACCAACGGCAAGCTCGACCTGGGCCCGTGGGAAGCGATCTTTTACGGCGAATTCGACGGGCAACGGCCGAAGCGTGTCTTGATCAAGATCATCGGCGATGCGTAAATCAGCGATCACTTCACCAGCGCCGCGGCCGCGTCCGCCACTTCCCGACGGATGCGGATCACACTCCCCTTATCCGCCGGGTGAACGCGATTCGTCAGAATGATCACTGCGATCTGGCTCTTTGGGTCGATCCAGATCGAGGTTCCGGTGAAGCCGGTGTGGCCGTAGCCTTCGCCCGCCGGAAAGACGCTGCCGCGCTGCCCCGAATAGGCCGTGTCCACGTCCCAGCCATAGGAGCGAAAGAAGTTCCGCGGCAGCTTGGGTAGTTTCTCGGGCAGCACTTCATGCGACGCGGTAAAGAACTTCACCGTCTCCGGCTTGAGGATGCGGACGCCGTCGAGTTCGCCCATGCGAAGCATCATGCGGCAATAGCGAACGAGGTCGTCGGCGGGTGCGAAGAGCCCGGCGTGGCCGGCGACGCCGCCCATCGCGAACGCCCGCGGATCGTGCACTTCGCCGAGAATAATTCGGCCATTGCGCTTGCCGGTCGGAGCGATCCGCGCTTGCAAGCTCGCTGCCGGCTTGAACCCGGTATCGGCCATTTTGAGCGGCTTGAAGACGCGCTCTTCGGCAAAACGATCGACGGGCATGCCGCCGATTCTTTCCACGAGTTCGCCCAGCACAATGAAGCCGACATCGCTGTAGCGGAAGCGCGAGCCGAGTGGGGCTTGGAGCTTGAGTGCCGCGATGCGTTCCATCGCCTTTGCGCGGCCATCCTTGTAATCGGCGATGTCGTTGTCGGCGATCAGGCCGCTGGTGTGCAGCATCAGGTGCGCGACGGTCACGTCTTGCTTGCCGTTGGCGGCGAACGCCGGCCAGTGCTTGGCGACTTTATCTTCGGGACGGAGTTTACCCTGCTCGATGAGGAGCATCAGCGAAGTGCCGGTCGCGATGGGCTTTGTCAATGATGCCAGGTCGAAAATGGCGTCCGCTGTCATCGCGGCTTTCTCGGGCTCGACGGCCCGATTGCCGTAGGCCTTACGCAGAATCACGCGCTCATTGTGAAGAACGACCACGACGGCGCCGGGGCAGTCGCCGCGCCGGATGGCGGCCTCGACCGCCTTGTCGATGGCCGATGAGTCCACGGGCGCATGAGCCAGAAGAATCGGAGCGAGCCAGGCAAACATGGCGAAATCTCGTTAAGTGAGGAGCCTTCTTGGTGGCACAGGCATTCTTGCCTGTGCAGGTTTACACTGCCGTCACTTCGCGGAGCGCGGCAATCAATCGGCCGATGTCGTCTTCCGCCGTGAATGGTCCGGGACTGACGCGGATGAGGCCGTCCGGGAAACTGCCGAGCGCGCGATGGATGTACGGAGCGCAGTGCAACCCCGGACGCACGGCGATGTCGAAGGCCTGGTCCAGAATGCCGCCGAGTTCCGGCGCCGGGATCATGTTGGAACGAAAGCTCACGGTGCCGACGCGGCGGTCGGCGTTGCCGTGGCCGAACACTTCGAAGCCGGGCAGTTCGGCGAGGGCAAGGCGAAGCCGATCGCAGAGCTGAACCTCGTGTTTGCGGATGGCTTCCGGCGACCGTTCCTCGACGAAGTTCAGACCGGCGACGAGGCCGGCGATGCCGAGGACGTTCGGCGTGCCGCCCTCGAGAAAGTACGGAAATTCCCGGGGTTGCGTGGGCGATGCGGAATCCCCGCCGGTGCCCCCTTCGCGCCATGGCCGGAGGATAACGCGCGGGCCGACATAGAGCGCCCCCGTGCCGGTGGGGCCGAGCAGCGACTTGTGCCCCGGAAATGCCAGCAGGTCGATGCACTCGGTTTGCACGTCGATGGGAACGACGCCGGCGGTTTGCGCAGCATCGACAAGGAAGATGGCATCGCGCCCGCGAACGATCCGGCCAATCTCGGCAATCGGCTGAACCGTGCCCAGCACATTGCTGGCGTGGGTCATGGCGACGAGCCGCGTCTTGGGGATAAACGCGGCAGCGACCGCGGCTGGCTCGACGGTGCCGCCGGCATCGGCAGCTATTCTGGTTAGCGTGATCCGCTCCGCTTCGGCCAGCGCCGCGAGCGGCCGGGATACGCTGTTGTGTTCCAGGTCCGTCGTGATGACGTGATCGCCGTCGTCGAGCAACCCCTTGAAGGCGATGTTCAACGCGTCGGTACCGTTGAGCGTGAAGATAAAGCGTTCGGGATCGCGGCCGTTGAAGAAGCGGTTGAGGCGGTGGCGGGCGTCGTTCAATGTGTGCTCGGCGGCGAGGGCCATCTTGTGCCCGGCCCGGCCGGGGTTGGCCAGCGACTTTCGCGCGAACCGATCGAGGGCCTCGTACACCGCCTCGGGCTTTGGGAAACTCGTCGCCGCATTATCCAGGTAAATCATGGAACCGACCGCCTCGAGACCTCGCGAACCTCACTGGCATGATAGTTGTCGGCAGCATGGGCGGCGAAGTGGCCGGGGCTTTCTATTGCCCATAAGCCAAGCGGATACACGGAGGCAAGCGAGCATGCCGAGCTACAACCCTGCCGATGTCGAACGGCGCTGGCAGCAGTTTTGGGAAGCGAACAAGACCTTTCGCACGCCGGACCCCGGCGACCCCGCCGCCGCCGGCAAGACGCCGCTCTACATCCTCGACATGTTCCCTTACCCGTCCGGGGCCGGCCTGCACGTCGGCCATCCGGAAGGCTACACCGCCACGGACATCCTGTCGCGCTTCAAGCGAATGAACGGCTTCCACGTGCTGCACCCGATGGGGTGGGATGCGTACGGCCTTCCGGCGGAACAGTACGCCGTCGAGAAGAACGTCCATCCGCGAATTACCACGCAAGAGAACATCAAGACGTTTCGCCGGCAAATCCAGTCGCTCGGCTTCTCCAACGACTGGGACCGCGAGGTCGACACCACCGACCCGCATTACTTCCGCTGGACGCAGTGGATCTTCCTCCTGATTTACGACACCTGGTACGACCCGGTATTGAAGAAAGGCCGACCGATCAGCGAGTTGCCGATTCCCGAGGATGTGACCAAACAGGGCGAAGCGGCGGTTCGCGAGTATCAGGATTGCCGGCGGCTGGCCTATCAGGCCGAGGTGCCGGTGAACTGGTGTCCGGCGCTCGGCACCGTGCTGGCCAACGAGGAAGTGATCGACGGCAAGAGCGAGCGCGGCGGGCACCCGGTGGAACGCCGGCCATTGCGGCAATGGCTCATGCGCATCACGGCATATGCCGAGCGATTGCTGGACGACCTGGAAGGACTGGACTGGTCCGAATCGATCAAGCAGATGCAGCGAAACTGGATCGGCAAAAGCGAAGGCGCGGAGGTGAAATTCTCGATTAGCCAAAGTCCACCCGTTGCCACGGGTGGACTTGAAGTGAATGTCTTTACGACTCGACCGGATACGCTGTTCGGCGCGACTTACATGGTGCTGTCGCCCGAACACGCGCTGGTCGATTCGATCACCACGCCGGAGCATCGCGATGCCGTGCGAACTTACCAGGAGGCCGCGGCGCGCAAGAGCGAGTTCGAACGCACGGAACTGGCCAAGACCAAGACCGGCGTGTTCACCGGCGCGTATGCCATCAACCCAGTGAATCAGAAGCAGATCCCCATCTGGATCGCGGATTACGTCCTGGCTGGTTACGGCACCGGCGCCATCATGGCCGTCCCGGCCCACGACGAACGCGACTTCGAATTCGCCAAGCAGTTCAATCAGCCGATTGTGAAAGTCGTCGAGCCGTCGAGCCAAGAGTGTGAGCGACCGGAGGAGGTTTTTTGCGAGGAAGGCGTCGCTGTCAACTCCGGATTGCTCAATGGCCTACCTACCGCCGAAGCCAAGCAAAAGATCATCGGCTGGCTGGAGCAGCGTCATCTCGGCCGCCGCCGCGTCAATTACAAGCTCCGCGACTGGCTCTTCTCCCGGCAGCGCTACTGGGGCGAACCGTTCCCCATTCTCCACGGCCCGAATGGCGAAACCCGCACCGTTCCCATCGCGGAACTTCCCCTCGTGCCGCCGGACCTGGAAGATTTCAAACCGACCGGCACGCCGGAAGGCCCGCTCTCGAAAGCGACCGACTGGGTGAACGTGACCATCGACGGCAAGGCATACCGGCGCGAAACCAACACCATGCCGCAGTGGGCCGGGTCGTGCTGGTACTTCCTGCGCTTCACCGATCCGAGAAACACCACGGCGTTCGCCGACTTCGACAAGCTGAAATACTGGCTGCCGGTGGGGCTGTACGTCGGCGGGGCTGAGCATGCCGTGCTGCATTTGCTTTACTCGCGCTTCTGGCACAAGGTGCTCTTCGACCGCGGCTACGTACCCTGCCGCGAGCCGTTCCAAAGACTCGTGAACCAGGGCATGATTCTGGGCGAGAACGGCGAAAAAATGTCCAAGGCGCGTGGCAACGTCGTCAACCCGGACGACGTGGTGGGCGAATACGGAGCGGATAGTCTGCGGCTTTACGAGATGTTCATGGGGCCGCTCGAGGCCGTCAAGCCGTGGAGTTCCAAATCGATCGAGGGCGTGTATCGGTTCCTGTCGCGAGCCTGGCGAATGATCGTCGATGATCCCGCCGAGACCATGCGCTTGAACACCGCGGTGAAGGACGTGCCGCCCGACAAGGACACGCTGCGCGTCCTGCACCGCACCATTCAAAAAGTGACCGAGGACACCGAGGCGTTGCGGTTCAACACGGCCATCTCCGCGATGATGGAGTTCGTCAACCACGTCACGAAGCTCGACCCGCGGCCGCGGAGCGTGTTGGATCCATTCGTGTTGCTCTTGGCGCCGTATGCTCCGCACGTTGCCGAGGAGCTGTGGCGAGCGCTCGGCCACACCGGAACCCTGGCCTATGAACTGTGGCCGAAGTTCGATCCGGCCCTGACCAGGGAAGACGAGATCGAGATTCCCGTGCAGGTGAACGGCAAATTGAAGTCGCGGTTGAAAGTCCCCGCCGAGGTGAGCGACGCGGAGCTTGAGGCAGCGGCCCGCGCGGACAGCGCCGTGCAAACCGCGATTGCCGGCAAAACCATCAAGATGGTTAAAGTGGTCCCCAGGAAGTTAGTGAACATCGTAATTGTTTAGCCGCGAGGCGGAGCCGAGCGCGCGATTTGCGCTACCAGCGCATCGCAGAGTTTCCGCGCGGCGAGTTTCGTATCGCGGCCGAGGCGCAGGAATTCCCCGAGCAATGCCGGCCGCCGCCGCAACGCGGCCAGCGCTTTCCACACCGAGACTTTGCCGCCGGAAAGCAACCGCACCAGTTCCGGCGACAGCGCCGTGTCAACGGCGTCCGAAACGACGCGGATCGCCCGGAACGGCACGTTTCGTTCCGCGCACAGGTCCTGGACTGCCGCCGATTCCATGTCCACGGCGTCGGCATCGTGAAGTTCCGCCAGCCGGCGCTTTTCCGCGGTACCGCTCACCAGGTGGCCAACCGTGATAATCCGCGGCGACTCGACGATGTCGCCGACTCGCAGCGTTGGCCGAAGCGCTCCGCAGAACCCCGCGGCAATCACGAGGGATGGCGTGGTTGCCGCGAGGACCGCCTCCACGCACCGTCGAGCCCGGTCCCGGCCAACCCCCGACACGGCAATCCGGACGTGCGGCCAATCGCGGGTCTGCCGGCGAAATGGCGCCGCCTCGCGTTCCAGTGCGAAACAAACGAAAGTGTTCATCGCGCTCCGCTCCGCAGACTCCGCGTCGCGGCTAAACATAGTTGCAGGTTCGCTCGCTCCGCTTACAATTCACACTTCCGCGAATGTTTCCCGAGGACGCGCATGCCCGGCCGCACGAACCCCGAAGACCTGGCCCTGGCCGAGCTCCAGGCTGAAGCGGAGACGCTCCGTACCCGCATCAACCGCTTTCGCGAATCGCTCGGCCGCTTCTTCGTCCACAAGCAAGAGATCATCGACTTGATGGTGGTGGCCGCCATCGCCCAGGAACCGCTCTTGCTCGTGGGGCCGCCCGGCACCGCCAAGTCCGACCTGGTCGTGAAGTTCAAGGACGCTCTCGGCGTCGACGAAACCGACTACTTCGAATACATGCTAACGCGCTTCACCGAGCCGAGCGAAATCATCGGGGCCATCGACATCAAGGAACTCCGCGCCGGCCGCTACATCCGCAAGAAGGAGGGCAAGCTGCCCACCGCCCGCATCGTCTTCCTCGATGAAATCTTCAAATCGAACTCGGCGATCCTCAACATTCTGCTGACGATCATCAACGAAAAGAAGTTTTACCAGGAAGGGAAGCCGGAGGCAGTGCCGCTGCGAGTGATGTTCGCGGCCACCAATGAAATCCCCGAGCAGGGCGAACTGGCGGCCCTCAAGGACCGCTTCGTCCTCAAGGTGCAAAGCCGCTCCGTGCAGGACGAATTCTTCGAGCAGCTGATCGACGCCGGCTTGCAGAACGAAGCATACAAGGGGCTCAATCAGAAGCCGTGGGTGGAGGGGCACTGCACGCTCGCCGACCTCGTGAAGGCCAATCGCTACCTGACATTCCTGTTCGCCCGCAAGACCGGCAGCGGCCTCGGCGAGGAGCAAAACGACCGGCAGGTCTTCTTCCCGCCCGACGTTTTTCGCGAATATCAGCGGCTCGTGAAAACGCTCGTCCGCGAGGACGAAGTCTTCATTAGCGATCGCAAACTCGTGAAGCTGTACAAGCTGTTCCGGGTGCGGTCGTGGTTGCTCTCGGGCGGCACCGTGAGCCGCGACGACCTGCGCTTGCTGGCCTACCTGGGGGAAACCGAGGCCGAGATCGAACACCTCCGCGACAAGGTGCCGCAACTACTCGGCGACAGCTAAAGACCCTTTCTGGAGGCCATGCCATGTCCCTTCATCGCGTGCTTCTCGTCTTCGCATCGATCGCGCTCGTGGCCGTGCTTTCGGCCTGCCAGTGCCAGGTCGGTCAGCAGCAAGGAAGCGGGAACAAGGAAGAGAATTTGCTTCCCGCCGGGAAGGACGACCCGGCCGAGGCGTCGCTCAAGCGCCTCAACGGCAAGGTGAAGCGAGACGGGCGCCTGCCGGGCAAGCCGGTCGTCGACGTGCATCTCTTCAGCCAGACTGTGACCGACGACTTCAAGGAACTGGCGCAGTTCGATCAATTGCGGCGGCTGGACGTGAGCAAGGGAACGTTCACGGGAACGGGGCTGGCGGCGCTTGCCAAGCTGCCGCTCCAGGAACTTCACCTCACGTTCTGTTCCGTCACCGATGACGGGCTCAAGACCATCGCGACCATCAAGACGCTCAAGCTGCTCGATTTGATGAACGACGACAAGATCACGGACGATGGTTTGCCCGTGCTCGCGGCCTTGTCGAATATGGAAGATCTGACCGTCGGCCAGAACTTCAAGGTGAAGGATGTCGGCTTATCGCAGGCGCTCGGCGGCATGAAGAAGTTGAAGAAGCTCGACGTCAGCAATTCGGGAGTGGGAGACGGCGCGATGGCGGCCCTGCTCGGCTGCCCCGAAATGCAGCTGCTCGCCATCAATGGATCGAAGGTGACCGACGCCGGGATGGCCTCCGTCGGTAAACTCGCCCACTTGCAGGAGCTTCGGGCCGACCCACAACTCACGGATAAGGGACTGGCGGCAATCGCCGGATTGAAGGAACTCAAGTCGCTGGACTCTTACAACACGCACGTCACCTTCGCGGGTTTGAAGGCGTCGCCGCTGCTGCCGCACTTGAAGGAACTGAAGCTCGGTGGGCCGCTGTGTCGAATCACCGACGCCGAAGTGAACCAACTGCGTCAGGCGGCCCCGGGCTGCAACATCACGAAACGCTGATAACCATCGGAGTGGGTCGGATTTCGGCCAGTTCATCCGCCGGAGTCGTTCGGCGGGAGGCGAGCTGTGCGGCGAAGGCGGCATGTTCCGGCGATGCGATGCCGCGAGCCAGGACCGCAAGTACAGTGGCCGCGTCCCGACGAACCGGTTGGAGTTCGTTATCGAGATCGAGCCGCACGGTCGCATTGTCCGCAGCGGTCGTGCCGGGCGTCGACGCCCGATAGTTTCCCAGCCATGTCACGATATCGGCATGCGGGGCGCCGTGGTATTCGCAGCTACGGGCGAAGGCATGTGGACCCCTCCTTCGATGAGTTCGGCCTTGGTGACGTGCGGCATGGCATGATAGCGGCGCTCGAATTCGCCGCGGGTAAGTCGGTCGCCGTTCTGCAACGGCGGCAGCTTACTGGAGGAACCAGCCGACTTCATTGATGCGCTCATGACGGACCTCGTCGATTAACGGAACCCATGTTCGGAGGCGGGGAACGTGCCGTCGCGGACTTCCCGGCAATACGACTGCATCGCCGTGCGGATTTGCGATCCGAGGTCGGCGTAGCACTTCACGAACTTCGGCCGGAAGTCGGTAAATAGGCCGAGCATGTCGTGGAAGACGAGCACCTGGCCGTCGCAGGCCGCCCCGGCGCCGATGCCGATCGTCGGGATGTTCACGGCTTTCGTGATCTTCGCCCCGGCATCCACCGGCACGCTCTCCACGACGAGCGAGAACGCCCCGGCTTCCTCCACGGCCTTCGCGTCGGCGAGCAGTTGCGGTAGGTCGCGCTGCACTTTGAAGCCGCCGAGCAGGTGCACCGATTGCGGCGTCAGGCCGACGTGGCCCATTACGGGAATCCCGGCGTTCACCACGGCGCGAATCGTTTCGGCCATCCGTTGCCCGCCTTCCAACTTGACCGCATGGGCCCCGGCCGTCTTGATCAACTTGCCGGCGCTCTTGACTGCTTGAGCCGCGCTCACTTGATACGAAAGGAACGGCAGGTCCGCGACGACCAGCCCGCGGCGAACGCCCCGGACCACGCAGCGCGTGTGGTAAGCGATTTGCCCGAGCGTGACCGCCAGCGAGTTCGACTGCCCCTGCACGACCATGCCGAGCGAATCGCCGACCAGCAGGGCGTCGACGCCGGCTTCATCGGCGAGGCGGGCCGAGGTGTAATCGTAAGCCGTAACGACGGCGAGTTTCTCGCGCCCCTTCGCGGCGCGGAACTCGGGGACCGTCATGGGGCGTGGAACGGGGGGCGTGGCACTCATGGCGGCCTCGGCGTACGATGTTCTCCCATTCTACAGGGTTTCCTCGCGGCGAGATCGGCGCCTTGCCGCGTCCGTTCCCCGTATCTAGGATAGATGGTTCCTACCGTCCCCCGGCTGCTGGAACGAGAACGTCATGGCCGTACCCAAGAGGCGAACGTCGAAATCGCGGCAAGGCACTCGCCGCAGCCACCACCACATTACACCGGTGCAGATTCAATACTGCCCGAAGTGCAACGAACCCATTTTACCTCACCGCATGTGCCCGAACTGCGGCTCGTACCAGGGCCGCGAAGTGGTGAACATGGACGAGGCCGAGCAGGGGAAGTAAGGCCATGCGGCTGGCGCTCGACGCGATGGGCGGCGACCTGGGCCCCGGTCCGGCCGTGGCCGGCGCGCGGCTCGCCCTCGACTCCGCCCCCGACCTCGCACTCGTTCTCGTCGGCGATCGCGCTCGCGTTGAACCGCACCTCGGCGACGCTCCCCGCGATCGCATCGAATTCTTCCACTGCACCCAGTCCGTCGACATGAAGGAGAAGCCGGTCGAGGCGCTCCGCAAGAAACCGGATGCGTCGATCTTTCGCGCCTGGCAACTGATGGCCGAAGGGCAAGTGGAAGGCGTCATCAGTGCCGGCAACACCGGCGCCATCGTCGCCGGCGGACTGCGCCTCAAGCGATTCTTGAAGTGCGTGCACCGCCCCGGCATCGCCACCGTCATGCCGACGGCCAAGGGGCGATCCGTCATTCTCGACGTGGGCGCCAACATCTTCCCGAAACCGCGGCACCTGCTGGAATACGGCGTCATGGGGTCGGTGTTTGCCCGCCACATGCTCGATTGCGAACGCCCGACGATTGGCTTGATGAACGTGGGCGAGGAGGATGGCAAGGGAAACGAACTGGTTCAACAGACGTACGACCTGTTCCGCAATGGCCCGCTGCGCGAACAGTTCATCGGCAACATCGAAGGCCGCGACATTCACCGCGGCGTCGCCGACGTCATCGTGACCGACGGCTTCACCGGCAATGTGGTCCTCAAGCTGAGCGAGGGCGTCTTCGAGTTCGTCATGAGCATGGTGAAGCAGGAAGTGATCGGGGCGCTCGATGGGGAACGGGACAAGGCGGCGGCTGCCGTGAAGGGATTGCTCGGCCGCTATCACTACAGTGCGTTCGGCGGGGCCCCGCTGCTCGGCATCGACGGCGTCTGCATCATCTGCCACGGCTCCTCGAACGAGCGAGCCATCGCCAACGCCCTGGCCGTGGCGGCCCAGGACGTGCGCATCCGCTTGAACGAGAAGATCGTGGACGAACTGGAATCGCTGCCGCCGGAGACGTAAGCATTTCTTTGCGTAGCCGCGACCCAACGGGGAGCGTGGCAGGAGCCCTGGGTAACATTCGCCCTGGAGGCCGCCGATGCGAACGCTGGCAATTCTCGCGGTTTTAGGGTTTTCCGCGCCGGTCTGGGCCCAGAAGCCGGAACCGAAATACGAGGGCAAACCCCTCATTTACTGGATCGAGAAGTATCAAAACGCGGATAAGGATCAGGCCCGAAAGGATGCCGAGGTTGCCGTAATTGCCTTCGGCGAAGACGCAGCGCCCGCCATCTCGACCTTGCTGGTCATGCTCGACGATCGTTCGGGCTTGTACCGCGTCGGCGTCACTAACATGCTGTGTGCAGTTGGCCCGGCCGCCAAAAGCGCCGTGCCGCAACTGATCAATCTGCTCAATGAGAAGTCGCCGCGCGATCCGAACGCGGTCATCCGCATTCTCTGTTCGATTGGACCGGGCGCGAAGGACGCCATCCCGGCAATTCAGCGATTGGTACTCGCGGAGATCGAGAACAAGCGCGATCTCGATTTGGGGATCCACAATTGCGACCTTCACAAGATCGGTCCCGCAGTCGTACCACTGCTGATCGAATTGATGGGGCTTGGGTATGAGCACTCCGCGGCGCGGGAACTGGCCGAACTCGGCCCCGATGCCAAAGCCGCCTTGCCCGAACTCGCCAAGTTTCTCAAGCACAACAAGCCGTCGGTCCAGCTTCAAGCCGCCTTCGCGATGTGGATGATTTCCAAGAACCCGGATGCGCTGAAGTTGCTGATCGATCTGCTGGAATCGAAAAACCTGAAACAGATCGCCGCCGCAGCCGAGGCGCTTGGCAGGATCGGCCCTGCCGCAAAAGCGGCCCTGCCCGCTCTCAAGAAGCGAGCCTCAGAAGAATTGGAGAGAATTCGGAAGTCGGAACAGGGATTACCTCGCGACAGCACTCTCGAAAGCCTTAGCAGGGCCATCCGGCAGATCGAAGCGAAACGAGAAGAGTGATCGATTATGACTTCAAAATCTCCTCGAGTTCCTTGACGAACTTGCTGCGCGGCAGCACCTGGTCGCAGCCGGCGTCGCGGGCGGCGCGCAACGTCTCGGCTTCCACATGCGACCCGAAACCGACGACCCGCGGCGGCGAAGCGAGTTGCCGGAGCTCCGCCAGCAAGGCGGGCAGGTCGAGCCCTTCGTGCTGCAAGTCGAGGATGGCGATGGCCGGTGGATGCTGCCGCGCCGCTTCCGCCAGGGCTTTGGCGGAACGGAACTGGGCCGCGGTTTGCCCCAAGGCCCGCGCGGTTCCCATCACCCGGCTATAAAAGATCAGGTCGTCGCAGAGCATCAACACATTGGCCGGTGCACTCACTTCTTTTCTCCCGCCAGGCCCTTCGCTTCCAGGGCGAGGTTCAGCACTTTTTCCAGACCCATGTCGAACTTGTTCTCGCGAAGGGCGGCGAGCATGGTCGAACGGATCATGCTGGCGTCGGCGGTGGGGAAGTCCGCGTCGCCGGTGGTGCCGACGTACATGTAGCTCGGCGACTTGCAGATTATGACCATCACGCCGTGCAGATTCTCGGTCTTGGCGCGGTCGGTCACGATCGAATGGAAGAACTTCTCCTTCTCCGCGGCGGTCATGGCCTTTACCTTCTCCGGAGTGCTCTTTGGCGGCTTCAGCATCGTCTCAATGGCGAAGTCGGTCTTCTTTTCCTTGAACAATCGGTCGGCGACCGGTTGCACCTGCTTCCAGGCTTCGGCGCCGAAGAGTTTCGCCTCGTCCTTGCTTTGCAGGGCTTTTTCCCGCGGCGGCGGCTTCGGTTCCTCGGATGCCGATGTCCGCAGCGCGACTACCGACCGGCGATTGAGCAGTTTCTTCACCTCCGAGAGATCGACGAACAGGCTCAGGAGCTGGGCATCGGTGGCGCCGCCTTCGGTGACGCCGACGAGTTGGCCCTTGTCGTTGACGAGCGGCCCGCCGCTGTCGCCGGGATTCGTCGGCGAATCGGTCTCGATGATCCGCGCTTCGAAGGTGTGGACGGTCTTGGCGTCGAGCTTGGCCTTCCATCGTTTGGAATAAACCTGCCGCACTTTGCCGGGCGTGTAGACCCAGAGGGCGCCGCTGCGGCCGGGGTTGCCGAGCGAGTGCACGGTTTGGCCGGGGTCGGGGCTCTCCGGGGCGAGCGGCAACTCGACGGCGCCTTCGGGCACGCGGTCGATGCGGATCAGGGCGAGATCGGCGGCCTTGTCCACCTCGACGACTTCGCCGGGGATGCCGAGCCGACCGGAGCGGCTCGTGTAATAGCTCCGCTCGGGAATCACTTTTTTGCCGTCGAAAGCGGGGAAGTAGACGGTCGCTTTCTTGACGTTGCCGACGACGTGGTAGTTGGTGAGGATGAGGCGGCGCCCCTTATCGATGAGCGAGCCGCTGCCGGTGGCGCGTCGGCCGTTGCCGCGATCCGAGTGGACCCACACCGTCGATTGCAGCACCTGGCGATAGACCTTGACGCCGTTCTCGGTCATCGGCGGCGAATCGACCTTCGGTTCCGGCTGCCGGGCGAACAGGCTCAAACTGCCGGCCAACAAGCCGAGCGCACACGCAAGCCAGACAGAGCGGCGGGCCATTGGTTCATCTCGCGGAATGGAGCAATACCGATTCCCATTGTACACGGGAATCCATAACTCTGCTGGCACGGACAGAGGTGCCGGCAAAAACGCACGGAGGGTGGTCGTGCCGATCTTCGATGCTCCGGCGGCCGGCGAAATCCTCGGGGCCATGATCACGCCGGCCGTGCTCATCTCGGCCTCCGGCACGCTCACTCTCTCGACGACCAATCGCCTGGGACGGATCGTCGATCGGGTTCGCATTCTGCACGCACAGGCGGAAGAGTTGCCGCCATGGGACGCGACGGATCAGGACGCGTTGGAACGCCGGGCCTGGATCGCCGCCCAGATCGCGCGCCAGGCCGAACGCATCGGCATCCTGCAAGTCACCATCGTCACGCTTTACATCGCCATCAGCTTGCTGGTGGGGTCGAGCCTGGCGATTGGCATCTCGGCGGCGACCCGGGGTTGGCTGTCGTGGCTGCCGGTCGGGCTCGGTTTGCTCGGCGCTGGGGCGCTCTTCGTCGGGGCGGTGTTCTTGATCCGCGAAGCCCGGCTGGCCGTGAAATCGACATTGGCCGAACTGGAGTTCGTCAAACGCATGGTGGCGCGGCGCACGGGGGAACCGCTGCCGCCGGCCGATCCAAGGCCTGGCGAGCGGGGGGCGTCAGCCCACTGATTCTTAACACGCGTCGGAAATCGGTTATTCCGTCCTTGCTGGCGGGCGGTTCCTTCCTTATAGTCATCATTCCCGCCCCAGACGCCCACCGTGATGCCAGCATGCGCGGCGTTGCACCAACCCTGAGCCGAATCGCGCGGCCCGCGCTCGTGCTCGCATTGGTGTTCGCCCAGGCCATATCGGCGTTCGGCTTCCCCCAGATTGAAACCCGGTTGACGGTGCAGGCGTGCGGCTGCCTCACGCCGTGCGGACGCGATACGGCCAACTGCTGCTGCGCGAAATCGCGGCCGGCGCCGGAACCCGTCGAAGTGAAGCCTCGCTGCGCGAAGTGCAAGAAGAGCTCGCCCGAAGAGTGTGCCGCGGCGACGCCGAAGGTAAAGTGGATATCGGGGGTCAAGGCGCGGCAATGCCGGGGCGAAGGCCCGATGGGCGCATCATCGGAAGCGCCTGCGATTCCACCCGCGGCGCCACTCCCGACGATTTCCCCGGCGCCATTCCCCGAAACCGTCGACCTGCACGTTTCCTTGTTAGTTTCCCACATCTCTTCACTCGATGAACCGCCTCCCCGGATCGCGTGAGTGCCGTCGCGCTTGGGCTGCGCGCTCGGCTGCGCCTCGCGGCTAACCTCACTCACCGGGAGTTCGCATCATCATGCGTCGGCACCACGGTTTTACACTCATCGAATTGCTCGTGGTCATCGCGATCATCGCCATCCTGATCGGTTTGTTGCTTCCCGCTGTACAAAAAGTCCGCGAGGCGGCGGCGCGGATGTCGTGTCAGAGCAATCTCAAACAGTTCGGCATCGGCCTGCACGGCTACCACGATGTTGTCGGCAAGTTCCCGGCCGCCCGCGATCCGTTTCCGCTCGCCTTCTCCCCACACGCCCACCTGCTGCCGTACATGGAGCAACAGGCCCTGTTCCAGATGATCGACTTCACCGGGGCGCGCGGCGCCACTTCCGATTACAAGGGGGTCAACGCGGCCGCGGCGAGCGCGTCCGTCAAGATCTTCAATTGCCCGAGCGACGTGGGCACCGTGGTCGGCGGCAACGGCGCCGTTCCCGGCGTCATCTTCGGCGGCACCAATTATGTCTCGTGCGTCGGAACGGGGGCGAGCGCCAGCGGCGTCGTCAATGGCGACTACGTCACCGGCGACGGCGCATTCCTCCTGCTGCCGGGCGGCCCCGTGACCATCGCCGGCATCATGGACGGCACGTCGAACACCGCGGCATTCAGCGAATCGGTGTACGGCGACGGTTCGCCGCCGAGTTCCGCCGCCGCCAACCCCAACCCGATGTACCTGGCCAAGGACGTGCCCGGCAGCGCGATGGATGCCGGCACTTGCTCGGGAACCGGAACTTACACCGGCCAGCGCGGCGACCGCTGGATCAACGGCGGCTACCTCGCCACGGCTTACAACCACTGGACCACGCCCAACGCCGCGACCTTCGATTGCCTGAACACCGCGAATAACTTCGGCCTGAAAACGGCCCGCAGCCGCCACATCGGCGGCGTCAACCTGCTTCTGTGCGATGGCAGCGTCCGCTTCGTTTCCAACAGCGTCGGCCTGTTCACCTGGCAATCGCTGGCGACCCGATCCGGCGGTGAGCCCATCGGCGATTACTAATCGAACATGAGCCGCGACGCGGAATCTGCCGAGCGGGAGCGCGGCTCACCGAAAATGGGAATGCCATGGACCGATCCAGATTTGGCCTGCTCGCGATCCTGGTGATCGGTGGGGCGGCGGGGGGCGTATATCTCTCCAGCCGCGGGGCGGGCGAGCCGCAACCGGCTCTCGCGCCGTCCGAGCCCGATGCACCGCGCATCGCCGCACGCTTCGCTCTGTCCAACTTCGACGCCAAGGATACCGTCGAGGCGCCGGACATCGCCATCGGCCCGGATGACGGCATCAACCTCGTCTGGGGTTCCAAGACTGCCGCCGCCGAGCGATCGGTGCTCTTCACGCGAT
>Ga0134125_10001576_pt1 | contig 27860 bp, 30 predicted proteins | sample KB31751_FD_96464 | JGI IMG/M metagenome (GOLD analysis project Ga0134125, IMG submission 96464) | Terrestrial soil microbial communities with excess Nitrogen fertilizer from Kellogg Biological Station, Michigan, USA - KB3-175-1 | ecosystem: Environmental > Terrestrial > Soil > Unclassified ... | reverse complement strand
CCAGGGGTCAGGACAGATCTACTGCGACAACATCAGCTGTCGTCCGGTCCGGCCGGGCTGCCATCTCGGGTACCACGGTGGCGGCGGCCCCGGCAACATTGCCAATCCGGAAGTCTGCAATTAGCGCATGATCCGGAAAAGTGTGGAGCGGTTTTCCCTCGCGACAAACGCGAAGCGTTTGCGCGGAGATCACGCAAACAAAGAGCTAAAGCGCGATGACGATTCGTCCTCGAATGATCGCGCTTTAGCCGTGCGCGGTGACGTCTAACTCGAAATCGCGCTTGCGGCAATGTTGACCATCAGTGCCACGAGTGCGGTGTTGTAGACGAACGCGATGATGCCGTGCACAGTCGCGGTGCGGCGGATGGTCTTGTCGGTGATACCGACGTCGGAGACCTGCGCGGTCATGCCGATAACGAAGGAAAAATACACGAAGTCCCAGTAGTCGGCGTGATCCTTGTTGTCGCCGCTCGGAAATTGCAGGCCGCCCGGCTCGCTGCCGCGATAGTAGTCGTGGGCGTAATGCAGCGCGAAGGCGGTATGCACCACGGCCCATGACAGTGCGATGGTGGCGGTTGCGACCACGAGCTGCCGCGCGGCGTGGTGCGTGCCGCCGAGCTCGAACACGATGGCAGCGATGCTGGCGAACGCCCCGACCGCGGTCACCAGCAGGATCAGAAAACGGCCGTCGTCCTGCAGGATGGCGTTGCGGCGGATGTGACGGTGGGTGCTCCGCCACATCATGATATAGACCAATACGAGGTAGAGCGTGGCAAACGCGTCCCAGCCGACGAGCAGCCGCGTCACCAGCCGCGACGAAGGCGGCAGCAGCAGGAAAGCGACCACGCCAATCAGTATCGAGACGAAGGTACGCGGCCGCGCGGAAACCACCCGCACCGGCTTCGGCAGTCTGCGGTAGCGACGAATGATCTCGTCGAGCTCGGTGCCGGACATCGGCGGCTTGGGTTCCCCTATCGGACTAAGGCGCGATGAGTTGAGGATCAAACATCATCGCGCTTTAGCTTATTGTTTGCGCATGATCTCCGCGCAAACGCTTCGCGTTTGTCGCGAGGGAAAACCGCTGCACACTTTTCCTGATCATGCGCTAGCTCTTGCGCTCGGCGACGAAACGCGACGTGGCGCGCAGCACGTCGCCCTTGGCGCCGAAGATCGAGAGCGCGGCATCGCCGCGCGCGAGCAGGTCGCGCACGCGCCGCTTGGCGCCCTCGATGCCGAGCTGGGTGACGAAGGTGGTCTTGCCGAGCGCGGCGTCCTGCCCGGACGGTTTGCCGAGCGCCGCCGCGTCGCCCTCGACGTCGAGCAGGTCGTCGGCGATCTGAAAGGCTTCGCCGAGCGCCTTGCCGTAATCGTCGAGCGCCTGGTGCTCCTTCGCCGACGCCTGCCCGAGCAGCGCGCCGGCGATGCAGCCAAAGCGGAGCAGCGCCCCGGTCTTCATCTGCTGCAGCCGCGCGACATCGACCGGCTCGCGGTCGCCGAACCTGCCTTCGCCGGCAAGATCGAGGATCTGCCCGCCGACCATGCCGCCGATGCCGGCAGCGCGCGCCAGCGCCCGCGTCAAAAGCAGGCGGACATTGGCCTCGCGATGAATCTCATCTCGGGTGACGATATCGAAGGCGAGCGTCAACAGACCGTCACCGGCGAGGATCGCGGTTGCGTCGTCGGTCTTCTTGTGCAGCGTTGGGCGGCCGCGGCGGAGATCGCTGTTGTCCATCGCCGGCAGGTCGTCATGGATCAGCGAATAGCAGTGGATGCATTCGAGCGCGGCGCCGGCGAGCAGGGCGGCCGCGCGTGGAACGCCGAACACGGTCGCGCTCTCGACCACGAGGAACGGCCGCAGGCGCTTGCCCCCGTTAAGACTCGAATAGCGCATGGCGTCGATCAACCGCTTCGGGCGCGCGATCTCGTCGCTCTCGAGCTTGTCCGACAGCAGCTTGTCGAGTAGGGCTTCAGTTTCCTCCGCGGTCTTGTCCAGACGCTTGGCAAAATCGAGAGCAGTGCCGGTCATTCAATCGGGCTCCAAAGTCAAAATCGGGGCGGACAATCCGTTATGCGGGCGGCCACGTCAATTGCGGGACGAGGCGACCTGCGTCATAAAACCGCTTGAAACGGGCTAAAACTGCAAGCGGGAGAACAGCGCTTCATCCCCGTGTATCCGCCCTTTGCCGTAGAAAGCAGAAAAAGCCGATTTTGCGCGTCCTCAAAACCCTGGCCTTGATCTTCTTGGTCGCGCTCGTCATCCCCTATGTGCTGACGCCGTTTTACCGCACGGGCCATCCGGTCTCGACCTTGATGGCCTGGCGGCACTTTTCCGGCGCGCCGGTATCGCGGCAATGGATCGATCTCAATGCGATGTCGCCTTATCTGCCCCGCTCCGTGGTGGCCGCGGAGGACGCGCATTTCTGCAAGCACCACGGTATCGACCTTGGCGCGTTGCGCGAGGCGATGCGCGACGCCGAGGAGGGGGACGGGATGCGCGGCGCCTCGACCATCACTCAGCAGGTCGCAAAAAACCTGTTCCTGTGGCCGGGTCCGAGCGTGGTCCGCAAGGCCCTCGAATTTCCGCTTGCGCTCTGGATCGACCTGGTGCTGCCGAAGCAGCGGATTCTCGAGATCTATCTGAACATCGCCGAGCTCGGCCCAAGCGGCCAGTTCGGCGCCGAAACGGCCTCGGCCTTTGCGTTCGGTCATTCGGCCGCGACGCTGTCGCCGCGGGAGGCGGCGCTATTGGCCTCGATCCTGCCGAATCCGCATCTGCGCAGCGCCCGCAGGCCGGGGCCGGCGGTGCGCCGCCTCGCCGGCGTCTATATGGCGCGAGCGCACGTGGTTGCGACTTGCTGGCACGACAAAGCGACGTTCTGACCAAAGCGGATTTTGATCGCCGCGCCCGCTGTCATTTCTTTTTGATGGCAGCGCTCAGATCAACGCCGGAGTGATCCGGCGGCTTCCGGGACGCCGCCGCCTGTTCGGCGCTGAACCCATTGACGACAAGTCCCGGCCCCTTCTGGGCGGAATATACGTGACTCGCATAGAGCGTCAGCTTGCCGCCTGGCTGCACCTCCTTTGCGAGGCTGTCGGCCAGCACATCCTGGATGAAAATCGAGTACGTCCTGCCTTTCGCCGATTTGACCTTGATGCACTGGCTGATCGGCGTAGCGGCAACCGTGTCCTTTGCGATCCCCGCTGTCCGCATCGCCCATTTGACGACCTTGGTCCGGCAGGATGCGGCTTGCGAGACAAGCGTGACGTCCAGCCGGACGCTTTGCGCCGGGAGGACATCGACGCCCAATCCGAGCGCCGGCTTGCGCTTGGCAAGGGCGTCGAGGTCGGCCGCCTGATAGCTGTTGGCGTCGAACGCCCGAGCCGGGCTGACAGCAGACAGGGTCAGCAGCAGCATGGCCACAGCGGAGCGCCGGCCAAAGCCGCGCAGCATTCGGAAAGACCCAAGTGCGCCGAGCATCGGCTTCCCCTCTATCCAGTTTTCAATTGCGGCCTGCTCCCATAGCAAACGGTCACGTTTTGTTCCAATGGAAAAGCTTCCGATTGAAGCGCTCCAAAGAAGGGGGTGCGGCGGCCCGCAAAACAGGGCTATTTCGCCGGCCGTCGCCCTAGCATTACCGCGAACCATCCTCTATAAGCGCGGCCTTGATCGGCATCCGGCCCGGCTGCTTTTACGCAGGCGTGGGCCGTCCGCTTTTTGAGCGGCGATGCCTCCAAAACACCCCTAGAGGACACCGACATGGCCGTTCCCAGACGAAAAACTTCGCCCTCGCGGCGTGGCATGCGCCGCTCGGCGGATGCGCTGAAGAAGCCCACCTATGTCGAGGACAAGGACTCCGGCGAATTGCGCCGTCCGCACCACCTCGACCTCAAGACCGGTATGTACAAGGGCCGGCAGGTGCTGAAGCCGAAGAAGGAAGCCTGATCGCGGCAGGCAGGCGCTTTTGTTTGCGCATGAGTTTTTGCGCATGATTCTTCGGGTCGAGCCCGAGGACGGGCTTTTCGGACCTGGCTTCGCCCGCCGAAGCATCAAGCCACACGGACTGTACGTTCCAGGGCTTCGCGCAGGCGAAAAACCGCTGTACACTTTTCCGGATCATGCGCCGGCGGCCTGCCTGAATTTGGCCGACGCATGAGATCCGGGACTTCATGGGTACGAAGCGGGCGCGTGTTGCCGATAGTCCTGGCGCAACGCGCCAATCTTCTTTTTCAGATAAGACCTCGCCGATGATCGCTTTTCCGCTGCTGCTGATCCCGCTTGCGATCTACAACATCGTAGCCTGGCTGATGCCCGGCGTGCCGCTGACTGGAACCTTGATCAGGCTGACGCTGGTTTCGGGCGTTGAATGGCAGATCACACTGAGCGACATGTTGCTTGCGCTCGGCGTGCTGTTGCTCTTGCTCGAGATCGTCAAGGGTGCCAGGCCGGGCTCGAAATACCTCACCGACCATCTGTTGTCGCTGGTCGTGTTCGCAGGCTCGGCAGCCGAATTCGTGATGCTGCCAAAATTCGGCACCTCGACTTTCTTCCTGCTGTCGCTGATGGCAATGGTGGATTTCTTCGGCGGGATCGCGCTGAGCGTGCGCCGGTCAGCGGCGCCTGTTTCGCGGCGGGTCTCCAGAGAGATCGAAGCCCCTGAAGGTGAGCCACGGATCGAGCCCGCACCGGCGGCGCCTGCGCCGTCGGCCCCGGTCGCCGAGTCCGTGCCGCAGGATCATCCAACCCCGACCGCGGCACCTCACGCGAGCGAGCCCTCGCCGACAATCCCCTCGCCGGAATTGCAGCCGGGTGAGGGCTCTTCTCACTCACCCGACGCGCCGCCGCGATAACTTTCCCTTAAGCCACTTGCCGCGTCGAGGCGGGAGCATCCTTGATGCGGTGCTCGAACGCCCGATAGGCGGTGAGGGCATCGGCGGGCGCTGCGCGCCGCAGGCCGCGGGTTTGTGGAAGCTGCTCGGCGGTCGCGATCAACTGCGTCACGAAGCTCGCGTCAGGCCGGATCACGGCGGATGCAGCCGCCCGGTAGACGGTTGGCGTGACCGGGACCAGCGCGACCGAGGCTGCTTCGACTTCCTCGAAGACGCCGTCTTCCACATCCGCCTGGTAAACGCTGGACATTGCAAACCGTCACGATCCGGGACACCTGGCCCCGCCACGGCTTGACTTCCGCAATATCTATGCCGCCCTCCCTGCTTTGGTTACGGGCAAGCGAAAAACGTGGTTTCCAGAATATTTATGAACTTCGTTTAGGGATTTCGGCGAAACACTCTATCCTGATGGTGGGAATCACTTCCGTCGTGTCCCGAAACGAGGCGACCGTGACAACTCTTCCACAGACCTCGATCATCCTGGCTTCGCTCGGCCAGGCCGCCTTCGTCTGGGACATCACAAGCGACGCCATCATCTGGAGTGAGCGACTTGACGCGGTTTTCCCGGATATCCCGCCGGAAGCGCTCTCGACCGGGGCGGCATTTGCCCGGCTGATCGAGCCCAAAGGCTCGATTCGGGCCGAGGCGCTAACGCTATCGCCGCCGGTCCGTGGCGGCGGCAGTACCCCCTACAGAATCGAATACGGCGTGCGGATGACGACCTCCGCGCCTGTGATCTGGATCGAGGAGACCGGCTCCTGGTTTGCGGGCGCGGACGGCAGACCGGTGCGCGCCCACGGCATTGTCCGCATCAACAATGAGCGCCATGCCCGCGACGAGCAGCTCATCAGTCTGTCGCGCCACGATCCCCTGACCGGCGAGCTCAACCGCACCCATCTGATCGCCTCGCTCGCCGAGGCGATCGAGGAGGCCCAGCGCTTCCGCTCCACCTGCGCCTTTCTCCTGATCGGCATCGATCATCTGTCGCGGGTCAACGATGCCTTCGGCTTCGACGTGGCGGACGCGGTGATCAACGAGATCGCGCAGCGCATCCGCGTGCGGCTGCGCGGCGGCGACGTGCTCGGCCGCTTCTCCGGCAACAAGTTCGGCCTGATCCTGAAGAATTGCACCATCGACGACATGAACGCCGCCGCTGAGCGTTTCCTCGCCTGCGTGCGCGACGAGGTGGTGCCCACGCGCTCGGGGCCGGTTTCCGTCACCGCCTCGATCGGCGGCGTCGCCGTGCCGCGCTATGCCCGCTCGGCCGATGAGGCCATCAACCGCGCCCAGGAGACGCTCGATGCCGCCAAGCGCCGCCGCGCCGGCTCGTTCCTCGCCTGGAAACCCAACGTCGAGCGCGATGCCCAGCGCCGCGTCAATATCCGCGTCACCGACGAGATCGTCACTGCGCTCAATGAGCGTCGGATCGTGATGGCCTATGAACCGGTGGTTGCGGCGGCCTCGCGCGAAAATGCCTTCTACGAGTGCCTGGTGCGGATGGAGCGGGACGACGGCCGCGTGCTGCTCGCGCCCGACGTGGTGCCGGTCGCCGAGCGCCTCGGCCTGATCCGCCTTGTCGACCACCGCGTGCTCGAGCTTGTCGTCGCGGAGCTTGCGGCCTCCCCCGGCGTCGAGCTCAGCCTCAATATTTCGCCCGATACCACCATGGATCCGGACTGGTGGGCCTCGATCGAATCATTGATGCGCGCCCATCCCGGCGTCGCCGAGCGCCTGATCGTCGAGATCACCGAGACGGTGGCGATCCAGGATGTCGACGACGTGCGCGGCTTCGTCACGCGGCTGAAGAATTTCGGCAGCCGGATCGCGATCGACGATTTCGGCGCCGGCTACACCTCGTTCCGCAACCTGCGCAAGCTCGGCGTCGATATCGTCAAGATCGACGGCGCCTTCGTGCAGAACATCGCGCATTCGGCGGACGATCGCGCCTTCGTGCAGACGCTGATCGATCTGGCGCGCCGGCTGAACATCAAGACGGTCGCCGAATGGGTGCAGGACGAATCATCGGCCACCATGCTGCGCGACTGGGGCTGCGATTATATCCAGGGGCGGCTGATCGGGCTCGCGTCGGCCGAGCGACGCTGGGCCGCGGCGAATGCAAAGGCGCTGCCGGCGGTCGGGTAAACTCTGCGCGGTTTACTCCGTCGTCATGCCCGCGCTTGCCGCGGGCATCCACGTCTTGGGAGCGCAAGGCACCAAAGACGTGGAAGAACGAATCACTCGTCCTTCTTCGGCTCCTTCGACATGCGCTCGAGCCGTTCCTGCATGTCCTTCATCTGGCGGCGCAGATCGTCGATATTGCCTTCTTCCGGTGCCGTCGGTGTCTTGTCAGCGTCAGCGCTGCTGCGCGGGGCGAACGGCTTGAACATCGAGAACGTCTGCTGGAACAGCTCCATGTTGCGGCGGACGTGCTCCTCGAGCGGCGCAAACGGCGTGCCTGAGAAGGTGTCGGCAAGCTGCTTGCGGAATTTCTCCTGCTCGCGCGTCAACGTCTCAATCGACTGCTCGAGATATTTCGGCACCACCATCTGCATGCTGTCGCCATAGAAGCGAATGAGTTGACGCAGGAACGTGGTCGGCAGCAGGTTTTGCCCCGCCTTGTTCTCCTGCTCGAAGATGATCTGAGCCAGCACCGAGCGGGTGATGTCGTCGCCGGTCTTGGCGTCGTAGACGAGGAAATCCTCGCCCTCCTTCACCATCGCCGCCAGGTCCTCCAGCGTCACGTAGGTGCTGGTGCCGGTATTATAGAGCCGCCGGTTGGCGTATTTCTTGATAGTGGTGGGTTGTTCGGATTTAGCCATGGGGGGCTCACTCGTGAGGGACCGAGGATTAAGGAACCCGACGGCGTTGCCGCAGGGCAATGCGCTACGCATCCGCAACAAACTAAGCATTTTCAAAGGGGTTCGGCTACCGTTTTGTGCGCCACGGCTAATTTGAGAGCGTTTTTTATTGCGCAGCATTTTTGCGAGGACAATGCGAAGGAGCTGCGGGGAGGCCCTCCTGGCGGCCGCTTCAGCGCCAATCCGAGCCGGATCTCCGAGGTCGATTCAACCACCGGAACGACGCATCGAACACGGCCTGCGCGCGGGCGCGCCGAAGTGAACGCCGACCCTGCATAATTATGCCGCAGCGCCGTTGACATGCCTCAACGACGTTAACAGGATAATGGAGAGACTGGCCCGCCGCCCTCGGCGCCCCGCCCCATTTCACGAACCTCAAGCCCCAGGAGATGCCTATGTCAGACGATGTCGTCATCGTCGCCGCCGCCCGCACCCCGGTCGGAAGTTTCAACGGTGCCTTTGCCACCACGCCGGCCCACGATCTCGGCGCCATCGCCATCAAGGCCGCGCTGGAGCGCGGCGGCATCGAGTCGGCGCGTGTCTCCGAAGTCATCATGGGCCAGATCCTGACCGCGGCGCAGGGCCAGAACCCGGCGCGCCAGGCTTCGATCTCGGCCGGCATTCCCGTGGAGACTCCGGCCTGGGGCGTCAATCAACTCTGCGGTTCCGGCCTGCGCTCGGTCGCACTCGGCTACCAGGCGCTCGTCAACGGTGATTCCCAGATCGTCGTGGCCGGCGGCCAGGAGTCGATGAGCATGGCTCCGCACGCGCAGCACCTGCGCGGCGGTGTCAAGATGGGCTCGCTCGACCTTGTCGACACCATGATCAAGGACGGCTTGTGGGATGCCTTCAATGGCTACCACATGGGCAACACCGCCGAGAACGTCGCCAGGCAGTACCAGATCACCCGCGCGCAGCAGGATGAGTTCGCGGTCGCCTCCCAGCAAAAGGCGGAGGCCGCACAGAAGGCCGGCAGGTTCAAGCACGAGATCATCCCGGTCACCATCAAGACCCGCAAGGGCGATGTGATCGTTGCCGACGACGAATATCCGCGTCATGGCGCAACGCTGGATGCGATGTCGAAGCTGAAGCCCGCCTTCGAGAAGGATGGCACGGTCACCGCGGGCAGCGCGTCGGGCATCAACGACGGCGCGGCCGCCGTGGTGCTGATGACTGCCAAGCAGGCCGCCAAGGAAGGCAAGAAGCCGCTCGCGCGCATCGTCTCGTGGGGACAGGCCGGCGTCGACCCGAAGATCATGGGCACCGGCCCGATCCCGGCGTCGCGCGCGGCGCTGAAGAAGGCCGGCTGGAGTGTCGGCGACCTCGATCTGATCGAGGCCAACGAGGCGTTCGCGGCCCAGGCCTGCGCCGTCAACAAGGACCTGGGCTGGGATACCTCCAAGGTCAACGTCAACGGCGGCGCGATCGCAATCGGCCACCCGATCGGCGCATCCGGCGCGCGCGTGCTGGTAACGCTGCTGCACGAAATGCAGAAGCGCGATTCCAAGAAGGGCCTTGCCACGCTCTGCATCGGTGGCGGCATGGGTATCGCGATGTGCGTGGCACGAGACTAAGCGGCACGAGACTGAAAGATGTGTGGCACGCGACCAATCTCTGCGTGGCGCACGATTAAAACATAGGCGTGTCGAGAGCAGATTTTTCTCTTCGCAACTGCACAGCACTAACATGACAGAAAACGCCCGGGATCATCTTCCGGGCGTTTTTTCTTGATGTTGTGCAAACCGCTCGCATAATCCGCAGTTACAACAAGAAACTGAGTTCAGAAATTTCCAAGGGAAGGACACGACATGGCACGCGTTGCATTGGTGACGGGCGGAACACGAGGGATTGGCGCCGCGATCAGCAAGGCGCTCAAGACCGCAGGGTACAAGGTCGCGGCGAGCTATGCCGGCAATGATGCCGCGGCCGAAAAATTCAAGGCCGAGACCGGCGTTCCCGTCTTCAAATGGGACGTTGCCTCCTTCGAAGCCTGCGCCGGCGGCGTCAAGAAGGTCGAGGCCGAGCTTGGCCCGGTCGAGGTGCTCGTCAACAATGCCGGCATCACGCGTGATACTGCCTTCCACAAGATGACGCTCGATCAGTGGAACGCCGTGATCAACACCAATCTCGGCTCGCTGTTCAACATGACGCGCCAGGTGATCGAAGGCATGCGCGCGCGCAAGTTCGGCCGCATCATCAACATCTCCTCGATCAACGGCCAGAAGGGGCAATTCGGCCAGGTCAATTATTCCGCGGCGAAGGCAGGCGATATCGGCTTCACCAAGGCGCTCGCGCTGGAGAATGCCAAGGGCGGCATTACCGTGAACGTGATCGCGCCGGGCTATATCAACACCGAGATGGTGCAGGCGGTGCCGAAGGAGATTCTGGAAAAGAACGTGATCGCGCAGATCCCGGTCAACCGCCTCGGCGAGCCCGAGGAGATCGCGCGCGCGGTGCTGTTCCTCGCCGCCGACGATGCCGGCTTCATCACCGGCTCGACCTTGACGGTGAATGGCGGTCAGTATCACGCGTGATGTGAATTTGTTGTAGTCATTCCCTGACACGCGCTTGCGCGTGGACCCGGGCTATCGGGATTCCGGGTCGCGCGCTAGACCGCCGGCACGAAATCCGGCTTCGCCATCTCGAAGCACGCGAATTCGAAACCCGGTGCAACCGTGCAGCCGACCAGCGTCCAGTCGCCGGTGGTCTCGGCCGATTGCCAGGCGTGCGCCGGCACGATCGCCTGCGGCCGCTGGCCTGCCGCGAGATCCGGTCCCAGCGTGACGACATGCGGCCCGCAGCCGTCATGGGCGATCTCCAGGGTGATGGGGCTGCCCGCATAATAGTGCCAGATCTCGACCGCATCGATCCTGTGCCAGTGCGAGCGGTCGCCGCGCGCGAGCAGGAAATAGATCGCGGTCGAGTGCGCGCGGCCGTTGTCGCAGACTCGCTTGTCGCGAAAGGTTTCGCGATAATACCCGCCTTCGGGATGCGGCCGCAGTTCCAGCCGCGCGATGATCTCGGCCGCGGAGAGCGTCATCAGGATTTGTTCTTGCGTTCGCGGAGTTCACCGAAGACGTCGGAGGCGTTCGACCCCTTCATGTGCAGCTTGACGGCCACTTGCGGATCGTCGGCGCGGAGGAAGACGTTGGCCTTCTTCTCCTCGCCGAGCAGCGCCGGGATCGTCGGCTTGTTGTCGGCTCGCAGTTTTGCCACTTCCGCAGCCCGAGCCTGAAGCGCAGGATTGTCGCCATCGACAGTCAGCGCGAACTTCACGTTCGAGGCCGTATATTCATGGCCGCAATAGAGCCTGAAATCGTCAGGCAGTGCACGTAGCTTGAGCAGCGACTCCCACATCATGGCGTGATTGCCCTCGAACACGCGTCCGCAGCCGATCGAGAACAGTGTATCGGCGGCAAACAGCGCCTTGTCGGCATCGAACACGTAGGAGATGTGATCGAGCGTGTGGCCCGGCGTCTCCAGCACGCGCGCCAGGAGATTGCCGACCTTGGCGACGTCGCCATTGGCGACGCGCAGATCGACATTGGCGATCCTGGTGGTCTTGTCGTGCGGGGCGACGACGCGGCAGCCGTATTTCCGCTTCAGCTCGGCGATGCCCCCGACATGGTCGCCGTGATGATGGGTGATCAGGATATCGGTGAGCGTCCAGCCCTCGCGCTCCAGCGCCTTGATGATCGGTCCCGCTTCGGGCGCGTCGATCGAGGCAGTCGCCTTCGTTGCCGGGTCATGAACGAGATAGCCGAAATTATCGGACAGGCAGGTGAAGGTACGGATTTCGGCAACCATGATGTCTCCAATTTTACCCAAGCAGGTCGCGAGCTTTCCCTCAATCCTCGCACAGATATGGCGTTAACGGTGATCGGGCAATGCAAGATTCGGCGCGCCGTGCGCGAAGCTGTCGTGTTAGATTAACGTCATGACCATCGATGTCATTGATCTCCGCGACTTCTACTCCCAGCGCCTCGGCATCGTCGCGCGGCGGTTGATCAACCGCGGTATCCGCCAGCGCTGGCCTGGCGCCGATGGCCAGCGCGTGCTCGGCATCGGTTACCCGACGCCATATCTCGGGCTTTTTCGTGAAGATTCCGAGCGCTGCATCGCCTTCATGCCGGCCGCTCAGGGTGTGCTGAAATGGCCCACCGGGCGGCCGGCGCTGGCTGCGCTGGTCGACGAGTTCTCGCTGCCGCTGTCGGAGGCCGCAGTCGACCGCATCCTGCTCGTGCATGCGCTGGAGATGTCCGACGATCCGGAAGGGTTGCTTCGCGAGGTGTGGCGGGTGCTGGCTCCATCGGGACGGATGATCGCGGTCATTCCGAACCGGCGCGGGGTGTGGACCCGCACCGACAAGACGCCGTTCGGCCATGGCCGGCCCTATTCGCGTTCGCAGATCACGCAGCTGCTGCGGCAGACCTGGTTCACGCCGACGGCGTGGGGCGAGGCGCTATTCGTGCCGCCGGTGGCGGCGGGCTGGTTCCTGCGCTCGGCACTGGCCTGGGAGCGCGTCGGTGCCGCGGTGTCGTTGCCGGTCGCCGGCGTGCACATCGTCGAAGCCACCAAGCAGGTCTATCGCGCGATCCCCGCCAAGCGCGAGCGCGTGCGCCTGATCCCGGCGCTGAAGCCGGCGCTGCTGCCGACGCCGACGCGGGGGTAACGAGGCGTGGAAGCGTCGAGTGGACAAAGCGAAGCGAGCCCACCACCAAAAGACAGGATCGGGGATGGATGGTGGACAGGGCGCGTTGCGCCTTTGCCCACTCTACGATCAGCGGACTATCCCGCCTACTCGTTGCCTTGATTGAAATCTTCGCCGGGAGCCGCGTTGGTCGGCTGCGTCATGCCTTCGGGGCGGTGCCCGCCATGCGGGCGGCGACGACGGCGCGGGAAACGTTCGCCGCCGCTATTGCTATTGCCTTCGTAGCCGCCGGGGCCGCCATTGACCTGCGGCTGCGGGCCAGTGATGAAGGAGGGCAGGCGGTCGACGCCGCCATTGTCCGACGTCACCGGCTGCGGCTGCGGCTGCGGCTGTGGCGCATATTGCGGTTGCGGGCGATGATGCTCGCGCGGCTGCTGCTGGTCGCGCTGATAGGGCTGCTGGTTGTCACGCTGATGATCGCGCGGTCCATTGTCGCGATTGTCGCGCAAATAGGGCTGCGGCTGCTGCTGCACCGGAACGAAGCCGGGCTCCTGGCCGAAGCTCGAGTAATGATCGCCTTCGTCATCGCCGTCCTCGCCACCCGTGATCTCGTCCGGGCGCGGCTGCGGCTGATTCTGGCGGAACTGTTCCTGGGCGGCGGCGATCAGGCGGAAATAATGCTCGGCATGCTGGTAGTAGTTTTCCGCCGCCACCGGGTCGCCCGACGATCGCGCATCGCGGGCGAGCTGCAGATATTTCTCGGCAATGTGAGAAGCCGTGCCGCGGATCTTGATGTCGGGCCCGTTCGATTCGAACACCCGGGTCATCGGATTCTGTCCACGCCGGTTATTGTTATTGTTGTTGTTCCGGTTGCGCATCCGCTTGTTGTTTTGACCGTTTCTCATGTCCTGCCTTTGATTCCAGCCCTGAGTAAGAACATTGACGCTAACAACTAGCCGCGCTCGATCGGCCGCGCGCGATCAACGCGCCACACCGCGATGCAGCTCAAAACCATGCCGATTTCATCGACCGTCGCGTTCAGCAAAGACGCGTTCCCCACCCGCCGGCATCTTCACCGGCGAACTCTTCATTCGGCCTGCCGAAACAAGCCCAGTTTTCTTGCGTAAGTCTTCAAGCGCAATCAGGCTTTCGTTCGCTTCTGCGGTCGCGAGTGGCGCAGCGCTCGATTGGCTTCGCGCTCAACTGGGACCTGCGTTTGGAACCATTAAACCGGTGCGGCTCTCGCTTTGAGAAGTAAAGCTTCCCGTAGCGCCTACGGGGCCTGCGCCGACATTGTAACCGAAACGTAGTCGTTCCCGGGCAATATTCCAAGAGGTTTTTTCCGCCTTTATCTGGGCATTTTTAGCCCGGCAATGGCCCGGGGGATGCCCGCGAGGTCCGTCTTGGCGGGACTCCGTACGGTTAATCCGGCTGCTGCCATCAAAGCCTCGATGGGACCGTTTTGGCCCTGTCCGCTCTCGACGATCAGGGCTGCGCCGGGCGCGAGGCGGGCAACCGCCTGGGGAACCAGCGTCCGATAGGCATCCAGCCCGTCCGCACCGCCGTCCAGTGCCCTGTGCGGATCGTGGTCCCGCACCTCGACGGCAAGACCGGCTATATCAGCAGAGCGGATATAGGGCGGATTGGAAACCATCAGATCGAAAGGACCAGAGAGTGCCGCGACGTAGTCGGTAGCGACAAAGGCCGCGCGCGTCGCGAGCCCGAGATCGGTCGCGTTGCGCCGCGCGGTGAGGAGTGCTTGCTCGCTGATGTCGGTGCCGACGCCGAAGGCATCGGGCAGTTCGGAGAGCAGCGCGAGAACGATCGCGCCAGTGCCGGTCCCGATATCGGCGATCCGCATCGCAGGCCTTGGCGAGGCGCGGACGGTGTGAAGCGCCAGCTCCACTACGGTTTCGGTGTCCGGCCGCGGCACCAGCGTCGCGGCGGAGAGCTTGAGAGGCAGTCCCCAAAATTCCCTTTGTCCGACGATGCGCGCGACCGGCTCGCCGGAAAGCCGGCGGACCGCAAAATCCCGCAGTCGATCGACCTCCGCCCCGGTCAGGCCGCGCGCATCAGACGCGATCAGACGGGTCAGATCGATACCGAGCGCGGCACACATCAGCGTGCGTGCGTCAAGCTCTGCCGCCTCAATGTGCGCGGCCTGGAACAGCGCCGTCAGCGCGCGGCGCGCGTCCTCGATCTTTTGTCCGATGAAAGGGACGCGGGCGCTCATGCCGCCGCGCCTCATGCCGCCGCGCCTTGGGCGGCGAGCTGTGCCGCTTGATGCTCCGTCGTCAGCGCGTCGATCAACTCGTTGAGCGCTTCGCCTGAGATCACCTGCGGCAACTTGTAGAGCGTCAAATTGATGCGGTGGTCGGTGACGCGACCTTGCGGGAAATTGTAGGTGCGGATGCGCTCGCTTCGATCGCCGGAACCGACCTTCTCCCTGCGGTCGGCCGAGCGCGCCGCGTCCTGGCGCTGGCGCTCGGCATCATAGATGCGCGAGCGCAGGATGTTCATGGCAGAGGCGCGGTTCTTGTGCTGCGAGCGGCTGTCCTGCATCATGACCACGATGCCGGTCGGGATATGGGTGATGCGGATCGCCGATTCCGTCTTGTTGACGTGCTGGCCGCCCGCGCCCTGCGCACGCATGGTTTCGATGCGCAGATCCTCGTTCTTGATGTCGACGTCGACGTCTTCGACCTCGGGCAGCACCGCAACGGTGGCGGCCGAGGTGTGAATGCGCCCCTGCGTCTCCGTGTCGGGCACGCGCTGCACCCGGTGCACGCCCGATTCGAACTTGAGTTTCGAGAACGCGCCGCGGCCCTGCACTTCGGCGATGATTTCCTTGTAGCCGCCGACCGTGCCTTCACTCGCCGAGATCACCTCGACCTTCCAGCCCAGCAGGTTGGCAAAACGCTCATACATCCGGAACAGGTCGCCGGCGAACAAAGAAGCTTCATCGCCACCGGTGCCGGCGCGGATTTCCAGCACCACGTTGCGGTCGTCCATGGCGTCCTTCGGCAGCAGCGCAAGCCGAATCTTCTGCTCGAGCTCGCCGCGGCGCGCCTGCAGCGTTTCGAGCTCCGCCTCCGCCATGCCGCGCATATCGGCGTCCGTTGCGGGATCGGCGATCAGCGCTTCGGTGTCTGTCAGCTCTTTGACCGTGGAACGATACGCCTTCACCGCATCGATGAGCGGATTGAGCTCGGCGAGCTCGCGCGTGATCTGGACATATTTGTCGGAGGAAAGCTGACCGAGAATCTGCGTTTCCAGCGACGCATGGTGCGCCAGGAGTACGTCCAGCTTGGCTTCGGGTAGCATCGACATCGATCGGTCCAAAACAGCGAAATGGGGAGCGGGGGAGGCGCTCGACAACGGCCTCGCTACAACGCCAGCCCCTCGGCTTGCGCAAACTCCGTGAGTCTCTGCCGGATCGAGACGCTGCCGGCCGGCGCATCCAGGAGCGGCATCATCATAGCCTGGGCCTTGCTGGTATCGAGATCGAGGATCATGGCCTTGACCGGACCGTGCGCGGTCGCCGACAGCGACAGCGCGCGGTAGCCGATCGCAATCAGCGCCAGCGCCTCGACCGGCTTGGACGCCATCTCGCCGCACAGCGAGGCGTATTTGTTGGCGGCATTTGCTTTCCGCACGATGTCGCGCAGGGCGCGCAGGATCGGGGCCGACAGCGTGTCGAAGCGCTCTGACACTTTCGAATTACCGCGATCGACCGCGAACAGGAACTGAAACAGGTCATTGGAGCCGACCGAGACGAAGTCGACTCGCTTCAGCAGCTCGTCCATCTCGTAGAGCAGCGCGGGTACTTCCACCATCGTGCCGACGTCGATGCGCTCCGGCAGCGCATGACCGTGCTGGCGCAGGTAGGTCAGCTCCCGCTCGACGATGGCCTTTGCAGCGTCGAACTCGGTCACATCCGAGATCATCGGGAACATGATGCGGAGCGCCCGGCCACCCCCGGCACGGAGCAACGCGCGGATCTGGCCGCGCAACAGGCCCGGCCGGTCGAGACCGAGCCGGATCGCACGCCAGCCGAGCGCGGGGTTTTCCTCGATCACCGTCTCCATATAGGGGAGCGCCTTGTCGCCGCCGATGTCGAGCGTGCGGAAGGTGACGGGTTTTGGCCCCGCGGCGTCCAGCACCGTCCGGTAGAGCGTGAGCTGGTCGCTGGAGCGCGGCAGGCTCGGAGAGACCATGAATTGCAGCTCGGTCCGGAACAGGCCGATGCCGGCGCTGCCGGTGTCGTCGATATGCGGCAGATCGATGGTCAAACCTGCATTGATCATCAACTCGACCTTCTGGCCGTCCTTGGTGATGCAGGGCTTTTCGCGGAGCGCCAGATACTGCGCCTGGCGCCGCGCGCGAAACCGGACGCGCTCGGCATAGGCCGACTCGATTTCCTGCGAGGGGCGGACATAGATCTCGCCCGAGGTGCCGTCGACGATGATGGCATCGCCGGGGTCCGCGATGCCCGGCGCGTTGGGTACTTCGCCGACCGCGGGGATACCGAGGGCCCGCGCCACGATCGAGACGTGGGAATTGGCGGTGCCTTCCTCGAGCACCAGGCCGCGCAGGCGCTTGCGGTCGTAATCGAGCAGCGCCGCCGGACCCATCGCGCGCGCGATCAGGATTGCGTTATCGGGCAGATGCTCGCGCGCCGGCGCGTGATCCTGGCCGACGAGCTGGCGCATCAGGCGGAAGCCGAGATCTTCCAGATCGTGCAGGCGGTCGCGCAAGTATGGATCGGTCGAGCGCAGCATGCGCGCGCGGGTGTCCGACTGCACGCGCTCGACGGCGGCCTCGGCGGTGAGGCCGGTTGCAACCGCCTCATGCAGCTTGTGCGACCAGCCCTGGTCGTTGGCGAACATGCGGTAGGCTTCCAGCACGTCGCGATGCTCGCCGCCGTCGGCGACGTCGCCGCGCTCCAGCATGCGATCGAGGTCGGAGCGCAATTTGGCGAGCGCGGAGTCGAGCCGCTTCAATTCCTTCGGCAGGTCCTCTGCAATGTAGTCCTTGATGACGACGCGCGGCTCGTGCAGCACGACATGGCCGAGCGCGATGCCGTCGGACAGGATCGCGCCGGTCTTGTGCAGCGAGTGCCGCGCCGCGGGCTCGGCTCCGGGCTGCGCCAGCGAGGTCAGCTCGCCCGAGGCGATCAGCTCCGCCAGCACCATGGCGGTGGTCTGCAGCGCCTCCAGCTCTTCCTCGACATAGGTGCGCTTGGCGCGATTCTGCACCACCAGCACGCCGAGCGTGTTGCCTGCGCGCAGGATCGGCACGCCAAGGAAGGAGTGATAGATTTCTTCGCCGGTCTCCGGCCGGTAAGAGAACGCCGGGTGGCTCTGTGCGTCGGAGAGGTTGAGCGGCGTCGCCTCGCTGGCGACGAGGCCGACCAGGCCCTCATGCGCGCTCAATACGGTGTGGTGCACGGCGTCGCGGTTGAGGCCCTCGGTGGCGTAGAGCTCGAGCGTGTTGTCGACGCGCAGCACATAGCAGGAGCACACCTCGGCCACCATGTTGGCCGCGATCAGCACCACAATCTTGTCCAGCCGCTCTTGCGCCGAGACCTGCTCCGCCATGGTTTCGCGAAGCCGTCTCAACAGGACGCGGGGGCCTCCCGACGTGCTTCGCATGAGCTTAAATCCCCTCCCTCGAAGCCAGCCCCGCGGCGGCCGCGAGCAGGCGTTGACAATCGGAAAAGCACCAAATTTTATTCATTCGACGCCGCCACATGCCGATGATGCGGGCCGAATCAGAAGCGGCAGCCGTGGCACGGTTCGCGGTCGCCGCTCCTGCCCGCCGTATAGCGAATTGAGGCTTGTTTTGCCAAGCAAAACGCCTGCCGGTGGCCGGTGTTGCCACCAGGGAAATTGCTGCGCCAGCGAAGCGCATGATCGGCCACATTGCGAGCGATCTGGCGATCAGATCATGGGCCAATCCCGCGAATCAGGAGTGCGGCCCATCGCTGCCGGAAAAATTTTCTACGTCTGATCGAGCCCGTAGAGCGTGTGCAGCGTCCGCACCGCAAGTTCCGTGTAGGCGGCGTCGATCAACACCGAAAACTTGATCTCGGAGGTCGTGATCGCGCGGATATTGATGTTGCGTGCGGCGAGCGCCGAGAACGCTTGCGCCGCGACGCCGGCATGCGAGCGCATGCCGCTGCCGATCACCGAGACTTTCGAGACGTCGGTCGCGGTGTCGAGCCGGGCGAAGCCGATTTTCGCCTTGGCGGCCATAATGGTCTCCTTGGCGCGGTTGTAGTCGGTTGCCGGCACCGTAAAGGTGAGGTCGGTGGTCTTGCCGTCCTGGGAGACGTTCTGCACGATCATGTCGACATTGACGTTGGCCTCCGCGAGCGGTCCGAAGATCGAGGCGGCAACGCCGGGCTTGTCTTCGACCTGGCGCACCGAAATCTGCGCCTCGTCCCTGGAGAAGGCGATGCCGGTGACGACGTGGCTTTCCATGATTTCCTCCTCGCTGCAGATCAGCGTGCCCGGCGGCTGGTTGGCGTACGGGTCGATATCCTCGGGTTTGTCGAAGCTGGAGCGCACGAAGATCGGCATGTTGTGCACCATGCCCAATTCCACCGAGCGCACCTGCAGCACCTTGGCGCCCTGGGAAGCCAGCTCCAGCATGTCTTCAAAGGCGATCCTGTCGAGCCGGTGCGCCTTCGGCACCACGCGCGGGTCCGTCGTATAGACACCATCGACGTCGGTGTAGATGTCGCAGCGGTCGGCCTTGATCGCGGCCGCGACAGCGACCGCCGAGGTGTCGGAGCCGCCGCGGCCGAGCGTGGTGATGCGGCCGGTCTGCGGATTGAGGCCCTGGAACCCGGCGATGACCGCGACCTCCTTGCGGTCCTTGAAGCGGCTGATGATCTCGCTGCCGTCGATATCGAGGATGCGCGCGGAGGCATTCACGTCCGAGGTCTTGATCGGGATCTGCCAGCCCTGCCAGGAGCGCACCTGAATGACCATACCTTGCAGCACGATGGCAAGCAGGCCAGAGGTGACCTGTTCGCCGGACGCGACCACCGCATCATACTCGCGCGCATCATGCAGCGGCGAGGCCTCGGTGCACTTGGCCACCAGCTCGTTGGTCTTGCCGGCCATCGCCGAGACCACCACGGCGACCTCGTGGCCGGCATCGACCTCGCGCTTGACATGGCGCGCGACGTTGCGGATGCGGTCGATATTGGCGACGGACGTGCCGCCGAATTTCATCACGAGGCGGCCCATGACGACGCGCTTTTTTCTCCAATGGTCCACTGGCGCATGATCCGGGAAAGTGCGCAGCGGCTTTCCGAAAAGATCATGCGCAAACAAGATCTAGAGCGCTATGGCGATTCATCGTAATCCCATCGCGCTCCAGGGATAAGTACACCCGGCCGCTCAAAACCTGAGGCGCCCGGGTCGAAACGCGCGTATACATAGCGGCGCGGCCCGCCGCAAGCCGGTTCCGCGCAGGGCATGGTGGGTCCAGTGAGGTTGAGTTAAGGGTAGGAGATGGCGCGTTATATCGACAATATCCTGCAGCCCGGCGAAAAGGTGCTGTATTCGACCAACGCGCACTGGATCTTCTATTTGCCGGCCATCAGCGCCTGGATCGTTGCGCTGATCCTGCTCATTGTGTCGGGACTGGCCTCCACGATGCCGGCCGTCGTTGTCGTGTGCCTCGCAGCGGCCGCGGTCCTGGCGCTGATTGCGCTTTATCTGACCATCAAGGCCTGGTTCCATCGCTGGACCACAGAGACCGACGTCACCAACATGCGCGTCGTGCACAAGACCGGCTTCATCAAGCGCCGCACCTTCGAGATGGCGCTGGACAAGGTCGAGAGCGTCGACGTCAACCAGAGTATCCTGGGGCGCCTGCTTAACTACGGCGACGTCACCATCATGGGCGTCGGTGAGGGCCGGGAGACCATCTCCACCATCGCGTCCCCGCTGGCGTTCCGCAGCGCCATCACCACGCGATAGGATGCCCGCCATGGCCGCGCAATCCAACGCTTCCGGCACGACCGTCGACGCCGGCGAGATCGCGAAATTCTCCAAACTGTCGGCCGAGTGGTGGGACCCGAACGGCAGAATGGCGCCGCTGCACAGGATCAATCCGCTGCGGCTGGCCTATATCCGCGACGCCGCGGCCCGCAAGTTCGAGCGCAACGTCAAGAGCCTGAATTGCCTCTCGGATCTGCGCATCCTCGACATCGGCTGCGGCGCGGGGCTTCTGTGCGAGCCGCTGACCCGGCTTGGCGCGCAGGTGATTGGCGTCGACGCTTCCGCCTCCAACATCGCCGCCGCCAGGCTGCACGCCGACAGGGGGCATCTTTCCATCGATTACCGCTGCACCACGGTCGAAGAGATGGACGTGCGCGAGCGCTTCGACGTCGTGCTGGCGATGGAGGTGGTCGAGCATGTCAGCGATGTCGCGCTCTTCCTCTCGCGCTGCGCAGCGATGCTCAAACCCGGCGGGTTGATGGTGGTATCGACCTTGAGCCGCACCTGGAAGAGCTTTGCGCTCGCCATCGTCGGTGCGGAATACATCTTGCGTTGGCTGCCGCGCGGCACCCATCGATGGGATAAATTCATCACCCCCGACGAGCTCGCCAAATACCTGCTCGACAACCGCCTCGTCATTACCGAGCAGACCGGCGTGGTCTACAGCCCCTTCGCCGACAAATGGAGCCTCTCCTCCGACACCGATGTGAACTACATGGTGATCGCGGAAGAGATGGCCTAAAGCTCGGTATCGTCCTGCGAACGCAGGCGAGAGCAGGGACGACACCGAATTTGTTGCCCGCGCATTCCTGTCATGCATCGTCCGGGTTGACCACGCGAGGCGTGACCGGCACGGTGCCGATCTTTTCACCCGGTGATCGCATGTTGTCCGTCGCCTCGCTCTGGATTCCGTTCACGATTGTTGCCGCGCTCGGCCAGGTCGCGCGCAATGCGATGCAGCGTTCGCTGACGGGGCCGCTCGGAACCTGGGGCGCAACCAACATCCGCTTCCTGTTCGGCTTCCCGTTCTCGCTCGTCTTCCTCGGAGCGGTGCTGACCTTCTCGGGCGATCACGTGTCATGGCCGGCCGCGACCTTCTGGCCGTGGCTGTTGCTCGGCGCACTGAGCCAGATCATCGGCACCGGCATGATGCTGGTCGCGATGAACGACCGCTCTTTCGTGGTGACGACGGCGTATCTGAAGACCGAGGCGATCCAGACCGCGATCTTCGGCTTCGTCTTTCTCGGCGACCACCTCATCGTTCTGAAGGTGATCGCAATCCTGATCGCGACCTCCGGCGTCGTCACTACGGCGCTCAGGCCCGGCGGCGAGAAGAGCTTTGCCGAATTGAAGCCGACAGTGGTTGGCCTTGTGGCTGCGGCGGCCTTCGCGCTGTCGGCGGTCGGCTTTCGTGGTGCCATCATCACCGTGCATGGCGTCAGCTTCGTCACCGCTGCCTCCTGCACGCTGGTCTGGGGCCTGTTCGTGCAGACGGTGGTGCTGTCGATCTATCTGCTCGCGCGCGCGCCCGACGTCCTGAAGAAAATCATTGGCCTGTGGCGGCCCTCGATGCTGGCGGGCTTCATGGGCGCGTTCGCTTCGCAATTCTGGTTCCTGGCGTTTGCGCTCACGGCCGCCGCCAATGTTCGCACGCTCGCGCTGATCGAAGTGCTGTTCGCGCAAGGTGTCGCGTATTATTCGTTCAAGCAGCCGGTCTCGGCGCGCGAGATCTCCGGCATCGTGCTGATCGTGATCGGGGTGGCGCTACTGGTTGCTGCTTAGCGAGAGGGGCCGGCTTCGGGCGCCATTTGTCCCACTTCTGCAAGCGGAGTTTAACCGCTAGGATGACCGTCCCTTAGTCCGGGGATCGGGATGAGGCGGCGGGAGTTCATTGGCCTGCTCGGAGGCATGATGGCCTCATGGTCTTTTGCCGCATCTGCGCAAGAGACGATGCGGCGCATCGGCGTGCTCTCCAACCTCGGCGAGGACGACGACGAAGGTCGCAGCCGGAATGACGCTTTTGTGCACGGGTTGCAGCAGCGCGGCTGGATCGTTGGAGGCAATCTGCGGATCGACTATCGCTGGAGCAACGGCAATGCCGACAAGCTTCGAGCCGATGCGGCCGACCTCGTCGCCCTGAAGCCCGACGTCGTGCTGGCAACGTCGGGCGTTTCGATCCTGCCGTTGCAGCGGGCGAGCCGCGACATCCCCCTGGTGTTCGCGCAAACCATCGACCCGGTCGGCCTCGGCGTCGTCGAAAGTCTGTCCCATCCGGGCGGCAACGCCACCGGATTTACCCAGATCGAGTTCGGCATCACGGCCAAATGGCTGGAACTGCTCAAGCAAATGGCACCCGCGACGACGCGCGTGGCGGTCCTGCGCGACCCCTTCGATCCTGCAGGAATAGGTCAATGGGCAGCGATGCAGTCGGTAGCTCCAGTGCTTGCTCTGGAGCTAAGCGTGGTCAACATCCGCGACGCCGACGCGCTGGAAAGCGGCGTGAACAAGGCCGCAGGGCTTCAGAACGCAGCACTGCTGATCACCTCCTCGGCGCCGGGATCGGTTCATCGAGACCTGATTATCCGTCTCGCCGCCCGGCACCGGCTGCCCGCGATCTATCCCTACGCCTTTTATGTCAAGGCGGGTGGTCTGTTTTGTTACGGGCCCGACACTCTTGATCAATATCGCCGCGCGGCCGGCTACGTCGACCGTATTCTCAAGGGCGAAAAGCCGGCTGATCTGCCGGTGCAGGCGCCGACCAGGTATGAATTGGTGATCAACCGCAACACTGCCGGGGCGCTAGGCATAAATGTGCCCGCGGCGCTGCTCGCGGCAGCGGATGAGGTGATCGAATAGGGACGATCGGGCCAAGCTAGCTCTTGACCGCGATCAGCACGGCGCCGGCGGAAATCAGCGCAATCCCGAGCCAGCCATTCCACGGCGGCCGCTCGCCGAGAAAGGTAACGCCGAACAGCGCCACCAGCACCACGCTCAATTTGTCGGTCGGCGCGACCAGCGTGGCGGGACCAAGCTTGAGCGCTCGGAAATAGCACAGCCAGGACGCGCCGGTGCCGAGCCCCGATAGCAGCAGGAATAGCCAACTTTTGGCGGCGATCGGCCCGGGATGACTTAACTGCCCCGTCGCAGACAGGATCAGCGTGAGCGTGACCAGCACGATCACAGTGCGGACCAGGGTGGCGAGGTCGGAGTTGATGCCTTCGACGCCGACCTTGGCAAAGATCGCCGTCAGCGCGGCGAACACGGCGGAGAGAACGGCCCAGAGCTGCCAGGACGATGTCAATTGCGATCTTCCGGCAGCACCGGCAGCGGTGATACCTCGACACCCTCGTCGATCAGCGCCTTGGCCTCCTCGGGCGAGGCCTCGCCGTAGATCGGACGATGCTCGATCTCGCCGTAATGCATCTTGCGGGCCTCGTTGGGAAAGCTCTCGCCGACATTGTCGGCATTTTTCACGATGTGGTCGCGCAACTCCTTCAGCTTGGCGCGCACCTCGCGCTCCTGCGCCATCATCAGCGGCGTGGTGCCGGTTGCGGGTGTCTCGGCGACGACCGGCGTTGGTGTAGGCTCGGCGGCAGGCTCCCGGCCCTTCTTGCCCACGATGCGCGGCGCCATGATCGCCTTCTCGACCTTGACGGAGCTGCAGACCGGGCAGCTCACAAGCTTGCGCTTGACCTGCTGTTCGTAAGCCGAAGAGTCCGCAAACCAGCTTTCGAAGGTGTGATCGTGCTCGCAGTGGAGCGCGTATCGGATCATGCCGATCCCCGCACCAAATGCAGATGTTCGGGGCCGGCCTTCGGATCAGCGACCGAGAAGCGGCGGCCATGTTGCAGCGACGGCACGGCTTTGCGCGCAGTGTCGACCTTCGACGGATCGATCTTGGCGAGGAACACGCCGGGCTCGACGCCGCCCTCGGCCAAAATCTCGCCCCAGGGCGCCACGATCAGCGAATGGCCATAGGTCTCGCGCTTGTTCTCATGCAGCCCCGCTTGCGCCGCGGCGAACACGAAGCAGCCGGTCTCGATCGCGCGCGAGCGAAGCAGCACATGCCAATGCGCTTCGCCGGTCTTGCGGGTGAAGGCGGAAGGCACCGTCAGGAACGAGGCGCCGGCCTCGGCGAGCGCCCTGTAAAGCGCGGGGAAGCGGACATCGTAGCAGATGGTGAGCCCGATCCGTCCCCAGGGCAGATCGGAGATGACCGCGGTCTCGCCCGGCTGGTAGTTGGCGGATTCGCGATAGCTCTCGCCGCCGGGCAGATCGATGTCGAACATGTGGATCTTGTCGTAGCACGCGAGGATCATGCCGTCGGGCGCAATCAGGAACGAGCGGTTGACGGCCTTCTCCGGCGAGAAGCGCAACGCCAGCGAGCCGACATGCAGATGGATCCTCAGCTCCTTGGCGAGTTCGCGATAGGCCTTTAGCGAAAGGTCGTGCTCTTCACTTTGGATGTGCTCGAACAGCGCCTTGCGGTTCACTTGCATCATATTGCTCACTTCAGGCGTGAGCACATAGTCGGCGCCCTGCTTCACCGCCTCGCGGATGAGCTTGATGCCCTGCTCGAGGCTCGGCTCCGGCAAGAGGCCGGTGCGCATCTGCACCATCGCGGCGGTGAAAGCGTTACCCTCGCTCATGAAGCCTTCTCGCCGGCCAGCAGCGCATCGAGCTTGCCCTCGCGATCGAGCGCATAGAGTTCGTCGCAGCCGCCGATATGAGTCTTGCCAATGAAAATCTGCGGAAAGGTCGAGCCGGCGCCGGCACGATCGTACATCTTCTGGCGCACGCTCGGGTCTCGGCCGGCGTCATATTCGGTGAACGTGGCTTTCTTGCGGTTCAGGAGCGATTTGGCCGCGCTGCAATAGCCGCAGCCCGGGCGGGTAAAGATTTCGATCGCAGCGGTCATCTGGCGCTCAGGTTTCCCTCAAACGAACGTCGATTATATGGGAGCTTTGGGGCTATCGACAACCCGGGCGAACACCAGCACGTCGACCTGCGCCGCCCTGCCGCGCAAAAGCGCCCGGGCGCAGGCGTCAACCGTGGCGCCGGAGGTGAGCACGTCGTCGATCAAGATCAGCCTCCGGCCGGCAACCTCGGACTGGCGGTCGGCGGGTACCTTGAATGCGCCTTGCACATTGCTCGCCCGCTGCGGCCGCGTCAGCCCGACTTGCTGCTCGGTCTGCCGTATTCGTTGCAACAGATCGCCGCGCAGCTTCACGCCGCTCGCCCGCTCGATCGCGCGGCCCAGCGCGCCAGCCTGGTTGTAGCGGCGGTGCCAGGCTCGGCGCCAGTGCAGCGGCACCGGAATCAGCATGTCGGCGCCGTCCAGCAACTCGCGGCCGGCGCGCGCCATCCAGCGGCCCATCGCGGGCGCGAGATCGGTGCGGTCCTGGTATTTCAGGGCATGCACCAGCGTACGCGCGACGTCGTCATAGCGCACCGTGGCACGGGCTCTGCCGTAGGCCGGCGGATTGGCGATCGCCTCCATCGACAACAGGTCGGGGCCGGGATCGTAGACAAAGGGAATGCCGAGCCGCGGGCAGTAGGGCCGCTCGATGAACGACAGTCTCGACCAGCACTCCGCGCAGACGCCTTCGCCTTCGACCGGCTCGCGGCAGGCGACACAGAGCGTCGGCAGCGCGACGTCGAGCGCGAATTTCGAGGCCAGCGCCCATGCGCCGCGGCAGGCAGCCAGCGCAGCTCGCGCGCGCCTGCCAATCGAGCGGGAAGAGGCGATTTCGGCGTCCATGCGAGGCAGGCTAACGCGGCGAGCTCTCGATTGCCAGAGACCCTATGCCAACGTATCTACCGGCATGGTCCAAAATCCGTCCGCCGCGCCCGTTCTGTTCGACCGCGCTTTGCTGCGACAGCGGCTGGCGCGCGCGGAAAAGCTCGGACCGGCCACCTTCCTGTTCGACCGCGTGGCCGAGGATCTTGGCGACCGCCTGCAGGCCGTGACGCGACAGTTTGCCGACGTCGCCGATATCTGGTCACCGGGCGGCCTGCGGTTGGCCGACCGTTTCAAAGCCGTTGAGCCCATCGAGCTCGCGTCGGACATCGAAACGCTGGCGCTGCAACCGGAATCGGTCGATCTGGTCGTCTCCGCGCTCGCCCTTCAATTCGTCAACGATCTGCCGGGCGTGCTGATGCAGATGCGCCGCTCGCTCCGGCCGGATGGGTTGTTGCTCGCGGCGATGATTGGCGGCGATACCTTGACCGAGCTTCGGCAATCGTTCGCCGCGGCGGAGGCGGAGCGCGAGGGCGGCGTGTCGCCGCGCGTCGCTCCATTCGCGGATGTGCGCGATGTCGGCGGCTTGTTGCAGCGCGCCGGGCTCGCATTGCCGGTCACTGACGTCGATCGGATTGTCGTGCGCTATGACGGCGCGTTCGCGTTGATGGCCGATCTGCGCCGCATGGGCGCGACCAACATCCTCGTCGAGCGGCGGCGCGCACCGACACGGCGCGCCACGATGCTGCGCATGGCCGAAATTTATGCCGAGCGGTTCGCCGATCCCGATGGACGCATCCGCGCCACCTTTGATGTGATCTGGCTGTCCGGCTGGGCGCCGCACGAGAGCCAGCCCAAGCCGCTACGCCCGGGCTCGGCGACGGCGAGCCTGGAGGAGGCGGTGAAGCGGGCGCCGAGGAGATAGCTCGTCATCGCCGGGCTTGACCCGGCGATCCATCCCCTTGAAAGAGTTCTTCAAAGATGATGGATGCGCGGGTCAAGCCCGCGCATGACGAGCGCGCACCCCCTCACAACAACAAATCCTCCAGAGACGGGATCAGCGGAATGTCCGCCGGCGGCATCGGATAGTCGCGCAGTTTGTTGGCGCGCACCCAGGCGAGAGTCTGGCCCTCGCGCGCGACCACGAAGCCTTCCCAGCGCCGGCAGATGTAGAGCGGCATCAGGAGGTGAAAGGCCTCGTAGGCGTGGCTTGCGAAGGTCAGCGGCGCGAGGCACGGCTCGCTCACGATGATGCCGATCTCCTCATGCAGCTCGCGGATCAAGGTCGTCTCCGGCCGCTCGCCGGGCTCGACCTTGCCGCCGGGAAACTCCCACAGGCCGGCCATCGATTTGCCTTCCGGCCGCTGCGCGATCAGAACGCGCCTGTCGGCATCGATCAGCGCGCAGGCGGCGACGAGGGTGAGTTTGAGTTCAGCCATGCGGGGCGGTTTTTTGACGACGGGCCTTCTCCTGCGAGAGCGGCCCGAAGACGCCGCCCCCGAAAGGGTTCATTAACCAACTTCGACCGGCGTTTCTACAGTCGGCATAAGTCATATTTAATCGAGAGTGCCTTAGATTGCGGGGTCTAAACCCGGCACAGGCACCTTCCCATGATGCGATCGCTTTTTCGTTTGATCGAAAGCTTTGCCCGCGACGATCGCGGCAACATTGCCCTCACTTTCGGCATCTGCTCGGTTCCGCTTCTG
>Ga0134125_10001574_pt1 | contig 27877 bp, 22 predicted proteins | sample KB31751_FD_96464 | JGI IMG/M metagenome (GOLD analysis project Ga0134125, IMG submission 96464) | Terrestrial soil microbial communities with excess Nitrogen fertilizer from Kellogg Biological Station, Michigan, USA - KB3-175-1 | ecosystem: Environmental > Terrestrial > Soil > Unclassified ... | reverse complement strand
CGGCCGAGGTGACGACCGTCGCGCCGCACCACCATGCGCCCAACAACACCCCGGCGGTCTGCCAGTGCGGTGGCAACAACACCGCGACCGGATCACCGGGTTGGATGTCCAGCTCGTCACGCAGCCAGTTCGCGGTCTTGGCCGCCCAGTTGGCCAGCGTGGCGCCGGATAGTTCCACCCGGCTGCCGGCGGCGTCGTCGTAGTGGGTGATTCGAGGTCTGGCAGGGTCCGCGCGCAGCATCGGGCCGAGTACCTGGTCGGTAATGGTCATCGCCTTGAGACCTTAACTTGCCCTCGTTTCACCCCGACATGGAGACATATCGGGGTGAAAAGGGGTACCGAAAGCCCGATATGTCTCCATGTCGGGGTGACAGGAGGCGATGGCGGTCAGGAGATGCAGGGCACCTTGCCGCCTATCATGGCGGGGCGCGGCGGTGGGTTGGCCGGGGCCGGGGTGCTCGACGCTGCGACCGAGGTGCCCTCGCCGTCGGCGACGTCCGGGATCGTCCGCGCGGCACCGCTGGCCTGCGCGGTGCCCACCGGTCCAGGCGATGCGCCGCCGATCCGGCGTCTGCTCGGGCCGGAGTAGTCCTTGCCGAGATAGACCCGGACCGTGCCGGCACCGAGGTCGGAGTCCTCCTCGATCGGCAGGCCGCCCAGCGTGTCGGCCACCAGGCGGCCGGCGTTCGCGCCACCGGCGGGGTAACGCACCACACTGGCGGCTCGCGCGCGGCTGTTGCCGACAGTGCCTTGGATGAACCCCTGCCCGGTCAGCTGCTCGGACACCGATTTGGCCAGCCCGGCCACGGTAGCGGCGTTGAACACCTCGACAGTGATCGCCGCCGCCGCGGGCGGCGCCACCGGGGCGCTCGCGGGAGGTTCGACAGCTTGCGCGACGAAGGTACGCACGGCCTCCGGGTCGACGGTGAGCACCGAGCCATCGGTCTCACTATCGCCGTCGCCGAGCACCGGCACGGTCTCGAACGCGACGTTGCCGGCGGTCAGGCCTTGCATCCGGCTGGCGAAATCGAGCACGTCGAAGCCATCGTCGAGAACCAGCGACTGCTGGGCGGCGTTGATCAGCTGACGGATCCGGCTGGGGTTCGCCAGCGTCCCTGCGGTCAAGATCTTGTTCGCCAGCGAGGCCATGTAGGCCTGCTGGCGCACGATGCGGTCCAGGTCACCTCGAGGCAATCCGTGCCGCTGCCGGACGAAGGCCAGCGCGTCCGGCCCGGAGATCAGCTGTGGGCCGGAGGGGAAGTCCGCGCCGGAGAACCTGTCGTGAACCGGTGCCCGCAGGCATACCGGCACGCCGCCAACAGCATCGGTGAGTAGCGCGAAGCCGAGCAGGTTGATCTCCGCGTAGTGGTCGATGCCCACTCCGGTCAGGTCCTTGACGGCCTCCAGTAGCTCCTTCCGGCCGGCGGCGGTGGACTCGGCGCGCACCGTCGCCGGGTCGGCGCCTTGCGCCACGAGGCGCTCGGCGGTCGCGCTCTTGGCGCGGGTGAACGCGGAGTTGAGCTTGTGCTTGCCGTAACCGTCGGGCAGCTCTACGTACAGATCCCGGGGAAGGGAAATCGCCACCGCGTGGCGCCCGTCGTTAGGGATGCGCACCAGTATCATGGTGTCGGTGAGTTCGCCCTCGTTGTCGCCGGCGCGCAGCTGAGCCAGCACCTGCCGGGGCAACGGATTGTCGTGTGCGTCCGTGCGGCTGTCCAGGCCCACCAGCAGGATGTCGGTGGCCTTGTCCGGGGCCGCCGCACCGATCACGTTAGCGGTGGTCAACCCCTGGTGGAGGTCCCGAAACGTCGTCCAGCCGTAGCCCGTGACGCAGAACACCAGCGCTGAGATCATCGCGGCGGCCACCTTGATGAGCTGCAGCGCCCACCGACGATGCCGCTGGGAGCCGGCGCCACCGCGTCCCCTGCGCGCGGACGCGGTGCTTCGCGCGCGGTTATGCCCCGACCTGGTCTGCCCGGATCTGGTCGGCTGAGTTCGGTGTCGATCGGCGCCGCGCCGCTGCGAGCCAGACCGGTCGGACCTCCTTCCGGAGTTCGCCGACCGCCCTGGCCTGTCGTCCACGGAATGCCCTCCTGCGACTGATGTGGCGGCAGTGTCTGTTGTGGCGCGGCTGGACCTCAACTGATGCGTTACACAGCTGTCTACTCCAGACGTGGCAACCCGTGGTCAGGTTGCCATGGCAAACTCGGCCGTCGTCGGCCGCCCACTGCCGGCGAACTGAGGAGGATGTGCGGATGCGGTTACTGGTCACCGGGGGTGCGGGATTCATCGGATCCACATTCGTACGCCGGGTGCTGCAGGGACTTGAACCGACGCTGGCCGGCGCGCAGGTCGTGGTTTTGGACAAGCTGACCTATGCCGGTAATGAGGCGAACCTCGCTCCGGTCGCGACTCATCCGGCGTTGCAGTTCATGAAAGGCGACATCACCGACGAGTCGCTGGTGGCCGACCTGATGGCGGGCATCGATGCGGTGGTGCACTTCGCAGCGGAATCACATGTGGACCGCTCGATCCTGGGCGCCGATCCGTTTGTGCTGACCAACGTGGTGGGCACGCAGATCCTGCTGCAGGCTGCCCTGGACGCAGGGGTGGGGCGGTTCGTGCACATTTCCACCGACGAGGTTTACGGGTCGATCGAGTCGGGTTCATGGCGTGAAGACCACGTGCTCGAGCCGAACTCGCCCTACTCGGCGTCCAAGGCGAGTGCCGATCTGTTGGTCCGGGCGTACGCGCGGACTCACGGGATGGACGTGCGGATCACCCGCTGCTCCAACAACTACGGTCCCTACCAGTACCCGGAGAAGGTCATCCCGCTGTTCGTCACCAATCTTCTCGACGGGCTGCCGGTGCCGCTGTATGGAGATGGACTCAACGTGCGGGACTGGTTGCACGTCGACGACCATTGCCGCGGTATCGCGCTGGTGCTCGAGCAGGGCCGAGGAGGTGAGATCTACAACATCGGCGGCGGCACCGAGCTGACCAACACCGAACTCACCAACCTGCTTCTGGATGCGCTGGGCGCTGATTGGTCGCAGGTGCAGCCGGTGGTCGATCGTAAGGCCCATGATCGCCGGTATTCGGTGGACTGGACCAAGATCCGAACGCAGCTGGGTTATGTCCCGCAGGTCGACTTCGCCCGGGGGTTGGCTGACACGGTGCGCTGGTATGCGGAGCATCGGGACTGGTGGGAGCCGCTGAAGACGGCATGAACCTGGACCTGTCGCTGCTCATCACCGGCGGTGCAGGCCAGCTCGGCCGGGATCTGGTGCTCGCGGCGGCCCGCGCCGGGATCAGCCGGGTCCTCGCGCCCGGTTCAGCTGAGCTCGACGTCACCGATCCGGCGGCAGTGTCCGGCCGGGTTGCCGCCGCGGCGGCCGGCGGCCGGCTCGTCGTGATCAACGCAGCCGCGTACACGGCGGTGGACGCCGCCGAGCGGCAAGGCGCGGCGCGGGCCCACGCCGTCAATGCGAAGGGTCCGGAAAACCTGGCCAGTGCCTGCGCCGCCCATCACGCGCATCTGGTGCAGGTCTCGACCGACTATGTGTTCGGGGGGCACGGTGCAGGGCCCAACCTGGTGGACGGTCCGACAGCGCCGCAGACCGTCTATGGCCACACCAAGCTGGCGGGGGAGCGCGCGGTGCTGGACTCAGCAGCGTCGGTCCATGTGGTGCGGACCGCGTGGCTCTACGGCGCCCACGGGGCGAACTTCGTGCGCACCATGGCCCGGCTAGCCGGCGAGTGTGCGAGCGTGCGGGTGGTTGCCGATCAGTATGGCAACCCGACCTGGACGGCCGACCTCGCCGACGGTCTGATCGCGCTGGCGCTGACCGCCGACCGGGTGCCGGCCAGGGTGTTGCACTGCACCAACGCATCCGCCACGACATGGTACGGGCTGGCCCGGGCGGTGTTCACCGAGATCGGTGCCGATCCGGACCGGGTGCAGCCGTGCAGTACCGAGGAGTTTCCCCGCCCTGCGCCGCGCCCGGCGAACTCGGTCCTGGACACTTCGGGGTGGGCTGCCGCCGGTCTGCCCGAGTTGCGGCACTGGCGCGACGCACTGCACGCCGCCGTCATTGCGGGGGTGCTCGCCGGCTGATCAGTGTTTGGCGCTGCGCACCACGCTGGCCGGCAATGACGCGTGCATCATCATGACGTTGTAAGTCTTGTACTGGGTCATGGTGAAGTACAGGTCAGTGCCCTCGGAGTCGGGGTTGAGGAATCCGCCGTAGAGGTCCGGGTACTCGGTGGCGGTGGCGACTGGTATCTCCGCGCTCCAGGGGCCGGTCGGCTGCGGCGCGAGTCGCAACACAATTGCCTTTCGCGACTCGTCCAGATACATCATTTCCCAGCTGTTGAGCGTCTTGTCGAAGCGGACCGACAGCTCCCCGACCGGGCCCTGGACGATCGGGGTCGCGCTTGTGCTGTTACCGCGCTCCCAGCCGTGGCCGGTCCAGTACTCGTAGGCGGAGTTGTCCAGCAACTGGTCTTCGGGTACCCGGGCCAGGTGAGCGTCGCCGAAACGACCGTTAGGTGTGCCGAAGGCATAGACGTAACCGTGGTGCCGCGCGTAGGCGATCATCTGGAAGGTGTTGTCGAGCGCAGCGGTGTTCGGGCGGCGCGCGCTCGGGGCATCCTTCCAGTTCTGCCCGCCGTCGTCGGAGTAGGCGACGCCGCTGTAGTTCGTGATCCAGTGCCCGGGTTCGGTGAACTTGCGTATCGACATGTAGGCCAGGTAATTGCGGCCGTCGATGTTGATGCCGCCGGTCGGGATCTTGGTCGTCTCGACGCCTTCCCGCTTGAGCGAGGGGATCAGTTCCTTGGCGTGGCCGGGACGGTCGGTGACGTAGTTGTCGAAGGACATGCCGTCGGCCGGGTTGCGGTCGGAGCTGCGGGCCAGCGTGTTCGAGCGCCAGTCAATGGCAGCCGGTCTGGCGAATCCACTGTCGACGCCGGTCCATCCGGCCCCGAACGTGTCGCCGAAGGCGGCCAGGACCCGGTTCCGCTCGTCGGTCCACATGATGCCGAGGTCGGTCCCTTTGATGTCGTAGCGCTCTTCGGTGACGTTGATGGACTTCGCACCGGTGATGAGGGCTACCGGATTCGCCTGACCTACTGACGTTTGCGCCGACCCGGGTGCCGCCGCGCTGACCGTCACTGCTAACGTTGCTGCGCTCAAGGTGGCGAAGGCTGCCCCGATTCGGGTTCGATGAGCGACCATTGTCTGCCCCTCTGTTCTGAGCGCGCGCGCCATCGCGCGGGCGCAGTTCGGCGCCAGCGTGGGTATAGCTCTTAGCGACGTCCCCCTCCCCCCGAAAGGGAAAAAGCGGCCCTCCCTGCCGCGGTGAGTAGATACTGTGCGACTCACTGTATAGTAACGTTATAGTAACGTTACCAGCTCTAGGCCACGTGGGTGAAACCAACGAGAACGAGGGTTAACCCGCTGTGTTCGTTGATGATGCCCGGCGTGTCGCCCACTCATGCTGGCGTGTCGCGCGTTGGTGCCCGGTGTGTCGCCTGCCGGTGCCCGTTCAGTCCAGTGCCTTCCGGTACGCGTCGACTGTGGCCTCGGCACCAGCACGCCCGGTGTAGCGGGCAGCATGGGCGCGCCGGGCGGCCACGCCGTCACGATCATCGTCACCGCTGTCCGCGGAGGTCAGCGCGCGGGCCAGCCGCGGTAACCGGCGGCTGCCTAGGGTGACGCATCCCGCTGTGGCTGTTGCGCCAGGGGTCGGCTGCGCTCCTGGGGCGGTAGCGGGACGCTCGCCGCTGGCCAGTGAACTAACCACAGCGGTCCGTAAGACTTGCTGCTAGGTGGGTTGTCAACAGCAGCCGAGCTGGCGCATCGCCGCGCGAATCGTCTCGGCGAATGGCACGCCGAGTTGCTCATGAATCTCAAGCGCTTTCTGCCAGAGTTCGCAGGCTTGGCCGCGTTCTGCTGTATCGGAGGCGACCTGCCCTAGCGCCCACAGCGCCTCGGCTTCCCCAGACCGATCACCAAGGTTTCGAGTGAAGGTCAAGGCCTGAGTGTGATATTGCCGTGCCTGCTCGTAGTGGCCAATGAGGCGCTCAACCTCGCCCAACCCTCGCAGCGCGTCGGCTTCACCCAATCGATATCCGAGGTTCCGGGCGAAGGTTAAGGCCTGGGTGTGGTATTGCCGTGCCTGGTCGTAGTGGCCAATAAGCCGCTGAACCTCGCCTAGCCCGCGCAGCGCCAAGACTTCGCCGAGCCGGTCACCGAGGTGCCGGGCCAAGGCCAACGCCTGGGTCTGGTATTGCCGTGCCTGGTCGTACTGGCCAATAAGCCGCTGAACCTCGCCTAGCCCGCGCAGCGCCAAGACTTCGCCGGGCCGGTCGCCGAGCTGGCGGGCCAGGGCCAGGGCCTGGGTGTGGTACTCGCGGGCTTGACCGTACTCACCGACGCGCCGTTCAACCTCACCCAGTGCGCGCAGCGCCCAGACTTCACTGGGCCGGTCACCGAGCTGGCGGGCCAGGGCCAAGGCCTGGGTGTGGTACTCGCGGGCTTGACCGTACTCACCGACGCGCCACTCGACCTCACCCAACCCGCGCAGCGCCAAAACTTCATCGGGTCGGTCACCCAGGCGCCGGGCCAGAGCCAAAGCCTGGATGTGGTAATCGCGAGCCTGACCATATTGGCCGACGAGTCGCTCGACCTCGCCTAGCCCGCGCAGTGCCCACACTTCGCCAGGTCGGTCACCGAGGTGCCGGGCCAGGGCCAAGGCCTGGGTGTGGTACTCGCGGGCTTGACCGTACTCACCGACGCGCCGCTCAACCTCACCCAATCCCCACAGCGCCAGGATTTCCTCGGGCTGGTCACCGAGGTGTCGCGCCAGAGTCAAGGCCTGGGTGTGGTACTCGCGGGCTTGACCGTACTCACCGACGCGCCGCTCAATCTCACCCAATCCCCACAGCGCCAAAATCTCATCGGGACGGTCACCGAGGTGTCGCGCCAGAGTCAGAGCCCGGGTGTAGTGCTCTCGAGCCTGACCGTACTCACCGACGAGGCGCTCAACGTGGCCTAATCCCCGCAATGCCAAGACTTCGCCGCGTCGGTAACCGAGGTGCCGGGCCGAGTCCAAGGCTCGGGTGTGGTATTCGCGAGCCTGACCGTACTCACCCACGAGCCGCTCAACCTCGCCCAATCCCCACAGAGCGTTGACTTCAGCGGGCCGGTCACCGAGCTGCCGGGCTAGGGCCAAGGCGTGGGTGTGGTATTCGCGAGCGCGATCGTAGTCACCGGCGCGCCGTTCAACCTCGCCCAATCCCCACAGCGCCAAGACTTCACCGGGGCGATCACCGAGATGCTGCACGAGAGCTAGGCCTTCAGCGTGATAATCCCTCGCTCGGCGGTACTCGCCGACGAGCCGCTCAACGTGGGCCAGCCCCCATAGCGCCAAGGCTTCACCGCGCCGGTAACCGAGTTGCCGCGCTAAGATTAAGGCCTGCATGTGGTATTCCCGAGCCTGGCCATACTCGCCGACGCGCCGCTCAACCTGGCCCAACCCCCATAGCGCGTCGGCTTCACCACGTCGGTAACCGAGTTGCCGAGCCAGGACCAGGGCTTGCGTGTGGTATTTCCTGGCCCGGCGGTACTCGCCGACGAGCCGCTCAACCTGGCCCAACCCCCATAGCGCCAAGGCCTCACCGCGCCGGTAACCGAGTTGCCGCGCCAAGGTTAAGGCTTGCGTATGGTATTCCCGAGCCTGGCTGTACTCGCCGACGCGCCGCTGAACCTCGCCCAGCCCCCACAGCGCGTCCACTTCACCAGGTTGGTCACCAAGATGCCGGTAGGCAGTCAAGGCCTGGCCGTATAGATATCGGACGTTGGACCAAAAGCCAAAGTCACGGAAGTGGACAGCTAGAACAGTCGACAGATCCGCGGCGTCGGTGCTCGGACTCATCGCCCCCACGCATCCGACCAAGTTATGTCGCTCCGCAGTTAGCCAGGTACGCGCCTGGACTGCGTCGACGAACGTTAGGACAGATCCACGAGCGTCGCTCTTACCAGCATCGCCCGATACGTAGGGCCGTAGCATCCGGTCGGCCTCGCGTGTGATCGCCGCGTAGCTGGCGGCCAGGCGCTTCACCGCGGCCGCCCGCTCGGTGGGGGGCTCCTCGAAGTCAGCACATTCCCGAGCGTAAAGACGCACCAGGTCGTGCATGCGATAACGCGGACCGCCGGGAACACCTGCAACGGACAGCGGATCCAGCAGGTTGTGATCAACCAACTCCCGCAACACTCGCTTACCTCGGGCGGGTGACACGTCGGCCATTGCGGCGATTACCACCGGGGTGATGGCAGGACCGGGATGCCAACCCAGCAAGCGAAACGCCCGACGTTGCTCGTCGGTCAGCAACCGGTAGGACCATTCAAACACTGACCGCACCGAGAGATGCTCGGCCACGAATGCGTCTAACGCCGCGGTTTGATCGGCAAAATCCGCAGCGACGTCGGCAAGCTGCTCATCGCGATGGTGACGTAACCGCCCGGCGATGAGTCTGAGCGCCAGCGGTAACCGACCACATGCGGTCAGGATCTGCCGAACAGCCTCGCGATCTTTGCAGCGTTGCGCACCCACCAGCTTGACGAACAAACGCTCCGCTTCTTCCCACTCCAACACATCCAAGGAGAGCGGGTAGGCGTCAGTCAAGCCGGTCAGTTTCCGCCTACTGGTGATTAATACAAGACAGCCGGGTGTTTCTGGCAGCAGGGGCAATATCTGGTCACTGCTAAGGGCGTTGTCCAGCACGATCAGGACACGCCGCGCGTAGATGCGGTGCCGCCATTGATCTTGGCGTTCGGCCAGGTCGGCTTTCATTGCCTCAGGCGGCACACCGAGCTGAAGCAGCATCTGCTCCAACGCTCCGAACGGTTCACGTGGCCGCATGCCCGGGGTGTGACCATACAGGTCAACCCAGATCGCACCGTCTGGGAAGGCCTTTGCAAACTCCTGGGCGGCATGCCGGGCGAACGCCGTCTTCCCAACCCCGGCCATGCCATCGATTGCGAATATGGTCACCACGGTGTCTTGGGAAGCCTGTTCTGTGATCCGAGCGCGCAGCTCGGCCAACGGGCCATCCCGTCCGGTGAAATGCGTAATCTCACCTGGTAGCGCACTGCCGGGCCGCTCGGATAGCGGTCCAGGTGCCGGTACGGCCAACCGCTCCTCGACCATAATCGGCCCGTGACGCTGCGGCTCGTCATCACCGTAAGTAGCATCCGTGCGGTGGCCTCTTTGTCGAGGTATTGCTAAGTCTAGTGCATTTCCGTAGCGTAGGTCACCGGCGTCGAGAAATGCCTGTCGATCACCCGCAGGCATTCTGGTCAGATCGTCGACGTCCACGAGTCCATCCCAGGTGGTCTGGTAGATGACTGCCAGAGTCTTCAGTGTTCGCACCGACGGCCGAACACCTCCCATTGGCCATTTTTCATACTCACAGATACGACTGCCGCGCATGCGAAAATTGGAGTCGTTTCTAATCCGGTTGAACCGCGCCGCAACTTCGTTCTGGGTGAGTTCATGCGCCAACCGCCAGGCCTCGCGAGGCCGACGTCCGCAGCGCATCAGAGCGGCCACAAGCTGCTCTATAAGTTGGTGGCCGTCCAGTCCGAGTTTGACAAGACGCTCGCGCTGTTGATCGCGATACGCCTTGCTAGCTGGTTTGTGCGGCATTCCCATTCGCCCTTCTAGGCCACTTCACCATTTATACACCCGGGAAACGAAACTCCCGCAGCTAAGTGCCCGATTTGTCCGCTTCTTCCCGAAAAATCCGCCCAGGGTAGCGAGAATTTTGCGTTGCGGATGGGCCATCCCACCAGGTCAAGCCTACTTGGTCGGGGGAGGAAATCTCTCCACCGCACGTGAACGACATGCGCTCTGGCATATGTCAATATGATCTAAGTACTCGACCAACGCGTTGTTCGCCACCTGTCACCAGGGCGGGTCATCCACGCTCGAGGGTAGCGCGCTTATCCGCCTTCGGGCATGTAATCCACCCTTTGGGGATCTCATATAGGTCCGCAACGTAGGGATGATCAACGCATGCGGGAATTATCACCTAGGCAGCTTCAAGGGGCGATTCTTAAAGAGGAGGAAGACGTGCCTGTTATGGATTACCGAACGCGAGATGGGCTCAGCGATTACGGCTTCTCGATAGAGCATCAGCCGGACAACGGGTGGCGGGTGTACGTCATTTTTCACCCCTTTCGCCAAGGTGACAACACCCTGAATTTACCTTATGAAGCTATTGATAATAAGGGCCGCCGATATATAGACTGGCCGGGGAATGTAGATAGTTTAGGAGAAGCAAGAACAGTCGCCGGCCTCTGGGCCGAGCTAGTTGAGCCTTGGCGGCGGACCCAAGAACAAAGGACGCTCTACGTCGAGTTGATCGAGCGTTATCTGCAGACCCAAGAGCGAAGAATGGCTGCCGTAGCTGGCCGAGATCTGATTAGTGATGCGGTTGAGAGTCAGCGGCCTCACACGGTAAGGGACGAGGTGGCGTAGTGCGGTCAGCGACGTTGGTTCGAAATCATCAAGACTCGAGTTGGTGCATGGCCGCACGAACGGTCGCAGCAAACGGAACGTCGAGCCGTTCATAAATCTCGAGCGCTTCGCGCCAGTATTCACCCGCTCGATTGCAGTCCGTGGTATCGGCGGCGATATGGCCTAATCCCCACAGCGCATCGGCTACAACGCGTCGGTCACCGAGTTGCCGAGCGAGGGCCAGGGCCTGGGTGTGATATTCATGGGCCTGGGTGTATTCGCCGGCGAGTCGCTGATCTTCACCTAGCCCCCACAGCGCCTCAGCTTCAGCGCGTCGGTAACCGAGGCGCCGGGCCAGGGTCAGCGACTGGGTGTGGTATTCGTACGCTGAATCATGGTTTCCGGCGAGCCGCTCAACCTCGGCCAGTCCCCACAGAGCATCGGCTTCGAGGCGCCGATCACCGAGGCGGCGAGCCAAAGCCAAAGCTTGAGCCTCATATTCGCGGGCCTCGACGTACTCACCGGCGAGCCGCTGAACCTCGCCCATGCCCCGCAGTGCGCCGGCTTCACCGAATCGGTAACCAATAAGCCTCGCAATGATCAAGGACTGGCTGTGGTATTCGCGTGCCTTGCCGTAATTGCCGGCGAGCCGCTCAACCTCGCCCAGTCCCCGCAGCGCGTCGAGTTCAACGCGCCGTTCACCGAGCTGCCGGGCTACGGCCAAAGCCTGCGCCTCGTACTCACGGGCCCGGCCGTACTCGCCGATCAGCCGCTCAACCTGGCCCAGTCCCCGCAGCGCGTCGGCTTCATTGCGCCGGTAACCAAGTTGCCGGGCTAGAGTCAGTGCCTGGGTGTGATACTCGCGGGCCTGACCGTACTCACCGACTAGCTTCTTAATCTGGCCCAGTCCCCGCAGTGCTTCGGCTTCAGTGCGCCGATAAGTGAGTTTCCGGGCTAGGGTCAGTGCCTGGGTGTAGTAATCGCGGGCCTGACTGTACTCACCGACGAGTCGCTCCACCTGGCCCAATCCCCATAGCGCGTCGGCTTCACCGAATCGGTAACCGAGGTGTCGGGCGAGGGCCAAGGCCTGGGTGTGGTACTCACGGGCTTGGTCGTGCTCGCCGACGAGCCGTTCAATTTGGCCCAGTCCCCACAGCGCGTCGGCTTCAGCGCGCTGGTCACCCAGTTGCCGGGCCAGGGCCAACGCCTGAGTGTCATATTCGCGGGCTTGGCTGCATTCGCCGACCAGCCGCTCAACCTCGCCCAGTCCTCGCAGCGCGTCGGCCTCAGCGCGCCGGTCACCGAGTTCCTGTGCGAGTGTCAGAGCCTGGTTGTAATGCGTGCGAGCCTGGCCGTACTCGCCGACGAGCCGCTCAACCTCGCCCAGCCCCCACAGGGCGTCTACTTCACCCCGCCGGTAACCGAGGTGCCGGTAGACGGTCAGGGCTTGGCCGTAGAGGTACCGGACGTCCGACCAGAAACCGAAGTCGCGGAAGTGTACAGCCAGGACGGTCGACAGGTCCGCGGCTTCTGGGGTCGGGCTCATCGCTCGTACGCACCCGAGGAGGTTGAGCCGTTCAGCGATCAACCAAGTCTGCGCCTGCGATGCATCAGCGAACGCGAGTACCGCACGTTGGACCGCAGCCCTACCGGAGGCGTCCGCGACATAGGGCCGCAGCAACCGGTCAGCCTCCCGGGTGATCGCCAGATAGCTGCCAGCCAGGCGATCTACCGCTGCCGCCCGCTCGATCGGTGATTCTTCAGCGTCGGCACGTTCCCGAGCGTAGAGCCGCACCAGGTCATGCATCCGGTACCGCGGACCGCCAGGCGCACGTGCGGCGGAGAGCTGCTCGAGTAGGTTTTGGTCCACCAACTCACGGAGCAGCTGCCTGCCCTGGGCGTGCGATAGGGCGGCCACTGCGGCGATCACTACCAGGGTTATCTCGGGTCCGGGATGCCAACCCAGCAGGCGGAAGGCCCGACGCTGCGTATCGGTCAGCAACCGGTAGGACCACTCAAACGCCGCCCGCACTGAGAGATGTTCGGCCACAAATGCATCCAGCGCCGCAGTTTGATCAGCAAAGTCTGCGGCGACTTCGGCGAGGAGTTCATCGCGGTGGTGACGTAACCGCCCGGCAATGAGCCGGATCGCCAGCGGCAACCGGCCACACGCGGCCAGGATCTGCCGAACCGCGTCACGATCTGTGCAACGTTGCTCGCCGACCAGCTTGATGAACAACTGCTCCGCCTCTGCCCATCCCAACACGTCTAATGAGAGCGGGTAGGCGTCGGTCAAACCGGTCAGTTTGCGCCTGCTGGTGATCAGCACCAGGCAACCGGACGCATCGGGAAGCAATGGCAGGACTTGGTCGCTGGTGAGCGCGTTGTCCAGCACGATCAGCATGCGCCGCGCGTGGATGTGGTGTCGCCACTGGTCCCTGCGTTCGGCGAGGTTAGCCTTGATCGCTTCGGGCGGCACGCCTAGTTGAAGAAGCATTTGCTCCAACGCGCCCGAGGGCTCCCGTGGCTGCATGCCGGGAGTGTGGCCGTAGAGATCTACCCAGATTGCCCCGTCCGGGTAACGCCTGGCAAACTCCTGCGCGGCGCGCCGGGCGAACGCCGTCTTGCCGATTCCTGCCATACCGTCAATGGCATAGATGGACACCACGCTGGCCTGGGGCGTCTGTTCGATGATCCGAGCGCGCAACTCGGCCATTGGTCCATCCCGTCCCGTGAAGTGCGTGACTTCGCCAGGAAGTCCACCGCCCGACCGCTCAGGTGAGGACCTAGGCGCCGGTATTGTTAGCTGTTTATCGACAATCACCGATTCTTCTGGGATGATCGATCGTTTACTGTGTGGGTCATCAGCCCCTCGCGCCGCACCTGAGTGACGATGTGTCTTCTGAAAATTCGGTAAATCTAACGAATTTCTGTCGGGTAAGTCGCCGATGTCCAGGAATGCCTGGCGGTCGCCGGGGGGCATCTCCTGCAGATCGTCGATATCGACAAGTCGGTCCCAGCGGGTTTCATAAATTGCTGCCAGAATCTTCAGCACCCGCACCGACGGCCGAACGCCTCCCATTGGCCATTTTTCATACTCGCAAATGCGGCTGCCGCGCATGCGGATATTTGCATCACCTCTCATTTGATTGAACCGAGCTGCAACCTCATCCTGCGTGAGTTCGCAGGCCAATCTCCAAGCCTCACGCGGCCGGTATCCGCAGCGCATCAAGTCAGCGACGAGTTGCTCGATGAGTTGGCGGCCGTCCACCCCCAGCTGGATCAGACGTTCCCGCTGCTGAGAACGGTACGCTTTATTCCCTGGTTTGAACGGCATAACATCCCCCCTTCCTGAAGCAACCTACTGTTATACACCCGTGGTCAGAAATGCTCTAAGGCAACGCCGGATTTGTCGATTTCGGCCGGAAGAAATTTATTGCAGACTTGTGAGTTTTGCGTAGAAGAAAATAGCATTTGTGCAGGTCACGGCCAGGTTGGCCATGGGAAGAAATCTCTCCGCGTAGCGTGAACGGCGCCGACCGTAGGCGTCTGTGAACATGAATTTACTTGCCCGCCCCACCTGTTGCGCATCGAGTCGCACCCGCGTGAGCCGGGCCGAGGATACCGCGCTCCATCCGCCGCCTCATCTGTGGAACTTGACTACCCTGGCGCCTGAGACATACGTCTTGATCTTGAAGAGGCATGAACGCGCAATGGGGTTTTTGCATGCGGATCAGGGATACTCCGTATGGGTTCACAGGTCGATCGTCGGCAAGCAACCGGTAAAAGCGACATGGCAAATATGTGCCAGCCCAGCTTCGACCGGACCAGGCAGACCGCACTGCCATCCGGCTGACGGTGGCGCGCCGGCCGATCCGGTAGCGCGCGAGCCGCAACCGCCACGATGTGTCGGTGTCCTCGTAGGGGCAGAACAACAAGGCCGGGACGCCACCGGTCAGCCGGGCTGGGACAGTCAGGTGGACCGCGCGCCAAGGAGGCGCCGGTACGCCGGTGGTGCCGGTAGTCGGGTCGCGTGCGCCGGGGGGCAGAATCGGGCGCCATGCCCCCCAGTGACTCCTACGGTCAGGAACTGGCGGTCGTCACGGTGACGTACTCGCCTGGCGACACGCTGGAAACGTTCCTGGATTCGGTCGTCAAGGCCACCAGCCGACCGGTGCGGGTATTGCTGGCCGACAACGGGTCCACCGACGGAGCGCCGGAGCGCGCGGCCCACCGCGACGGTGTGCAGCTGTTGCGGATCGGGGAGAACGTCGGATACGGCACTGCCGCTAACCGGGGTGTCGCCGAGTGGGGACCCGAAGTGGGCTGGGTAGCGGTGGCCAATCCGGACATCGAATGGCACCCCGGTAGCCTCGACGACCTGCTCTCGGCCGCGCAGCGATGGCCCCGGGCGGGTGCATTGGGGCCGCTGATCCGCCAACCGGATGGGCAGGTCTACCCGTCCGCGCGGCTGCTGCCTGCCCTGGGCCGCGGCACCGGGCATGCGGTGTTCGGTCCCCTCTGGCCGGACAATCCGTGGACGGCAGCGTACCGCCAGTCCGACGCCGCGTTGGGTGAACGGACCGCGGAGTGGCTGTCCGGGTCGTGCCTGCTGTTGCGCCGGGCCGCCTTCGAGTCCGTCGGCGGGTTCGACACCCGATATTTCATGTACTTCGAGGATGTCGATCTCGGCGACCGGCTGGGTCGCGCCGGATGGCTCAACGTCTACGTGCCCACAGCCGAGGTCACTCACATCGGCGGCCATGCCACCAGCCGAGTCGCCGGCCCGATGCTCGCTGAGCATCACCACAGCACCTACCGGTACCTCGCCGACCGGCACCCAGGCCCGCTGTATGCGCCGCTGCGGCTGGCCCTGCGGGCCGGGCTGGCCACCCGGCTGCAGCTGCTGCGCCGCGCCGACCGACGCGGGGAGCGACGCTGATACCGATAGGGCTTACCTGCCAGTCCGAAGGGACCTCCGTCTCGTCGGCGACAAGACCGTTCCCGCGCCCGGCAGTTACCTCATGAGCAGGTCCGGTGGCTGGGCGCACTGGTGGAAATCGGGGTAAAACGGGCTGCCGCAGCGACCCTTCGCGGTCAGCGCGCATCGCCGAGTGGCAGAGTCTTGCCCGTCGTACGCTGCGTGGTCGCCGCATGTGGTTTGGCCTTCGAGGAGTTCGCGCATGGCGTCGTGTTTCGCTGCCGTGCCGGCGGCACCGCTACCCGGTGTCGAGGCCGTCGTGCTGGTCGGCGGCTTGGGTACCCGGATGCGGCCACTGACGCTGTCTGCGCCCAAGCCGATGCTGCCCACCGCGGGCGTGCCGTTGCTCACCCACCTGCTGGGCCGGATTCGCGCGGCTGGAGTGACGCACGTGGTCCTGGGAACGTCCTATCGCGCCGAGGTGTTCGCGACCCACTTCGGTGACGGGTCGGCACTGGGACTGAAGCTGGACTACGTCATCGAGCAAGAACCGCTGGGCACCGGCGGAGGAATCCGCAATGTCGCATCCGCGCTGACCGAGCCCGATGTGCTGGTGTTCAACGGAGATGTGCTGTCTGGTGTGGACCCGGCCGATGTGGTGCGTACCCACCGCCGGACGGAGGCGGACGTGACGCTGCATCTGGTGCGGGTACCCGATCCGCGGGCCTTCGGCTGCGTGCCAACCAGCGCCGAGGGGCGGGTACTCGGCTTCCTCGAGAAAACCGACGACCCCCCGACCGACCTAATCAACGCCGGCTGCTACGTGTTTCGGCGGTCGGTCCTCGACTCCATCCCACCGGGGCGAGCGGTGTCGGTGGAGCGCGAGACCTTCCCGGGGCTGCTGGCGTCCGGGGCTCACCTGCACGCGCATGTGGATGCTTCGTACTGGCTGGACTTGGGCACGCCCGCGGCCTTCGTCCAGGGCTCCGCCGACCTCGTTCGTGGTCTGGCGCCGTCTCCTGCACTTCCCGGGCCGGTGGGTGAGGCGTTGGTGCTGGCCGGTGCCACGGTGCACGCCGGCGCGCGGGTTGAGGGTGGTTCGGTGGTGGGTGCCGGTGCGGTGGTCCACCGCGGGGCGCAGGTACTCGGCTCGGTGCTGATGGATCGCGCTCAGGTCGGCCCGGGCGCCCACGTGCAATGCAGCGTGCTGGGTGCGGGCGCGCAGGTCGGCTCGCAGGCGGTGGTGCACGATGCAGTGATCGGCGACGACGCAGTGGTGGGAGCACGCTGCGAGCTGCGGGACGGGTTGCGGGTCTGGCCTGGAGTCGTACTGCCCGACGGGGGTATACGCTTTTCCGCCGATGTCTGAGAGCCGGTTGTGGAAGCCGCAGTACCCGCTGGATCTTCGGGCAGTGCTGGCTCCACTGCGCCGCGGCCGGGGCGATCCCACGATGCGGGTGGACGCCGACGGGTCGGTGTGGCGCGCGGGCACGACCCCGGCTGGTGCGGTGACCTTGGTGCTCCGCCGCGACTCCGCCGGCGCCGTGCACGCCACCGGATGGGGTCAGGGGGCGCAGTGGGCGCTGGACGGCCTACCCGCACTGCTCGGCGCCGAGGACGACGACAGTGCTTTCGTGCCCCATCATCCCTTGGTCTCGCAGGCCCGCTGCCGGATGCCGGGCTTGCGCCTGGGTGCGACCCGACGGGTCTGGGACGTGCTGGTACCTGCCGTCCTGGAGCAGAAGGTCACCGGCGTCGAAGCGCGGCGATCATGGCGCGAATTGTGCTGGCGTTTCGGGCAACCAGCGCCCGGTCCCGGTGCGCTGCGGGTGCCACCGACTCCGTCGGCGGTGCGCGCCATCCCGGATTGGGAGTGGCACCGTGCAGGTGTCGATCATTCACGGCGCCGGGCCCTGCTCGCGGCGGCCGCGGTAGCGCACCGGCTGGAAGCGGCGGTGGTACTGACCGGAAAGGCTGGCCGTGATCTGCTGTGCAAGGTTCCCGGCATCGGTATCTGGACGGCTGCCGAGGTGGCTCAGCGGGCGTGGTCAGATGCTGACGCGGTGAGCGTTGGCGACTACCACATTCCGTCCCTGATCGGTTACGCGCTCGTCGGTCGAGCTTTGGACGACGCGGGGATGCTCGAAATCCTGGCGCCCTATGCGCCGCAGCGGCATCGAGCGGTGCGCTACATCGAGGCTTCCGGATTCCGGCGTCCCCGCTTCGGTCCCCGGTTCAGTCCTCGCGACTACCGCGCGATGTGAGCACCAGGGCGCGTCTTGTCGGGTGGCACATTCACTTGCGTCGGCCAAATAACCGGTAACCGGTCTGGGAGCTTGCGGAGTAGTCGCGGTGCCGACCACGGCCGTCTGTCTGGGTGGGAAAAGCGGTAACACGCGGAGACGAGTCACGCTCGACGCGGAGCACGGCTGCCTCGCAGGAGGAACAGCGTCGGCCTGGAGGACAGATCATGGACGCCACGTTGACGGTGGCCCCACAAAGGGCCGTGTATCGACCGGCGCCAGCGGATATTCCGATTGCCATATCGTCGTCTTTGATGGCATGATCTATATGTTCGAAGCCACAGGTAAACCACATCAAGAATGGTCCTCGACTTCTCGCATAGCTCATATCTACGTATCCTTTTTGGCCGGCATCATTGTCAGCTAACCGCGCATCGGGCTAAATATTCATTTCTCATGGCGCTGTCCAGGCTATTCGGCCACACGATGGTCAGCCCGAGATGGTTTAGCCCAAGATGGCTAACAGAGCAACCTCCCGGTCACGGCGAAGCCAGCGGCTCGGATGGCCGTTGCGAACGTCGCCGCCATTGGTCGACGCCTTTCCCTGAGTGGACGCTTTTCATTCTTAAGCAACACTGCCATTCTCCGATAACTCTGCGCAACGATTTTGAAAGGTAAAATCTAGCATGCGCAGATGCAGAGGTCAATGCACGTGCAATTGCATTCGCAAGAACCAGACTCGTCACGGAGAAGCGAAGCTGACCGCTACGGACAGTATCGAAAAGGGTTGCCGCCGCGGTTCGCCGAGCTCGGGCGGCCGCGGGCTCACACTGGGAGGATGGGACGTTGGGCGCTTCGGCGTAGCGGCCTGCTACGGCTGGCGCTGCTCGCTGATCTGGGGATCCAGCTTTGTCTGGATCAAGATCGGATTGCGAGCCTTCACGCCGATGCAAGTGGCGTTCCTGCGATTGCTGTTCGCCGCCGGCGTGCTTGGTGTGATCTGCCGGCTGCGCGGCTTGCGGATGCCGCGGGAGCCGGTGGTGTGGGCGCACAGCGTCATCGTGCTCGGAGTATTCGGCACCGGCATCGCCTACATCCTGAACTACCGGCTCATCGCGGATGACGGCCCGATCGTGGCCTCCACCGTCACCTACCTGATCCCGGTGGTCGCAATCCTGTTCGGGGTGGCCGTACTCGGCGAATCGCTGAACCTACGGGTGCTGGCTGGAATGGTCGTGGTTCTCGCCGGCGTCGGACTGGTCCGGCGCACTCGCCCGCCCGTGCCCGTCGCTGTCCCCGAGACATCCCAGCTGGGTACGCCAGCGTCCCAGAGACATATCGGGGCCACGACGGGGCCGATAAGCCCGATATGTCTCCATGTCAGGCTAGCGGCGCAGAGAGGCTGCCGGACGGCGAGGGGCAGGCTGTGGTGTTCCACGCCGAGCCCGGCTCGCCGCCCGACACGGCATTACGGACGGCAGATCAGCCGGGCGACACCGGACCCATGATCGAAAATGTGGCCCCCTGGGGATCGGTGATCGAAGCCATCCGGCCGTAGGGAGTGTCGTGGGGTCCGCTGAGCACTGTCGCGCCCCGCTCAGTGGCCGCGGTTACCGCGGCATCGGCGTCGGCGACCATGAAGTAGGCCATCCAGTGCGGCGGCGTCCCCGGTGGCCGGGAGCTCAACGCGCCCATGCCACCGAGCGGATCGCCGCCCCGATGGAAGGTCGTGTACTCCGAGCCGGCGCCCTCGACAGACTGGTATGAGTAGCCGAATACCGCAGCATAGAACTGCCTGCCCGCGTCGGGATCGGGTACTGCGGCTTCGTTCCACACCAGCGATCCGGGCTCGTTGTAGACCTCAGCGCCGATGTGGCCTCCGGCCTGCCACACCCCGAAGACGGTGCCCTGCGCGTCCAGCGCGATGCACATCCGGCCGGCACCGGGCACGTCGAAGGGACCGGCAAGGACCTTGCCGCCATTGTCGACGATCTGCTGCGCGCTGCTGTCGACGTCGTCGCTGGCGAGGTAGGTCGTCCACGCCTGCGGCTGGTCCGGACTCTGCTGTGGGCTGATGCCCGCTGCTGGGTGGCCGTCGCGTTGACACATCTGATAGTGGCCGAACTCCTCGCCGCTATCGGTATAGGTCCACCCGAGGACGGCGGCGTAGAACTCCTTGGCGGCGTCGACGTCGGGAACGGCGAGGTCGACCCAGCACGGAGTGCCTGCGGGCCAGGGGGCGGTACGGATCGGCATGAGAACCTCCTTGGTTGGTCGCGGGCTCAGCCAAGCACGTGACTCTGACACTTTCGGCTAACTCCCCCCGCCGCTACCGTGAGAGTGGGTCACTCCGGTGAACATCCGACAGGCATAGGTGCGGTCGAGACGGGGTCAGGATGGCAGTTGGCGAGGCATCGGCCCCAGTCCCCGCCTCGGCGGAGCCACCCCCCGCGATCACGATGCTCCAGTTGACCCTCGGTGCTCTGGTGTCCCAGGCGATCAGCGTGATAGCCAGGCTCGGCGTCGCGGACACGCTGGCCTCCGGACCGCGGCAGGTCGATGAGATCGCCGGCCTGGTCGGTGCGCATGGCCCGGCGCTGTACCGGATGCTGCGCGCACTCGGTGATGTTGGAGTCGTCACCGAGCTGGAGAACCGGCAATTCGTCCTGACCCCACTTGGCGAGCTGCTGCGCAGCGACGTGCCCGGCTCGCTGCGCGGCTGGGCGACCATGGTCGGCATGCCGTTTCACCGTTACCCATGGACCGACCTGTACGAGACGGTCCGCACCGGGAAATCGGCGTTTGACCGGGTCCACGGCAAGGAGGTCTTCGAGTATCTGGGCGAGCACCCCGAAGACGCGGCGATCTTCGATGCCGCCATGACCTCCATGTCCACCGCGGAGACGGCCAGCATCGTCAAGGCGTACGACTTCAGCCGGTTCCGCACCATTGTTGATGTCGGGGGCGGGCGCGGCGGCCTGCTCGCCGCAATCCTGTCCGCCAATCCGCATCTTGAAGGAGTGCTCTTCGACGTCGCGACGGTGGTGGCCGAGTCCGGCGACGAACTGTCGGGTGCGGAGGTCGTGGACCGCTGCCAGGTGGTGAGCGGGGACTTCTTCGAATCGGTACCGGAAGGTGGCGATGCCTACCTGTTGAGCAACATCATCCATGACTGGGACGACGACCGTGCCGCGCAGATTCTGGGTCGCTGCCGTGCCGCGATGGGCGATTCCGCCTGCGTGCTGCTCGCGGAGGTCGTGCTGCCGGAAGGTCGGGAGCCGTCGATGGGCAAGCTCGTAGATCTGGAGATGCTCGTGATGACCTCAGGTGGCCGCCAGCGCACTGAAGCGGAGTTCCGCGTGTTGCTCGGCCGGGCGGGGCTTCGCCTGACCCGCATCGTGCCCAGTGCCGGCACGGTCAGTCTCGTCGAGGCGGTGCCCGACTCGTCGAAGTGATCACGTGCGGTTCACGGTCGAGGCGCGTACATGATGACGGCGACACCCAGCAGGCAGGTTCCCGCTCCGAGGTAGTCCCACCGATCAGGGTGGAACTTGTCCACGATCACGCCCCAGATCAGCGAACCGGCCACAAAGATCCCACCGTAGGCGGCCAGAATCCGGCCGAAGTGCGGATCAGGCTGGAAAGAGACGATGAACCCGTAGCACCCGAGCGCGACGGCGCCCGCGGCGATCCACGCCAGGCCGCGGTGTTCTCGCCAGCCCTGCCAGACCAGCCAGGCGCCGCCGATCTCCGCGACCGCGGCAACCCCGAACAACATCAACGACCGAACCACGCTCACGATCCCTCCCCGATATGGAGACATAACGGGTTGATGGCCCCCTAACGAGCCCGGTATGTCTCCATAACGGGGACCAGGAGGGCTACGTCGGGGGGGAGGGAATGGGTGGGCCACCAGGCTAGGTCGACGGACTCTGAGCTGATCACCGGCGTTGCGCCGGGTGGGGCGTGGAGCAGGAAGCGGACATCGAAGTGTCTCGTGGGCACCCCCAGCGAGCAGGTGATCGGGTGCACGTCCAGATGTAGCGGCCGCGGATCGATCTCCAGATCGTCGATACCGGATTCCTCGGTTGCCTCCCGCAGCGCTGCCGCGGCGAGTCCGGCGTCACCCTCCTCGCAGTGCCCGCCGAGCTGTATCCAACGCCCGACCCGGCGATGCAGGGTGAGCAGCACCTGGGTGCCGTCGTGCGAGACCACCACGGCTGAAGCCGTCAGATGGCCCGGTACGCACGACCGCGCGCAGGCGTCCGGGCGGGCCGCGAGGAAGCCGAGAAACGCCTGACACAGCGCCCGCTGCCCAGGGTCGTCGGCTGACCAGCCGGACAAGGTCCGCACCGCATCGGCATGCACGGCGGCATTCGCGCTAGTGATCATCACGGTGGATTATCGCAGCAGCAACCCCTCATCGGGATCAGCTGGTGGCCGGGGCAGCAAAGGCTCGGTGGGATAACCTACGGTGATCGCGCCCAGCGGCCGCCAGTCCGCGGGTAGCGCGAGTTCGGCGCGCACCAGATCCGGGCAGAACAACGTGGAGCCGACCCAGCACGAGCCCACGCCCTGCGCTGCCAGCGCCACCAGCAGGCCCTGCACCGCGGCACCCGCCGCGACGGTGAACATCGTTTCCTCGGCGGTTTGCCGGCGCGCATCGGGGTAGCTGTGCGCGCCGTCCGGAACCGCTACCGGTACCAGCACTTCCGGTGCGTCATAGAGCACCTGCCCGCGCCGCACCCGGTGTTCGATGCGATCTTCGGTCATGCCATCGCCGCGCAAATCGGTCCGCCAGGCCTGCGCCATCGCGTCGAGCAGCCGTCGGCGCCGGCTGCGGTCGGCCAGCCAGACGAACCGGACCGGCCGGGTGTGGTGCGGTGCCGGGGCGCGCAGGGCCACCCCGACCGCCCGGCGCAGCAGCTGCGGATCCACCGGATCGGGACGGTAGGAGCGCACGGATCGGCGCAGCAGCACCGCATCCGCCCGGCCCGCGGCTTGCCCTTGCTCGATCGCCTCCGCAGTGCCCAAGCAGAACAGATCCTCAGCCAGCGGGCGGATCAGAGTCGCCGCGGTGCTGCCGTCGTCGTGCCGGGCCAGCCCGCGCAGCACCGCCACCGGGACCCCGGTCAGCTTTCCCTTGACCAGATCGGCGGCTGCGGCGATCTCGTCGGCGACGGCGACCTCGGTCGTCAGCAGCTCGTTGCCGTGCCGGTCGGCCACACCTGCGTAACGATGCAACACGCGCAGCCCAGCGGCCCCGATCGCCGCGTCGGTCTGGCCCACTCGCCAGGCTCGGCCCATCGTGTCGGTGATCACGACGGCGACGTCGACGCCCAGTGCCGCGGCCAGCCCGGCGCGTAGCCGCGCCGCGCTGGTGTCCGGATCGACCGGCAGCAGGGCGATCTCGTAGCACGCCACGTTGGACGCATCCACTCCGGACGCAGCCTGCACCACGCCCAGCCGGTTCTGTGTGATCAGGGTGCGGCCGTAGCGGGCCAGTACCCGCTGGGCCTCGGCGGCCACCAGCTCGCGGCGGGCGGCGTCCCGGGCCGGCGGGTCGACCGGCACCGTGACCAGGCGCCCCTCCACCTTGGACACCACCTTGCTGGTGACAACGATGATGTCGCCGTCGGCCAGCCACGGTGCAGCGGCGGCCAGCGCGGCGACCAGATCGTCGCCGGGGCGGAACTCGGGCAGTCCACATACCGGCAGGATGCGGATCTCCCCGCCCGACCCATGATCGTTCACACTGCGCAGCCGGCCAGATTCAGGGCCGCGGTGGCCATCGCCGCGGTCGCCGGGATGTCCGACATCAGCAGCGGTACCTCCCGGACCTCCATCCCCGGCACCGTCGCCCCGTCCCCGGTGTGCACCAGCCACCCGTCCAGGATCCCACCCGCGATCCGAGCGCCGTAATACGCAGCGACCGCGCCTGCCTCGCAACGCACGCCGATGGTGGCCAGACAGGCCTCGGCCATCCCGCGCATTGCCCGGCCGCCGACGATGGGCGACAGCCCGATCACCCGGGCCGTCGTGCTGCGCACCGCCCGGCGGATCGCCGGGATCGCCAGCACGCTGCCGATCGACACAACCGGATTGGACGGCGCCAGTAGCACGGCATCCGCTTCGGCGATGCTCTCCAGCACTCCGGCGGCGGGCTCGGCCTCATCGGCGCCGATCGGCACGAACTCGCTGGCCGGAAGCGCTGCACGGTGCCGGATCCACCACTCCTGGAAATGCATCGCCCGGGGGCCCTGCGGGTCGGCGACCACGACGTGGGTCTCGCAGCGATCGTCGGTGGCCGGCAACAGTCGCACACCGGTGCGCCAGCGGGTGCACAGCGCCGCGGTGACCACCGACAGCGGGTAACCGTCGTGCAGCATCCGGGTGCGGACCAGGTGCGTGGCCAGGTCCCGATCGCCGAGCCCGAACCAGTCCGGATCGGCCCCGTACTCGGCGAGCTCCGCCTTGACCACCCAGCTCTCCCCGGCGCGTCCCCAGCCGCGCTCGGTGTCGATCCCCCCGCCCAGGGTGTACATGCAGGTGTCCAGATCCGGGCAGACCCGCAGGCCGTGCAACCAGATGTCGTCCCCGGTGTTGACCACCGCGGTGATGTCATGGTCGGGGCCGGCGCTGGCCGGCTCGCCAGCCGGCGGGCCGACCGGGGGCAGGCCCAGCGCGGCCTTGAGCCCGAGCAGGAACCGGGCGCCGCCCACGCCGCCGGCCAGCACCACGACCTTCACCACGATCAGTGTTTCTCGTCGGCCTTGGCGCCAGCCCCGCGGCTGGGCTTGTCGTCGGCCGGGGCCCGGTGGTCGAACGAGGTGTGTACCTGCTCGAACGGTTTGAAGCGCTCAGCGTCCACGTAGGAACGGTACGACGCCCGATCCGCGGCGGTGAGTGCGACGTCGTTGATGAACGGGGTGAGCAGGCTTCGCGGCCACAGCTGCCGCGCCCGCACCACGTTGATCTCCGCGCAGAACACCACGATCACCGACATCAGGTACAGGTAGGCCAGCAATCCGAGCACCAACCCGAAGATGCCGTAGATCTGCGAGACGCCACGCAGTTCGTAGCCGACGAAAAACGCGCCGCCGATCTGCAGCGCGTGCACTGCCACCCCAGCGCAGACCGCCCCGGGTATCAGGTTTGCCAGCCGGATCTCGTGGGCGGTCAGGACCCGGAACGCGACGAGGAAGGTGCCCACATTGGCCGCAATCGCGACGACGGTCGCGGCGAGGCGCGTCCAGGCGCCGCCGTAGCCGAGGCTGGCGGCCACCGGGCCGGCCGCGGACAGCGCGGTGGTGATCAAGACGAAGACGCCGAGTAGGACGAACAGCAGCAAGCCGCGCAGCCGGGAGAACACCGGATCGGGGCGCGCATAGCGCGGCACGGCCCACACCCGGTTCAGCGCCGTCTGGATGGCCACCGACACGCCCAGGCCTCCGTATACCGCGCCGGCGATGCCCAGGATCACGCCCAGCCGGCTGCCGTGGATCGAGCCGACGTTCTGCTGCAGTTGCGGACCGATGATCGGGAACTGCTGCAACGCCGAACCGATCAATGCCTGCTGCAAAGCGGGATTGTCTTCCAGCGTGAAGCCCAAAAGGCTGACCAGCAACAGCAGCAGCGGAAACAGCGAGACGAATCCGTAATAAGTGATCAGCGCGGCGAGGTACCCACCCTGATCGTCGACGAACTTGTAGATCACCCCCAACGGGAAGCCCAGCCAGGTATGACGCCGCTGGAAATGATCCAGTCGAGCCGTTACACCCATGTCCCCGTCCTCGCGGTCTGGGCAGTCTGTACCCCGTGTCCCGCGACGTTAATCGGACGCTGCTGGGTGCTCAGCGCCAGAACAGCAGTTCCCGGAAGCCCTCGGCCGCAGCCGGCGGATCACCGCCGAGCGCGGCGAACACCGCGAAGCCCGCACCGAACAGTGCATTGCCCGCCGCGGGTACTCCGAAGATCAGAACCAGCAACAGCAACGGGGCGTACCAGGCGAAGCTGCCGGCCAGCCGGCGGGCTGCTGCGGGCAAGTACGGTTCCACCACGCCGAATCCGTCCAGCCCCGGTACCGGCAGGATGTTCAGGACGAACGCGAGCACCTGCACCAGTGCCAGGCAAGACAGGCCCGCCGCTAGACCCTCGGTCGGATCGCTGACGGCCACTGCGGCGGTGAGTGCGACACCCAGCGCGAGATTGGTCAGCGGACCGGCCAGCGCCACCGCCGACGCGATCGCTCGGGACCGCAGGGCCCCTTGGTTGATCCACACCGCGCCTCCGGGCAACGGGATGCCGCCCAGCGCGAGCAGCATCAGCGGCAGTGCCAGCGACATCACCGGATCGGTGTAGCGGCGCAGGTCCAGCGTGAGGTAACCCTTGGCGCGCACCGATAGGTCGCCACCCCGGTAGGCCGTCACCGCGTGCCCGAACTCATGCAGGCACAATGCGAGCGCCCAGCCGCCCAGGACCAGCAGCACGATACCGGCGGTGCGGGCCATGCCGGTGCCGGCTGCGGCAAGCGCGCCGCCGCACACGGTGGCCAGGAGCAGTAGCAGGAAAAGTGGGCTGGGAGCCAGGCCGGTGGCACGCACGGGGCCACTGTCGCGTACCAGGCTGCCGGCCCGGCTGCCGGGTAGGTCAGTTCAAACTAGGTTGCGCGGCGTGTCAATTGCGACACGCTGAGTGCGCAAGCGGAACTGCCGCTACGCCCTTGCATCCCCGATGACAGGGGTGTAATCACAGACTTGTTATTCTCCGGCCTCAGCCCGGGGGAGGCCTTAGATCGGGGGAGACCCAGCTTGGAGAAGACCCAGGTTGGAGAAGCCCAGGTTGAAGGAAACGCAGACCGGGGAGGAACTCTATGGCGAGGAGGGTGGACCGCCATGGATGAGATGGACATCAGCTGGCCCGCGGCTAGGGGGGTCGAGCACCAGATCAACTGGAACCTGCTCACCGGGCTCGACCAGCCCGACTGGCAGGAGCGGGCGCTGTGTGCCCAAACAGACCCGGAAGCGTTCTTCCCGGAGAAGGGCGGGTCGACGAGGGAGGCGAAACGGATTTGTGCTGGCTGCGACGTCCGCGCCGAATGCCTGGAGTACGCCTTGACCTTCGACGAGCGGTTCGGCATCTGGGGCGGGCTGTCGGAGCGGGAGCGCCGGCGACTCAAACGCGGAGCGGTCTGAGACAGCCGTATCGCCCCGGATCTGGGGTGCCCGGCATCTGCATCGACCGGTATGTGGGGCGGTCGCTTGAGGACGTTAGCGTGTGCCACCCCTCCATCGGGGCGGCAACGGAGTTGGATAGTGAGGAGTCGGTGTGTCGCGCAGTGCTGGGACGCCCACCGGTGACGACAGGGCCCGCTCCGCGCGGGGTTCGCGTACGTCCAGCGCCGTAGCGGCACCCGCATCCGCAGTGACCAGGCCTGCAGTCGAGCAGAGTTCCGCGCCTGGCGTTATCGCACCCGATGGTCCAGCACCAGATGATGGCTGCGCATCCGGCCCGCGTGCCCGTCCGCGGCCTTCGCCGCTGCCCAGACATTCCGCTGCCGACCCGCCGCCGGCTGCTACCGATGGCATCCTCGCGTTGGACGATGTGGGGATCGGCGCTCGGATCCGGCGGTTCCTGCTTGCTCCACCCGCGCTGCTGACCATGGCGATGACCGTGCTCGCCGTGTTGGTGAACCGCCACCGCTTAGCCCTGGATCTGGCGGGCGGCCGGCTGCTGCCGATGGAAAGCCTGGGCCAGACCTGGTCGTCTTACCTGGCTTCGTGGCACCCGGTCGGTGGTGGGAGCGCGGCTCCGCCGCCGGCCGCGCTGGCCGTCGTCGGCATGCTGGGCCTACCAGTGGGATCGCCCGGCGCCGCAGTGTCGATATTACTTTTGGCGGCAATGCCACTGGCCGGTCTGTCCGCCTACTGGGCCACCCGTGCGGTGCCCGTCAGCCGCAAGCGTCGGGCGCTGGCCGCGGCTGGATACGCGTTGCTGCCACCGGCCATCGCGGGGCTCGCGCAGGGCCGGCTCGATGTCGTGCTGGCGTACCTGCTGTTACCGCTGGTGCTGGCCGGTGCCGTCGCGGTGCTGCGCGGCGGGACGGGCCGACGAACCGGGGGCTGGCTGTCCACCGCTGCCGCCACCGCGCTGGGGGTTGCCGTGATCGGGGCGTTTGCTCCGTTGCT
>Ga0134125_10001573_pt1 | contig 27904 bp, 26 predicted proteins | sample KB31751_FD_96464 | JGI IMG/M metagenome (GOLD analysis project Ga0134125, IMG submission 96464) | Terrestrial soil microbial communities with excess Nitrogen fertilizer from Kellogg Biological Station, Michigan, USA - KB3-175-1 | ecosystem: Environmental > Terrestrial > Soil > Unclassified ... | reverse complement strand
TGCCGCGTGGGTGGATCAAACGCATGAAGCGCACGATTCGTACTCTCGGCTGGCGTTTTAACGCCGACCGCATGGTCATGGATTACACCCAGAAGTGTTATGTTCCCGCGGCGGGCGGCACATCCAGCGACATGCGTTCGCTCAAATAGTCGCCTGGTAGCACACGCGTTCGCTCAAGTAGTTGGCTGCCAGTAGGGTTTGAGCAGGTTGCACCACTAACCTCAAAAAATGTCATCCCGACGTTGAGCGTAGCGAAGACGGAGGGACCTTACGACAATCTGCCGCTTCTTCGAAATCGCTGGGATCTTTAGTAGTGCCTCGGTTTTAATTTTCATCCTGTCGTGTGGGATGACCAAGCCAAGAAGATCAGGAACCCTAGCATTATGCCGACAACCACGAAAGTGGTTATCTTTTGACGGCGGAGCGCACGCCTATTGATTTCGATGGATTCCTGCTGGTTTTTGAGAGCATCTTTGTAGTTCTCTACATGGAGCTTCTGTAAGTCTCTGATCTCTTCCAAGAGTCTAATCATTTGTTCGTCAGCCATGACTCTCCTCCGTTCTTCCCTTGCAAGGGTCGCTTATTCCGCTTCAGCCTCAAATCTGTACCCGATTCCGCGAATAGTCAGCAAAAATTGCGGTTTGGCAGGATCTTCTTCAAGGTAGCGGCGCAGTCGCACAATAAAATTGTCAATCGCCCGCGTATCGGTATCTTCATGCAGTCCCCAAACTTCCTCCAAAATGGATTTGCGCGAAACCACTTTGCCAATGTTCCGCACCAAATGGCGCAATAACCCCGCTTCCATTTCGGTCAAATGAATTGTGTTTTCCTTTACGCGCAGCTCCAGCCTTCCAAAATCAATGCTGCGCCCCGCGAATGAAAATACCTCGTCGTCTCCACCGATCGCGGAATTCTCGCTGGAAGCATTTTGGGTGTTATGAAAAGTCGCCTGCTGCCGCATCCAATCCCGCCGCCGCAGCAACCCCTGCAATCGCGCCATTAAGATGGGCAACTCGAAGGGTTTGGGCAAATAATCATCCGCGCCCGAGGCAAAGCCCTTCAGCACATCCTCCGGACGGCTGCGCGCGGTCAGCATCAGCACGGGCACAAAATTCTTCGCCTCGCGCAACTCCGCCGCTACGGTAAACCCGTCTTTGCCCGGCAGCATGACATCCAGCACAACCGCATCGAACTCTTCCCTGTTCCCCAGGAGCAGCCCCAGCGCGCCTTCCCCGTCCCCGGCCACGCGCACCGTGTGGTTTTCCGCCTCAAGATTAAATCGCAGGCCGTTCGCGAGATGTGCCTCATCCTCCACAATCAGAATGCGGCTCATCGCACGCTCCGCGGAAGCTTCAATGTCACAGTCGTACCCAACCCTTCTCCGGGACTGGTGGCGAACACATCGCCTCCGTGCTTTCGCGCGATGGAGCGCACAATAAACAAACCAAGGCCGGTGCCTTTCACTTTAGCCAACGCTCGCGTTTGCACCCGGTAAAATCGCTTGAAAATCCGCTTCAGCTCTCCTGCAGGAATGCCCAGGCCTTCGTCCTTAACGCTCAGGAAAAAATATTTGTGGTCAGCTTCTTCTAGCCTGATCAACACCCGCACATTCACTTTGGAATACTTCACCGCATTGTCCAGAATGTTGGAGACTGCGGTCCGCAACTCCTCCTGGTCGCCGATCACCGCAACCTTTCCGTTATGATTCACCGCGCTCTCAAACTGCATGGCTTCAGGAGCCAGATGATACCGCACGCGCGCCACCTCCACGCATCCCTGCACCAGAGCCCCCAAATCCACCCGCGCCTTCCGCAGATATTTCCGCTTGTGTCCGGCTTCTCCGGCCTTCAGGACTTGCTCCACAGTCGTATACAGGCGGTCGGAATCCTCCAGCATGAGCCGGTAGAACTCACTCCGTTGCGATTCATCCACGTCATGCCGCTGAAGAGTTTGCAGATAGAGGCGAATAGAGGTGAGCGGAGTTTTCAGTTCATGCGTGACGGCGTTGATGAAACCGTCGTGCTGCTCATTGCGGCGAATCTCACGCAAAAGAAACGTAGTGTTCAGGATAATTCCGGCCGTGATGGCGCCAAAAAAAATCACTCCAAAAAACACTTTCAGATCAAAGCGCCAGTTCAAAATGATCCAGCCAAAGCCCACCGCCACGGCGATCCCGGCCAGGAACACGCCCAGCGTAAGAAAAGTAATCGTGGACCGGCGGCGGCTGCCAATGCGCATGCAGTGATTCTAGCGCAAGGGAAAAACGCCGGGAGATTCCGCTCCTTGCCGGATTGCGCGCTTGTCTCCTTTGTCCGATGGCGCTCGTCTAAATGATGGCGCTAACCCAGTGATCGTGCAATTTCAATAAGCCGTTGTTTCCGTCATGTCATCCCGACGTTGAGCGAAGCGAAAACGGAGGGACCTTACGATGGCCAATCACTTCGCTGCAATTGATGGGATATTTACTCCCGATGACAGCTTAGGTAGTTCGATCGTACCTAAGGCCTCCTAAAATACTGCCCGGGACGACGCGCTGGTCAGGACTGCAAACATAATCAAACTCCAACCCTCCGCATCACATCCGCATCCATGCATACGAATGAACGCGATTTTACAAACCAGTTTCGACTGGAGCACGAATTTGCGAACGACACAATTTGAGCCCCGACTAATTTGAGTCCCGGCGCGATTTGAGCCTTGGCACTTATTTAAGTCCGGGCACGACCGGGAAGAGCACGGCTTCAGCCGTGCCGCCAGCATCTTTAAAGATTGGGGCTTTAGCCCCTGAGGCAAACGCATTATCCGATAGCTTCTCGAAAGGAAAATCATGCCAGCGACAAACACCGACCAATCCCTCCGAAATCATCTACGCAAACTGCTCGAAAGCAGCGAAGCCCACACCGACTTTGAAACTGCATTTAAGAAACTTCCTATAGAACTTCAAGGAAAAAAGCCGGAGGGCGCAGACCACTCCCCTTGGGAGCTTCTCGAGCACATGCGCATCGCCCAATGGGACATCCTGGAGTTCACCCGCAACCCCAAACATCGCTCCCCGGAATTTCCCAAAGGATATTGGCCAAAAAAGCCGCACCCTCCTGACGAAGCAGCATGGGGAGGAACTGTCACAGCTTTTGAAGCGGATCTTAAAGCGATGGTTGAAGTGGTCGCCAACCCATCCCACGATCTGTTCGCAGAAATTCCCCATGGCGACGGCCAAACGATTCTGCGCGAAGCGCTCGTTCTGGCTGACCACAACTCCTATCACCTGGGGCAATTGGTACAGTTACGGAAACAGCTAGGAGTGTGGGAATAAAAAAGGCCGGCCACAGGGGCCAGCCTTTAGAGCAATTCGCGAAATCGACTTAATCAGCCGAAGCAGAAGGAGAAGTTTCTGCCGCCAAATCTAGGGCTCCAACTGAACCTGTCAGCGGAGGCGTCGCGGGTAATTGATCAATCTTTATCCGGTAAATATGCCGGGCCAGGCCCAGCTTTTTCAGCGCCCAGATTCCATACCAGTTCAAGTCCACTTCATACCAGGCAATTCCATGACGGGCCGAAACCGGATGCGCATGGTGATTGTTGTGCCATCCCTCGCCGAAGGTCAGAATTGCAACCCACCAACTGTTGGTGGAAAGGTCGCGCGTAGCGAAACGCCGCGTGCCCCATGAGTGTGTGGCTGAGTTCACAAGCCAGGTCGCGTGCAATCCGACAACTGTCCGCAGGAAGATTCCCCAAAGCAGGAACGGCAAGCCGCCCAGGGCCAGCAATACCACTCCCAGAACAATCATGGGAACGTAGTGATATTTCGTCAGCCATACATGAAACTTATCTTTGGCAAGATCGGGAACATAACGCGCTAATGTCTCGGTATCGTGGTGCATCGACTTACCAGTCAGAATCCATCCCATATGCGCCCACCACTTGCCATCAACGGGTGAATGCGGATCGCCTTCCTGGTCAGAATGCTGATGATGAATGCGGTGCGTCGCCACCCAGAATATTGGTCCGCCTTCAAGAGCGAGCGTCGCGCAAACGGTCAGAAAATACTCAACCCACTTGGGAGTCTTGTATCCGCGATGCGTGAGCAAACGATGATAGGACATCCCAATGCCCAGACTGCCGGAAACCCACCATAAAAACATCGAAAGAAAAAATGCTTTCCAGGTAAAGAAAAACAACGCGGCAATTGCGCCCAGATGAAAGGCGACCATAAAGCCGGTCGTGACCCAATTGGTTTCGTTATCTTTTGGTTGACGGCGCTTGAGAGCTTCTAGTTCCATGGTTCCCGGGGCCCCTCTAACGGTAGTGGACATCCTTTTTAAGTTATCAGGCCTGGGATTTGGTCAAATGTAATAGTTCTGTAATAGGGTGCCTACCGGGGTAACGTAAGGCCAACAACGGGAGTGTCCCGTTTCGAAAGACTGTAGGCCGACGCCCAAGTAACGCCATTTCGTGTCGCGCGCCCCTCCTGTTGCGTCACGCTCGTGCAGCGTTACCCTCGTGGGGATATCCCTCGTTGAGCGCCCGTTTCGTATGGCGTCACGCTCGTGTGGCATCCCCTTAACTCAAACAAGGTTGTATCAGGTACGGGCTTCAGCCCGTACGTAACAATACAGAGTTAATAGGGCTTTAGCCCCTGAGGTTCTGCAGCACGACTCTGCTTACATGGCGGTAGGTCCGCCCAGTTCAGCCTTAGGTAGAGGGTAGACGCCTACTCCGACCGCAACGCATGCACCGGATTCACAACCGCCGCTTTTCGCGACGGCACATAAGTCGCCAGCCATGCAATCGCGAGGATCGAAAGCGTTGCCGCGCCGTACGTCCACGGATCCACCGGACTCACGTGGTACAGCAGCGAACTCATCAATCGCATAGTCGCAAAGGCGACTACAATGCCACAGCCCACTCCAATCACGGTCAGCAAGAGCCCCTGCCGAACGAACATGCGCACCAGTGCTTGGCGTTGCGCGCCCAAGGCCATGCGGATGCCAACTTCGCGCGTGCGCTGTGAGACGGCATAAGCAATCACGCCATAGAGGCCGACGATTCCAAGCAGGAGCGTCATGCCTCCGGCCACACACAGCATCACGAGCGTAAACGAGGTGCGCGCCATGGACTTGGTATAAAGAACGCCGAGTGTATTTGAATTAATGAGCGGCAAATCACGATCAACCGACCAGACCGCGCGTTGCATTTCGCTCATGAATGAGGCGGAACCCGCCTGTGGGGTACGAATTACGAAGCTTACATTGCGCGTCACCATTACTTTTTGGGTGATAAAGTTGTCCTGATAGAGAGGCCAGTACGCCGCGCTGGGCGCATCTTTATCGACGCCATCGTCGTACACATTTCCAACCACGCCGATGATTTCATGCCAGGGATCGGTTTCTCCGACATGAACGAGTTTGCCAATGGCGTTGGCCGGCGAGCCCCAATATTCGCGGGCGAAATTTTCGGAGACGATCACTACATTCCGCTTCTCATATTCTTCCGGCCACGTTATGTCACGGCCGGTGATGAGCGGTATGCCCATGGTCGAAAAGTATCCCGGCGAAATGAATTTAATGCGGCGCATCGGCGCGATTTCGCCATCTTTGTAGCTGTGGTCCCTTGCGAAGACAGGGTTAAAGTTTCTATTCCCAGTCAAGGGAACACCCGTAGTCATGCCGACCGAAGTGACTCCGGGAATAGCGGCAAGCTGGTTCATGATGTTCTGCTCGGTACGCACAATCTGTTCCATCTGCGTGTCGGGAATCTGCGTCGGAGGAATGTAAACATCAAAAACTTGCAGTGAATTAGGACCGCTGAACCCCGGCGAGACTCGGGCAAGGGCCCGGAAGGTGCGAATCATCAGCCCCGAGCAGATCAACAAGACCAGAGCCAACGCAACCTGCACAACCACTAATACATTGCGCGCACGATGACGCTCCCGGCTCTGGCTCAAGCCGCGCCCAGCCTCCCGCAATCCAGTTGTCGCAGTGATGCCGGAGTACTTGAGAATCGGAACGACACCTATGGCAAGACTGACAAAACATGCGAGGCCAAGCAGAAACAGAAGTACCGGCACATCAATGTCAATCCGATGCAGGCGAGGCAGCCCCGCAGGTGCGGCTGCGATCAGCATGCGGAGTGCAGCCGAGGCAATTCCCAGTCCGATTGCGCTTCCGGCGCATCCCAGCACCAGGCTTTCAAGTAGCAGACTGGCAATAATGTTTTTGCGGCCGGCTCCAAGGGCAGAGCGAACTGCAAGTTCCTGCCGCCGTCCTTCAACACGAACCAGCAACAAATTGGCCACGTTGGCGCACGCCACGAGCAGCACAATGACAATCGACCCCATTAATACCCAAAGAACGTTGCCAACGTCACCCACCACATCACTCTTAAGCAGATGTAGATCAACCCTAAAGTTTGCTTTTTCAAAAAGAGCCTCGCTGAATCCTTGAGGCGCCGCAAAGCTCCGGTTGGTTATGGCAACAAGGCGTTGCAGATCAGTGCTGGTCTGTTGCATTGTCACGCCGGGCTTGAGTCTTGCGATGCATCCGTATTGAAAATTACCGAGCTTCGTCATGCCGCGGTCGATTTGCAAGGGTATAAACAGGTCGGCATAGTCTTCATCAAGAAAAAGGAAATCCTTGGGCAGAATGCCGATGATTTCGTGCGCGTTGCCACCGAGTGTAAGCATGCGGCCAATGACCGATGGATCGCCGCCGTAATGGCGCTGCCAGTAACCGTAACTGAGAACGACCGTCTTGGCCGTGTTCGGCGTGTCATCGTTCTTGTTGAAGACCCGGCCATAAGCAGCATGAACGCCAAGAAGAGGAAGCGTGCCGTCAGTCAACTCGAGGCCGTGCACCTGCTCGGGTTGGGCACCTCCCGTCAAACTGAAAGTGGCGAAGTTGTACAGGCCGATATCTTCGAGAGTTTTGCTTTGCTCGCGGGCGATAAAATAAAGAGATTCTGAAGTCTGCAGCTTGGGTATGTTGATGCCGGGAGCTTTGTACCAAACGCCCACCAACCGGTCCGGGTGCGGATAACTGAGCGGCTTAAGAAGCACGCCCTCGACCACGCTAAAAACTACAGTGTTGGCGCCGATGCCAATGGCCACGGTAACGAGAATGACAGCGGTAAAAAGCGGCGCGCGTCCCAACCGCCGAAGCACCTGCCGAAGTTGGCTGCCGAAACTTCCCATTTGATTCCTCCCCCGCCCGTGAAAAAACTCTTTTAGTTGCAACCCGCATGCCACCGCGGGGAAAGCCTAACCGCAACATTCTGTTGGGAGAATTGCAGATCGCTTGGCAGCTTCTGTTCGCTTTCGGACTCAACTGTGCATTCGTGAACAGTGGCAATAATCAGCGGACGAGCCGAACCGTTCTCCCGCGCCAGGAGATACGGCGGCTCTCAAAGGAAAGTTCAACTAAGCTGGTTTAATTAAACAGGTCTAACTACGCTGTAGGTGCAAGCACAGGCTTCACTTCCAGCCCAGCCCACTTCTCCAGCAGATTCAACGTCGCGGCAAAATCCAAATCCTGATGGCCATCTTCGGTCGCCATCTCGTAGATTTCTTCGACCGTCTCAAGCGCCGGCAGTTTCACCCGCGATTCTTTCGCGGCCTCAAGCGCCAGGCGGATGTCTTTATGCATAAGCCGCAGCGGAAAGTTCGGAGAAAAATCGCGCTTCAACACAAACGGCGCTTTGTATTCCACTACCCCCGAATGCACCATGGAAGCATTGATCAGCGGTATCAAAGTCCCCGGATCCACCCCAAGTTTGGTGGCCAGCGTAATCCCCTCGGCGAAGCCTTCATAGATCAATGCAATCTGCAGATTCATCGCCACCTTGGCCGCATGACCTTTTCCTACTTCGCCCATGCGGAATATTTTTTTACCCATCGCGGCGAACAACGGCTTCAGGCTGTCAACGGTGCTCTCTTCTCCACCCACAATAAATATTAAGGTGCCGGCCTCTGCACCTACTTTTGATCCTGTCACCGGAGCATCCACATAACGAGCGCCTCGGGCCTGCACGCGCTCCGCAAATTTTCGCGTAGCCGTTGGAGAAATCGTGCTGGAGTCCACCACAATCATCCCCTCCACCAACGCCGATTCCACGCCTCCCGGTCCAAACAAAACGCTCTCCACCGCATTCGTGTCGGAAACGCACATCCACACGACCTCGGCGCCGCGCGCCGCTTCCTCCGGAGAAGCCGCCACCCGCGCACCCTCCACAATCTTCCCCGGTGTGCGGTTCCACACCGTCACCTCATGACCCGCCTTCGCAAGGTTTGCTGCCATCGGACCGCCCATGATTCCCAATCCTAAAAAAGCAACGCGCATATAAATCCCTCTCTGCTCGAATTAGAAATGAGCCGGAGCCAAGGGTCAAGCAACAGGAGTAAACCGGGGAAAAGCGGTAGGCCACTGAGTGCCACTGAACCCAATCCGCGATAACTACTTGTATTCCTCGGCCAGATCAACAGGCCGCGCCGTGCATTCCTCATGTTAGATTGCGGCCAGAAGAGGCCCAAACATGAAGGTCACGGTTATCGTCGCGGTGCACAACGCGGAATTCCACATCGGGCGCGCGGTCCGCAGTCTTCTCGACCAAAGCATGCCCCGCAACGAATTCGAAATTCTGGTTGTGAATGACGGTAGCACCGACAATACCGCCCGCGTCCTGGAATCATTCGGCAGTTGGATCCGCGTCATCAATCTTGACCAGCAGATCGGATTGCCCGCCGCCTGCAACGTTGGCATTCGCAATGCCCACAGCCGCTTTGTCGTCCGCGTGGACGCCGATGACTACGTTCATGAAGACCTTTTGCGGATCGAATATCTCTTCCTCACTATGAATTCTTGTTATGACGCGGTTTGCTGCGATTACACCGTCGTCAACGACCGCGAAGAAGTCGTCCAGCGCCTCGACTCCGTGGAGCATCCTATCGCCTGCGGCGTCATGTTCCGCCTCGATTCGCTGGTTTCCATCGGACTTTATGATGAGCAATTCCTGCTGCACGAAGACTTGGATTTGCGCATTCGCTTCCTGCAAAAGCATTCCATCAAACACATCGAACTGCCGCTCTATCGCTATCGCCGGCATACGCAGAACATGACCAACAACAAAGAAAAGCAGTCCTACTATTTCGAGCTTCTGGAAAAGAAGCATGGAGAACTGGCGCGATGCATGACACCTCAGTAGGCAGCCCCATACAGATCATCGCTGAAATCGGACAGAACCATAACGGCGACATGGAACTCGCGAAGGAATTGATTTACGCCGCCAAGGAATATGGCGCCGACGTCGCCAAGTTCCAACTCTATGACGTGGACTCCATCTTTCCCAAAGATTTCGAGTGGTATCAGGAGACCAAAAAATCAGAAGTCAACAGAGACCAGGCATTCGAGTTGGCCCAAACATGCCAATCCGCAGGAATTGAATTCATGGCCTCCGTGTTCGACGTGGAACGGGTCACCTGGTGTGAAGACATCCGGATGAAACGCTACAAGATCGCCAGTCGCAGCGTGCGTCATCGCCCTCTGATCGAAGCAGTCAGCGCCACCGGAAAAGATATGATTGTTTCACTCGGTATGTGGGACGGCGCCGACTTCCCTTCCATCCCCGCTCGCGCCCGTCTTGACTATCTCTACTGCGTCGCCAAGTATCCCACCCATCCCGAAGATTTGGACTTTAACTCCGTTGACTTCACCCGCTATTCGGGCTTCAGCGACCACACCATGAACATTGATGCCTCGCTCATTGCCATCGCGCGAGGAGCCAGGATTCTGGAAAAGCATTTCACCATGAGCAAAGCCATGCACGGACCCGACCACTCCGGCAGTATGGAGCCCCAGGAACTTGCGCAGATCAGGCGCTTCGCCGATTCCTTCGCCAACATCCTGTATCACCCGGCGGTTGCGGCGGCCGCGGCTTAATCAGGAAGTCAGCCATAGGTAGCAAAGTTTTCACAAACTACCCAAGAACATGTCATCTCGACGTTGAGCGTTAGCGAAGACGGAGAGACCTTACGACGGACAGCGTACTTCTCGGAACGGATCGGGGATATTTACCCCGAGGGCAGCATAGGCGCTTCGGTTCCGCTGCGCAAATACCGCGCAGGACAGCGTATTCCTGAGAGCCGTAAAAGCGGGTATGGTGGTTTGGCAACGTAAGCCGCTACTAGTTATCAACAAACCTTCGTGCAACTCTGAACGCGCTGTATCATCAAAAAAGTGGGTTGTTTTCGGCGTGCATGGCCGCTCAACCTAGAAGCTTTCTATGCTGAAACCAAGTCTTCGCAATTCCGCATTGCGTAAGCGAGCAAAAGATTTCGGCCGTCTTGTGCGCCACTCCGCAGTCACTCCACGTACCGGAAGCAGCCATAAACCCCGCTTAGTTGCAAATGGAGAAATGGGGGTCACTTTTATAGGGCACGCCAGCTTCTTTATTCAGCTCGGCGGACAAAACATCGTCATTGATCCCAACTTTGCCGACTGGCTGTTCATCCTAAAGCGACTGCGGAATCCAGGTATCCGCCTTCCCGATTTACCCCCGATTGACCTTATTCTTGTAACGCACGCCCACTTTGACCACCTGCATCGCCCTTCCCTGCGCTCCATCGTCCGAAAAACTTTTCGCCGCCGCGGCGAGCGCCCCGTGATCGTTGTCCCTCACCATGTGTTCGACTTGGTTTCCGACCTGGGATTTGAAGATATTGTTGAACTTGATTGGTGGGGTTCGTACAAGCATCGCGGACTGACCATCACCCACGTTCCTTCGCGCCATTGGGGAGCGCGCGTTTTAAAAGACGCGCACCGCGGCTACGGAGGCTACGTTCTCAAGTCCGGCAAGCACTCCGTTTATCACGCCGGCGACACTGCCTACTTCCCCGGCTTCCGAGAAATCGGCCAGCGCCTCAATCCCGAACTCGCGTTGCTTCCTATCGGCGCCTACAATCCTCCATCGTTTCGCAATGTCCACACCAACCCCGCCGACGCCACCCGCGCATTTCTCGACCTTCACGCCCGCTGGATGGTCCCCATGCACTACGGCACGTTCCGCCTCTCACACGAGCCGATCGACGAGCCGTTACAACTGCTCGAGCAGGAAGCGAAAAAAGCCGGCATCAGTGACCAGGTCGTAGTCCTGGAAGAAGGCGTGACAAAGTTGTTTTGATTCCGGAGTACACTGGTGGCCTCCAGACCCCAAAAGGAGGTTTTATGTCTAAAGTGAAAGCTGTTCCAGAAGGTTTCCACACCATCACCCCACATCTCACCGTCCGCAACGCGGCACAAGCCATTGAGTTTTATAAGAAAGCATTCGGCGCGGAAGTCATGAACGTCATGCGCGACGGCGACTCCATCATGCACGCGACTCTTAAAATTGGCGATTCCCTGCTGATGCTGAATGACGAGTATCCGCAGATGGGAAGCCTCTCTCCGCTTTCCACCAACGGCGCAGGCGTGACCATGCATATCTACACCGACAATGTGGACACTGCTTTTGACCGCGCCGTTGCCGCCGGCGCAACCGTTACCATGCCCCTCATGGATCAATTCTGGGGCGACCGCTACGGTCTGTTGACAGACCCCTATGGACATAAATGGTCGCTCGCCGCGCACGTTCGTGATATGTCTGCTGACGAGGTACGAAAGGCCCAGGAAGAAGCCTTCGCCAGAATGCCGAAAAGCGCATAGCCAAAGAGGTGCGAAAGGATAGACCGCATAAAAGAACCTGCGCGAGCTAGTTTGGGAACGGCAGGACTTCAGTCGTGCCGATGCGGTTCGAAAAGACGTGGGGCTTCAGCCACTGAGGTTGGATTTTTTCATCGCCACACGCAAACGCCGGAGACTGCTCTGATCCTGCTTCGTATCAGGTATGGGCTTCAGCCCATACGCATCGTCACTGATAAATGTGGGGCTTCAGCCCCTGCAATCTCCTAATACGCAATCAACACCCTCAAATCGCGCAAATTATTCCCCGTCGCACCCGTTTCAATCGCATCCCCCAACTTCGCAAACAACGGATACGCATCGAACCGCGCCAGGCAAGCTTCCAAATCGAGGCCCTTGGCTTGAGCACGAACTAAAGTACTCCCATCCACAACCGCACCCGCCGCCGGACTATTCCCATCAATTCCATCCGTCCCCCCGGAGAGAACCACAATATTTTCTCCGGAAATCTTTCGAGCGCACTCCAAAGCAAATTGCTGATTCCGTCCCCCCACGCCTCCATCAACCACTTTTACCGTGACCTCTCCACCGGAAAGCAAGCACATGCGTTCGTTTTTCTTCCGCAACTCACGCAGCCTCCCAAGCAGATAATCTGCGGCGCGAACATAATCCCAATCGTCGCAGCTGTTGTCCACTTGTACGGCAAATCCCTTGCTCTCCGCTTCCGCCTTCGCCGCCTCAAGCAGCGACTGGTTGGAAAGCACCGTCCACCACCGGCAACTGAGAAATGCCGGATCATCCGATTTCGGCGTCTCCTCCAACGCATACCGTTCGAACAACTCGCTCACCGACGCCGGAAATTTCGTAAGCAGCCCATGCCTCGCCGCGATCGCGTAACAGTCTTCCGCCGTGGAAGAATCCGGCATGGTAGGGCCCGAACCAAGCGCATCGGGAGTGTCGTTAGGCACGTCGGAAACAAATATTGACACCTGCTGTACCGGAGCAGCAGCCTGCGCAAGCCGGCCTCCCTTAATCGCCGAAAGATGTTTGCGGATGGCATTGATCTCCGCGATGGGAGCACCCGAATGCACCAACGCCTGGTAAGTCGTGATCAGGTCTTCAAGCGAAATCTCATCGTCAATCGGCTTCTCAATCGCGGCCGAAGCTCCTCCGCTCACCAGATAAATCACCAATGACGCGGCCCCCTGCGCGTTCAACGACTTCAACACCGCTTCAGCGCCGCGGATAGATTCCGCGTTCGGCAATGGGTGACCGCCTTGAAAGTAACGAAAGCCGCGAATCTGCGACGCAGGCCGCACCGGGCTGACCACGATGCCTTCAAAGCGCTCTCCTGCCTGCGCAATCAGGGATTCCAACATGCCGTGCGCCGCTTTGCCGAGCGAAACGACAAAGATCCGGCCGAACGCATTCAGATCGTAGAGGTCGTCGCCAATACGCAGCACACCGCGATCGCAGGAAATGTGCCGGGCGAAACCTTGTTCGACCGTTGACTGCGCCAGACTGTGCGTAAACAAGGCGCGCGCTAACTCACGCATCTTTGCTCCGAACTCACACCGCTCTTCCTCCGCGCTTCTCACGCTCTTCCGTTTCCCCTCACCGATTCTTCCTGATAACCGGTCATTGTAAAAACAGCTACTGCGCATAGAAGGGTAGCGGTTATTATGCTTCGTACCTAGCCATGGCGCGCTTCAAAATTATTCTGAGCGTAGCGGCGGCGGTTGTGGCTGCCGTGCTCATATTCGTATGGAACCGCCCGCTCGTCTCTTCCCTGTCGCCACTGGCGCGAGTCTCCTCTTCGGGGCATTCGGTTACGCTCACCTGGAGCGCCGCCCCGGGCGCGAAGTCCTACAACGTTTACCGCGCGGAAGACGGAGCGCAATATCACCGCATTGGAAGTTCTACCACCACCACCTATAAAGACGCGCCCGTACCTAACAACAAAGTTTTTTATTACGTAGTGACCTCGGTGGACGGTCCGAACGAGAGCAAATATTCGAGCGAAGTGAAAGCAGTTGTGCCTTAGAACCTCTGCTCACGTAGCGGCGGACGCGCGTCGTCCGAGGTCGAGCGCACCTCGACAGAAATCAAACTCTCTTTGCCGCTCAGCGACCTGTGATCATATTGATCCAAGGCTGACCCATACTGGCTCATATCAGGTGCGAGCTTCAGCCACCACTCGAAACCCGTACAGGTTCGTATCAGGTACGGGCTTCAGCCCGTACGTACAGCCGCAAATCAAATATGGGGCTTTAGCCGCTGAGGTTCTACCCAATCCTCATCTCCCTCACCCACTCCTCCACCACCTCGCGCATCTCCCGCAAACGCCCCGTAAAAAAATGATCGGCAGCGGAAATGAACATCAGCTTCTTTGGCTCGGGCAGCGCATTCACCATCGCCTCCACCTGCGCCCGCGGACCATACTCGTCGCGATCCCCAGTCACAAATAATTTCGGTTTCGCGCACCTCTGAAGAAAACTCAGATCGTAATTGCGGTCCTCAATAGGAACCACAGGCACTCCAAGCCCTACTGCGGCCTTCACTCGCGAGTCCGGACAAGCAACGCGTAACCCCACCGCCGCGCCAAAAGAAAATCCCGCAAACACAATCGGAAGATGGAACTCAGAATCAACCCAGTCGAGCGCGGCTCGCACGTCGCCTTCTTCCCCAATCCCGCGATCATGCTCGCCCTCGCTCAATCCCGCGCCACGAAAGTTAAAGCGCAATACGGGAAAGCCGAAACCATTCAGCGCCTTCATGGCGTGGAACACAACCTTGTTATGAAACGTCCCGCCATATAAAGGATGAGGATGGCAAACCACCGCCGCATGCGTAGCGCCTGCCGTGCCCTCATTGAGCAAAGCCTCCAGCCGCCCCGAAGGACCCTCCAGAAAAAACGACCGAATAGAATTAACAGTATCCATGCCCATCCAGCATATCAGCGCAGTTTGACCGCCATCCAAAACCCATGTCATCCCGACGTTGAGCGTAGCGACGGCGGAGGGACCCTACGACGGACAGCGCCCTCTCAGCGATCGGGGGGATATTCCTCACGATAACGGCATAGGCGGGGTGCATCCCTCGCAATACCGCCCGTGACCATGCCCGCTGCCACAACAACGTAAATGCTTCCCATCGAAAGCATGAATTTCCCGCTCTCCCGCCCCGTAGGTTATTCTCTCTCCCATGGATGTCGTCGCATTAACGCGCCGGTTAGTGGATATCGAGTCCATCACCGGACACGAAGCGCCGGTCTCGGATTTCCTCCACGCCGAACTTACGCGCATGGGCTACCAGACGCAGAAGATCCCAGCCGCGCCCGATCGCAGCAACATCCTCGCCACTTCCCCGCAGCAGCCTCGGCCCGAAATCGTCTTCTCCACGCACATGGATACCGTGCCTCCATTCATCCCCTCGCGCGAGGACTCCGACCGTGTATACGGACGCGGCTCTTGCGACGCAAAAGGCATCATCGCCATACAAATTGCCGCCGCCGACCGTCTTCGCCAGCAAGGCATTCATGTAGGACTCCTCTTCCTCGTCGGGGAAGAACGCGACAGCCTGGGCGCAAAGGTCGCCAACGAAAAACCCATTGGTTCCAAATTCCTTATCAACGGAGAGCCCACCGAGAACCGCATCGCCGTCGCCTCCAAGGGCGCACTGCGCACCGAACTCAACGCCCAGGGCCGTATGGCCCATTCCGCCTACCCCGAACTTGGGGAGTCAGCCATCGACAAGTTGCTACAGGCTTTGGCCCGGCTGCGCGCCATGGACTTGCCTTCCACCGAAGGCATCGGTCCCTGCACGATGAATATTGGAGTAATCGAAGGCGGACGTGCGCCGAACGTTATTCCTGACAAGGCGCGCGCGCTTTTGCTGTACAGGTTGGTCGGCCCTTCGGAGCAGTTGCGCGAAAATATTCGCGCCACGGTCGGCGACCTCGTCACCGTGGACTTCACCCTTGAAATTCCTTTCGCCCGACTGCGCAGCTTCGACGACCTGCCCACCATGGTGGCCGCCTTCACTACCGACATCCCCGCCCTCAGCAACTGGGGTGAACCTCTGCTGGTTGGCCCGGGATCAATCCACGTGGCCCACACCGAAGGCGAATACGTGGAAAAGAAGCAGTTGCATGACGCCGTCGATCTCTACTGCTCCATTGCCAAAAGACTAGCCAAATCCGGCACTTAAACGGGGCTGATTCCCCGCCCCACATCGCTGGGGACAATTGTGCAAACAATTGCGTTCTGCTCCCTGCCCTCCCGCATAAGAGCCTATTACTCAACTCAATAGCGTTTGGAACGGGGCTTGCTAAATACCATAGCGAAGCCGCTTACGCGGACGATTCTCTCAGGCTTTACTGGAGCGTGCATGAACGTAAAACCGAACATCATGAAGACCATTCTTTTTGCCGCCTGTTTTCTCTTCGCCACCAGCGCATTCGGACAGTCCGCAATTGGCTCCCTGAACAGCCAGGTCTCTTCCTATACCTTCGTCAGCCATCCGGCGCGAGCGGATTTCAAAGAAATGGGTCGTCAGCAAAGTCTGCTCGATTCCTCAGGCTACACGTACGCGCACGGTGAACGGCCGCTGTGGGAAGTAGCGCCCGAGTCTCATGACGTCCTGCTCGGCGACATCGCCAAAGCCATCCGCAAAGAGCACGAGACGGCAAAGAAGGCCACCGCCACTTGGCAGAACTACTAACCTCCAACTTCTAGGCCAACATTGATGGCGCGGATCCAAATCCGCGCCCCATCTTTCTTTGCCGGGCCGCCTTACTGCGCTGCTCTCGGCGCCCGCTATCGTGCTCTTGCTGCCTTTATACTCAACCAGCGTCGAAAATTCGTTTTAACTTTTGATCCCAAACTTGCATTGTAAATTTGCGTCGTCTTTGCTCGGGTTCCATCGCGACAATGACCCAGACCTTCGACATCCTCATCCTCGGCGCCGGGGCCGCTGGCCTAATGTGCGCCATTGAAGCCGGCAAGCGCGGACGTCGCGTCGCCATCCTGGAACGCGCCGAACGCGCAGGAAAGAAAATCCTCATCTCCGGCGGCGGACGCTGCAACTTCACCAACCTCCATTGCCGCCCTGAAAATTTTATTTCTGCAAATCCGCACTTCGCAAAATCCGCGCTCTCTCGTTACACGCCAGCCGATTTCATCGCGCTGGTCGAGAAGCACCGCATTCCCTACCACGAAAAAACTCTCGGGCAGCTTTTCTGCGACCGTTCTTCCCGCGACATCATGACGATGCTCGAAAGCGAATGCGCCTCCGCCAACGTCCGCATTTTTCTCAACACAAAAATTGAAGACGTCTCCAAGTCCTCCGAGTTCGCCATCCGCGCCACACACAACTCCCAAGCCTGCGAATTCCGCGCTCCCGCACTCGTCGTCGCCACCGGAGGCCTTTCCATTCCGAAGATGGGCGCCACCAGCTTCGGCTACGACCTCGCCCGTCAATTCGGACTCGCCATCCAACCGCCGCGCCCAGCGCTCGTGCCTTTGGTTTTCAATCATGATGACAGCACTCACTACTCCGACCTCGCAGGACTCTCCGCCGAAGTCGAAGCGTCTTGTCTGGAATCATCTGCAAATTCCCAGCACAGCAACTCCGCTCCGCCCTTCCGCGAAAAAATGCTCTTCACTCATCGCGGGCTCAGCGGCCCGGCCATCCTGCAAATCTCTTCGTACTGGAAGCCTAAAACTCCCATCACACTTGACCTCGCGCCCGGCAACCAACTCACCGGCGCCTTTGCCGATCCCAAACTTCCCCGCTCGCTGGCCAGCCTCAAGTCCGAATTCCGCAAAGCTCTTCCCGCGCGCCTCGCCGACCGCTGGCTCGATCGGCATGCTCCCTCCTCGTTCACCAACCAGCACCTCGCCGCGCTCCAGCGAGCCGCGCATGCGTGGAACATTACTCCCTCCGGCACCGAAGGCTATGCCAAGGCCGAAGTCACCGCCGGAGGCATCGACACCAACGAGCTTTCCGCCAAAGCGATGGAAAGCAAAAAAGTGCCCGGGCTGTTTTTCATCGGCGAAGTCGTGGACGTCACCGGCCACCTCGGCGGATTCAACTTCCAATGGGCCTGGGCCTCCGGAGTCGCCGCCGGCCGCGCCGTGTAAACCCGTGTGGCGCGGGCACTTCTGCCCGCTAATGCTTTCCCCTGTACGCTCATCTTCATCTTTACGAACTCTTTATAACTCCCTTAGCCAATACTTACCCGCGTTCATTTCCAATGAAAATAGACGAGGCAAGGCTTCCGGCTATGAACATCGCCGTCACAATTCTCATTTATCTTCTCGAAGCTATCTTCGCCATCGGACTCATCGGATGCGTCTTCGTCCTCATCCTGGCCACCATTGACGACGTCAAAGTCCTGTTCCATCGCGAGCAGCCTCTTCCTCCCACAGAAGCCGCACCGCCAGGTGTCAGCCAGCCCGCATTGCATTCTCCAAACCTGCAGCCCCAGCCCTTGCGCCAGCAGTTGCATCCGCAGTCGCACTAGCGCCCGATAAATCCTGTCAAGCCCCCATACTTTCCAAATTTCCTCTATCTCATTGATCGTACGGACATAATAGTTAGTACCTGCATGTCCCATTTCCCCTGTCCAATTTGCTATCCTGAAAACATACGCTGATATCAAAAGGCACAGCCCAAAGCTGTGCCCTTTTTCTTGACCATAAACCAACATGACTATGGAAAACGTTTCGCGCACAACCCTGCTCGCCCAAGCCGCGCCCAGCCCGCACCTAAAATCTCCAAGGCACCGCCTCGACAACACCAAGCGCAAAGGAGAACTCTCCGAAGCCGCCTTTCTCCTCAAAGCCGCCAGCCTAGGCTTCGGAGTCGCCAAGCCCTGGGGAGACTCCGAGCGCTACGACTTCATCCTCGATCCGCACGATTACAAGATTCATGGTCAGGGTGCTCCACCCTTGTCGCGCTCTTTGCGACAGAGTGGGGATTTTGACTCTCCCACCCTGTCATCCCGAGCGCAGTCGAGGGACCTTGTGGTTTCGGATGCCGCATCCAATCCCGGCTTTGGCCGGGGTGCCCCATGTCTCGCCTCTTTTGCGAGACGTGGGAATGTAACGGTCGCCCCAGCCTTGTCGCGCACTTTGCGACAGGGTAGAAGTTTTGATTTTGATGGTGCGACCAGCGTCCCCGCCGGCCCAAAAGACTCCGCGGATTTTGACTCTCCCACTCTGTCATCCCGAGCGAAGTCGAGGGACCTTGTGTTTCCTGCGCCCCGCCTCTGGCGCGTCCAGCTAAAAATGCACCGACGCCCTCCGCGCTCGCGGATACGACGTCCAGCCCATCTACTCCATCTACGGACAAGGCAAGCGCGTCTACACCGCCAACGACATCGACGTCCTCGTCGCCCACATCGTCCCCCTCGACGTCTGGTACGTTCTGCCCGTCGCGGCATTCTCTCCCGGCAAAAGCCTGCGCTTCTACCCCGACGCGCCCTGCAAACGTGCCCGCTTCGAACACTTCCGCGAAGCCTAGCACCTCCTCCGTTGATCTCTCCACTCCTGTTCATGATGGAGCTTGCGCCTCGGTCAACTAACCAAATGTTTTATCCTTACCTTATGGATCCCAATAGTTCCATCGTCCGCCTCTGCGTCGAAGGCATGTCCCGCGAATCCGACGGACGCCCCAATGAAGCCTTCGCCCTTTTCATGCGCGCCTGGGAACAGAGCATCAACGATTTTGAGCGATGCATCGCCGCCCACTATGTCGCCCGCCATCAGCCTTCACCCGCAGACGCGCTCCATTGGAACCAGAAGGCGCTCGATCTCGCCAAAGCTGCGCTCAAAAGAGCTACAGACGATCCCCGCACAAACGCAGCCGACGCCGCCATGGCCACCGACACAGCCACCGATATAGAAATTCAAAATTTCTTTCCATCGCTATATTTGAATTTAGGCAAGTCTTACGAAGAGATCGGCTCCCCGCACCTCGCGCGTGAATCCTACAAACTCGCAGCCGAAAAGATAAACTCGCTACCGCCCAGCCCTTACAAGGACATCGTCAGCGACGGCATCACCCGCGGCCTGCAGCGCGTCGCTACTTTGAGCTAACGGAGCGCTTAAGCGCTGCGATGCAAGCCTCACCAAACTGTCATCCCGAGCGCAGCAGAATCTTTCGTGAACGAAAGATTCCGCGAAGTCGAGGGATCTTGTGCTCCACAGACCCCAAGGGTGCCCCATCCTAAATCGCCTCTGTTGCGATTAGGGTGGGGACCTTGACCTTAAAGGTTTGGCTGCCCATCCTTCCCTGATTTTGGGAAGGGTGGGGATTTTGACTTTGGATAGCGCCGCTCTGGCACCATGCACACCGGCGCAACATTTCTCTGGACTCACCGCCCCATTTGCGCTTTAATCCGCTGCCATGCAAACCCTGAACATCTCCGAGACTGAAGTCCGCTCCGAGAGTCGCATCAAAAGCCTCTTCTGGCCCTCCATTACCAATGGCACCGATGTGGATTATCTGGGAGCGCAAGGCTATTGGGTGTGCACGCTGGTCGCGGTCGTCTCTTTGATATTTCTGGCCGTCTTGGATCAGCCCATCACGGGCACGGTCGTCTTTCTTCTCTACTATCTCGGAGGTGTAGGCGTTCGCGAACGCAGCCGCTATGCCGCGGCATTTGTGTTCATCATGTATTTCATCGACACGCTGTTCGCTCCAGGGGTGCTCCGCATATTGCTCTGCGCGCTGTTGCTCTCCAATCTTCGCGCTACATGGATTGCCTCAGGATGGAAGCCGGAATCCGAAGAAGCCGCTCTCCCGCCGCGCATGAATGAGACCTGGAGCGACAAGTTTGTAGAACAGTTCCCCATGTGGTTCTGGCCAAAGATACGGATCGTGTACTACATCTTCTCCGCCGGCTTCCTCGCCACAGTTGTGCTCGGACTCGCACGCATGTTTCTCATTCGCCACCGCGGATATTGATTCCAACCGGACCCGGCCGGAGCCAGAGCCGCCACGCGCCCGTCCCTGCCTTCAAAATCTTGTCATTCCGAACGGCTTTAGCCGTGAGGAATCTGTTTTGAATCAACCTCGCCCCTCACCACCCTGTCATTCCGAGGAGCGCAGCGACGAGGAATCTGCTGTTTGTGGAACCGCCACGGCTCCCACTACCTTGTCATTCCGACCGAAGGGAGGAATCTGCTTTTCTCAACACAAAAGGCTTGCCCCAATCCGCCGCGAGATCCTCCCACGTCGGATTATCGCGCTCAATCAACACAACTTTCTTTTCCCGGCGCCAATTCTTGATCTCCGTTTCCCGGGCGATGGCGTTGTTCACGTATTGAAATGTCTCGTAGTACACCAGACGATTGATGCGATAGCGCCGCGTAAATCCGCCGTCTTCGGATTTATGCTGAAGCACTCTGGACATAAGAAATCCTGTTACTCCGACATAGAGTGTTCGGTTCCTACTCGCCAGAATGTAAACGTGGTAGCGCTTCTCGCTCGGCATAACAGCAGATTCCTCACCGCTAAAGCGGGTTCGGAATGACAATGTGGTAAGAGTGGGCATAAGGGCAAGGTCAGTTGTCACAAAAGAGCTGTGATTTTTATCTCCATCTATCTACGACTTGTCATTCCGAGCGCAGCGAGGAATTTGCTTTGGGGTCTTTTTGTCATTCAGATCCGGATTTACCGGCGAGGAATCAGCTTTTGGGCAACCTCACTCCCTAACCTGTTGTCATTCCGACCGAAGGGAGGAATCTGCTGTTGATTTTTTGTCATTTGATCCGGATTTCGAAGGGGAAATCTACTTTGGATCAAACTCACTCCCTACCCCCTTGTCATTCCGAACGTAGTGAGGAATCTGCTTTTGGCTTTCGAAGCGCTCGCAGAGTTAAAAGCAGATTCCTCCCTCCGCTTCAATCCGGTCGGAATGACAAGGGTTTGAGTTATGCCGAGAATGACAACACCGTGAAAGGGCGCTGCTTCAGTTCTTAGCCTGCCCTTAACTTCTTGTCATTCCGAGGAACGCAGTGACGAGGAATCCGCTTTTGGACCAAACTCACTCCCTACCCCCTTGTCATTCCGAACGCAGTGAGGAATCTGCTGTTGGTTTCGCAACGCTCGCACAGTTAAAAGCAGATTGCTCCCTCCGCTGCGCTTCGGTCGGAATGACAAAGGGTTGGGTTATGCCGAGAAGGAACAAACAAACGTGGAAGGGCGACCGCCCAGCCCCGAAGGGGCGGCATGTGAAAGCCCAGGACGTGAGTCTTGGGTAAACAAGAAAAAAGAAACAATTCCGCTCTGCCGAAGGCCGTAATTTCGAGAGCAATTCACAGGCGAGGCGAACCGCGCCTCAGGGAATTCCCCACTCAAGCCAAAAGAGGGCTTGAATGGGCCACCCGCCCATGTCTCGCCTCTTTTGCGAGACGTGGGAATGTAACGGTCGCCCCAGCCTTGTCGCGTTCTTTGCGACAGGGTGGAAGTTTTGATTTTGATGGTGCGACGAGCGTCCCCGTAGGTCCAAAAGATTCCACGGATTGTGATTCTCCCACTCTGTCATCCCGAGCGAAGTCGAGGGACCTTGTGTTTCCTGCACCCCGCCTCTGGCGCGTCCAGCTAAAATGCACCGACGCCCTCCGCGCCCGCGGATACGACGTCCAGCCCATCTACTCCATCTACGGACAAGGCAAGCGCGTTTACACCGCCAACGACATTGACGTCCTCGTCGCCCACATCGTTCCCGTGGACGTCTGGTACGTCCTGCCCGTCGCCGCATTCTCTCCCGGCAAGAGCCTGCGCTTCTATCCCGACGCGCCCTGCAAGCGTGCCCGCTTCGAACACTTCCGCGAAGCCTGGCACCTCCTCCGCTGATCTTTAATTAAGAATTTGGCTGCCCCATCCTTCCCCGATTTTGGGAAGGGTGGGGATTTTGCTCTTGGGTGGCACAGTGCTTCAGAGCTGCGATTTCCATCCCTCCAAATATTGTCATCCCGAGCGCAACCTCTGTCATCCCGAGCGTAGTCGAGGGATCTTGTGCTCCACAGACCTCAAGGGTGCCCCATCCAAAGCCTGCCCTGAGCGAAGTCGAATGGGCACGGTGTTGGCTAGAGTGGGGATTTTGGCTTTGCCGGGCCCCATACTTCCCTGAGTTGGAAAGAGGCGCAGACGCCTTTTTGTGGAAGAGCGGCCCTTCAGGGCCGCGTCAGGTACCCAGCCCCGAAGAGCCTGCCCTGAGCGAACTGAGCGGAAGCGAAGCGAGTCGAATGGGGGCGGCATGTGAAAGCCAAGGGCGTGAATCCTAGGAAACAAGAAAAAGAAATAATTCCGCTCTGCCGAAGGCTACAAATCTTTCACGCTCAGGTGATGGAAGTGCCGACATCTCGGCACTAAACTTTTGTCATAACAGAGGAAGATTCTTTTGCTTGACATGACCTGATCAATGTCTCAAACTCATGGGGAGTTTTACCTCCCTCTTTAGATTTTCGCCAGACCGGGTCCCTAAAAATCAACATATGGAGTTGCGGCAATGCGATACATTTGTGCGCTTTGTTTATGCGTGTCTCTATTCTCGATGTATGCCTTCGCGTCTGATCCAAAGCCACTAACTAATCAGGATGTAATTGATCTTGTTGCTTTGGGAGTCGGAGACGATGTCGTGATTGAAAAAATCCGCTCCGCGCCTACAACGAATTTCGACACTAGCCTCGATGGTATTAAATCGCTCAAAGCGGCAAAGGTCAGTGATGCCATTTTGAAATTCATGATCAACCCTAAAGCTTCGAACTCTAACTCGGGTAGGGTTGTTGATGACCTCAGCACAAAGTTCCGTGAACTCCAAAACGGAGTCGTTACAGTATGGAGCGAATTCGGTCATGGCACCGGATTCATAATCTCTAAGGATGGTCTGGTATTAACAAACCAGCATGTTGTAGGACCATCGGAATATATCGCTTTACAATTTGATCCACATCGAAAAGTCCAAGCGGTTTTGCTTGCTACCGATCCTCAAAAAGATGTTGCGGTACTTTGGTGTGATTTGAGTTCCATTCCAGAAGCCACTCCCTTGGAGATCGCAAAGCAGGACGAGTTATATCCCAGCCTTATCGAAGGAGAACGAGTTTTTACAATCGGTAGTCCGCTCGATCAAAACAAAATCATAACTACTGGCATTGCGAGCAAGATCGAGAAAACGGCAATCATCTCTGATATCAACATCAACCATGGCAACTCTGGCGGCCCATTATTCAACTCGCAAGGAAAAGTCGTGGGGATAACGACATTCGCCGATACAGCAACTCAAGGCGGGCCCGGCATATCAGGAATTCTCAAAATCGAAGAGGCGCTGTCAGTAGTAGAAACTGCAAAATCCAAGATGGCGACTGCAGTGCGTCCGAGTCCGTCCTTTTTACCGGTTGAACCAGAGGACACTTTTCCTATCGATGCTATTAAGTCCACCCTTATGCAAAACAAATTTGACGCCAAACCTTATTTATTCGGGGAAGGCGATTTCGATGTGGCGTTGATTACGCCGCCATTCAAATACCGTGCGGAGATGGAGTCGGGGGTAAGAGCGGCAAAGGAGAAAGGTAAACGCAATAAAAAAAGTGAGGTAGCAGTGCAAAATGATTTTCAGCCGCTGGACGATCTAAAGAATTGGGAACAATACGTCGGAGAATACAAACCCGTTCTTCTCATTAGAGCTACGCCGAAGCTCCGCGAAACCGGCGGTTCTATCTTCTTGCGTTCGCTTGCTGCTTCAGGCGGAGCCTACAACGTACCAGCGAAAATGCGCTTCAAGGCAGATTTTTACAAAATGAAACTCCTCTGCGGATCTAAGGAGATTGCACCGATCCTTCCCGGCAAGATTGCTCACGTGATTGATGTAAGAAACGGGTTGGTGAATGCAACAGACGCAACCTATGAGGGCTTCTATGAATTTCCAGCAGACGCCATTAATCCGGCGTGTGGCGAAGTAACGCTGAGTGTCTTCACGGAAAAGAAACCAGATGCAGCAATCACCAAAAAACTTAATGAAAAAACAGTTTCGCGGATTTTTGATGATTTCGCTGCGTATCGCAGTAGCCATGCTGGGAGGTAGTCACTAATAACAAAAGAGTTCACTCAAGCCAAAACCGGACTTGAATGGGCCACCCGCCGCTGCATATTTTGCTTTGATAGTGGCGGGAATCGCATGAATGACCTCATTCCCGGCTCGGTGCCCATGTTCGCGCCTGATTTGGCGCTAACATGTGAGAACAACATCAATATGGATTGCTTAGCGGGTCTATCCGCGCTCACGTCCTTCGCGCACAATGGCAACCAAGTCGGCAGATGACACTCCGACCTTTACCCCTTTCACATCCAACGGCGATGCATTGGATTTTCTTAAAGGAAGGATGCGAAACAAGCTCCCGTCGCGACGGCGAATTTCCACGGCTCCATCGCGCGCGGCTTCATCGAGTACCGTCGCAAAATTCCCCCGCGCTTCAGAATAGCTATAGGACTTCATCGTTTTCCGGCCTCCGATATGTCGAGTTTCAATTCCCGCGCCCGCTCTCGCAGTCCTGAGTCCAGCGTGAGGAGCGGCGCTCTTTGATTGATGGCACAGGCAAGAACGTACGCATCGTATGCATAAACGTTCCATCTTGCGGACAATTCCACTGCCTGCTTTAGGCCCACCGCAGCGAGGCGAATGGGGATTTCGGCATAGGCTTCCAACAACTGGAGCGCGTCCTTGATATCGATTGCCTTGCGTTTGAACATGGCTGATAGCGCATTCCCCACTTCCCAGTGGACAGACGCCGGGGCCACCAAAGTTGCTCCACGCGTTAAACGAACCAACTCCGGCTTTTCGGGTTGTTCGCCGACGACCGCGAGAATGGCCGATGTGTCGATCACTATTTCCATGATCCACCTTGTAACATGTACAATTGTACAATAAAAATCGAAGTTAATGGGATTTACGCTAAAATGAGCCGTGACCTTCGCTCTAGCACTTCCAATCCTTTCAACAACTTAGCCCCACCCGCTGCCTCATATCCCCGCTAAACCCCCAGTTTTCCCCGTTCATTGGGTTCCACATTGGAATTCCCTTACTTCCCAATAGGATAGGGGTGCAATTATCCGCATAGTGGCGGGTCCCAGGAAGGCCTAAGCTTTAGGCAAACAGTGGTCACCTACGAGTGATCGAAAGCCAACGGCCGAATGACCGCGAGCCATCCACTAAGTAGATATGACAGTAGAAATTCCAGCAGTGGAAAGCGAGAGGAAATGCACAAGCCAGTTAAGTATGTGGAGAAAGCAGTCACCCTTGGAGCGCGGGGCGCGTGGGTAGTATTTGATCGCCTCAACCGGATCAAGCCGAACCCTTCTCCCACACCGAAGTGGTCCGACAAGCCGCTGCTGAAGTCCTATGAGAAGTCGAAGCCGCCGCTGGGCTGGCCCCGCTCGACTGACTCGCTTTGTCCGAAGTGCGTGCCGGAAATCCGGCAACAGATTCTTGACGGCCACCTGCCGCATGAAGTGCTGCTCAACGAAAAGGTCGGCGAAATCAAGGCCACCATTATTGAGCGCGACGGCAAAATCCTGATGGTGAAAGAGTGCCCCAAGCACGGGCGCTTTGAAGATGTCATGTCCATTGACACCGCCTTCTCGCAGCACCTTGAAGAGGTTTTCCCCGGCCGCGACATCAAGGCCCACAACGACGAAAAGCTGCATAACCACGGCTCCTCCACGGTGAAGTACGGACGCGGCTCGGTGCTCACAATCGACCTAACCAACCGCTGCAACATGATGTGCGATCCTTGCTTTATGGACGCGAACCAGGTGGGCTTTGTCCACGAGCTGACGTGGGAAGAAATTAAGACGATGCTCGACAACGCCATCACCATTAAGCCGCGCCGTCAGATGTCGGTGCAGTTCTCGGGTGGCGAGCCGACGTTGTCTCCGTACTTCCTGGACGCTGTTCGCTACGCCCGCAAAGTTGGATACAATTCCGTGCAGGCCGCGACCAACGGAATTGAATTTGCCAAGAGCTTTGAATTTGCGCAGCAGGCCGCCGAAGCCGGCATGCGTTACGCCTATCTTCAGTTCGACGGAATCGGCAACGCCGCCAATGCACACCGCAAAGTCGGCAACCTGTTTGATGTGAAGTTGAAGGCGATTGACAACCTGCATCGCGCCGGCGTGGAAATCGTTCCCGTCGTGACGATTGTGAACGGTATTAACAACGAGCAGGTGGGGCGCATCATCAAGTTCGCGCTCGATAATCCCAAGAAGATCGGCTTCCTGTCGTTCCAGCCGGTTTCCTTCACCGGACGCGACGAAGCCGTAACCGATGAGCGTCGCCAGGCGCAGCGCTACACGCTGTCGCACCTAGCGCACGACGTAAAAAATCAAACCACCCTGGGCGAGCCCGCCCGCGACTGGTTCCCTATCAGCTTCATGTCCACCTTCAGCGACTGGGCCGACCTGATGCACGTTGAAGACAAAAACAACGACTGGGGCCAACTCTCCTGCGGTTGCCACCCTAATTGCGGGACGGGGATGGCGGTGATGATTGACAAAGAAACCAAGGAAGCGGTGCCGGTAACGGCGTTCCTGAAGGGCGACCAACTGGCGAAGGACATTGCGCGCGTGAACGATGCGGCGCGGGGAAAGTTCCTGACCATCGTGGGCATGGCGCTGTGCCTGATGAAGAATTACGATCCGTTTAAGTCGCCGACGCACTTCAAGCTGATGGACCTGCTCAAGAAGTTCGACAAGAACTTTAACGCGACGGGAAAGAACTATGGCAAGGTTGGTCCGGACCGCACGATTGACGACGTGATGAAGCGACGTAATGATCGCTGGAACTTCCTGTTCATCGCGGGAATGTGGTTCCAGGACCTGTTCAACTACGACTTCCGGCGCACCGAGCAGTGCATTATTCCCTACGCCACGCAGGAAGGCGAAATTTCCTTCTGCGCTTACAACACCGGCGTGGGATGGCGGAACATTATCGAGAAGATGCACATGACGGCCACGCTTACCAAGTGGTACGAAGAGCACGGACGGCATGAGATCTTTGCCGGCGGCAAGAACGTGAAGATGGAAACCACCGAACACGGACTTGTGCTGAAAGACGAGCTGGTAACAAAAGAAGAACAACGCGATCTCGACAAGCTGGGCATCGCCAAAAATGCTCGTGAAGAAAAGACGCGGGCACGCGATGCGAAAGCGCGCGGCGCACAGAAGAACGACGC
>Ga0134125_10001571_pt1 | contig 27907 bp, 30 predicted proteins | sample KB31751_FD_96464 | JGI IMG/M metagenome (GOLD analysis project Ga0134125, IMG submission 96464) | Terrestrial soil microbial communities with excess Nitrogen fertilizer from Kellogg Biological Station, Michigan, USA - KB3-175-1 | ecosystem: Environmental > Terrestrial > Soil > Unclassified ... | reverse complement strand
TGACCGCGCGATTCTTCAGATCACCCTGATTGCGTCCTGGTTCAACTACATCAACCGCGTCGCCGACGCGTTGGGCGTGGGGCGCTAACCCTCCGCCGCGACGCTTCAGGCGACGGCTGCGGCGACGGGTCTGCGCTCGCGCTTTCCGAGCGCCTCCGCCGCGACGCCGACCGGCGCGACCAGCAATGACGTCGGCAGATGATTGAGCAACCGTTCCGTCACACTTCCCAGCAGTACCCGCTGCGCCCAGCCCTTCCCGTGTGAGCCGACGACCAGGACGTCCGCGTTCCAATCGGCGGCCTCGCGGAGCAGCGTTTCCACGACGTGCCCGTGACGCACGAGCTTCTCGACGCCGGGCGCCTCGATAAAGGGCCACACATCCCGCTCCAGTGTTTCCTGCGCGAGCGCGTAGTACTCGCTCGGATCCCAGGGGATGACACCCGGAACGTTGGGGAGCGGCTCGAATACCGTGAGCACGCGCAGCTCCGCTCCCACGAGGCGTGCGAACCGCTCCGCGAGCCTCAGCGTGGGACCGGCGGCCTTGGACAAGTCGGCCGCGACCAGCACACGTCGCAACGTATGCTGGGCACCGGCGGTCACGAGCACGGGAACCTCCGAACTGCGCACGACATGGAGGCTCGTGCTCCCGCCCATCCACCGCTCGAGCGCGGTGTGATGCTTGCCGCCGAGGACGAGTAGTCCCGGCCGCTGTTCCTGCACGACTTGGCGCAAGACAACCGCCGCCGGTCCGAACCGCGCATCTATGTTTTCAAGAAGCCGCGCCGACACGGCTCCTTTCATGGTCCGCTTCATTATTTCCCGACCCACCGCGAGCTGCAGCTCCTGCATCTCCGCGATGTCCGGCTGCGCGCTCACCGCAGCGAGCGGGGCCCACACGTCGGGAATCGCGTGCACCAGCCGACACTCCGCGGAGGCCAACCCCGCCAGGCGCTCTCCTACGGCAGCAGCTCCGGCCGATGCCGGCGACGGATCGATACCGACCACGAACGGACCCCAGGACATCGTGACTCCTCGTGAGAGTACGACTCCAAGTTGTCCCATCATTCATGAAGTAATCTTGAAACTGAAGGGAAGGAGCGGCAGCTTTGTTGCCCATGGTCGACAAGACGGTGACGGCGCTGGCGAAGGCGAGCTACGATCGCTGCTGCCAGGCACCCGATTTTCTGCAGGCGTTCTACAGGAATTTCCTCGCGGCGTGCCCCGAGGCGGCGCCGCGCTTTGCCAAGACCGATTTCGAGCAGCAGACCAAGTTGCTGCGACACGCTATCGGGCTGCTGCTGATCTTCCCGACGCAACCCGCCAAGGAACCGGCCCTGCTGGCGCGCCTCGCCGAGCGCCACAGCCGGCGCGACCTCGACATCGACCCCGCCTTTTACCGCCCGTTCATCGAATCGCTCATCGCCACCGTGAAACAGTACGACGGCCAGTGCACGCCCGCGATCGAAGCCGCGTGGCGGGAGACGGTGGCCCCGGGCGTCGCGTACATGAAGTCGAAGCACTAGTCCTTAGATGGGAATGTCGACTTCGACACGCGTCGTCTGCCCGGGCACGCTCGAGATTCGAGCGTGCCCGCCCTGCAGGCGGGCGATCGCCGCGACCAGCGTCAATCCGAGTCCGGTCCCGCCCTCGTTACTGCGCGTCCGCGCGGGATCGCCGCGGTAGAACGGCTCGAACAGATGCGCCAGGCTCGCCGCATCGATGCCGGGTCCGCTGTTCTCCACCGCCAGTCGCACGCCGTTCTCCGGCAGCCGCAGCAGCTGCACCGTCACCGCACCGCCATCCGGCGTGTAGCGCACCGCGTTGTCGAGCAGCTCGTCCAGGATTTTCCCGAGGAGCTCGGGATCGACGCGCAGCTGCGTGGGGCCCGGCACCGCGCACGACACGGCGAGACCGCGGCCCTCGAACTGCCGGTGCAGTCGATCCAGACGTTCCTGGATCAGCGCGGCGACGTCGGTCGGGACGGGGTGCGGCTTGAGCAATCGCGCATCGGCTCGCGAGATGAACAGCAGTTCGGTGCTCAGCGCCGCCAGCCGGTCGACCTCTTCGAGGCTGCTGTGCAGCACCTGCACGTACTGGGGCGGCGTGCGTGGCGCGCGCAGCGCGACTTCGATTTCCCCGCGCAGCGCGGTGAGCGGCGTGCGCAGCTCGTGACTGACGTCCGCCGTGAACCGCTGCTGCACCGTGAATCCCTGCTCGAGACGCTCCAGCATGCGATTGAGCACGGCCACGAGGCCTTGATACTCCTCGGTGTCGGCGTGGGCGATGATCCTTTGGTTCAGCGTGCCGGCTTCGATCCTTCTAGCCTGGGCCGTGATCTCGCCAACGGGGCCGACGGCTGACGAGGTGAAGTGCCAGGCGCCCATCAACGTCGCGGATGTGCCGGCAATGACGACCGCCGCCAGTGCGAGGAGCAGGTCCCCTTCGAGAGTGGCAGTGGCGACGGGATGCTCCAGCGCCTGTCGCGCCGCCCAGTAGAACGCTCCGGTGGCGAGCAACAGGCCCGCCGCCATTGTCGCCGCAAACCGAATCGCAAGCGTGCGGCGCAGCGACCTCGTCACGCCTCTGCTCGATCAGGTGTCTGCAGGCGGAAACCCACGCCGCGCACCGTCTCGATCAGCTCCCGGCCGATAGCTTGCCGCAGCTTGCGGCGCAAGTTGCCCACATGGACGTCGACGACGTTGCTCTCGGGGTCGAAGTGCATGTCCCAGACTTTTTCCAACAGCTCGGTGCGCCGGACGACTTCCTCGGGATGCAGCAGGAAGTGCTGCAGCAGATGAAATTCCTTCGGCGTCAGATCGAGCAGCTTCCCGTCGACGCGTGCCTTGTGCTTCAGCCGGTCGAGCTCCACGGGGCCGTAGCGCAACAGCTCGGTCCGTCCCGCGCCGCCGCGGCGCACCAGCGCGCGCACGCGCGCCAGCAGCTCGTCGAACTTGAAGGGCTTGGTGAGATAATCGTCGGCGCCGGCATCCAGGCCGCGCACGACGTCTTCGGTCGTGTCGCGCGCCGTGAGCATCAGGATCGGCGTCGAGTGCCCTTCGCGCCGCAGCTCCGCCGCCAGCTGCAGGCCGGTCTTCTTGGGCAGCATGACGTCGAGCACGACCATGTCGTAGTCGTAGACATGGGCCATCATGGTGGCCTGGTCGCCGTCGCCGGCGACGTCCACGACATAGCCCTCTTCGCGCAGCCCCTGTTCGATGAACCCGGCGACCTTCCGGTCGTCCTCCACCACGAGAATCTTCATGAAGGCATCCTAGCGGAACCCCGCTGAATCATTTCTAAAGGGTTCATGAAGGAATCTTTAAGATAAAAGTCGCCCCGCCCCCGCGCCCTTCCTGGGTCTCCTGTACGGTCAATGTGCCCCCGAGCGCCTCGGCGAGACGCCGCGACACCGGCAGCCCGAGCCCCGTGCCGTGCCCCGAATGTGGATCGAAGCGTTCGAACGGCTCGAAGATGCGATCCCGGATTTCGGGGGCGACGCCGGGACCGTGGTCGATGACGCGGAACCGGATGCCATCGGAATCGACCTCGACCCTTACACCGACGGTTGCGTGCTCCGGGCTGTGCCGGATCGCATTGGACAACAGGTTCATCAGGATCTGCTCGAGCCGGACGGGATCGGTACGAATCGTCGCTGGGGCGCGCTCGAGCGCGAGGGCGAACCGCTGCTGCTTTGCCGCCGCGGCCGGCTCACTGCTCGCGACCGCGCGCCGCACCACGGCGCCGGGCTCGACGGGGACGATCACCGGTCGCACCTTGCCGGCATCGAGCCGCATCAGATCGAGGAAGTTGTTGAGCAGGATGATCGTGTGATCGGCCGCTTCGTAGACCTCGCGCGCCGCCTGGTCCGCCGCGTCCGGCGTTTTCCGCCGCACCAGCCGCTCGGCCCAGCCGTACACACCCGTGAGGGCATTGCGCAGCTCGTGATTCATCATCGCGAAGAACAGATCCCGTTGGCGCTGCATCGCGCGTATTTCGCTCAGCAGGCGCGCATTCTCCACCGCGACCGCGGCCTGGCCGGCCAGCAGGACCGCGATCGCCTCGTCCTCGTCGCTGAACTCGGCGGCGTCGATCTTCTCGGTGAGGTACAGATTGCCGAACACGGCGCCGCGTCCCTTTACGGGGACGCCGAGAAACGATGTCATCGGCGGGTGGTGTTGGGGGAAGCCGTAGCGTTGCGGGTGCCGATTGATGTCGGCGCTGCGGATCGGCTTGCCTTCACGAATGACCAGGCCGAGCAACCCGTGGCCACGAGGCAGGTCGCCGATCTTTAGGCGCGTTGCCGCATCGAGCCCCGAGGTGATGAACTGCGCGACGCTCGTCCGATCGGGACCCAAGACCCCAATCGCGGCGTAACGGGCCCCCACCACTTCACGAGCCGCGTCGACGACTTCCTGCAGCACCGTATCGAGATCGTGATGGGCGAGGATCGAAACACCGGCCGTCAGCAGGCGTTCGAACCGTTCCCGGACGCGCGCCGCTTCCTGGTGTGAAGGCACAGGGGATAATGCTTCGGGCCAACCACAGTGACAATTCGCCAAAGAGGCACCATTTTATTGATCAGCAGCGCGCCCGCCGTCGCGCGTAACACGCACAACCCACGACCCGCGAGGCGATCATGATTCGTTCCCTCAAGCTGCTTCCCCTGCTCGTATTCACGCTTTCCGCGTGCGGCGCGTCCCACAGCCCCGTGCCGCTCGTCGGCGCAGCGACCGAGATGACCGCGCTCACCGGCGAATGGGCCGGCGAGTACAACAGTGGAGAATCGGGACGCAGCGGCAGCATCACGTTCAAACTGCGCTCGTCCGGCGACTCTGCCTTCGGCGACGTGGTGATGATTCCCAGTGGACTGGGCCGGCCCGTGAAGCCCTACAACGAAGGTCAAATCGCCGAGCCGGCGCCGACGGCGCAGACGACGGTCCTCACCATCCGCTTCGTGCGCGTCGAGCAGGGTCGGGTGAGCGGCACCCTCGACCCGTACGCCGATCCGCAAACCGGCGAGCGGCTCTTTACGACGTTCGTCGGTGATCTCAAAGGCAATCAGATCGAAGGCACCTACACGACCCGGCTGCAATCGGGCGTCACGCAGACCGGCCGCTGGTCGGTGCTGCGCCGCACCTAGAGTTCTCAGATGCGCGGCGCAGCCGTCCTGTGCTTTGTGACCATGGTGCTGCTGGTAGGTTGCCGTGAAAAGCGTGAAGCGCTCGAGAACGAGCCGGCGCCGCCAACGACGGCGCCGGCCAATGTCTCACACGGCGAGGCCGCGGTTGGGTCTCCGGATCAACCGGCGCCCATCGATCCCGTGGCGCCTCCCCGGTCGACCAGTCGTCACCATCGCCTGCGGATCGAGATCGCGCACAAGAAGCTCACGATCGCGGAGGGCGTGACGTACGACGCCTGGACGTTCGACAACCGTGTGCCCGGTCCCGTCCTGCGCGTCACCGAAGGCGACACCGTCGATTTCACCCTGGTGAACAGCGCGCCGATGCCGCACAGCCTCGACTTTCACGCCGCCGAAATCGCTCCAAACCGTGCCTACCGCAACTTGATGCCGCATGATTCGCTGAGCTACCGCTTCGTGGCGCGCGTGCCGGGGGCATTCATGTATCACTGCGGGACTGCGCCGGTGGCGCTGCACATCGCGAACGGGATGTATGGCGCGATCATCGTCGATCCGCGCGGCGGCCGGCCGCCGGCGAAGGAGTTCGTGTTCGTGCAGAGCGAGTTCTATACGAAGACGCTCGCCGATTCGACGCGCATGATCGACTGGGACAAACTCCTGAGCCTGGCCCCCGACTACGTCGTGTTCAACGGACGGGAAGCGGAGTACGCGAAGCATCCGATTCCCGTGCGCGTCGGCGAGAAACTTCGTCTCTATGTGGTGAATGCCGGCCCAAATCGCTTCTCCGCGTTCCACGTGGTCGGAGCGATCTTCGATCGCGTCTTCATGGATGGCTCATTCGCGCATCCACTCGAAGGTGTGCAGACGGTGACGGTGCCCGTCGGCGGGGGCGCGATTTTCGAAACGCACCTCGTGGAAGCGGGGACGTACCCGTTCGTGAGCCACGCCTTCGCCGACGCGACCAAGGGCGCGGTCGGCATGTTCGAGGCTCGGACCGGAAACGGTCCTCCCTAGAGGAGGGTGTCTTTCGACTCGCGGGCGACGGTCGGTGTAGCGAACACGGGGCGCTCGACGGTCTCGAGGCCAAGGTGCTGCCGCGCGCGATTCAGGGCGTCGTCGATGTTGCCCTGAATGTTCTCCTCGCCCAGCTCGTCGTAGAACCCGTAGCGCTCCAGCGCCACCACGGGCTGCGCGTGCACGTCCGAGAGGATCACTAGGATCCCTTCCCGTCGGCTCCGCCGCGCCAGATCGCGCAACGCATGCAGCCCCGTCGAGTCGATCGCCGGAACGTGACGCAGCCGGACGATGAGCACCTTGGGCTTGCCCGCAATGCGGCCGACTCGATCTTTGAACATCTCGGCAGCGCCAAAAAAGAAGGGGCCGGTGATCTCGTAGACCTGCACCCCCTCGGGGACCGCGCGCCGGCGCACGGCGTTGGGATCGCGCTCGAAGTCGTCCGGCGGATCCTCGAACTCGTGGGTCAGGACCTTGATGTTGGTCACTTCCGCCATCCGGCGCATGAAGAGGAACGCGGCGAGCACCATGCCGACTTCGATCGCCACCGTGAGATCGACGAGTACGGTCAGCAGAAACGTCGTCAGCAACACGGCCACGTCGCTCTTGGGCGCGCGAAACTCCGAGACGAACGTCCGCCATTCGCTCATGTGAAAGGCGACGACGACCAGAATCGCCGCCAGCGTCGCCAGCGGAATCAGCCCCGCCCACCGGCCGAAGAACAGCGTGATCAGCAGCAGGGTGAGCGCGTGCACCATCCCCGCCACCGGCGTGCGGCCGCCGTTCTTGACGTTGGTCGCGGTGCGCGCGATCGCCCCGGTCGCGGGCATGCCGCCGAACAACGGGGACGCGATGTTCGCCACGCCCTGGGCGACGAGCTCCATGTTGGAGCGGTGTCGCCCGCCGATCATCCCGTCGGCGACGACCGCCGACAGCAGCGACTCGATTCCAGCGAGCATGGCGATCGTGAACGCGGGAGCGGCGAGCGCGCGCAGCGCCGAAAGCGAGATCGCGGGAATGTGCGGCTGTGGCAGTCCGGCATGGATCGCGCCAAACCGCGCGCCGATCGTCTCGACCGGCAGATGGAGCAGCTGCGCGAGCAGCGTCGTCGCGATCAGCGCGACAAACGGCCCGGGAATGCGGGTCGAGACCCTCGGCCAGACGATGATGATCGCGAGCGTCGTCACCGCGACCAGTAATGCCCAGGGATTGACGGTGTCGAACGCGTGCACGTACGCGTCCCATTTCGGCACAAAAGCGGACGGGACGGCCTGCATGTCGAGGCCGAGAAAATCGCGGATCTGGCTCGAAAAGATGATGAGCGCGATCCCGCTGGTGAACCCGATCGTGACCGGGTACGGGATGAATTTGATCGCGGCGCCGAACCGCAGCACGCCGAAGGCGACGAGAATGAAGCCGGCCATGAGCGTGGCGAGCACCAGGCCATCGACCCCGTATTGCTGCACGATCCCCGAGACGATGACCACGAACGCGCCGGTCGGTCCCCCGATCTGCACGCGGGAGCCGCCGAGCAGCGAGATCAGGAAACCGGCGACGATCGCCGTGTACAGCCCGCGCTCGGGGCTCAGCCCGCTCGCGATCGCGAACGCGATGGCGAGCGGCAGCGCCACGATCCCCACGATGACGCCGGCGATCACATCCCGGGTGAGCTGCTCCCGGTGGTAATCCTGAATGGTGGTGAAAAACTTGGGGACGAGCACGCGGGCGAGAAGATACTAAATTCGGGGCCATGCATCTAATCTCGGCACTCGCGCTCGCGATCGCGCTGCAACAGCCGCAAGCTCTGCCCTCCGATTCCGCGGTCCGCGCCTTCCTGGCGCCACGGGTCGCAGCCTTCCCCGACAGCGGCAAGCACGGCACCGGCATCGTGGTGGGACTGCTCGATCCCTCCGGCGCGCGCCGGATCGTCGCGATCGGCGTCGACTCGGCCGGCGTCTTCGAGATCGGCTCGATCACGAAAGTGTTCACGACGTCGGTGCTCGAGGACATGGTAGAGCGCGGGGAAGTGAAGCTCGACGATCCCGTGGCCAAATTCCTGCCGCGCTCGGTGCGAATCCCCACGCGCGGCGAGCGTCAGATCACGCTGCTCGACCTCGCGACCCAATCCTCCGGCCTGCCGCGCATGCCTGCGAACTTCGCGCCGCGCGATCCGCTGAATCCGTACGCCGACTACAGCGTGCAACAGATGTACGAGTTCCTGTCGAGCTACCAGCTGACCCGCGACATCGGCTCAGAGTACGAGTACTCGAACCTGGGCATGGGACTCCTGGGGCACGCGCTGGCACTCAAGGCCGGGATGAGCTACGAGGAGCTCGTGCGGCGCCGCATCCTCACGCCGCTCGGCATGAATCAAACGGCTATCACGCTGACGCCCGCGATGCGGGCGAAGCTGGCGCCAGGCCATGACGGCGCGGGTATCGTCGTCTCGAATTGGGATTTGCCGACGCTGGCCGGCGCCGGCGCGTTGCGCTCCAACGCCGGCGACATGCTGACCTTTGTGAAGGCCAACATCGATTCGATGGCCACGCCGCTGTCACGCACCTTCCGGCATGCGCAAACCGAGCGACGTGGAACGAACAATCCGGCGATGACGATCGGTCTCGGCTGGCACATCCTGGCGGTGGCGGCGGGAAACCTCGTGTGGCACAACGGCGGAACCGGCGGTTATCGCACGTTCATCGGCTTCGATCCGGCGCGACGGCGCGGCGTCGTTGTGCTCTCCAACATCGACGCGAGCGTCGACGACATCGGCTTTCACCTGCTGGATGCGACCTACCCGCTGCGCCCGATCCCGCAGCGCCGGATCGAGGTGGCGGTCGACTCGATGGTCCTGATCCGATACGTCGGGAACTACGAGCTCGCGCCCACATTCCAGATCGCGGTCACCAGAGAAAAAGCGCAGCTGTTCGTCCAGGCGACGGGACAGCCGCGCTTTCCTCTCTACGCCGAGTCGGACTCGACGTTCTTTCTCAAAGTCGTGGACGCTCAGGTCACGTTTTCAAAAGACGGCCTCGTGCTGCATCAAAACGGCCAGAACCTCCCGGGTCGCAAGCTCCAGAACTGATCGTCTAGGGCACTTCCCGCAGCTGGATGCGCCGGTTCTTCGCTCGGCCTTCTTCCGTATCGTTGGGCGCGATCGGCTGATCGGGCCCAAGACCCACCGCCGTCAGACGGCTCGCCGCGATGCCCTTGGCGACGAAGTAGGCGCGCACGGCGTCCGCGCGGGCCCTGGACAGCCGCAGATTCGCGTCGCGATTGCCGACGTTGTCGGTGTGCCCTTCGATCACGACGCGCAACTCGGGCCGATCCCGCAGCGCGGTCACCGCGCGGTCGAGCGGTCCCTGCGAGTTCAGCGTGAGCTTCGAGCTTCCCGTCAGGAACGTCACACCTTCGAGGACAACCGGTCCGGCTGTCGGGCAGCCGCGGGCGTCCACGGACGTGCCCGCGGGCGTGTTGGGACAGGTGTCGGCCGCATCCGCCACGCCGTCGCCGTCGGCGTCGGGCGCGCACCCGGTCGGATCCACGGGTACACCCGCCGCCGTACCGGGACATTTGTCGACCGTATCCACCACACCGTCGCCGTCCGAGTCGACCGGGCAACCCGTCGCCGGATCGACGCGCACACCGGCCGGCGTCCCGGGGCACCGGTCCGACGCGTCGGCCACGCCGTCGCGGTCCGAGTCCATCGGGCAGCCCGTCGCATCGACGCGTGTCCCCGCCGGGGTGTCGGCGCAACGATCCTGCGGATCCACCACGCCGTCACCGTCGACGTCCGTGCATCCGATCGCATCGACGGTGCGGCCCGCGGGACTCTGCGGGCAGCGGTCGACCGAGTCGGCGATCCCGTCGTGGTCCGCGTCGGGACAGCCCGTCGTCTCGACCGGCGTGTCGCGCGGCGTGTTGGGACACTTGTCCGCGTTGTCCTTCACTCCGTCTTTGTCTTTGTCGCCTGGGCCGCCGCGCAGCATGAGGCTCCCGCCGACCTGGAGCGCGTAGTGCAGGGTCGGATCGGCCGCGGTCGACGCCTGATCGAACATGTAATCCGCGATCGCCTCGCCCCGCACCGAAAGCCGTTTGCCCAGGCTGATGCGCAGTCCCGCCATCGCACCGACGCCATTCTCGGTCTCACTCGTTCCACTGCTGGTGAACTTGTTGTACGCCCAGCCCCCGCCGAGTAAAAACGCCATCCGCTTCCCGAAGGGAAGGTTCCCCACCAGGCGCACGTGCGCGGGGACGTGATCCACATCGACGCCGCTGGCCTTCGTGGGCACGAGGCCGGCATCACCCTCGAGGATCATCTTTCCGGAGAAGAAGATTCCAACCCGGCCGCCATACCCGAAGGCGTCATCCAGGCCGAGGGCGTCGTCGTAATGGCCCCACCGGCCAAAAGCGCCGAGCTCGATGGTGCCGCCGTGCTGAGCATACGCGGGAGTCGACACCGCGAGCATTGCGAGAAGAAACAGAGGGGATCGGGACATAGGCGGTACGATGCGCAGCCCGCCGAAACCAAGGAATACGCCCTTAGTCCTATCCCGGCCGCCAAGGCAGAATCAGATTATTCCGGATGCGACTTATTGCATTCACACCGCTCGTGCTGTGCGCTGCCGCGCTGCACGCGCAGGATTACACCTGGCCTCGGCAGATCCCGATCAGCGGCGGTGCAGTCGGCACCATCGTCCTTTACCAACCCCAGGCCGAGAAGCTCGTGGGCAACGAGCTGACCGCGCGCGGCGCCATAGCGCTCAAGGTCGCCGGCAAAGCCGATCCGATCTTCGGTGCCATGTGGATGACGGGCACCCTCGACGTGGATCGCGATTCCGGCATGGTGTGGTTCCACAATCTCAGAGTGACCAAGGTGCGCTGGCCCGACGCGACGCCGGAACAGCAGACGCGGTTTACGCAGTACGTCGAGCAGGACTTCCCCACCGCGGGACTGCGCACCACGCTCGCGCGGCTGCAGGCGAGCCTCGCCTCGGCGGAAGCGGAAGCGAGCCACACCGAAGGCCTGAAGAGCGACGCGCCCAAGATCGTGTTCTCGGAGCAGCTCGCCGTACTGCTGCTCTACGATGGGGAGCCGCGTTTGCAGCCGGTTCCGAACAGCGGTCTTCAGGTCGTCGTCAACACGCCCTTCGGTGTGGTCAGGGACACCGCGACCGGCACATTCTGGCTGGGCGCCGGCGAAAACCTTTGGTATTCGGCGAAGGATGCGAAAGGCCCCTGGGTTGCCGGCGGGACGCCGCCCGCGGAGATCCTTAAAAAAACGCAGCCGGAAACGCCCGCGGCTACCGCCGACGTTCCGACGGCGCGTCCCGATACACTGTTTGCGGCTGCGCCCGCGGACACCACGAAAGCCGTGGCAGCGGCAGCCCCGCCCCCACCGGCTGCGCCGCCCCCGCCCCCGGCCACGAAGCCCGACAGCGCACCTCTAGGCCCCGCGATCGTGGCGGCGACCGAGCCCACCGAGCTGGTCGTCACGCAGGGTCCACCGGCGTGGAAAACAACGGCGGGCGGCAAGCTCCTGTACGTCGAGAACACGGAGACGCCGTGGCTGCGCGAGCTGGAAGGCAAAGACAATTACATCCTGATCGCGGGTCGTTGGTTCAAGAGTCCGTCGACGCAGGGACCTTGGACATTCGTCCGGCCCGATTCACTGCCCGCGGTATTCCAGCAGATTCCGCCGGACTCACCCATCGGCGGAGTGCGCAGCTCGATCGCGCTGACCGTCGAGGCGCAGGACGCGCTGCTCGATCTCCAGATTCCGCAGACCACCGCCGTGCAACGCAATCAGGCAACGTTCACGGCGACATATGACGGAGCACCGCAATTCACTGATATCACCGGCACGTCGGTGTCGTACGCGACCAATACCGCGTCGAAGGTGTTGCGCGTCGGTGGGGCCTACTATGCCTGCGACAATGCCGTCTGGTTCAAGGCTGTTGCCCCACAGGGACCGTGGGTGGTGGCGGACAGCATTCCGACGGGGGAGATCGCGAAGATTCCGCCGAGCTCGCCCATGTACGGCCTCACGTACGTGAGCGTCTACGCCGCGACTCCGGAGGTCGTCTACGTGGGCTATACGCCGGGCTATACGGGCGCGTATCCCTATTACGGCGTGCCGGTCTATGGCACCGGATATCACTATCCGCCCTACGTCAGCACGACTGTCTACTATCCCTACCCCGTCACCTACGGCGTCGCGGTGAGCTACAACCCGTACACCGGATGGGGAATGGGAACTACGTTCGCGACCGGATTCTTCGCGTTCGGCGTCGGGATGGCGATCGGCGCCAGCTATCACCACGGCTACTATCCCGCCGGTGGGTACCGCGGCTGCTTCAATTGCACGGTGAACGTGAATCGTGGCGGCGCCGGCGGCCGCGGTGGCGCGGGACGCAACCAAGTCAACATCGGCAACAGCGCGGGCGGCGGAAATCGCGCCCGTCCCAGCAATCGCGCGGGGGCGAGCCAGCAGCCGCGCGCGTCCAACAATCTCTACAACCGCCCGCAAACGCGCTCACGCAACGCGAGCCCCGCCACCCGGAATCAGGCGGCGGGACAGCTGGGCGCAAATCGACGCGCCGGCGGCTCGAACAACGTGTTTGCTGATCGCAACGGCAACGTGCATCGCCGCGACAGTAACGGCGGGTGGCAGCAGCGTCAGGGGAACAGCTGGTCCCGCGATCGCTCGGGCTATGGGTCGAGTGGCGGCAACCGGGAGTATCAGGCGCGCCAGCGCAGCTCGACGCGCTCGTCCGGCGGCGGCGCGCGCGGTGGCAGCCGCGGCGGCGGCGGGCGGAGGCGCTAGCCGTGCCCCATCTCGCGCTCGTGGGTGACGGCATCCTGGCGAACGCTGCGCACACGAAGGCACAGGCCGACACCGCGTCGGGACTGCGCCGGCTGCTTCCGGCATGGACGGTGTCGCTCGTGGCGGCAGAGGGATCGACGATTTCCGACGTCGCGGCGCAGCTCGCCAAAGTGTCGGGGCCCGTCGACGTCGCCGTGTTGAGCGTGGGCGGGAATGACGCCATGCGGCACGTCGATTTTCTGCAACAACCCGCATCCTCCAGCGGCGAGACGCTCGACGCGCTCATCGCGATGGCCGACGGGTTTGCCGGCATGTACGAACGTGTGGTGAAAAGCGTGCGCGAGCGCGCGCCACGGCTCGTGCTGTGCACGATCTACGACCCGCCGCTGGTCGGAAAAAACACGGCAAATCGCGCGCGCGTGCTGCTGACCGTGTTGAACGACGGGATTCTGAAGGCAGCGTATCGCTGGGGACTGGACGTGCTGGATCTCCGGGCCATCTGCACGGACGCCGCGGATTTCACACAACAAATCTCACCTTCAGGGGCGGGCGCTGCGAAGATCGCGCACGCGATCGCAGCCGCCGTGGGCGGCACGGAAGCGAAGCGGACGACGGTGATCGCGGGTTAAGAGGGGCGAGAGGCGCCGGTCGGAATCGAACCGACGAATCGAGGTTTTGCAGACCTCTGCCTTACCACTTGGCTACGGCGCCGGAGGCTCAAATAGTCACCAAAACACGCCGCTTTCTCAACCCCGCAACCGCTCCATGATCTCTGCCGCGCGTCCGAGGATTCGTCGATCCTCCAGCGAAAGATGTGCCATGGCTTTCACCAGTCGCTCGACCCGGCGGGCGCGTCCTTTCTGCAGCAGCCGCTTCCCCGCCGCCGTGGCTTCCACGAGCTGAATCCGCCCGTCCGCGGGATCGTTCACGCGGCGCACCAGCCCGCGGCGCTCCAGACTGTCCACCAGCCGCGTGATCGTCGGCCGGCGCACCTGCTCGGCCTCCGCGAGCGCGCTCATCGTCACCGGCCCCCGGAAGACGAGCACCGACAACGCGGACGCCCGCGGCGCTGACAGGCCCATCGCCTTGTCCTCGACGCGCAGCCGCCGCAGCAGGTGGATCGCGGCGGAATGGAGGCGGTCGGCGACCGCCCGCGCGGACGGGGCTTGACGGGAGACCGTTTCCATAATTACTTAGCAAAAGCTAATTACTTTCCCTGGAGGCGCAATGGAGCTCGCCCAAATCACCAACGTCGTCCACGACCTCGACCGCGCGGTGCGATTCCACCGCGACACCCTCGGCTTGCCGCTGCTGTTCCAGGCGCCGCCGTCGCTCGCGTTCTTTCAATTGGGATCGGTGCGGCTGATGCTGTCGCCCGCCGAGAACGCGGAGCAGGACCACCCCGGGTCAGTGCTCTATTTGAAAGTGAAAGACATCGAGCGCGTCCATCGCGCGTTGGTGGGCAAAGGCGTGCAGTTCATCGGTGAGCCGCATCGCGTGCATGAAGCCGCGGACTACGATCTGTGGATGGCCTTCTTTCACGACCCCGACAAGAACCCCATGGCGCTCATGGAGGAGAAGCCGAAGCGGAAGGCTTCCTGAACGACGAGATCACCGCCACGCCGGCCACGAGAATGTTCGCGACGATCACCGGCAGCGAGTCGATCAGCACGCCGTAGAGCGCCCACATTCCCGCGGCGACACCCTGCACTCGGCGCAGCCCGATCGGACCTTTGGTGAAGTACGAGACGAGAAACGTCGCCGTCGCGAGCCAACCGACCCAGTCCGCGCTCTTCATTATGCCTGTCCTTTGAGGAGCTTGAGGATATCGAGGTGGCCCTTCATGGCGGCCAGACCGATCGGGCTGGCGCCCGTCTTGCCCGCGCGCTTGGGATCCGCGCCGCGCGCGAGGAGGAGCTTCACGGTCTCGGCATGGCCGAAGAACGCCGCGAGCCCGAGCGGCGAGAACCCATCGGCCGATTGTGCCTCGAGCAGCGCCGGGTCGCGATCGAGCCATTCGGCTACTCGCGCCGTGCGACCCACCGCCGTGGCATCGAAAACGTCGAGCACCGGGTCGCCGGCCAGCAGCACTGCCACTGCGTCCGCTTTCTGGTGGTACTGCGCGAGGAGCACCGGCGTGTGGCCCCGCTCGTTCCGCACCGTAGCGAGCGCAGGGTCGATCTGGAGCAGCTCTCGCAGTCGCACCGTATCACCGGCTCTCACGACGTCGAAGATCTCGTGTGTCAGAAGGAAAACCCCTTTCGTAGTGTGAGACCCCAGCGTTTCCCGGCCACCCCGTCCCCAAAACGGTAGCCGAACGCCAGCTCCGCCGCTTCCCCCTTTACGGCGCGCGTGGGACCGAACCGCAACGACATTCCCGCATCGCCGCCGTGTCGCGGATCCTGATCATCGTACCACGCGCCGCCGTACTCTACGAACGGTGCGAGCCCGACGCCGAACAATCCCAGCACTTCATCGGCCACCAGAATGCGGTCCTCGAACACGAGCCACGTCATGCGCGTGCCGGTGAACGAGTGCAGCCCGAACAGGCGCGGCCCCCGCTGCTCCACCCACGGGTCGAACTCCGCGCCGGGATTGGGATTGGTCTCGACCCCGCCTTCGGCATGCATGATCAGCGTGTGCCGCCGCACGTTCTGGCTGACGAGCGTGACCTGCGCCCGCGTGCGCGTGGTATCGAGACCCGTCGCGTCGACGCGGAACAGCGCGAACCCCCCTTTCCAGACGGCGGAGGCCTGCCCCCTGAGCTCGTACCCGATGCCCGACTCGAACACCACGCCCGCGCGCAGCATCGCGGACAGATCGACGTCTTCGCGGCGCGCGTACGAGTTGAAGTGCTCGAGCACCCGAAACCGCACGACGCCGAGTTCCGTGCCTGCCCGCACCGTCGTGAAGACCGAATAGGGGGCGGACCCGGTGTCGTAAGGCGTAAAATCCTCTCGGCGCCATTCCCACCCGCCCCATATCCGGGAATAGCGGCGCGTCGTCGTCGCGCCGCCGCGCAGCGAGAATCCACCCATCAGACCGACGCGTGTCAGATAATGGAGCGAGCTATCCTGCAGCGCGCCGTCGCGAAACCGCAGCACGCGCTCCTGCGCGGCCTCGCCGTACGTCTCGACCGCATGGGGCGCCGACGTCTCGTGAAACGGCAGGCCGAACCGCCAGGCGCCGCGATGCCCGTCCGAGAGATCCGCGAAGCGCAGATTGAGCAGCGTGCGCCGGCCGAAGAAATGCGGGTTCAGAAACTCGAAGTCGACCCGCGAGCGGTCGGGATCCTTGGCGTACACCAGCGCCAGCTCCGTGGCGGTGCCGAGGAAGTTGCGCTCGATGATGCCGACGTTCCACGTCTGTTCGCCGTTCACGCTCGAAAAGCCCGCCTGCGGCTGCGTGCTCCAACCGTCGGCCGTGACGGCGCGCAGCGCGAGCCGGCCGTCTTCCTGGGTCATGGTGTCGACGCGCACCTGCCGAAACACGCCGAGGGTGCGCAACGCGCGCTCGCTCTCCTCCATGCGCGCCGGATCGAACCGATCGCCGCGACTCAGCAGGAGACGCCGGCGGATCACCCATTGACGGGTCTTGATGTGCAGGCCGTTGGCGAGGTTCGCGACCCATCCCGGCGCTCCGTCGTCGTCATCAAAGACGTTGCCATTCTCCACGACGATCGTGTCGATCCGCTGACTGGCGGAAGGATTGCCGGTCTGCAATAACATCAGGACGGCCAGCAACACTACGGACGCACTCCGTGAATGCGCTGGCGCAGCCGGTAGGTGGCGTGCTTGGTCGAATCAGCCCACGCGGTGAAGTACAGCGTCGCATCGATCCGGCCGGCGAGCTGCCGCATGCCGCGGGTCTGCATCGTGTACGATCCTCGAACGGAGTCGGGCTTGAGCGGCCGGCCCAGATAGCTCACCGTCGCGTAGCCTTTGATGGCATCTCCGATGGCATACGCCTTGTTCGCGGCCAGCGCCCGAACATCGCCCAGCTCGAGCGCCACCGTCAGGGCGTACTCGTCTCCCGCGCCTTCGCTCGGATCGAAATCGTAACGCGCCAGCAGGACGTCACGGCGCTCGGCCAGGCCGGTGTCGACGCGGAGATGGATGACCGTATAGCGCGGATCGGTATCCACGACGACGCGGGCGTGCTGATCCCAGCGGCCGGCCCCCTGGACTCCCTGGGTGTCACCGGGGCGCGGCATGATCTCGCAGCCCAGAATTGCAAACCCCAGGCCTGCCAACAGTAGACAGCGAATGTTCTTAAAGAGCCTCGACGAAGTGTAAGAGCTCGACCGCGGAAAACTCGGCAAAACGGTCCTGAATGTCTTTCTCCTGCCATTCCAGGAAGATCCAGCTGGTGACCTTATGCGGTTGGCCGCCGCTCCCGATGAAGTGAATTCTACCCCGGATGGCGCCGAGCGCCGTGTCAGGCTGGCCCTCGAGATACACGTCCCAGCGCTGCTCGCCCCGCTTCAGCTCTCCCATGTGCTTCCCGTATTCGCTGGCCGCCATGCGCCCTACTCTACCGGCTTTCGTGGTCCCCGCTAGGCCGCGTTACATTTCCCGCCCTATGAACTGTCACGCATGCGGTGCCCAACTTTCTGCGTCCGCAAAGTTTTGCCACAAGTGCGGCGCAGCGGTCACCGGCGCGCGGCCGGCGGGCTGGCAAACGGGACTGCCCTGGGCGCTGGCCGGAGCGGCTGTCGGCGCGCTGGTCACTGTGCTGGTCGGAGGCCGAGTAGGAACCAGGCAGCCGAGCGCGGAGCCACAGCAGCCCGTCACTGGTGGCTCCGGACTCCGCCCCCCCGACATCAGTCAGATGAGCCCCGAAGAACGAGCCAATCGCCTCTTCAATCGCGTGATGATTCTGGCCGAGGCGGGGAAAGGAGACAGCGTCCGGTTCTTCCTCCCGATGGCGTTGGGCGCGTACAACCAGCTGCCCGAGCTCGGCCCGGATGCCCGCTATCACATCGGACTGCTGCAGCTCGCGGGTGGCGACGTCCAGGCGGCGCTCGCCCAGGCCGACACAATGCAACGCCTGGTCCCGACGCACCTCTTCATCTATGTGCTGCGCGCGCACGCGTACCAGCAGAGTGGAAACACGCAGCTGGAGCGCCGGGCGTATGCCGATTTCCTGCGGAATGAGGCGGCCGAGCGGGCGAAGAACCGCGAGGAGTACACCGATCACGCTGAAGCGCTCACGAATTTCAAGGCGGAAGCGCAGCGCGTCAGCTCGGGACGCAGCCCGGGCACGTGACCACGGCTTCCCGCCTCCCGCGTCCCGGCATCATCCGCGTCGCGCACAGTCCCGATGCGGATGACGCATTCATGTTCTGGGCGATGGCCGCGGGCAAGATCGATACCGCTGGCCGCCGCTACGTTCACGAGCTGAGCGACATCGAAAGCTTGAACCGCCGGGCGCTGGCCGGCGAGCTCGAGGTCACCGCCGTTTCGCTCCACGCGTACGCGTACCTCGCGGATCGCTACGCGCTGCTCGCGCACGGCGCCAGCATCGGCGATCGCTACGGTCCTCGCATCGTCAGCCGCGAGCCGGCGCCTGCCGATCCGCGCGACGCGCTGCGTGATCGTCTCGTCGCGATTCCCGGCGAGCTGACCACCGCATTCCTGGCGCTGCGGTTATACCAGCCCGCCGCTCGCCACGTCGTGGTCCCGTTCGATCAGATCGAAGACTTCGTCGCCCGAGGCAACGCCGACGCGGGTCTGCTGATCCACGAGGGACAACTCACCTACGCCGATCGCGGCCTGCACCTCTGGGCGGACATGGGCGAGTGGTGGTATCAGGAGACCCGCATGCCGTTGCCGCTTGGCGGCAACGTCGTGCGGCGCGACCTCGGCGATGAGCTGATGCACGGGATCGCGCGCGATCTCAAGGCGAGCATCGAATATGGCCTCGCCCATCGTGCCGAGGCGTTGCAGCACGCGCAGTCGTACAGTCGCGGACTCGACGTGGAACGGACCGACCAGTTCGTCGGCATGTACGTGAACGCCTACACGGTCGACTATGGCCCCGTCGGCAGGCGCGCTGTAATCGAGTTGTTGCAGCGCGCACATCGAGCAGGGATCATTGCCGAGCGCGTAGACCTGGCGTTCATCTCCGCAGACTCCTAGTTTGCCCCAGCGTTCACAGGGGGAGGTTGGTTGACTGGCCCAGCCGGAGTCGTCACCGTCCTCGTAGTCGACGACGAAGAGCCGATCCGAAACGCCCTGCGGAAGTTTCTCAAGCAGCAGCAATTCGAGGTGTACACGGCCGGATCGGGTGAAGAGGCGCTGCAGCAGCTGCGGCTTCACAAGATCGCGTTGATGCTGTCCGATATTCGCATGCCCGGTACCAGCGGCGTCGATCTCGTGCCGCAGGCACTCGAGATCGAGCCGGACGTCGCGATCCTCATGCTCACCGCCGTCAACGATGCGACGAGCGCCGCACTCTGCATGCAGCGCGGCGCGATGGACTACCTCACCAAGCCGATCGAGCTGGCCGATCTGGGCCGCGCGGTCCAGCGCGCGCTCAAGCGACGCGAAATGCTGCTCGAGAACCGGCACCTGAACCAGTGGCTTAAGGAAGAAGTCACAACGCGCACCGCGGAGCTGCACCGCCAGCAGCACCGGATGGAGCGGATCTCCACGGCCACGCTCGAAGCCCTCGTCAATGCGCTCGAGGCGAAAGATCCCTACCTGCGCGGGCACTCGGCGCGGGTCGCCGATCTGTCGGCCAATATCGCCACCGAGCTGGGGATGAGCGAGGAAGAGGTCGATCGCATACGCATGGCCGGGCGGCTCCACGATCTCGGGAAGATCGGCACACGGGACGCGGTGGTTAATAAGGAAGGGCCGCTCACGCCGGAAGAGTTCGAGCACGTGAAGCAGCACGTCATCATCGGCGCGCAGATTCTGGCACCGCTCGTGCACCTGGGCGACATCGTTTCTATGGTCAAAAGCCATCACGAGCGCTGGGATGGCACGGGCTATCCCGACGGCTTGCGCGGAGAGGAGATCCCACGAGGCGGCCGCATTATCGCGGCGGCCGAAGTCTACGATGCCCTCACCACGTCACGGCCCTATCAGGAGAAAATGACGCCGGAGCAGGCAGTGGAGCGGATGGCGGATCTATCGGCGACCGTTCTCGACTCGACTGTCTACGATGCTCTCGTCCGGATTGTCAGCCGTCGCCAGACCCTGGTATTTCTCGATGAGGATCCAGGTCCATCCCTATAAAAAACCAAACCCCGGGGCCTTGTAGCTCCCCGGGGTTGGCGGTCGGGCGAAGTGGCCGTCACACTTCGGCCGCGACCCTTTTCAGCTTCAGCTACGCGCATCAGCACATCCAGGTTTCATACGATTAGATGCACCGACGCGCTGAACGGTTGCATCTACCAGACCTTCACTCGACCCACGCGCGACATCGTAATCGTTTCGACATGAGACCCGCGACTGAGCCTGATCGTCGTATTAGACGCGCCCCAGCCCATACCGTTAGGGCCGAAGACGATAATCGGGTTCGAGATCTGTAACGCGACACCGTGGCTAGCGGGTCCCGGCCAACGCCACCACGGCTCCCACCCTGCACCTTGCAGTCGATCGATGCGCAGCGTATCGGCACTGATCGTCAGTCGAGCCCGCGTAGCTTGCAGCACCGCCCCGTGACGTGCGACGGCGATGGCGGTCGTCATGTCGTGCAGCGCGCGGTCGGTTGTGATCCAATCCATCAAGCGCGCGGCGCGGGGAATCCAAAAAGTCACGAGGATCGCGGCGATGCAGATCACAACCATCAATTCGAGTACGGTAAACCCTACGCTGAACTCTTTACGCATAGGTCCTTTATAGGCGTTCCCTGACACATGTGGCCATCCAAAAACCACGGCGAAAAGCCTGAAAACGCGCCATTTGCGGGCTAACGCCGGGTGGTCGCGAACGCTATGTTGGTGCTGGAAATCATCTTGCCGTTAGGCACGTGTGCTGCAAGTGCGGAGCCTGATGACGAATAAGAACCCATCCCGGCCCGTCGGCCTGCCCCACGCCGTGTTTTTGCAGCGGGTTACCGACGAACCGGCGACATCTCCCGAAGTCCGTCTGGGTCAGGGCGCATTCCTCGCACTGCGCTTCGTCGACCTTTTGGCACCCGATCGCGAAGCGCCCACGCCCGACGTCTTCCGATACCAATGGGCCGCGACCGAGCGCTACTGCGCTGAGCTGGCCGGCGAGGGGACGGAGGCCTCGCATCTGAGCGGGATTGTCCGCGCCACCGGCCATGCGCACAGTGCCGGAGACATCACGCTGGTCGCGCCAGCCTTATTCGCCTACGCGCTGTACCTCGAGCAGGAATCCCACTTCGAAGAGGCCGAAGACGCCCTCGATACCATGATTCGCGTCGGACATAACCGGATGCAGATCTCCGACCGAATCAGCGCCTGGATGCGCCTGGGACGTGTCCGGCGCCTGCAAACGAACTTCGATCCCGCCGACAGCGCGTATGTCGAAGCCGGCCGGATCGCGGCGACCGTGAACGATCAGCGCGCGATGCTGTTCAGCCGCATCGGGCAGTGCAACGTTCTCTTTTTCCGCGGCAACCTCGCGGAAGCGGAACGCGGCTGGCTGGCGATACTGGCCGACAGCGGGCCGTACCGCCGCGTCAACGCGGAAGCCGAGCACGGACTCGGCAGCGTGTTGGATCGTCGCGGCAAGCCCGAGGAGGCGGCGCCGCATTTCTGGCGTGCCTTCGAGTTATATGAGGAAGAGTCGCTCAAACTGCGCGCGCTGAACGACCTGGCGATCACGCTCCTGCGGCTGGGTGATGTGACGGGAGCGGAACGGGCGCTGATGGAAGTCGTGCGGCGTGATCTGAGCGGCGAGAATTACACCAACGCGCTGATCGAGCTGATGAATTGCGCCTCTTTCCGCCGTGATCGAGTCGGCTTCGAGCGTTGGCGGGAGCGTTGTCAGGAACACGTTCCCCATGCGCCCCCGAACATTCGCACTGACTACTGTCTGAAGGCCGGCATCGGCTACGCCCGGTTCGGCAACCGCCGCCGCGCCAAGAACGTCCTGCAGCAGGCGCTCGAGATAGCGATTGCCCACGGGCTGCACGAGATGGAATTCCGGATCGAGCGGATTCTGGGTGGGGCGGAAGACTGCGGCGCCCCGGAGACTCCCGAGAGCGCCGCGTCCCTGTCCGGTAATCACAGTGCGCCACTCAAGGAGGTCGCAGCCTCCCTGGCGGCACTGGATAGCTAAGCTATTTGCAAGTAGCAGGATTGCTGGTGTCGCACGCTGTGTCATTCGGGCCCGATGCATCGGCGCAGGCCGCCGCGGTAAGGGCGAAAGCAACGAGAAACAGCGCGAGCAGCGAGCGGATCTGGCGAGACATGATGCCTCCACGGTCGGGTTGGATGGTTACGCGTACACTCCAGCCAACTTGGACGCGGCGAGTCCCGTCGTTTAGGGCGATTTTGCGGCATCGTAGGGCGATTTTGCGGCAACCACCGAATTGGTCGGAGGACGTGTAGGGGAATGCTGGTTCTCGCGGCAGTATCCGACATTCAGTACCAGCGACTCCGCAACGCGGTCGCGCCCGATTTCGTGCTCGCGCGGGCGCCGACGTGGGACATCGCGCTCGAAACGATTCGGGGGCGTCCCGTGGAGATCGCCGTCGTCGACCCGATGCTGGGCGGCTCGCGCGGTCAGGAAGTCGAGCGGCTGCGCGTGCTGTTTCCGTCTCTGCCGCTGATTCTCTACACGCCCGTCCTCACCCCGGAGCTGGCTCCGGTCCTGCTCGCCATGGGCAAGTGCGGCATCAGCCAGGTGGTCCTGAGCCGTACCGAAGATCACCCCGAGCGGCTGCGCGGCTTGCTCTCCGCCGAAGCGACCCATTCCGCATCGCAGCGACTATTCAACCAGCTGAGCACGGCGCTCGCGCCGCTGCCGAGCGAGCTACGCTGGGTGCTGGAGGATGCGCTGCGCAGCCCCGGTGAGGTGCAAACGACGCAGCAGTTCGCCGCGAAGGCCCGCGTCGACCGCGGCACCTGCGCGCGCTGGTTCGCGCGTGCCGGCCTGCGCAGCCCGCGGGAGATCCTCGCGGCCGCGCGCGTGCTCTACGCACACCGCCTGCTGCGCGATCCGGGCTTCACGATCGAAGACGTGGCGAAACGGTTGGGATACGCACAGACCAAGACGCTGCAGCAGCACGCCAAGAAGTACCTCGGCCTGACCGCGGGGGAAATGCGGCTGTCGTTGACCGCCGAAGAAGCCACCGGGAGGGTGGTGAGGGAATTCCTGACGCCGGCTCGGCATAGCGCGGTGAGCGCCTCATGATGACCTCGCCTCCACGCAAGCCGCCCACCGTCCTGCTCGTCGACGATGAAGCCGGCCTGCGCCGGGTGCTCGAGCGTTTTCTAGAGCGCAACGGCTACCGCGTCCTCAGCGCCGGGACCGCGGAGGCGGCCTACGAGCTGCTGGCCTCAGAAGAAGCCGACGCCCTGTTGCTCGACATTCAGCTGCCGACCATGTCGGGGCTCGCGCTCTATCTCGCCATCATCCACCGGTGGCCGCGAATGGACGGGCGGATCGCGATCATGACGGGTGACGCCGAAGCCGAGGAAGTGCGGGCCTGGCTCGAGCATCACCACTGTTTCGTCCTGCGCAAACCGTTCAACCTGCAGCAGGTGGCGGACTGGGTGGCCCTCGTCATTCAGAGCAACCGCTCTTCGGGAGCCATGGACGCATGACCACGGTCGCGCAAGCCGACCCGCTGCACGTCCTTCGGGAGTACCGTAATCTCGCGCCCTGGAACCTGCGCGATCTCTCGGTGCTGGTCGGAGCCGTCCTCGATGCGTCGGCCATAACGCCGATCAACGCCGCCGCGCGGGCCGCCCCAAGCGAGCGCACGATCCGCTTCTACGTCACGCGCGGCCTCGTGAGCCCGCCGGAAGGTCGCGGGACCGCGGCGACCTACTCGTACCGTCACTTCCTCCAGCTGCTCGCGATCAAGCTGAAGCAGATGGAAGGCGCGACGCTCGCCGCCATCACGAAGGACATGCACGACCAGACCGGGGACGTGCTCGAGCGGCGCTGCGCTCATGTGCTGGGCGCGTCGCTCCCGCCGCCGGATCGGTTACCGCTCAAGGGCGCGGAGGGAATGCCGCGTGGCCGCTCCGGCCGCGCGCTGACCGCATGGCTCACGCGCGACGCCGACAAGGAGCCGGGCGGCCCGACGACGTGGCGCCGCATCCCCGTGACGCGCGGCGTCGAGCTGCATGTCGACGCCGAGCACCCGCTGGCGCGGCTCGGCTCCGACCCGCACGGGCTCGCCGAGACGATCCGCCAGGCCATCGCGAAACTCCTGCCGCACAGCCCGTAGTACATCGGTACGGGCGCCACGAGGCGCTCCACCATTCTTCCGGGAGACGAAACAATGTGGGTGCTGCTCGTAGTCGTGGTGATCGCCGGCTTGTGGATCGTCGCTGCGTACAACGGGCTGATCTCGCTGAAAAATCAGACCGTCAATGCATTCAAGCAGATCGACGTACAGCTCAAACGCCGCCACGATCTGATCCCCAATCTCGTGAACGCCGTGAAGGGCGCGATGGATTTCGAGCGCTCGACGCTGGAAGCGGTGATTCAGGCCCGGAACCAGGCGGTGAAGGTCAATGCGTCCGGGCCTGAGGCGATGAAGCAGGTCAGCCAGGCCGAGAACGCGCTGTCGGGCGCGCTGTCGCGTTTGCTCGTGACCGTCGAGCGCTATCCACAGCTCAAGGCGACGGGCAACATCGGCCAGCTCCAGGAGGAGCTGACGTCCACGGAAAACCGCATTGCGTTCGCCCGCCAGCTCTACAATGACACGGCGACGCAGTACAACACCAAGCAACAGCAGTTCCCCACGACGCTCGTGGCCGGACTCGCCCACGCCGCGCCGACCGATCTGTGGGAGATCGAGGATCAGGGCGAGCGCGCGGTGCCGCAGGTTGACCTCTCCAGCCGGTAACCTGTTTCAGCAGCAGGAAGCCAATCGCCGGCGCACGACCTGGCTGGTGATTGGCTTCGTGTTGTTCTTCGCCTGGCTCGGTTTTGGCGCCGACATCATCTGGGCGCTGGAGGGCGCGCATCCATTCCCGTGGCTGGGCATCGTGATCACGGGCGCCGCGATCCTCTTTGCCCGCTACACCTACAAGACCGGGCCGGAAAAGGTGCTGTGGGCGACGGGGGCCGAGGAGCTCCTGACTCCCCAGACCGACGGCGAGCGGCTCGTCGTCAACGTCGTCGAGGAGATGGCGATCGCGGCCGGGCTGCCGCGCCCGCGCATCTGGATCGTTCCCGACGACGATCCGAACGCCTTCGCCACCGGTCACGATCCTCAGGATGCGCACGTCGCGGTGACGCGCGGGCTGCTGCGGATCTGCAATCGCGACGAGCTGCAGGCGGTGATCGGCCACGAGCTCGGCCACGTGAAGAATCTCGACGTCCGGCTCATGACGACGCTGGCCGCGCTCGTCGGTGCGATTCTGCTCGTGCGCGACGGCGTGGGGCGCATGATGCGCGTGGGCTCGTTCACGGGGCGCAGTGGCGGCAGCAGCCGGAGCAAGTCCAAGAACGCGGGGCCGCTGCTCGCGATCCTGTTGGCGTTGTGGATCATCTCCTGGCTCGTCGCGCCGCTCGTTAGTCAGCTGCTGACGCTCGCCGTGAGCCGGCGGCGCGAGTATCTGGCGGACGACATGAGCGCGCAGTTCACGCGCAATCCGCTGGCACTCGCGAGCGCGCTCGAGAAGATCGAAGCGGCCGAGGCGCCCACCGCGGCGATCAAGCGCGGAGCCGCGCACCTCTGTATCGCAGACCCGCTGGGGCGCCGGCTCACGAACAGCGAGGGCTGGCTCGCCGACCGCCTCGCCACGCATCCCCCGATGAGCATGCGCATTTCCCGCTTGAAGGGGATGGGCTACGCGCAGCTCAAGAAAGATTCCGCGCTCGCGTAACATTTATGCTGCTCATCCTCCTCGCGCTGCAACAAGCGCCCGCCGACTTGATCGTCACCAACGCCCGGATCTACACCTCGGACGTGAACCGTCCCGTGGCCGAAGCGCTCGCGGTCCGCGACGGCCTCATTGCGTTCGTCGGCAGTAACCGCGGCGCGCTGGCGCTCGCCGGTCCCAAAACGGAGCGGCTGGACCTCAGCGGCAGGACCGTAATCGCGGGGATGGTGGATGCGCATGCCCATTTGTTGGGGCTGGGGCAGGCGCTGCGCACGGTCAATCTCGTCGGCACGAAGTCGTACGATGAGGTCATCGCGCGCGTGGTCGAGCGCGCCAAGACCGCGCGGCCCGGGGAATGGATTCGGGGACGGGGCTGGGATCAGAACGACTGGGCCGACACCCGTTTTCCGACGCATGCGGCGCTGTCACGTGCCGTGCCGAACAATCCCGTCTATCTGACGCGCGTGGACGGCCACGCCGCGCTCGTCAACGCGAAGGCGCTCGAGCTCGCCCAGGTGACCGCGGCGACCCCCGACCCCGCCGGCGGCCGTCTGATTCGCGACTCCGCCAACAACCCCACGGGCGTGCTGGTCGACAATGCGCAGGCGGTCGTGGGCCGAGTGATTCCCGCGGCGTCGCCGGCGGAGCTGCGCGAGCAGACGCTGGCGGCGATCGCCGAAGCGAATCGCTGGGGGCTGACGGGAATTCACGATGCCGGGGTGGATGCGCCGGGGATCGACGTGTACGAAGCGCTCGCCAAAGAGGGACGCTACAACCTGCGGAATTACGTCATGGTGCGCGCGAGCGACTCGGTGCTCGACGCCTACATGCGCCGTGGGCCGCAGCAGGGACTGTATGGGGGGCGCCTCTGGATTCGCGCGATCAAGCTCGTCGCGGATGGCGCCCTCGGCAGCCGGGGTGCGGCGCTGCTCGAGCCCTACAGTGACGATCCGGGCAACACGGGCCTGCTGACGACGCCACCGGAGCGCATCAAGAGCGTCGCGGTGCGCGCGCTGCGCGCGGGCTTTCAGGTCAACGTGCATGCGATCGGCGATCGCGCGAACCGCATCGTGCTCGATCAGTTCGAAGCCGCGCTGCGCGAAGTGCCGACGGCCGATCACCGGTTCCGGATCGAGCACGCGCAGATCCTGAGCTATCAGGACATCCCGCGCTTCGCCGAGCTCGATGTGATTCCCTCCATGCAGGGGAGTCATCAGACCAGCGACATGTACTGGGCGCCCAACCGCCTGGGGCTGGCGCGTCTCAGTGGGGCGTATGCCTGGCGATCGCTCCTCAATACCGGCGTGATCATTCCCAATGGCTCGGATTTTCCCGTGGAAGCGGTGAATCCGCTGATCTCCTTTCATTCCTTCATCACGCGGCAGGATGCCGACAATTATCCTCCCGGCGGCTGGATGCCGGAGCAGCGGACGACGCGGCAGGAGGCGTTGTGGTCGATCACGCTGTGGCCGGCATACGCGAGCTTCATGGAGAAGGAGAGCGGAACCCTCACCGCGGGAAAGTTCGCGGACTTCGTGGTGCTGGATCACGACATCATGACGGTGGCGGCGGAGGAGATTCTCCGCACGCGCGTGCTCATGACGGTGCTGGCGGGACGGACCGTCTATAAATACGAAGCCCCCGGGACGGCTCGATAGGCGCGCCCGGGGGCTCCGACACATTGGCTACCCGGAGTCGAGGGCTTGCGCCCTTCGTTCTTCTCTCTGCCGCCACCTATGGACTGTTTCGTCCTCGGTAGGGCAAGCAGAGGCTCCGGCTTCCATCCCTAGACAACCCCGTCGGGTCGCCCAGTTCACCAATGTGAGTGCTACGGGTCAGATCGGGTCGCGGACCGACCTTCCGCACTGCACGTCGAGGCACCATTTCGACGTGGCTAGGGCAACGCGACTGGCCCCAGCTGTCCGACCCGGTGAGTTTA
>Ga0134125_10001570_pt1 | contig 27921 bp, 20 predicted proteins | sample KB31751_FD_96464 | JGI IMG/M metagenome (GOLD analysis project Ga0134125, IMG submission 96464) | Terrestrial soil microbial communities with excess Nitrogen fertilizer from Kellogg Biological Station, Michigan, USA - KB3-175-1 | ecosystem: Environmental > Terrestrial > Soil > Unclassified ... | reverse complement strand
TCATCAGCAGCAGCGGCATGTATGGAGCAGAGGCCGTCATCCTGAACGTCATGGAAGCGCTCGAGCGCGGCCCGCACAGCAGTTCGCTGGGCGTGTTCGCAAATTCGTCGAATCTCAATCTCGAATTGCACGAAGCGGCTTTGCAAAGAGGTTTCGAGTCCGAGACCGTCCCCTGCAACAGCCAGTTTGACCGCACCACGCTCGCCTCGCTGCGCGAGCTATGCTCGCGTACCGGCGCGGACGTCGTCCATGCGCATGGCTATAAAGCCGACATTTACGTTCGACTCGCCCTGCGCGGACAGGTTCCGCTGGTCTCCACCTGCCACACATGGTACGACACGGATGCGGTCGTTACGCTGTACGGCCGTCTGGACCGATTTGTACTGCGCAGCTTTACGCGCGTTGTCGCAGTCTCGGAGGAGGTCCGGCAGCGATTGCTCAAGGCGGGAGTTTCACCGTCCCGAATCCGCATGGTTCGCAATGGCGTCGATCTGGACCGATTTGCCGCCGCAACTCCTTCCCTCCCTGGAAGCGCAGACAGCGCACTGACCGTCGGTCTCGTGGGTCGCCTGGCGTGGGAAAAAGGCGTAGATGTTTTCCTCTCTGCCGCAGCCCGCGTGCTGCAGCATTCTCCCGCAACTCGTTTTGCGGTCGCGGGCGACGGTCCCGATCGCGATAAGCTGCAACGAATGCTCGACGAACTGAACATCCGCTCCAGCGTCGCCATGCTCGGGAGGCGGGACGATATGCCCGCGGTCTACGCGTCGTTCGACGTGATGGTTTCGGCTTCGCGTCAGGAGGGTCTGCCAATTGCCATACTCGAAGGCATGGCCAGCGGCCGTCCTATCGTCGCCACGCCGGTTGGCGAGGTCCCCACGCTCATCACGGATCAGCAGACAGGATTGCTGGTTCCAGCAGATGATGCCGAAAGTCTCGCAGGGGCAATCTCCGTTTTGCTGCGCGACCCGCAACTGCGTGCGCGCCTCGGCGCCGCCGCACGCAAGCGCATTGAAGACGAGTACTCTTCCACGCGCATGACCGCGGATTACCTGCGTGTCTATGAGGAGGCAATCGGAGAGACGGCAGGAGGAGCAGCGACTACGGCAGCGCGAGGTGCTGCCCATTGACTTCTCACAACAAGCTTCCGCGTGTCTTCATGATGGATCTCTGGGCGACGGTCTCCTACTACACGGCGTATCTGTCCAAGGCTTTGAAGCAGGAGGACCTGCCGGTCACGGTGGGGTCCATTACCTACTATCTCGATCCGAAGTGCTATTCCAGCCGCGGCATCAAGCTCCATCCGGGCATGATGGATGTCGTCGGCAGATTCTCGCTCCCCAAACTGCCGCGCCGTCTGCTGAAGTTCCCCGAGGCGATGTTGAATCTCGCTGCGCTCACCGCGCGCTTCGCGGTCGCGCCGCCGGATGTTATCCACGTGCAGTATCTCCCCATGCTGAAGTGGCGCGTACCGCTTGATCTCTGGTTTCTGAAATTCTGCCGAAGCCGCGGCTCGAAGATCGTACTCACGGTGCATGATTTGCTGCCCCACGATACCGGCGAACGATACAAGCAGACCTTCCACCGGCTTTACGCAATGGTGGACGCAATCATCTGCCACTCGGATTCGATCCGCACCCGCCTCAACGCGGAGTTCGCAGTTCCTCTCGAGAAAATCTCCGTCATTCCCCACGGGCCTTTCTTCTACGACCTGTCTGTTGAGAGCGCCACGCAAGAGGGTAGCGCATCGCCCTTTGCGCCGGACCAGCTTCTTGTCCTGTGGCAAGGCATCATTTTTCCCTACAAAGGTATCGATCTTCTGCTCGAAGCCTGGCAGCAGGTGGAGGCTGGCTGCGACAACGCATCGCTCGCCATCGTCGGCACCGGCGCCCCCGACCTGCTGGGTCAAATCCAGACACAGGTGAAAGACCTGGGGTTGCAGCGTGTGCACCTTGCGTTCCGGTTCGTCTCCACCGAGGAGCTGGTCGCGCTCTACCGTGCTGCCGCGATCGTGGTCTATCCCTACCGCGCAATCACCACCAGCGGCGCACTCGCCACAGGTCTGGCGCTGGGCAAAACGATTGTCGCCACCGACCTTCCTGTTTTCCGCGAGCTGCTGCACAACCGCGAAAACGCTCTCCTGGTTCCCCAAGATCCGCCTGCGCTTGCCGCAGCCATCCTGGAACTAGCGGGCGATCCCGCACTGCGCGGTCGGCTGGGAGAGGCAGTGCGGCGAATGGACTATGGGGATGCTTCGTGGGCCGCCATTGCGCGCGACACCATCGCGGTCTACCGGCAGGTTTGCGGCATCAATACCTAGTGCGCGGGCCGCTCCAGGGACTCGTCTCCAGCTTTGACGCGCAGCCGATGACGCAATCCAAGCAGCGGCTTTTCGATCACGTAGTACGACGCAACTCCGGCGCAAATCGCAAGAATCAGGTTCTGCGGGAACGCGTTCACCCACGCCGATGAGCTGCGGTTGGCAAAGAGCTGCTGCCAAAGATAAAGCGAGTACGACAGCACGCCGACAAACATCAGCGGCCTCCAGTTGAGGAACGCCCCAACAGCATCGTCGGCGCAGTATACCGATCGATGGATCAGGACGGCGAGGCAAAGATTGATGATCGCTGTACCAAACACCGCCACCACGGTGTAGCCCTCATACCGGTTGAGCCCAAGCGCGACAACAAGCAGAAGCAACGACCAGCCAGGCCGGAAGAGCCGCAGGTACCATCGCATACTCTCCAATCGGTCGCGTAGCATCGCCAGCAGACACCCCATGGCAAGGCTGTCGGCAACCATGGGAAACATCTCGCCGTTCTCATATGGTGTTCCGTAAAGAAAGAACCGGGCGAACAGCCGCGCGCCGATAGCGAGAAACACGACACCCACCGGCGCCCAGATGGATCGTCGCGCGCCAAGGGCGACAAAGGCGAATGGCCAGAGCAGGTAAAACTGCTCCTCCACAGACAGCGACCACAAGTGTCCGACCTGCCATGAGTGGATTCTGTGAAAGTTCTCCGTATAGGTAAGCGCGTGCCACATATCGCCGGGCTTGAGATGAACTGATCCCGCCGATTGCAGAATCGCCAGAACGGCGAGGTATGCGAATGCCGCTGGAAAAATGCGGATCGATCGCCGCGCGTAAAACAGCTTGAGCGACACCTCGCCCGTAACCGACCGCTCGACCATTAACAGCGTGGTAATCAGAAACCCGGAGATGACGAAGAACACCACCACACCCAGATGGGCGTAATCGCCGATCTGGAGGTTCACTGCCCTGAGCCCCCGCGTTCCGCCAAGATGCCCCAGCATGACCATGGCAATCGAGATCGCGCGCAACCCGTCCAGTGAACGCAGGCGTCCGGATGGCGCTTTCGGCTTACTGTGCGTCTTTGCCCGCTCTCCTGTTGCCGTCTCTACCGCCATTGCCTCTCCCGCCGCACGCACGCCGCCATGCACAATGGCAACTCTCAAATGATGACACGACTTCTGCGCTGCGTCCCATACAACACACGCGTTATCCATCGTGGTCAGCCAGAAGAGCTGCCAAGTCGTGCGCGATAGAGCGCGCCCGCCAGCGGATCGACTGCATTGGGCTGTACGCGCGCGGAAGGAATGGCCGCAGCTATGCCCGCCCCGAAGGCCTCATGGACCTGCGGAATTCGATCCAGGATCGATCCGGTAAACGCCACCTCGATGCGCGGCGCCAGACCGGAATTCGGATCGGCAACCTCCAGCTTGCGGTGTACCTTGGCGGCCAGCGATGCGAGTTCCTCACCCGCGCGACGGAGGACCGAGACGGCGATGAGCTCTCCTGCCGCGGCGCAGCTCGCAACTACCGGAGCGAGAGCGGCGAAGTCCGGCGGACCGGCATTTGCTGAGGGCGCACGCAGGTTGGCCAGCGCCACAAGTTCACCCAGGGACGCAACGCCAAGATGGCGCTGAATCGCACCCAGCAACACCATGGAGCGCCCCGCTGCCTTATCGCACCGCGGATCCTGATCGAGCGCGCGCAGCGATGCGCGAATTGCCTCCAGGCCGATCCAGTAGCCGGAACCTTCGTCGCCCAGAACCGGCCCCCATCCGCCTGCGCCGAAGAGCTTGCCGTCCGTGGCGCGGCCAATCGCATTCGAGCCTGTGCCCGCGATCACGAGAATGCCCGGGCCGCCCTGAAACGCCGCATCGAGCGCGATCTCCTCATCGCCGCAGATCGAGAGATCGCCGCCGACGCCGGATTCGGCGATGGCCTTCCGTGCCCATGTCTGCACCGATTCGCTGCGGCTGCCGGCGAGTCCGAAACAAATGTGCCGCACGTCCGCCAGCGCGACGTGGGCGCTCGCCGCCAATTCACCGAGCATGGCACGAAACCGTTCCGTTGCCTCCGCTTCAGCCACGCGCATCAGCTTGACCGTGCCGGTCTCCGCGCGCGCAAGGATGCGCGTATCATCCGCCAGCAAGCAGCGGGTCTTGGTGCCGCCGGCATCGATCACGAGATAGAGAGCCATACGGAGCCATCATATAGGGCACCATCCAGCAAAAAGATAGGCTTCTGATTCCTCCGCAGTTGTGCGTCGCGCAGCGCTTCTTTCGGTCGCTATACTCACCCCATGCAGGTGCGGTTGCATCCGTTCGATCTCGGCGTGGTGGCGCTGTACTTGGTCGCGATTACGCTCTTCGGCCTCCGCTTCGCGCGGCGCGGCGCGGGACGAGACAAATCGCTGCGCAGCTACTTCCTTGCCGACAAGACGGTACCGTGGTGGGCTATCGCGCTTTCCATCGTCTCGGCCGAGACCTCCACGCTGACCATCATCGGAACTCCCGGTCTCGCATTCGCCGGTGACTTCGGCTTCCTCCAGGTCGTCACGGGTTACATGGTCGGCCGCTTCGTCGTGGGCGCCATCTTTCTGCCGCGCTACTTCCACGGCGAGATGCTGACCGCGTATCAACTGATCGAGCGCCGCTTCGGGCATACTCTCTATCGCGTGACGGCCGGACTTTTCCTGCTCACTCGCGCTGCGGCAGAAGGCGTGCGTGTGTTCGCAGTTTCGATCGTTGTGGCGATCGCCATCGGCACCGGCGACATCTGGTCCATCGCGATCATCTCCGCGCTCACGCTGCTCTATACCTTCGAGGGCGGCATGACCGCTGTTATCTGGACGGATGTAGTTCAGATGGCCATTTACATCGGCGGAACGTTCGTGGCGCTGTGGTCCTTGGGCACGCACGTGCCCGGCGGATGGGCGGCGATCCATGCCGTGGGCGCGGCGGCGGGCAAGTTCCATATGTGGAGCTTCGCGCTGAATATGACTACTGCGTACACCTTCTGGGCAGGCGTCATCGGCGGCACGTTCCTGACCATGGCCTCGCACGGAACAGATCAGTTGATGGTGCAGCGCATGCTTGCGGCGAAGGACCTGAGCGCCAGCCGCGCCGCACTGGCCGCGTCCAGCGTCATCGTCTTTATCCAGTTCGCACTGTTCCTGCTGATCGGGGTCGGCTTGTGGGCGTTTTACGGCCAGCATCCGGCTATGCTGGGCTCGACCGACGGGAATCATATCTTCCCGGAGTTCATCGTGCGCCAGATGCCCTCCGGCATCGCCGGCCTGCTGATTGCTGCCATTCTTGCAGCGGCAATGTCCAACCTGAGCGCGGCGTTAAACTCGCTCTCGTCGGCAACGGTGGTGGACTTCTACATGGGGCTCAAGCCCCGCGCGACTGATGGCGAGCGCATCGCCGTCTCCCGCACCAGCACCGTGCTCTGGGCGCTGGTGCTGTTTGCGGTTGCGGTGTACGCAGTGCGCGCGGGAGGCAAAGGCAACGTGGTGGAGATCGGATTGTCGATTGCATCGGTCGCGTATGGCTCTCTGCTCGGCGTATTCCTGCTGGGCATGCTCACGCGCTACACGACGGAGAACGGAGCGATTGTGGGCATGATCTTCGGCTTCGTCGTGAATCTGCTGCTGTGGCGCGCGCCGGGAAAGATGCTGTTTGGAGCTATCGCTGTGCCGAATGTCGCGTGGACGTGGTATGTGCTCATCGGAACAGTGGTGACTTTCGTTGTCGGGCTTGCGGCAAGCACTATCCTGCGTGATCGCAAATCGTCGGCAAAGAAAGCGGCGGTTGCTGCGATGCTGCTCGCTTCCCTGCTCTGCTGCTCGCGCAACATGATCGCGCAGCCGGCCGGGAGCGGCGCGCTAAGCAAGAGCAGCGCGGAGGCAGCGCGGCAGTATGACTTCTCCGCCGTCTCTGCTGCGATCAACACGGCGATCGCGCAGAAGAAGCTGCCCGGCGCGGTGGTGCTGATTGGGCATGACGGCAGGGTCGTCTTCGAGCAGTCATACGGCGTGCGCAAACTCGCCGGCGAACCGGGACTCGACGGCAAGCCCTCGCCTGCCGAGCCGATGACGACGGACACCATCTTCGATATGGCGTCCTTGACCAAGTGCCTCGCGACGGCGACAGCGGTGATGCAGCTTTACGAGCAGGGCAAGTTCAAGCTGGACGATCCCGTGGTTAGGTATCTGCCGGAGTTCGGCGTGAACGGCAAAGAGCACGTGACCATCCGCGAGTTGCTGACGCACTACTCCGGCCTGCCGCCCGACGTGGACCTGAAGGATGCCTGGGGACTCGTCGCGCCGGCCAAGGCGGAGGGCATCCGCCGCGCGATGAACGCGAAGCTCGACAGTACACCGGGCACGAAATTCGTCTACTCGGACATCAATTTCATGACGCTCGGCGCGCTGGTCGAAAAGCTCAGCGGCGAGACGCTGGATGTGTATGCACAGCAGCACATCTTCATGCCGCTGGGCATGGCGCACACGCGGTTCTTGCCCATGAGCAAGGAATGTGGCCAAAGCATCGCATTTATGCCCTTCGGCACAGACCATCATGGCAAAACATTTGGCGAAGCCGTGATGGAGCCCTGCGCACCGGCGCTGTGGAACGCTCAGGAGTGGATTCCAAACATCGCTCCCACGCAGCATGACAACGAGGGCACAGCGACGACCAATCCTGATTTCGATCATCTGCTGCGTGGAACAGTGCATGATCCCACTACGCGTCGCATGGGCGGAGTCGCCGGGCAGGCGGGCGTGTTCTCGACAGGGCATGATGTGGGCCTCTTCGCGCAGGCGCTGCTCGACAAGCTCCTGCACAACAACGGGCCGTTTCCCTTGCAGCAGTCCACGCTGAAGTTGATGACCGTGCCCGAGCAGCCGGCGACGGCGCAGGGCGGGGCAACGGTCTTCACGCCCGATGGACAGCCGGCGACCGGCGTAGCGCAGCGCGGCTTCGGCTGGGACATCAACTCCGCCTATTCGCGCCCGCGCGGGTCGGTCTTCCCTACCGTCTGGCCAGCGGCTGCAACAACTCCGCCGAACACGAGCGGCCCAGCGCCAAGCTTCGGCCACACCGGCTTCACCGGTACAAGTCTGTGGATCGATCCGCAGAGCGATAGCTATGTGATCCTGCTCGCAAACTCCGTCCATCCGCGCGGCAACCCACCGATCTCGCCGCTACGTGGCGAAGTGGCAACCGCGGCAGCGAAAGCGATGCACATCTGTTACGTGAATGATTGCTACGGGATGATTAGCGATGCGCCAGCAGAGGTTTCGACCATCTCCAGTTCCGACCAGCAGTTGATTGCTTCTCCCGGCCACATGCTGGCCGGCGTCGATGTGCTGGAGCAGACGAAGTTCAAAGCGTTGACCGAGCTTGCCGCAAAGCATGGCGGGCATCTGCGCGTTGGGCTGCTGACCAACCAGACCGGCATCGATAGCGAAGGCCGGCGCACGATCGATGTGCTGCGCGGCGATGCGGCGCGTGCTGCGGGGATCGATCTCGTCCGGCTGTTCTCGCCGGAGCATGGACTTTTCGGCAAGAAGGACTCGAACAACATCGGGCAGGAGACGGACGAAGCGAGCGGGCTTAAGGTCGTCAGCCTGTACGGCGCTAAGGACGCGGACAAGCGGCCCAAGCCCGAAGACCTGAAAGATCTCGATGCGGTCGTGATTGACCTGCAGGACGCGGGGGCGCGCTTCTACACCTACGAAACGGTCGTCGGATATTTCATCGATGCCGCCAGCTGCGAGCCGATGTATCGAGGCAGCGGCCTTTCGTTAGGCAAGCCGCTCGAGATCGTTGTGCTCGACCGGCCAGACCCGATCGGCGGCGAAGCGGTGCAGGGGCCTGTCTCGGATACTGCAGCTGCTTACATCAACTACATGCCGGAGCCGCTGCGCCAGGGCATGACGCTGGGCGAGCTGGCCGAGATGTTCCTGCGCTCGCATCGAAGATTCTGTTCCGCAGATGCTGCACCTGGGCAGGTTCGAGGAGCCGCCGATATGTTCGCGCCCCTGACGGTGGTGAAGATGCAGGGCTGGCGGCGCGCCGAGTTCTTCGATCAGACCGGTTTGAGGTGGGTGAATCCGTCACCCAACCTGCGCAGTGTCGAGGCGAATGTACTCTATCCGGCGCTGGGCATGTTGGATTACTCGAACGTCTCTGTCGGACGCGGCAGCGAGGCTCCCTTCGAGGTCTTCGGGGCCGGCGAGGAGGTTGCGACGAAAGCCGCTCCTGCTAAACCGGCGTGGTTCGATGGCAAAGCGGTTGCGGCGTATCTGACAGCCCGCAATATCCCCGGTGTGACATTCGCGGCGACGCGATTTGCCGTGACGGACGACGCGAACCACTATCCCTACCACGGGCAGACGATTGAAGGCGTGCGGCTAACGGTGACGGACCGCAAGGCGCTGGACTCACCGGAGTTGGGGATCGAGATCCTGGCCGCGCTGCATCACCTCTACCCGGCGCAGTTCAAGCTGGATAAGGCTGCCGGGTTGGTGGCGAACTCTGAGACCATGGCGGCGCTGGTGCGCGGCGATGACCCCAGGGCTATTGCAGCAGCCTGGAAGCCTGCCCTGGACGCCTTCAAGGCCCGGCGGGCGAAGTATTTGCTTTATCCATGACCGACGCCCCGGGGGGCAGGTTTTTTTTGAGACTTTGGGTGGAAAATATTGAAACGCTTGCGGTTATCGAGCGGTTACCGTTGCAAAATATAGAAACCGAACGGCTTAGCCGCAAAATATAGAAAACAAAACGTTTGTTGGCCAAGCCGATGGGGCGGTAAATATATCCTTGCCTAATCAATCGGGCCGGGGGCATGATAGCTGGAGAGGCGCTAGGATCACTAGCCTCCTTGCCATTATGAAACAGTTTGCCGCCAATGACATCGCCGCCGCGATCCGAAATATAGTGCAGAGCACTAACAGTTTACCTGCAAAAGCAAACAATCCCGTCTTTATCACTCTGATCGAAAAGCAGTTGAACGCGCTAATGGAATGTTGCAAGGCGGCTGATCTCAAGATGTCGGTGCTACGCCTGCAACGGCTCCGCGTATTCTTCGACAAACCTCTGCCCATCGCGATTGAGCAGCATTTGCAGCCCTCGATCATGCAGTCCCTTTTGACGATTGAAGATGAACTGTCTCTGCAAATGTACTTTTCGTTCACGCAAAAAGAGGCGGAGATGTACCAGAACCCGCTTCAAGGGTGGGAGTCCGTCATTGCTAAATTTCCCAAGGTAAGACAGAACATCGAAGAGAGTGCAAAATGCTTCGCGCTCGAACGCTATGGTGCGTCGGTCTTCCATGTCTTGCAAGTTGCCGAGTACGGCGTCATAGAGGTTGCTCGCCTGCTCGGCGTATCGGGCGACAAGCCCGGATGGGGAAGTCTCAAGAGACTGCAAGACCTCATAAAAGTTCCCTACCCAGAGCGCCTGCCGCTGGCCCAGACCCACTCCAAACTCTTGGAGAACGTCGTACCACTAGCCTTCGTCATCAAAGACAACTGGCGGCACAAACTCGATCACGTAGATAACCAGATGATCTGGATGGATGCGGACTTTAGTCCCGAAGTCGCCGATGACATAATCTCTGCAACACGCGCATTCATGCGAAAGCTGGCGTTCGATCTAGGAGAAAGCAACGATGAAAACGAGCCACGAATACCAGACGTTCACGAAGGCAATGGGCACGATTCTGAAAGCCGACCCGAAGGCCGTAAAAGCCGCGATGGAAGCGGAGAAAAGAGAGCGGGCGCTGGAAGCAGGGCGAACGGGAAAGCGCGGGCGAGGCAGACCGCCTAAGCATCCCCGGCCCGCTTCGGCTTCCGTCCGCGCCCCTTCCGAAACGGATTAGAAAGGCGTCGTACCCACCTTGCCGGTGAGTTCGGCATAGGTCAGACGGCGATTCACAATCTGCGACAGGGCTTTGGAGAACCGATCCGCGTCAGTCATGCCGATGCGATTGTTGAAACGAAACATTTGCTCATCGAGGTAACGGTCAAGATGGAACGGCTCGACAGCAACGTAAGTGCCAGCGAGGTTCCGCTTGGTGAGCGACCAGAAGTTTTCGAGCGAGTTGGTATGAACCTGGCCCCGCACATAGGTTTCAGCGTGGTTGACGGTTTCGTGAATGTAGTGCCAGCCGGTGCGGTTGTAGGCCACGGCTGAATCGGTATAGACCTTCGAGCCGTATTTGACGTTGTTGAGGATTTCCTTTTGCAAAGTCTCTCGCTTGACGTTCGGAACGACCTTCGCGCGAACCTTGCGGCTCTCACGGTCGAACATGCCCATGACAACAGTCTTGTTGGCGTACCGCTGGAAATACTCATCCGGGTCTACGTCCGCGCGAAGCTCGCGCATCTTTTTCGCGCGGCCCTTGTGCATGTTCTCCAGCTTGCCGCCGACGAAACTCTCATCTACCTCTACGCCGCCGCCGCCCGATCCGCCGAGCTTGCCGTTGTAGATGTTGAACGGGTTTTCTTTCATGGCGAAGCGAATCCGGTGCAGCATGAACCACGCGGTTTTCTGAGTGACGCCGAGGGACGAGGCGATCTCGCAAGACGAGACGCCGTTCTTCGAGTTGGTAATCAGCCACACTGCCGGAAGCCACTTCTCAAGGCCCAGCGGGGAATCCTCAAAGATGGTTCCGACCTTGGCCGAAAACTGCCGCTTGGCATGGGCGGACTTGCACTGCCATCTTCGCTGATTGGCGAGGAACGAAACGTCCTTCCGGCCACAGGTCGGGCAAACCACGACCCCATCCGGCCAGCGGTTCAACTTCATAAATTCAAGACAGTTATCCTGATCCGAGAAGTAAATGATGGCGTCTTGAAGTGTCTTGGGCGGCTTCATGGAATTATATTAGGCCAATCATTCCGATTAGTCAAGGATATAATTACCGATGGGGCGCTACGCAACTCACAACAGCTTTTTGATCGCCATATTCAGTATAAAACGTGCCGCGAAACTAAAATGCCACTTTTTCGTGTTTATTAAGCCCATCATTTTGAGCGCGTTAGTGGAATTTGAGAAGATTCTGGCTCTTGACACGGCTTTTTTCCGCGATCGCGCCTCAGAGCACCAGCCCAGGATGGAAGGCTGATGCGGGCGGCCTCGCCTCCGCCCGCAAACGCTTGCCCCCTTTGGAACAGCTACCCGGCAGATGCATCCCTCAATGTTCACGACGGGCCTGGTCTGCATCCTTCGCCAAATCAGCCAGCGTTTGAAAGAACGCGGGCGACTGACCGATGAAGAGTCCCATGCTGGTGAGGAAGTTGACGACGCTCATGGCAGCTCCCCTGGTTTCCGTGGGACGGATGACGGAGCATGGCGGCAGCTTGCGGCTGATGAACGGGCAAGGTTCCGGCATGATGAGGTTGGTCTGGAAGGTCTCACCGCCGAAGGGAGCAGAGTTCAGGTCAGGGAACGTCACGGATACGCCGGTTACGGGGTCCTTTGCAGTAAGAGGCGGCGCATTGCCCGCTTTGTCGGACCAGGTCTGGAAGTGCATGGTTTCGGTGGGTCCTATGCTGATGAGAATGCGCAGGACCTCGACGCTGGTGGCCCGCTGCGCCATGGCGGGATACAGGCTGTTGCCCCCCTGCTCGATGGTGGGCATATGGAAGCCGGCAGTGTTGGCGATGGCCTGAAGGAAGTTCGGATCGGCGGTGTCGGCGTCAGTGCGCGGACTCGCAGTGTGCTTGCCGACAGCGAGGGTTGGCACAGCCTGGGGGAACGTGAAGTTCGGATCGAGGTCAGGGTTGTTCTGGCTGCTGCGATAGCGCGTCCACCAACTGGTATCGAGAGTCAGTTCCATCAGATTGGTAAGCCGCAGCTTTCCGCTGGAGCCTGTGGCGGTGCTGCCGGGCAGCGTGCGGAAGGACTCGAGGTTGACCGTCGCGGCGCCTTTGGAGGCGAGATAGGCGTTCAGAAAGTTCTGGTGGGTGAACTCATCGTCAGTGTTGTCGTGAATGTACTGCGCCATATCCGAGTCCAGCACAGCAAGGGCGGCGGTGTAGGCGGGATTTCCGCTTCCATCAGGCTCTTCCTTGTCCTGCACTCCGCCGAGTTCGTTGTACTGGACCCAGAAGTCGGTTTCCAGGATTTCTGCCGCGGCGGCGAAGCGAAGCATAGCTGCATCGCCTTGCGTAAGGCGGCCACTGGAATCTTCATCGACATCTGCAAACGCGTTGCTGGTGAGAAGTCCTATACCTGCGGCGGCAACTCCGCTTCTGACGAACGAGCGCCGGCTGATCTCTGCTTTCATGCTGCTCCACATCGTGTGCATGGGTAGTACCTCCGCTGCGAGCTTGACGCTACCCAAGCGGGGCGATGTCAGAAGAGCATCAAAAATTTGTCATCGATTTGTATGGGCGCTCACTGAGAAGCGGTTTTTTCGCGGTGAGACAAGAGATGTGTGCGGAGTGAAAATGCGGGATCCGAGGAGCTTGCGCCGGTGGTGTGACTTAGGAAGCTCTGGATCAGGCCCTGAAGACCGAATATTGCTCCCACAAGAAACGCAGATTCCCTTTGGGAATGACAAACAAAAGGCAGCTCACTCGTCTTAGAGGAGCAGAGGCGCGGCTTACCACACGAGGTGATACATCCCACCCGTCCGCAAAGTGCGCGCGCCGGATGGGCACCCAGTCATCAACTCGCTGCGATCTAGGTGGAGTAGTCGGCGTTGATGTGGACGTAGTCGACGGTGAGGTCGCAGGTAAGGAACTGGCAGGTTCCGGCGCCATCGCCGAGGTCGATGGTGATGGTGTACTCAGGTGCAAGCATGGCGCCGTGGGCGGCGGCTTCATCGAAGGCCGGTGCGCGCAGGCCATATTCGAAGACGGGCTGGTCGCCGATCCAGATGCGCGTTTTTTCGGGCGAGAAGTTGGCGCCGGAGTAGCCGGCGGCGGCGATCAGGCGTCCCCAGTTGGGGTCGCCCGAGGACCAGGCGGTCTTGCAGAGCGGGCTGTGAGCGATGGCGCGGGCGACGAGGCGGGCGTCCTGCGCGGTGGCAGCGCCGCGGACGTCGAGCGTGACAAGGTGGGTGACGCCTTCTCCGTCGGCGACGATCTGCCGAGCGAGCGAATGACACACCTCGGCGAGCGCCGCATCGAACGCCGGGGTGAGCTCGCGCGTAAGCGAGATGCCGCTGGCTCCGGAGGCGAGCAGCAACACGGTGTCGTTGGTGGAGGTATCGCCATCGATGGAGATGGAGTTGAAGCTGGGCCCTGCGGCGGCCGCGAGCGCAGAGCGGAGGGCGGCAGGATCGGCGGCGATATCGGTAAACAGATACACGAGCATGGTGGCATGCGGGGGCCCGAGCCTGGGGCCAATCATGCCGGCGCCTTTGGCGCAGCCCCAGATGCTGAATTCGCGGCGGTCTTCACTTGAAGATTCTGGATCGCTGACGGCCACGGCAGCAGATGCGATCTTGACGCGCGTGTCGGTCGTCATGATGGCGCGGGCGAAGGATTCCGCGTGCGCAGCCGATTCGCCTGTTGCGGCCTTGAGCGCGGGGATGGCTGCAACGACCTTCTCCGCCGGGAAGGGCACGCCGATGATGCCGGTAGAAGACGGAAGAACCTCGTCGAAGATGCAGCCGAAGTTTTCGGCAACGGCGACACAGCTGGCGATGGAGCCCTCGATGCCGGGCTGGCCGGTGGCGCAGTTGGCGTTGCCGGAGTTGACGAGCACGGCGCGAATGCGGCCGCCGGTAGTTGCCAGATGGCGACGCCCGACAGTGATGGGTGCGGCGACGACGCGGTTCGAAGTAAACATTGCAGCGGCGGTTGCAGCGGCCGGCGCGAGGGCGAGGGCGACGTCGGCGTTGCCGCTGGCTTTGATGCGGGCGCGGGTTGCGCCCCACAGAAAGCCCGCGGGAACGGAATGCGCAGCGGGAAGGTCAAGTTCGACAGCCATGCCTTCTATCGTAACCAAGGTTGCAAGCGGGTTGATCGTAGTTCGTTGCTACTGGTCGGCTTCCCGCAACGCTGGTATGCGTCGCATGCTTACGTCAGGGGGCCACTTGCTGCGGATGGGTAACGGCGAAGTTGCATTGTTGGGCGTGTGACGGGATGTTAGTCTCGCGACAGCGAAAGGCAGGAGAGCGAAAGAGTGGGCACGGCGGCGCGGCGCGGACAATTCGCTGGACTCGATGAGGTGATGGACCGGCGCGACTACGAGACGGCGGGATGGCCGCCGGCGGTGGTGGCGTCAGTTTTTCAGACCGGGCTGAACCTGATGCGCGACCTGGAGCAGAAAAAAGTCCGTACGGTGGGCGTGGACTGCAATGGGCAGAACCCGGGGTTCCGTTCGCGGTATGGGCGGTCGTATCTGTGTCCCAATCCGGATAAAGAGCCGGAGGCGTGGGTGGAGTTCATGGTGTCGCTGGCCGAGGCGATGGGCGAGCGGCCGGTACTGATTGCGGCGTCGGATATTTTTGTTTCGGCAATCGGACGGCACGCGGCAAGGCTGAAGGGACATTACATCTTCTCCGAGCGCGGATGCACCCTGCAGGCGGCATTGGCGACGAAGGAGACGCAGTACGCGCTGGCCCGGCAGAATGGGCTTCCCTCTCCGGCGGCGGAGTATGTGCGATCCACGGCCGAACTGGAGGCATTTGCCGCGAAGGCGCGGTTTCCGGTGCTGTTGAAGCCGCGGCACCAGCGGGAGTGGCAGGCACTGCCGGCGGGACATCTTCTGCAGACGCAGAAGACCGTCTCGGCGCAAAGCGCGGAAGAACTGCGCGCGCACTACGCGACGGTAAGCCAGTGGGTGCCGGAGGCCGTGGTGCAGGAAGAGATCGTCGGGCCGGATTCAGCGAAGTACTGCTACCTGGCGGTGTACGCGCAGACTGGCGAGCGGCTGGGCGCATGTGTAGTGCATGAGCTGCGGGCGTATCCGCTGCTGTATGGCTGTGCCACGCTGGTGCGGCCGGTGGTGGACGAAGAGATCGATCGCGTGTGCGACAACTTTCTGCGGTCGCTGGGGTATGTGGGGCTATGCGAGATTGAAGTGAAGCGCGACGCGCGCGACGGCAGAGTGCTGCTGATCGAAGTGAACCCGCGCTTCAGCGGTACGGGCGACAGCGCAAAGTACACAGGCGTGGAGACGGGCTATCTGCACTACCTTGATCTGGCGGGGCGCACATCGCAGCCGATGGAGCCGACGAACTTCGATTTCCAGCACATGATGCTCGTGGCAGACCTGGCGGCTTTCCCGAGATATCGCGCGCTGGGCCAGACCACGTGGGGCCAGTGGCTGGACTCACTGAAGGGGACGCTGAAGTTTTTCGATTTCGATCCTGGAGATTTCAACAACGCGCGGCGCACGGCCGTAAAGGGGGCACGCGCGCTGCTCGGCGGACTGTGGCACAGCAAGGGCGGAAACTGAAAAGATGGGACGGCGCGGAATGGAACCTGTGTTCGAGACGATAGGACCCGCACAACAGGAGCGGAGCATTGGATAGAGCGACGCTGAGGAAGACACTGGATGCCGACCTGTTCCGCTATCGCGGATCAGTGGAGCGCGCGGCGTGGGTGTCGGCGTATCTGCGCGAACCTGGATTTCGATTCACGCACTATCTGCGCAAGGTGACTTTTTACAGGCAGCGGAAGAAGAGTCTGTGGTTTTTCGCGTATGCCTACAACCGCACGATGCTGCATCACTACCGGTTTCGGTATGGTTTCGATATATCGCCGACGACGGCGATCGGGCGGGGGCTGTATATCGGCCATTTTGGGGGCGTGGTGATCAGCCCGCAAGCCGTGCTGGGCGCCAATGTAAATATCGCGCAAGGCGTGACGATCGGCGCAGCGAGCCGCGGGCCGCGAACGGGAGCGCCGACACTGGGAGACCGCGTATGGGTGGGCGCGAACGCGATCATTGTGGGCAAGGTGACGATCGGGAACGACGCACTGATTGCGCCGGGCTCGTATGTGAACTTCGATGTGCCGGAGATGGCGGTGGTGCTCGGCAATCCAGGGAAGGTAGTGTCGAACAAGGGGTCGAAGGGTTACGTGAACAGTGTTCTGCCGGAGGGTGCGGAAGGGTGAGACCGAAGTTGCCTCCGGGTGCAGATGTCCGGCAGTGCGGGCCACTTGCCGGAACAACCCAGCGATACTTCGCGACTCGCTTAGAATGTAGGGCGGGCCGGCGCAAAAGAGATCAGGAGAGAGAATGCTGCGGGTGGGTATTGCGCTGGACTCGCTGGAGCCAAGCGCGTGGATAGCAAGCGCGTTGGAACGGATTCAGGCAAGCTCGTTTGCGCGTATTGAACTGGTGGTGCTGCGGAGCGCGCGCAGAAGCAGCCATTTCTCCTTATTTCGTGCGTATCAGGCGTGGGACTACCGGCGCTATCGAGGAGAGCAGGATGCGCTTGCGCCGACCAGCGTAGCTGCCATTTTGCGCGACGTTCCGCGGATTGAGGGTGGCGAAGAAAAAAGTTTGAGCGCCGATTTGGCGGCGCGTATCCGCGAAGCGAAGCTCGATGTCCTGATCGACTTCTGCGCTGAGGCTGTGCCGCCCAGCGTGGGGGATGGACCAAAGCACGGCGTCTGGAAGCCGCGCAGCGATCTGGATTTCCGCGAAATACAAGGCCGCGGCAGAAGCTGGCAGGTTCTGGAGCGCAACGCTGTCTGCGCACAGTCGCTGAATGTTTTGGGAGTCAATGGGCAGGAGCGGACCCTTTACGCGAGCGCCGCGGCTATGGACCGGACCTCTCTCTATCGCAGCCGCAATCCGATTTTGTGGAAGAGCGGGGAAATTGTTTTGCGCGCGCTGGCCGGACTCGCGACAAACGGCGAGGTGGATACGAAGTTGAGACCTGCAGAGCAGCCGTATCGCGAGCCGCGCAACATGGAAACGGCGCTGTACCTTGCGCGTTACATAAAGTGGCTGGTGTCCGCGCGCATGCGACGAAGTGGCGCGCTGCCGGAACACAAGTGGCATATCGCGCTCCGCAAACGGACGGAGGGGCGCAGCTTTGATGATCCGGCAGGGTATGCCTTGATGCCCTGCGCGGAAGACCGCTTCTATGCCGACCCGTTCCTGTTTGCCAGCCAGGGGAAGACGTGGCTGTTTTTTGAAGACTTTCGTTATACAGAAGGCCGCGCGCTGATCTCCTGCTGCGAGGTGGACGAGGAGGGAGGATTTGGCGAGCCGTTTGAGGTGCTTCGGCGGCCATATCACCTGTCCTATCCGCAGGTGTTCGAAGATGGCGGTGAGATCTACATGCTGCCGGAGAGCCGCAGCAATCGCACCGTGGAGCTGTACCGTGCAACGGATTTCCCGCGCGGATGGGTGGCAGAAGCGCCGCTGCTGAACGACGTAGCCGCGGTCGACGCAACGATTCATCGACAGGATGGGCGGTACTGGATGTTTGCCGGGATGTCGGATGGACGTTTCTCCAACTCGGACGAGGTGAGCCTCTTCTTCGCGGAGGGGCTGAACGGACCGTGGCGCGCGCATCCGATGAATCCGCTGATCTCAGATGTGCGGAAGGCAAGGCCGGCGGGGCGGCTGTTTGTAGATGAAGGGCGGCTGATACGGCCGTCGCAGGACTGCAGCCTGGCGTATGGGTATGGGCTGGTGTTCTCCGAGGTGGTGAAGATGACGGAAACCGAGTACGAGGAGCGGGTGGTGGCGCGGATTGAGCCGACGGCGTTTGCGGGAGGCGTGGCAAACCATACTTACAACCGGACACAGCGCTTTGAGGTGGTAGATCGCGATCTGCCGCGCGATTCGGCGCTGCGGGCGGAGTGACGGTGGCTGGAAGAATGCTGAGTTTGCAGCAATGGAACCGGCTGCGGAAAATTTCTGTTGCAGTTCGCTTTTTATTCGCTACAATGGCGGGCATGGCTATTACGCGTCGGCAAAAGGAAGTGATCGACTTTCTCTCGAGCTTCACCCAGAAGAACGGCTACTCGCCTTCCTACGAAGAGATTGCGGCGGGGTTGGGGCTGAGCTCGCTGGCCACGGTACACAAGCACGTCACGAATCTGCAGAACAAGGGGCTGCTGCAGCGGGCGCATAACCGCAGCCGGTCGATCGACGTGCTGCCGGCGCGCTCGAGCAAGAAAGGCTTTGAGCGGCTGCCGCTGATGGGGCGGATTGCCGCGGGCCAGCCGATCGAAGCCATCGAGATGGCGGAGTCGATCTCGCTGGGCGACATCATCGGCAACCGCGAGGTATTTGCGCTGGAGGTGCGCGGCGACTCGATGCGCGACGAGCACATCGTAAGTGGAGACTATGTGCTGGTGGAGCGCACGAAGACAGCGCGCGAAGGCGAGATCATTGTGGCGCTGGTGGATGGAGCCGATGCGACGCTGAAGCGGTTCTACCGCGAGGGCAGCATGATCCGCCTGCAGCCATCGAATCGGGAGATGCAGCCGATTTATGCGCCGGCGGCGAACGTAGCCATCCAGGGCAAGGTGCTTGGGGTGCTACGCAAATACGCGTAAGACCCAGGTCAAGCTGCAGGGGTGAGGTTCGAGGGAACAACTGCTGGGCAGTTTAGAATGAGGGCTGGCCTCGGGCGCAGGTAATTTGGCGTTTTCCGGGGTGCGACGGGCGGACGCGATCCGCAAAATCCTGCCGAAAGTGGTCCCGTAAACAAGTGCATCGCTGGTCGACCCTCTTTATCCCCACCCTGCGCGAGGCTCCGGCCGACGCCGAAGTTACCAGTCACAAGCTGCTGCTGCGCGCCGGATACGTCCGGCAGCTGGGCGCGGGCATCTACAGCCACCTCTTTCTTGGAACCCGTGCCATCAACAAGATCGTCGCGATTGTTCGCGAGGAGATGGACACGATCGGACAGGAGTTCCATCTTCCGGCCTTGAACCCGCGTGAGGTATGGGAGGAGTCCGGGCGCTGGGCCGGCATGGGCGACAACATGTTTCGGTTGAAGGACCGCAAGGGTGCGGAGCTGTGCCTCGCGATGACTCACGAAGAGATTATGACGACCATCGCGCGCAGCGAACTGCGCAGCTATAAGCAGCTGCCGCAGATCTGGTACCAGATCCAGACGAAGTTCCGGGATGAGCCGCGGCCGAAGAGCGGACTGCTGCGCGTCCGGCAGTTCCTGATGAAGGATGCCTACTCATTCGACCTCGACGAGGCGGGGCTGGACGAGAGCTATCGCAAGCATGATGAGGTGTATCGGCGGATCTTTACGCGCTGCGGACTGGAGTTTGTAGCGGTCGAAGCGGACTCGGGATCGATGGGCGGATCGCAGTCGCAGGAGTTTATGGTCTACACCGACGCGGGCGAGGATCTGATCGCCAGCTCGGCGTCAGGCTATGCGGCCAACGTCGAAAAGGCAACGAGCCGGCTGACGCAGGTGGAGGAGCTTGAAGCAACCGGCGATGGCTTGCCGGAGCTGATCTCCACGCCGAATACGGCGGCGATTGCGGATATCTGCGCGTTCCTGAAGATCAAGCCGTCGCAGGACATCAAGTGTGTCGCATACATGGGCACACCTCCGGAGCATAAGTCCGAGGCGGCAAAGGCAGCTGCCCCAAGGCTCTATCCGGTGGTGGTTTTTCTGCGCGGCGACCATCAGGTAAACGAGACGAAGCTCAATGCCGTGGCGGGCACGACCGAGTTGCGTCCCATGATGGCCGAGGAACTGCAGTTGCACATTGGCGGCCCGGCGGGGTATCTCGGGCCTGTTGGGATAGCGCAGGTGATGCCTGAGGATTCCCTGAAGCAACTGAAGAGCGGCGCATCGCCTGAGAGGGTTAAGAGCGCGTTGCGCGACAGCGCATCCGAGGGGCTGCGGACGATCGTCGTCCTCGACCACGGCCTGACAGGCAGAAAAAATCTCGTATGCGGAGCGAACAAACAGGATTATCACTTCCGCAACGTGACGCCCGGGCGCGACTTTACCCAGACCGTAACTTCCGATGTGCGCAGCGTGAATGAGGGTGAGGCGGACCCGGTGGCAGGTGAGCCGCTGAAGATCGGCAAGGCGGTGGAGATCGGGCACATCTTCAAGCTGGGATACAAGTATTCAAAGTCGATGGGCGCGAGCGTGCTGAACCGCGACGGCAAAGAGACGACGCCGATCATGGGCAGCTACGGCATCGGCGTGGAGCGTATCCTCACCGCTGCGATCGAGCAGTCGGCGGGACGATTTGCGGCAAAAGGACAGGCCAGCGTCTATGCCCTGCCGCCGGCTATCGCCCCATTTCAGGTGGTGGTGACCGTCACGAACATCAAAGAGAAAGAGCTGGCGGACGCCGGCGAACGGCTCGCGCGCGAGCTGGATGCTGCCGGCATCGACGTTCTGCTCGACGACCGCGATGAACGCGCGGGAGTGAAGTTCAAGGATGCGGAACTGATCGGAGTGCCATTCCGTATCGCCGTTGGAAAGAAGCTGGCTGAGGGCAAGGTCGAGTTGCTGAACCGGTTGAGCGGGGAGATGAAGGACATTCCGATTGCAGAGTCCGTCCAATCCATGAAGGCGGTGCTGAGCGCCTGAGGCGCGCGCCATGGCAGTGAAGGTAAAGCTTGGAAGAAATGGCGCCGCCACCACGGTACGCGGAGCGGCAGCGCACCCCATTGTGCGGTGGCTGGGATTTTTTGTGCTGGCGTGCGTGCTGGTCGGCGCGGCCGTGTTCGGCTACTTCTACATGAAGTACAAGAGAGTGGTGGATGAGCGGCTGGCGGCTGGGCCGATCTTCGCGAATGTGTCGCAGATTTATGCCGCGCCGCGCGAGGTGCGCGTCGGGCAGCACCTGTCGATGAACCTCATTGCGCAGAGCCTGCGCAGTTCCGGGTACAACACCAATCCGCAGATGGGGACTTATACCGTCGACGGCGGAAGCATCACGATCAAGCCCGGACCGGAGAGCTACTATGCCAGCGACGGCGCGACCATCACCATTGGACACAGCGGGAGCGCGGATTCCGGGGGCGCGGTGGTGCTATCCATCGCCGCGGGCAACGGCGCGCCGCTGGCGGCGTATGACCTGGAACCGCAGCTGATCACATCGCTCTCCGAAGGAAAGGGCCGGGCCAAGCGGCGCATTGTCACCTACAAAGAGATACCGACCCAGCTGGTGCAGGCGGTAACGGCGATCGAAGACCGCCGCTTCTTTGAGCATCATGGCGTGAATTACGTGCGCACGTTTGAATGCGCGGTGCATGACATGGTGGCAGGCCGTTGGCAATGCGGCGCCTCGACCTTGACTCAGCAGGTGGCAAGAAACTTCTTTCTTACACCGGACAAGAGGCTCTCGCGCAAGCTGGCGGAGCTGATGATCACATATCAGCTGGAGGGACGGTTTTCCAAGCCGGAGATCTTCGCGATGTATGCCAACCAGATCAGCCTGGTGCATCGCGGCAGCTACGACATCGACGGCGTGGCGGAGACCTCGCAGATTCTCTTCGGGAAAGACCTGCAGCAACTGGACCTTGCGCAGAACGCGACCATTGCGGCGCTGTTCCGCAATCCGAGCTACTACAGTCCCTACTTCCATAAGACCCGCGCCGTCGAGCGGCGCAATCTGGTGCTGGATGCGATGGTGGAGACCGGCGCCATTACGCAGGCGCAGGCGGACAAGGCCAAGGCAGAGCCGCTGGAGTTGTCCAAGGCCAGCGTGGATGCGGGCGAGGCGCCCTATTTCGTCGACATGGTGCATGACCAGCTCGCGCAACGCATCGGCGACGAGGAGCTGAACCACGATTCCCTGCGCATCTACACCTCGCTCGATCCCGACCTGCAGCGCGCCGCGTCGGATGCGGTGGAGGCGGGCATGGTGAAGGTGGATGCGTTGATTCGCAAGTTACATCGCAAGGGCGACAACAACATCACGTATCCCCAGGTCGCGCTGGTCGCGCTGAATCCGCACACAGGGCAGGTGCTGGCGCTGGTGGGTGGCAGGAGCTATGGCGTCTCGCAACTGAACCATGCGATGGCCGAACGTCCCACTGGCTCCATCTTCAAGCCGATTGTGTACGCGTCTGCGTACAACACCTCGCTGGACGGGACGAACCTCTATGGCGACGGTGTGTTTACCGCGCTCACGAAGCTGAACGACGATCCGCAGGATTTCGTGCAGGATGGCAAGGACTACGAGCCGGGAAATTTCGAGAAGGGCGAATATCCGGGGATGGTGCCTGCGGTAGAAGCAATCGCCCACTCGCTGAATATCGCGACCATCAACCTGGCGCAGCAGGTCGGGTACGACAAGGTCGCCGCGCTGGCGCGCGACATGGGAATCACCCAGGCGCGGGCAACGCCGTCCGTGGCCATTGGCACTTACTCGGCCACGCCGATCGATATGGCGGGCGTATACACCACGTTCGCCAATGGCGGCGCTCACCTGAAGCCATGGATGCTGGCGAGCGTTCGCAACTCGAACGGCGATATCGTCGCCGACTTTACGCCTGAAGCGAAGCAGGTGCTGGACCCCAAGGTGGCATACCTGACACAGTCGCTGCTGGAGAACGTGATGACCTTCGGCACCGGCGCTGCCGCGCGGGCACATGGATTCAGTGCGCCCGCGGCGGGAAAGACGGGCACCAGCCACGACGTATGGTTTGCGGGATACACGTCCAACCTGCTCTGCATAATCTGGATTGGCAACGACGATTACACGGACATCTCGAAGGGGTTGACGCACTCCGTGCAGGGCGCGGATACGGCGGCGCCGATCTGGGGCGACTTCATGAGCCGCGCGATCAAGCTGCCGCAATACTCGGACGTGAAACCGTTCTCGGCGCCGGAGGGAGTGCAGGTGATTCCGGTCGACAGAAATACCTGGTTGCCGGCCGACAGTACCTGCACCTACGACCTCTACATCGCATTCCTGGACGGGACCGTGCCGAATGCCACCTGCAGCCACATGGGGAATGAGGGGCAGCCGAACTTCTTCCAGCGGTTGTTTGGCGGCGGCAATAACAACCAGAATCCGCCGGCGAATCCTCAGCAGCCCCCTCCACCGGGAACGCCGGAGCAGCCGAAGCGAAATATCTTTCAGCGGCTATTCGGCGGCGGCAACAAGGAACCGCAGCAAGGCAATCCGCCGCAGCAGTAAGGCAGTTGCCGGTTGTCCCTTGCTGGTTGCTAGACGCCCGCTGCCGGAGAATCCCGGTCCCGGGTGCGCTGACGGATGAAGGCGAGTACGAGGGCTGCCGCAGTGGCAATCGAGCACAAGTACGCAAACCAGTCACCGTGCGCGGCATAAAAGGTGGAGTCGCGCTCGTAATCGAAGCCGACCCGCAGCGCTGTTCGCTGGTGCCGAGGCGCGGAGCGAACGACGCGGCCATACGGATCGATCGCTGCCGTCACACCGGTGTTTGTCGCGCGCAAGATCCAGCGGTGGTTCTCAATGGCGCGCATTCGAACCATGTTGAGGTGCTCCCAGGCGGCGCTGGTATCGCCATACCAGCCGTCGTCGGAAATATTCACGAGGACTTCGGCGCCGAGACCGGCGAAATGCCGTATCTCATCGGGAAATACCGACTCGTAACAGATAAAGACCCCAACCTTATGGCCATCTGTCTGGAATACAGACCGGTGAGTTCCTGCACTGAAATCACCGGCATCTCCCAGCAAATCGCCGGCAAAGAACAGCAACTTCTTATATGGAACGTACTCGCCGAAGGGAACGAGGTGCATTTTGTCGTAGCGGCCCGCGAAGCTGCCGTCAGCACGAAAAAAGCTGGCCGAGTTGTAGTGCACGGAGTCATATCCGCCGGGAGCTGAGGAATCGGCCTTATACCGGACGTCACCGATGATGACCGGCGCATTGGCCTGGCGAGCAAGCGACGAAACTGCCATACGCACAGCCGGAGCGCCCTCAATGAAATCGTTGGGCGCCTCAGGCCATACGATCAGATCGGTGTTGCCGGAATTCGCGAAAGACGCCGCCGGAATCGACGAGATGACATTGATGCACTTCGTAGAGGCAAGTTCCGGAACCCCTGCGCAGTAACTCATAGGTGGAGACAGACTGAGTTCGGAAAACTGCTGAAGTTCGCGCTGCTCGCTGAGAGGAGGTCCGGCGTACTGGCTTGCTTCACCGACTTCGAGATTCTCCTGAAGCAAGGTAGCAGTTGCCTGCGTGCCCTGATGGGCGGGCTGCGCGATATGCCGTATGGCAAAAATGTAGAGGACTACGATTCCCGCGCAGCCTGCAGCGAGAAGAATACGAGTATGTCTGCGCTGCCGGACTGTGAACTTCGTGAGCCAGAGCGCGTTGATTGCTGCAATGGCGAAAGAGATGCCGTACACGCCAGTGATGGGCCCGATGCGCGTGAGCAGCAGGTTGTCCACCTGAGCGGTGCCGAGCAGGTCCCAGGGAAAGCCGGTTATTCTTGACCGCGCGAGTTCTACGGCGACCCAGGCGAACGGGCTGAGCAACAAGGCCCAGTTACGACCTAAGCCGCGCCGAATAGCGACGATCAGCGCACCGAAGAGTGCGTGGTAGAGTCCGAGATAAAGGCAGAAGAGCGCAAGAATTCCCGCCGAAGCAGGTTCGGATATTCCTCCGTAGTAGTGCATCGTGCGGAAGATCCAGTAGCAATTGCCCAGATACCAGAGAAATCCTGCACAGTAACCTAAAACTGCGCCATCGCGGATACGGAGTTGCCGTCCGGAGTTGCCGCTTACAAGTGCAGCCAAAAGCGGAGTGAGCGCGAACCAGCAAAAGATAGTGCGCCACAAGGGAATAGGGCCAGCAATGGGGAATGGAAGAACCTGCAATACTCCGGAGAGCGCTGCGAGCATCCAAAATCGCGTTGGCAATTCCCGCATCGTTCGGAGTTTATCATCGCGCCGCTCGTAAGCCGGAGGCCACGGAAGATACCGCGGCCGCTAATAGCTGCGGTCTGACTATCCGGTCGAACGCAATTGAGTTGCCGCTGCTCACTCTATTTAGGTATGCTGGCTACTGTTTCAACACAGCCACTAAGTTAGAAGCGCGGGTCCCTTCTTTCATCTGAGATCTGGAACGGGCCCGGAAATTTATCCAAATATTCAGGAGACTCAGATGGAAGTTAGCCGAATCATCGCGGAAATTGATTCGCAGATTGCGAAGCTGCAGCAGGCGCGCCAGTTACTTTCCGAAACCGGAACAACCGGCAGAGGACCGGGGCGGCCCAAAGGAAGCGGAAAAACTGCCGGGCGCCGCAAGCACAAACTCAGTGCTGAAGGCCGGAGGCGAATCTCGGAAAGCCAGAAGCGCCGCTGGGCTGAACGCCGCAAGGCGGCGGCCAAAGGGTCATCGAAGTAGCTTGAGAAAATCATGTGGGCAGGCAGCGCAGGCGTTGGGAGCACTCTTCGCGTGCGCTGTCTCGCTTTAGCGCGTAACGATCACTTCGCGCACGTTATCTTTGCCGAGAAAGAATTTGGACGCTTTATAGGCAGCAAAAAGCTTTTCAATTTGGCGATTGGTGTAGGAGTGCAGGATTGGGTAGTCCCCAGCATGCTGCACGAGCACCTGGTCGGTTTCAGTGAGGTGGTAACGACAGAAGTCAGTGCGCGCGCCCGGCGCCAGCGACGGTCCACTGGCGGAATGAAACATCGCCAACAGGTTTCCACCGGGCGCCATGACCTCATATAGTCGCTCGATCACCGGTGCAAGCAGCGGTTCCGGCAGGAAGTCGGCGGTATCCCAGAAGAGCACGATATCGAAGCCGCGGCCGGAGAAGTTCAGGTGCGCGGAGAGAAAGCGCTCCACATCATAGGAGGCCGTACCGTCTTCATTGCGCAGCACCCACTCAGGACGCGTGCCATCTTCCACCAGGTTCGCAAGATAGATGCTGTGCCCCAGGGCGGTGATGAGGTTGATGTTGCCCGACGATGTCGGGCCAATGTCCAGCACCCGCAGCGATTCATCCTTGCGCATGCGGGCAAGAATCTGGCCCCAGCCGCTGGAGTGGCGCGGAACGCGTTCGTTTGAACCGGCATTGCCGCCGGCCCTGTCTCTCGTACCGAAGAAGCTGGGCAACTCTCGTCTCCTCCGGTATCAGGACGATGCAGACGCGCCGGCGGGAAAAAGTCCGGGGGTTTGTGTTTGCGCGGAAGGCTTGTTGTCCTCGGTCAATTCCACACGCCCTTTTACGGCGGCGTTTTCCTCGATGGAGAGACGCACGGCAAAAAGATCCCCGCGCACGACTGCCGAATCGCGCAGCTCAATGCGGCCGGTGGCGCGTACTTTGCCATCGACGCTGCCATAAATAACCACATCGCGGGCGTGGAGATCGGCCTGCACTCGTGCGTTCGGACCAATGGTAAGGCGTCCGTCGGAGAGGTTGATCGTTCCCTCGATAACCCCATCCATGAAGAGGTCCTCCTGGCCCGACATCTCCCCTCGAATTGTCACTGACTTGCCGATCACGGTGGAACCTTCCGGCGGTTTCATTGATCCCCCTCGGTTGGACTGCGATGATGTACTTGAGCGAACTATATCAGCCGAACGCGATGGGGCAAACCACGGCACCGGCGGTGACCGCAGATAAAGGAGCGCAGCGATCGTAACCGCGAAGGGCCCGGCGGCGTCCAAATCAGAACGAAAGATGCCTTTATTCGATGAGAAAACCCGCCGGCGGCACCCCATGATGGCGCCGGATCCAAATATTTCCCGATGTGGTCTGTGGCGGAAACCGGCGCCTCGGCGTGCTATGTGCCTTGCGGCTATCGTATTTTCGGCGCTGACGATAGATCGTGCCGTGGCTCAGGGGCCACATATCGCATCGCCCTCCGGGCCAGCGAAAGACCTGGCCGCGGATTGCGCGAAGAAAGAGGAGACCGTGATCCAGCATCCGGGGTCGTATCTGCGTTACCGGCTGCATGAGGTCAACCAGAGGGGCGACACGGTGCGCGACCAGATTGAGACGCAGCAAGGTACGGTAGCGCGGTTGATTGAGCGCGACGGCAAACCGCTGACCGCGGAACAGGATGCCGCGGAGCGCAGCCGCCTCAATGCCATGATTGCGTCGCCGGACGACTTTGCACGTCACGTGCGAAAGGATGATGAGGGCAGGAAGTATGCACTCGATTTGTTACACCAGATGCCAGACGCCATGGTGTGGACTTATGCGCCTGGCCAGCCGCAGCTCGCCGGGTATCATGCAGAAGACCCACCGCTGATTGTGCTGGACTTCAAGCCTGACCCGAAGTGGTCTCCCCCGAGCCTCGCGTCCGAGTTGCTGACCGGACTGGAAGGCCGCATCTGGATCGAGCCTCGCACCGCCCGTCTTGTGCACATGCAGGCGGACATCTTCAAGGCGGTAAACGTCGGCTGGGGTTTTCTTGCACATGTCTATCCGGGCGGAACAGTCACGATGGACCAGACAAGTGCAGGCGACGACCGATGGATCGTGCGGCACTTTGAGCAGCAGTTCACGTTGCGGGCGCTGCTGGTAAAGAGTGTGCGGCAGCAAAGCTCCAGCGATACGTCGAATTATCAGACGGTGCAGCCTATGCCGTACCAGCAGGCGATTAAAACGTTGTTGGACACACCGCTGCCAAAATGAAATAGCTGGAGATAAGCAGTGCGCATGCTACCGTGCCCATATTCCCTGCGAAGTTCAACCAACCTAACTGGAGTCCAGGAATGGCGCGCATTGTTC
>Ga0134125_10001569_pt1 | contig 27930 bp, 22 predicted proteins | sample KB31751_FD_96464 | JGI IMG/M metagenome (GOLD analysis project Ga0134125, IMG submission 96464) | Terrestrial soil microbial communities with excess Nitrogen fertilizer from Kellogg Biological Station, Michigan, USA - KB3-175-1 | ecosystem: Environmental > Terrestrial > Soil > Unclassified ... | reverse complement strand
GGGCGGCTACGGCCTGCCCTCGAAGACCATCCGCGAGATGATCGTCGGCTCGGTCGACGTCATCATCCAGGCCGCCCGCCTGCGCGACGGCTCGCGCCGCATCACCCACATCACCGAGGTGGTGGGCCTGGAAGGCGATGTGATCGTGACCCAGGACCTGTTCGTCTACGAGATGACCGGCGAGGACCAGAACGGCGGCATCATCGGCCGCCATCGCTCCACCGGCATCGCCCGCCCGCGCTTCTGGGACCGCGCCCGCTACTACGGTCTGGAGCGCGAGCTCGCCGAAGCCCTGGACGCCGCGGAGTAGCGAGCTTGGACCAGACCCTCGCGATCGTCGTCGTCGCGGCCGTCGCCTTTGGCATCGTCGTCGTGGTCGGCTTCGCGTTCGCCGGCGGCCGCACCAGCCAGGAGCGCGCCGTCCAGCGCGCGCAGGCCATCGCGGGCCCGGGCCGCGGCGATGCGCGCCGCCTGCGCATGCCGGCTGTCAGCAACGCCGAGCAGCGCCGCCGCCAGATCATGAAGAGCCTGCAGGAGCAGGAGCGGCAGCAGAAGAAGGCGCGGCTGACGCTCGCCAACAAGCTCAAGCAGGCCGGCTTGTCGTTCGGCGTGCCGCAGTTCTGGATGGCGAGCGGCGGGTTCGGCGTCGTCGCCTGCCTCTTATGCCTGATGTTGAGGCTGAACCCGTTCGTGGCGCTCGGGCTCGGCGCGGCCGCCGGCCTGGGCCTGCCGCAGTGGGTGCTGGGCTTCCTCGGCAAGCGCCGCACCGGCAAGTTCACGGCGACCTTCTCGGAAGCGATGGACGTCATCGTGCGCGGCATCAAGTCCGGCCTGCCCGTGCACGACTGCCTGAAGATCATCGGCCGCGAGACGCCGGAGCCGCTGGCCGGCGAGTTCCGCCGCCTGGTCGAGAACATCGGCATGGGCATGAGCCTCGATCAGGCCCTGGAGAAGCTCTACGAGCACATGCCCACCGCCGAGGTGCGGTTCTTCTCCATCGTCATGAACATCCAGCAGAAGACGGGCGGCAATCTCGCCGAGGCGCTCTCCAACCTCTCGGCGGTGCTGCGCTCGCGCAAGCTGATGCGCGAAAAGGTCAAGGCGCTGTCGTCGGAAGCGACGTCCTCGGCGTTCATCATCGGCTGCCTGCCGCCGGGCGTGATCCTGCTGATCATGCTTTGGACGCCATCCTACATGTCGCCGATGTTCTCCGACCACCGCGGCTGGCTGATGCTGGGCGGCTCGGCGATCTGGATGGGCCTCGGCATCTTCGTGATGGCCCGAATGATCAACTTCAAGTTCTAGGGGTCGTCGCGTGAGCTGGGTCGACACCGTCACCAATCCGGACAACGTCATCACGGCGGTCACCGGGATCGTCGTGTTCTTCACCATCGTGACCATGGTCTCGCCCGCGTTTCAGCGCTCGGGCCTGGAGAGCCGCTTGAAGTCGGTGGCCAACCGTCGCGAGGAACTGCGCCGCCGCTCGAGCGAGGCGATGGCGGGCAAGCAGTCGGCCTCGCTCAGGAAGACCGACGAGACCGTCTACAAGCGCGTCGTCGACCGGCTGCAGCTGTCGAAGCTGCTGGAAGACCCCAACCTGCCGGACAAGCTGGCGCAGGCCGGCTTCCGCGGGCCGAGCGCCGTCTCGCGGTTCTATTTCTTCCGCCTGGTCGCGCCGTTCGTGCTGATGGCCGCCGCGGCGTTCTACGTCTTCGTCATCCACGGGCTGCACCTGGCGCTGATGCAGCGCATCGCCGCTTGTGTCGCGGCCTTCGTCGGCGGCTACTACGCGCCCAATGTCTACATCTCCAACGTCGCCTCGAAACGGCGCGATTCCATCGTCGCCGTCTTCCCGGACGCGCTCGACCTGCTGCTGATCTGCGTGGAATCGGGCATGTCGATCGAGGCGGCGATCATGAAGGTCGGCCAGGAGGTCGGCGGCTCCTCGATCGAGCTCGCCGAGGAGCTGTCGCTGCTGTCGGCCGAGCTCAGCTACCTGCCGGAACGGCGCCTCGCCTACGATGGGCTCGCCAAGCGCACCAACCACCCGGGCATCAAGGCGGTGGTCACCGCCATGATCCAGGCCGAACGCTACGGCACGCCGCTCGGAAACGCCCTGCGCGTGATGGCCAAGGAGAACCGCGAGCTGCGTCTTGCGGCCGCCGAGAAGAAGGCCGCCGCGCTGCCGCCGAAGCTCACCGTACCGATGATCGTCTTCTTCCTGCCGGTGCTCTTCGTGGTGATCCTGGGTCCCGCGCTGATGAAGGTGCAGGACACCATGAGCCACCACTCCGGATAGCCCGGCTTGACCTGACCCCAGGGACGGCGGCTTAAGCTCCTGCCTCGAAACGCGTCAGTTTTGCGGGAGGAAGCCGTCATGTGGAGCTACGCCAACGTCTGGGAGCCGATCGCCGCCGCCATCCCGGACCGGCCGGCGCAGATCCAGGGCGACCGCGTGCTCAGCTGGGGCGAGCTCGACCGCAGGGCCAATGCGCTGGCGCGCCGGCTGCTCGATCTGGGCCTCCAGCGCCAGTCCAAGGTGGCGGCCTACCTCTTCAACTGTCCCGAATACCTCGAGACCTACTACGCCGCCTTCAAGGCGGGCCTAGCGCCTGTCAACACCAACTACCGCTACGTCGCCGACGAGCTGATCTACCTGTTCGACAACGCCGACGCCGAGGCCGTGGTCTTCCACGCCTCCTTCGCTCCCACCGTCGACGCGATCCGCGGCAAGCTGCCGAAGGTCAAGGCCTGGATCGCGGTCGCCGAGCCCGGCCACCCGGCCCCGCCGTTCGCCGAGGACTACGACGCGATCGTCGCCGCCCGCGAGGGCCGGGTTGTGCCGCCCTGGGGCCGCTCGGGCGACGATCTGCTCATCCTCTACACCGGCGGCACCACGGGCATGCCGAAGGGCGTCATGTGGCGTCAGGAGGACCTGTTCTTCGTGCTCGGCGGCGCGGGCAACTTCTTCCTCGGCACGCCGCCGGCGTCGCGGCCGGAGGAGGCGGCCGAGCGCGTGCTGGCGGCCATCGCCTCCGGCGACCAGGTCAGCGGGCCGCAGACCACGCTCGCCGCCGCGCCGCTGATGCATGGCACCAGCCAGTTCACCGCCATCATCGGGCTGACCGCCGGCGGCGCGGTCGCCTCGCTGCCCTCGCGCGGCCACTTCGACGCCATCGAGCTTTGGAACGAGGTCGAGCGCCTGAAGGTCAACGCCATTTCGATCGTCGGCATGGCGTTCGCGCAGCCGATGCTGGCCGCGCTCGACGCCAATCCCGGCCGCTGGGACCTGTCGTCCCTGCGCCGCATCGGCTCGTCCGGCACCGTCTGGAGCATGGAGAACAAGCAGGGCCTGCTCCGCCACATTCCCGGCGCGCAGATCTTCGACAGCCTGGGCTCGTCCGAGGCGGTCGGCATGGGCGCTTCGGCGTCCGGCGCGGACGCGACCAGCGAAACGGCCAAGTTCATGGTGACGCCCAACAGCGCCTGCTTCACGGAAGACGGCCGCCGCGTGCAGCCGGGGTCCGGCGAACGTGGACTGCTCGCCGTCTCCGGATATCTGCCCGTCGGCTATTACAAGGACGAGGAGAAGACCGCGCGCACCTTCAAGGTGTTCGAGGGGCGGCGGTGGTCGGTGCCGGGCGACTGGGCGACGGTCGAGGCGGACGGCTCGCTGAAGCTGCTGGGGCGCGGCTCGCAGGTGATCAACACCGGCGGCGAAAAGGTCTTCCCCGAAGAGGTCGAGGAAGCGATCAAGCGCTATCCCGGCGTCCGCGATGCGGCGGTGGTCGGCGTGCCCGACGCGCGCTTCGGCGAGCGGATCTGCGCCGTCGTCGACCCCGGCGACGCGCCGGCCCCCAGCCTGGAGGCGCTGGCCGACCACGTCCGCCAGCACCTGGCGCGCTACAAGGTTCCCCGCGAGCTGGTCGTCGCCCCGATCCTGCGCGCGGCGAACGGCAAGCTCGACTACAAGGGCGTCCGCGCCCAGGCCCTGCAGGCCTTGGGCATGCCGGCGTAATCCTTGCCCCTCCGGGGAAAAGCGGCGCGCCGTCCCGCCAGGGACGCGTCGCCGATGGGGGGAGTCTGACGATAGCACTGCCGCCATCGGCGGAGCGCCCGGATCAAGTCCGGGAGCGGCTCGCCGCTTTCCCCCCGCAAGCGGACAGCAAGCGGGGGGATGGTCCGCCACCGCGATCCGCCGCCGTTGCCGATGCGCGGATGATCAGCGCGCTGACGATCTGCGTCGGGGCGGCGCAGGATCGAGCGCCTGATGTCCGCTGCCGGAAACGAAAGAAGCCCGGCCTTGCGGCCGGGCTTCGATCTACGCGGATGAAGTCGCCGCCTAGAACTGGTCCGTGATCACGGCGCGGCGGTTCAGAGGCTCCTTCACGCCTGGGCCGGTCTGGACGGCTGGCTCGGTGTAACCCTTCCAGCTGACATCCAGGATCGTCTGCGGCACGCCATCGGCGACCAGCTGGTCGGCGGTGGCTTTGGCGCGGCGTTCCGACAGGCGCATGTTGTACGCAAAGCCGCCGGACGTGTCGGTGTGGCCGACCACGCTCACGTGCTGCGAGGGCGTATCGCCCGTCGCGTACTGCGCGGCTTCCTGAACGACCGACTGGGCGTCAGGGGTCAGCACGTACTGATCGAACGGGAAGTAGACGATGAACTCCTTCGTCACCTTCGCCGGCGGAGGCGGCGGCGGGGGAGGCGGCGGCGGAGGCGGCGGGGGCGGCGGGGGCGGCGGGGGAGGCGGCGGCGGAGGCGGCGGCGGCGCCGACAGCAGATACCTCAGACCGACCGTGGCCGCGCTGTCGCGGTAGCGGCCCCTCAGATCGCCGAGCTGGAAGTCGGCGAACGCCTTGGAGGGCCAGCGGATCTGCTGGGTCTCCAGGTAGTGATAGGTCAGGTCGACGTTGAGCTGGTCGTTGACCCGGATCGCGAGGCCGAAGATCCCCTGGTAGGCGAACGCGTTCTGGGCGCTATTGACCACGAAGTCCTGCAGGTGCGCCCGATTGTTCAGGCGACCGTTCATGACGAGACGCACGTGCGCGGCGCCGACGCCGCCCCCGATGAACGGATCGATCGGGCTGTTCGGCAGCAGGTCGACGAGCACGTTGCCCATCGCCGTCCAGGTGTCGTTGTTGCCCGTAGGCGCAGGACAGGCCGAGCCGATCGGCACCGAGTGGAAGTTGCAGACGCTCTCGATGCTGCCCGGCGGACGGCCGAGGAAGTGCCGCTCGAGCACGCTGCGGAGGTTCGCCGGACGGTAGCCGGCTTCCAATTCCACGCGCACGTGCGGCGAAATCTTGTAGCCGATGCGCGCGAAGCCCGCGAAGTTGTCGTTGGTGAATACTGTCAGATTCGCGGGCGGTCCGTTCGGGAACACGCTCACCGGATCCCCCGGCTCACCGAATTGCGAGGTGGTGTCGAGAGGCATCGCCTGGTGGGCGCCGACGTCGATGGCTCCATACCAGCCGCTGTCCGCCGGCTGGGCGCAGGCGCCCGCCGCTGCAAACACTCCGGCTACGGCCGCACCCGCTAGGAGTTTCAGTTTCATTCGAAGTCCTTCCTTGCCCTCTGAGGCGATCGAATAGACCGAGCAGCGTTATATCAAGCCGACATGCGCGCGAAAGTGTCGCACTGGACACACCGCCCGACAAATAGCCCCGTCAGAAGCGGCGGCAACCAAGCTATACAATGCCGAATAGGCAATCAACTTTGGTGTGGCGGCGCCGGGCGGAAGAGAACGCCTGAGTTCGGCGGCTTGCGAGGCGGAATCGATCGCCGCGCCGCGCACGGGCGCCCGGCGGTGCGAAAGTCGACTCACAGGGCTGGCTATCATGCTGGCGCGCCCCCCTCCCACGGCCAAGCAGGCCAGGGCCGCTTTTGCCCTGAACCTCGAGCCTGAACGGTCGCCAAACGGCAGAGCCGGCATTTGGTTCCACGCCACCACGAAGTTTATAGCGCCGAGGGCGAGCGACCCGCGCTACTGATTCGCGCGCAGGGAATCCCACGTGTGCGGACGGGCCGGATCCGACGCGGCGTGAAGGTAGGCGAGGTTGTTGTCGACCTCGCCGGGCGGCAGGTCGTGGCGCTCGAGCCGCTCGGCTTCGTCGAAACGCCCCTCGAGGCCGAGCACCAGGGCGAGGTTCTGGCGCTCCTGCACGCCGGCGCCAGGTGCGGCCGCCGCCTCGCGCAGCAGCGGCTCGGCGCGGGCCGGGTCGCCGTGCGTGGCGTAGTACATCCCGAGGTTGGTCAGCGTGGCCGGATTGTTCGGCGCCAGCGCCAGCGCCTTCTCGTGTGCGGCGAGCGCTTCCTGGTCGCGCTCCGATTGCTCGAGCGCCACCGCCAGCAGGCTGACCGGCCGCCAGTCCTTCGGGTTCAGAGCCTCGGCGCGCTGCGCGTCGTCGATGGCGTAGAAACCCTGGTTGTCCTCGATCTTGTCGCGCGCGCTTTCCAGCAGCGCCTCGTAGTTGTTGGGCTGCAGGACGAGCAGCTGGTCGGCGGTCTGGCCGGCCTGTTCGTACTTGCCGAGCGCGCGCAGCGATTGGGCGAGCTTCAAGCGCGCGTCGTTGTCGGTGGGGTCGATGTCGATCTCGCGCGCCCAGAACGCGGCGCGTCCCAGCGGCGGCAGGCGCTCGGCCTCGGTGCGCTGCTCGGGCGTCGCCTTGACCGGCTTCGGCGCGGGGCTGGCTGCGCCCGGCGCAGCCGGCGTCCGCGCATTGGGCTGCGCCTTGGCCGGCGCCTTCGCGGCCGGCGCTCCGAACGGCAGCGACAGCGCCAGGGCCGGCGAGGCCGCCAGCGAAACGGCGCTCGCGACAACGATGCGCGTGATGAACTTGGACGGCATGCTGGCCCCCGGAATCAGCCTGGGACGAGCATCGCGGCGCTAGCGTCAAGGAAGCGTTAAGCATAAGCCGCCGGTCTGTTTCGTGACCCCGTTGATGAAGAGCGCGCCATGTCCGACGCCATTGTCGCCCCGTCCGACGAGCCTGCCACGCCGATCCGACTGGTCGCCGCCGCGGAGGCGGAGCGGGCGATCGAGGCGCTGCCAGAGGGGCTGCGCGGGCAGGCCAGGCTCGCGAAGTTCCGCGGCAAGGCCGGCGAGGCGCTGACGCTGGCTGGCGCGGCCGGCCCGGCGCTGGTGCTGGCCGGCCTCGGCGACGGCGCCGGCGCGATGCCGCTGCGAGCGTTGCCGGCGCGGCTGCCGGCCGGCCTCTATGCGCTGGAGCCGCGCGACGACGCGGCAGCCGGCCCGAGCCTCGCCGATGCGGCGCTCGCGTTCGCGCTCGGGGCTTACCGGTTCGACCGCTACAAGAAGGATCGCGGCGAGGCGGGCGCGCGGCTGGTCTGCCCCGAGGGCGCCGACCTCGCCGAGCTCAAGGCCGTCTCGCACGCCTGCGCGCTGACCCGCGACATGATCAACACGCCGGCCGCCGACATGGGCGCGCGACAGATCGAGAGCATCGCCCGCGAGGTCGCCGAGGCGTTCGGCGCGACGATCAGCGTCGCGGTCGGCGACGAGCTGATCGAGGCCGGCTACCCCGCCGTCCACGCGGTCGGCCGGGCGGCGACCCCGGAGCGGGCGCCGCGCTTCATCGAGATCGGCTGGGGCGAGGCAGGCGCGCCGCTGGTGGCGTTGATCGGCAAGGGCGTGGTCTTCGACACCGGCGGGCTCGACATCAAGCCGGCGGCCGGCATGCGCACGATGAAAAAGGACATGGGTGGCGCCGCCCACGCCCTGGCGCTCGGCCGCATGGCGATGGCGGCCAGGCTGCCGATCCGGGTGGCGGTGCTGCTGCCGGTCGCCGAGAACGCCATCGCCGGCGACGCCATGCGCCCTGGCGACGTGCTGAACTCGCGCAAGGGCCTCACCATCGAGGTCGGCAACACCGATGCGGAGGGCCGGCTGATCCTCGCCGACGCGCTGGCGCGGGCCGCCGAGCTGTCGCCCGACCTGACGATCGACCTGGCGACGCTGACCGGCGCGGCGCGCACCGCCGTCGGTCCCGAGATCGCGCCTTTCTACACCGACGACGATGCGCTCGCCGACGCCATCGTGGCGGCGGCGAAGGCGGCGGAGGACCCGGTCTGGCGGATGCCGCTCTGGGCGCCCTACGACGCCGCGCTCGACAGCGACATCGCCGACCTCAAGAACGATCCGGACGCCTGGGCCCAGGCCGGCTCGATCACTGCGGCCCTGTTCCTCAAGCGCTTTGCGCCGGCCGGCGCCTGGGCGCACTTCGACATCTTCGCGTGGAACGGCCGCGGGCGCCCCGGCTGGCCGTCGGGCGCCGAGGCGCAGGCGATCCGCGCGCTCTATCGGATGCTCAAAGCCCGCTACGCATGACCGGCCCGGGCGAGGATCGCGCGCCGAGGCTGAGGCTGGCGCGCCCCGGCCTGGCGGCGGCCAGCCTCGAGGGGATCGTCCCGGCCGAGCGCTATGCGCCGACGCAGCCGATGCGGGTCGCCGCCGTCGTCGCGCCGGTGTTCCGGGCGCCGGATCCGGCCAGCGAGCGCCTCGACGAGCTGGTCCACGGCGAAATCTTCCAGGGGCTGGAGACCGGCGGCGGCTTCGTCTGGGGCCAGGCCGCGCGCGACGGCTATGTCGGCTTCGCGCCCGCCGATGCGCTGGCGCCCCTCGCCGCGCCGCCGACGCATCGGGTCGCCGCGATCCGCACCTACGCGTTCGCCGAGCCGTCGATCAAGGCGGCGGCGAGCGGGCCGTTCAGCCTCAACGCGCTGGTCGCCATCGAAGCCGAGCAGGGTCCGTTCAGCCGGTCGGTCGACGGCGCCTGGTTCTGGAGCGCGCACCTGGCGCCGATCGGCGTCTTCGAGACCGATCCGGTCGCCATCGCCGAGCGGTTCCTCGGCGCGCCATACCTGTGGGGCGGGCGCACCAGCGTCGGGCTCGACTGCTCGGGGCTGATCCAGCAGTCGCTCTACGCCTGCGGCCGCGCCTCGCCTCGCGACGCCGACCTGCAGCTGGCCGCCGCGCGCCAGATCGGGCCCGCCGACGCCGGCCGCGGCGACCTGGCGGGCTGGGTCGGCCACATCGGCATGCTGGTCGACGAGGCGCGGCTCATCCACGCCAACTCCCACCACATGGCGGTCGCGGTCGAGCCGCTGGACGCGGCGATCGCCCGCATGGAAGCCGCCGGGCGCGGCCCCACGGTGTTCCGGCGGCCCTGAGCCCGCCGCCGGCGCTTACCTCGCGAAGATCATCGAGTCGTCGGCGAAGGCCTTGAACTCCAGGGCATTGCCGGATGGGTCGCGCACGAAAAGGGTCGACTGTTCGCCGGGACCGCCGGCGAAGCGCGTCTGCGGCGCGACGATGAAGTCGGCGCCGGCGTCCTGCAGCCGCTCCGCAAGGGCGCGCCAAGCCTCGGGCGCGAGGATCAGCCCGAAGTGGCGGACCGGCACGGCTTCGCCGTCGACCGCGTTGGTCGTCGCCGGTTGGCATTCGGCGGGCGCGAGGTGGGCGACGATCTGGTGGCCCATCAGGTCGAAGTCGACCCAATCGTCCGCCGAGCGGCCTTCCGGACACCCGAGCAGGCCGCCGTAGAAGGCGCGCGCTTCGGCGAGGCTGCGCACGGGGAAAGCGAGATGGAATCGAGGCCGGTCCATTGCCGCTCCTTAAGGCGTCGCCGCCGTCCCTGCAAAACCCCGGGTGGACTTCGGCGCGCCGGCGCCGTCATGGTCGCGCCAGCCAGGAACCCCCAACGGAGCATCAGGCCATGGACGCGAGGACGCTCGACCCGGACGGCTGGAATGCGGTCGGCGAGGCGCTGCTGCCGGACGCCATCGAGCTGCGGCGCGCCATCCACGCCGAGCCGGAGCTCGGCCTCGACCTGCCGAAGACCACCGCCAAGGTGAGGGCGGCGCTAGCCGGGCTGCCACTGGAGATACGCGAAGGCCCCTCGACCAGCGGCCTGGTGGCGATCCTGAAGGGACCGGCCAACGGGCGCACCGTGCTGCTGCGCGGCGACATGGACGCGCTGCCGCTGACCGAGGAGACCGGGCTGCCGTTCTCGTCGCAGCACGAGGGCGCCATGCACGCCTGCGGCCACGACACCCACGTCGCCATGCTGGCGGGGGCGGCGCGGGCGCTGTGCGAGCGCAGGGACCAGTTGGCCGGCTCGGTGATGTTCATGTTCCAGCCGGGCGAGGAAGGCTGGCACGGCGCGCGCTTCATGCTGGAGGACGGCCTGATCGACCCGCTGCCGGACGCCGCTTTCGCGCTGCACATCTCGCCGAACATGCCCAGGGGCGTCATCGCCGCGAAGGCCGGCGCGATGCTCGCTTCGTCCGACAAGCTGCGCATCAAGGTGCTGGGCAAGGGCGGCCACGCCTCGATGCCGCAGGACGCCATCGACCCCATCCCGATCGCCTGCGAGATCGTCATGGCGCTGCAGGCGTTCGCGACGCGCCGCATCTCGGTCGCCGACCCGGTGGTCATCACCATCGCCCACATCGAGGCCGGCACCACCGACAACATCATTCCCGAGACCGCCCGGCTCTGGGGCACCTGCCGCACGCTCTCCGAGCGCACCCGCGGCGTGGCCCTGGAAGGCGTCGAGCGGGTGGCCCGCCACATCGCCGAGGCGCACGGCGCGACCGCCGAGGTCAACATCGACCGCGGCTTCCCGGTGACCGTCAACGACGGCCGCGTCGTCGACCTGACCGAGAGCGTCGCCACGCGGCTCTTTGGCGACGGCGGCTTCGTGCGCATGCCGCATTCGCTGATGGGCGCCGAGGACTTCTCGTACGTGCTGCAGAAGACGCCGGGCGCGATGGCCATGCTGGGCGCCTCGCCGGAAGGCGGCGACTACCGCAGCTGCTGCCCGCTGCACTCCAACCGCATGGTGCTCGACGAGACCGTGATGAGCCGCGGCATCGCCATGCACTGCGCGATGGCGCAGGCGATGCTGAGCGGCGAGCTGGAGTTCTGAGAATCACACGAGATCGACGCGCTCCGCAGCGCCTGCGCTGATCAGTTCGCGGTCCAAGGTCGCCAGATCGGCCCCTTTGCGCAGAGCCAGCTCCAGATACGCCGCGTCGTATACCGTCAGGCGATAATGACGCGCCAAGCGCAGAAGGTCGGGTTCAACGGGCTCGCGATCGATCTCGACCGGGAGGCGCGCCAGGGCCGTCAAGAAGCGTCCGACATCGGTTTGCGCAATTCGACCGCGCCGCTCAGCGACGATCAGCGTGTTGCGGACCTCGAACCACCACAGGCTCGGCGCGAAGATCACGTCTCGCAGCAGTCGCTCCTCGGCGCGGCTCGCCGTCGGATGGTCCTCATCGGCCAAGCCCCATGCCGCCGCCACCGAAGCGTCGATGACGAGCGGCATCAGGCTCGGCGGCCCTCGTCTCGCGCCGAGAGAATCTCGGCGACGGTCAGAGTGCCGACGCGACGCCTAAGCGCGCGGATCGCTTCGATTGCCGCCTCGATGTCAGCCCGCCTTCGTTCCGCATCCGGCGTCAGCCGCGCGACCGGGCGGCCATGGCGGGTGATCACGACTGTCTCTCCCCGCTCGACATCGTCGAGCAGCTGCAGCAGGCGCGCCTTCGCTTCGGATGCCTGAACGGTTTTCATCGATGACCAGTCTATTTGACCGGTCATTAATTTCAAGCCGCACTTAGTCACGCCGAGCTTCATGTGTGTCAGTGCGCCTCGGCGGCGGCAGGGCCGCGGCGCCGGCGGCTTGACGGCCACGCCCGCGCCGTCCTAAACGCCGCCGCGCCTCGGGGCCGAGCCCCTGAGCGCTCCCGCCGCCGAGTCCCTGTCGAAGGGCGGCGGGGTCCACCCGGCAGGGTGGAGAATCGCATCCCATGGCCAACGTGACGGTGGTCGGCGCCCAGTGGGGCGACGAAGGCAAGGGCAAGCTGGTCGACTGGCTGTCGGCGAGGGCCGACGTGGTCGTCCGCTTCCAGGGCGGCCACAACGCCGGCCACACGCTGGTGGTCGGCAACGAGGTCTACAAGCTGTCGCTGCTGCCCTCCGGCGTCGTGCAGGGCAAGCTCTCGGTGATCGGCAACGGCGTCGTCGTCGACCCGTGGGCGCTGCTGGACGAGATCGAGCGGGTCCGCGGCCAGGGCGTCGCAATAGACCCGAGCGTCCTGGTGCTGGCCGACAACGCCACGCTGATCCTGCCCCTGCACCGCGACCTCGACCAGGCGCGCGAGGCGCAGGCGATCGCCAAGATCGGCACCACCGGCCGCGGCATCGGACCGGCCTACGAGGACAAGGTCGGTCGCCGCGCCATCCGCGTCGCCGACCTCGGCGACCGGGAGGCGCTGGAGGTGAAGATCGATCGGCTGCTGGCGCACCATGGGCCGCTCCGCCGCGGCCTTGGACTGCCGGAGGCGGCGCCGGAGCAGATCCTCGCCGAGTTGGAGGCGATCACGCCGAAGATCCTCGCCTACGCGCAGCCGGCCTGGAGGCTGCTCGACAAGGCGGTGAAGGACGGCGATCGGGTGCTGTTCGAAGGGGCGCAGGGCGCGCTCCTGGACGTCGACCACGGCACCTATCCGTTCGTCACCTCGTCGAACACGGTGGCGGGGCAGGCGGCGGCGGGCTCCGGGCTCGGCCCGAAGGGCCCCGGCTACGTGCTCGGCATCCTGAAGGCCTACACCACCCGCGTCGGCGAGGGCCCGTTCCCGACCGAGCTGTTCGACGAGATCGGGCGGCGCCTCGGCGAGGTCGGCCGGGAGGTCGGCACCGTCACAGGGCGCCAGAGGCGCTGCGGCTGGTTCGACGCGGTGCTGGCGCGCCAATCGGTGGCGATCAACGGCATCGACGGCATCGCGCTCACCAAGCTCGACGTGCTGGACGGCCTCGAGACCCTGAAGATCTGCGTCGCCTACGAGGCCGACGGCGAGCGGCTCGACCACCTGCCGGCCGGCCTGAAGGCGCAAAGCCGCATCCGCCCGATCTACGAGGAGATCGACGGCTGGCGCACCTCGACGCGCGGCGCGCGCAGCTTCCGCGACCTGCCGGCCGAGGCCGTCAAGTACGTGCGGCGGATCGAAGAGCTGATCGGCGCGTCGGTCGCCCTCTTGGGCACCAGCCCGGAGCGCGACGACATGATCGTCATGCGCGATCCGTTCCAGGACTGACGTGCAGCGCGATTAATCGTCAAGCCGATCTTTACCACGTTGGCGTTAAGGCGAAGGCTTCCAACGAGGGGGCTCGCCAAGTGTCAGCGGCCGACGGCAACGTCGAACAACGCATCGCCGCCTTGATGCAGCGCGTGCTCATCGTGGATCCGCAGCCGGCGTCGGCGCGGCTGATGTTCGAGCTGCTGCGCAACGTCGGCCGCTGTCAGATCTGGACGGCGGTCGACGCCGTCCGCGCCCTGGAGCTCGCCCAGTCGGCCGAGCCGCAGCTGGTCTTCGTCGAGCATGGCGACGAACTGGACGGCATCGGCTTCGTCCGCGCCCTGCGACGCAGCTACGTGGCGGCGCGAAAGTCGGCGGCCGTCGTGGTGAGCGCCCAGGCGACCGCCGCAGTCATCATCGGCGCACGCGACGCCGGCGCGCACGAGTTCCTGCGCCGGCCGTTCACTTTCAACGACCTGACCCGCCGCCTCGAGACGATCGCGCGCCGGCCACGCGAATGGGTGGAAGGGATCGAGTACATCGGCCCCGACCGCCGCCGTTTCAACGCCGGCGACTACGCCGGGCCGCTGCGCCGACGCGTCGACCACGCGAAGACGCCCGACGAGGCGCGCATCGTGCAGGCGCTCCGCAACCTGAAGGCGGCGCTCGCCGCGCTCGACCGCGATCCGCGCCAGGCGCTGCGCTCGATGCAGGCGCAGACCGACGTGCTCGGATGCGTCGCCAAGTCCAAGTCCGATCTGGTGTTCGGCCGCGCCGTGGCGGCGCTGGCCGAGAGCATCACCCGGCGCGACATCGAGGCGCTGGATCGGCCGCAGATCACGCGCCTCGCCGCGCCGCTGCTCGCCTTACTGCCGGCCGAGGCGGGCCGTCCGGCCGCCTGATCCGCGGGGCGGCGGCCCTCAAGGGGCGTGCAGCACGAGACTGAGGCCGAGCACGCCCGAGCCGCGGATCCGGTGGGCGTCGGCGTCGAGCCCATTACGCACGCTGGCCGCGTCGTACTTCGGGCCGAAGTCGTGCGCCTCGTAACCGATCACGGCGGTGGCCGCGCCTTTGCGCCAGCCGTAGCCGGCCTCGACGTCGTGCCGCTGCACGCGCGGATCTTCCGACCACTGGAAGTCGCGGCCTCCGAGGTCCATCGAGCGGCCGCTGATGGTGGCGAAGAGGCCCCAGCCCTGCGACAAACGCGACGAAGCGGACGTCGATGGCTGCGGCACGCTGTAGGTGACTGGCTGAGGCGCCGCGTCGGCCGCGCACGCTCCGGCGGCCAGCGCCGCCAGCGACAGCATCGAGGCGAGGATCGGACGCATCCTTCGCACTCCCTCCAGCCCAGGTCCGACAGGTGGAATGTCGGCGCCGGCGTTCCGGTTCCGCCACCCGTGGATCGCCGAGCGTCGCCACTCGGTTCAAGCATGAGACGGCGGACTGCGGCGCCGCAAGCATGGCGCCAGCGCGCACCTTAGCCGACCTGGCGGAATGGCGAAGGTTGAACTTCTATCATGGGCTGATGTATGCCGCTTCTTTTGCCTCCTCCCCTCGAGGCTCTCCGAACGGATTCCGATGGCAGACATCCCGACCGCGCGGGCCGGCCGCGCGCGCCATGCGGCCGGTGCGGCCGCGCTTGGCGACTTCACCGCCGACCGCCGCATGCTGCTGCTGGTCGCGATGGCTGTCATCGTCGGCTTCGGCGGCGCGCTCAGCGCGCTCGTGCTGCTGCGGTTGATCGCGCTCTTCTCGCACGTGATCTGGAAGGGTGAATTCTCGACCGCGCAGATGACCTTCGCCGACGTGCATCCGAGCGTGTGGATGGTCGCCGCGCCGGCGCTGGGGGGACTGGCGGTCGGGCTGCTGGCGCGCTTCGGCTCCGAGAAGATCCGCGGCCACGGCATTCCCGAAGCGATCGAGGCGATCCTCATCGGCGGCAGCCGCATGTCGGGCAGGGTGGCCATCCTGAAGCCGCTGTCGTCGGCGATCGCCATCGGCACCGGCGGCCCGTTCGGCGCCGAAGGGCCGATCATCATGACCGGCGGCGCGCTGGGCTCGCTCTTCGCGCAGTACTTCAACCTCAGCGCCGCCGAGCGGAAGACGCTGCTGGTGGCTGGCGCGGCGGCCGGCATGACCGGCGTCTTCGGCACGCCGCTGGCGGCGGTGCTGCTCGCCGTCGAGCTGTTGCTGTTCGAATGGAAGCCGCGCAGCTTCCTGCCGGTGACCGTGGCGGTGCTGGTCGCGCAGGCGGTACGGCCCTTCCTGCTGGGCCTGCACGGCCCGCTCTTCCACATGGTGGGCACGCCGATCCTCGGCTGGGACGGCCTGGCGGTCTGCGTCGGCGTGGGCATCGTCGGCGGCCTGCAGTCGGGCCTGCTGACCACGCTGCTCTATCGCGCGGAAGACGCCTTCGGCAGGCTGAAGCTGCACTGGATGTGGTGGCCGGCGATCGGCGGCCTCGCGGTCGGCCTCGGCGGCCTCGGCGAGCCGCGTGCGCTCGGCGTCGGCTACGACGTGATCGGCGACCTGCTCGAGGGCCGTCTGCCGATGAATGCGGCGCTGCTGCTGCTGGTCGTCAAGGCGGTCATCTGGATCATCGCGCTCGCCTCCGGCACCTCCGGCGGCGTGCTGGCGCCGCTGCTGATCCTGGGCGGCGCGCTCGGCGCGATCGAGGGCCACTTCCTGGCCGGCGGGCCCGGCTGGTGGGCGCTGGTCGGCATGGCGGCGATGATGGGCGGCACCATGCGAGCGCCGCTCACCGGGGCCCTGTTCGCCGCCGAGCTGACCGGCCAGTTCGAAGCGCTGCCGGGACTGCTGGCGGCCACGTCCGCCGCCTATGGCCTGACCGTGCTGCTCCTGAAGCGCTCGATCCTCACCGAGAAGATCGCCCGCCGCGGCCTGCACCTGACGCGTGAATACAGCGTCGATCCGTTCCAGATGATGCGGGTGCGCGACGTGATGGTGTCCGACGTGGCGACCCTGCCAGCGTCGATGCCGCTCGACGAGGCGGTGGCGTTCTTCACCGGTCCCCAAATGCGCCACAAAAGCTACCCCGTGGTCGACGAGAACGGCCGGGTCGTCGGTCTCGCGCCGCGCGCCGAGATCGTCCGCTGGCTGACCGAAGGCTCGCACGGCGACCAGACCCTGGGCGAGGCGATCTCCGACGCCTCGATGCTCACCGGGCACCCGGACGACGCCGTCGGGCTGCTGGTCGAGCGGATGGTGGAGCGCGACATCGGCCGCGTGCCGATCGTCGACGACGCCGGCCGCCTCGAGGGGCTCGTCACCCGCAAGGACCTGCTGCGCGTGCACGCCCGCCAGCGGGCCACCGAGGCCGAGCGCCAAGCCGTGCGCGCGCTCTGGTCGGCGCGGGCGGCGATCTAGCGGCCAGGCGCCGGCGGCCCACCGCGCTTGTCGCGCGCCGGCGCGAGCGCCTAGACTTTCCGGCATGCGGGTTTTCGGCGAACCCATGCGCACGATCCGTCCGCTGGCCGATGGGTCGGTCGAGATCATCGATCAGACCCGGCTGCCCTGGTCGCTCGAACGCGTGCGCCTGGCCGAGCTGGAAGACGCCGCCCGCGCCATCGCCGGCATGCAGGTGCGCGGAGCCCCGCTGATCGGGGTGACGGCGGCCTACGGGCTCGCCCTGGCGCTGCGCGACGATCCGACGGACGCGGCGCTGGCGGCGGCGCGCGTCAGACTGCTGGCGACGCGGCCGACGGCCGTCAACCTCGCCTGGGCGCTCGCGCGGACCGCCCGGGTCGCGCAAGCCTGCCCGCCGGCCGCCCGCGCCGATGCGGCCTTCCGCGAAGCCGGCGCGATCGCCGAGGAAGACGCCGCGGCCTGCCGCCGGATCGGCGAGGTCGGCGCGGACCTCATCGCGGCGATCGCCGCCGCCAAGCGAGGCGGCCCCGTGCAGGTGCTGACCCACTGCAACGCCGGCTGGCTGGCGTGCGTCGACTGGGGCACGGCGACCGCGCCGATCTATGTCGCGCGCGAGCGTGGCGTCGACGTCCATGTCTGGGTCGACGAGACCCGGCCACGCAACCAGGGGGCGGCGCTGACCGCGTTCGAGCTCGGCCAGGAAGGCGTGGCGCACACCATCGTCGTCGACAACGCCGGCGGACACCTGATGCAGCACGGCCGCGTCGATCTTTGCCTTGTCGGCGCGGACCGGATCACCCGCGCCGGCGACGCCGCCAACAAGATCGGCACCTACCTGAAGGCGCTCGCGGCGAAGGACAACGGCGTGCCGTTCTACGTGGCCACGCCGTCCTCGACGATCGACTGGCGGCTCACGGACGGCGTGGCCGAGATCCCGATCGAGGAGCGCGATCCGGCCGAGGTCACGCATCTGGCGGGCCGACGCATCGCCGCGCCGGGCTCGCCGGCCGCCAACTTCGGCTTCGACGTGACGCCCGCGCGGCTGATCACCGCCGTCGTCACCGAGCGGGGCGCCTGCGCGCCGGATCAGCTGGCGAGCCTCTTCCCCGAGGAGGCGGCCGCCTGAGCGGCGTTGGCCCTCGTATCCTTCTCCCGCAAGGGAAGAAGGAACGTCCTTAGGCGACGCACACGGGCGCTACTGGCAGGCTAGGCACTCGTCGTAGTCGGTGCGCTCGCTGGCGACTTTTTCCATCATGCCGCCGATGCCGTCGCCGCCGGCGAAGGCTGCGCGCTGCACCGACTTGGAGCGCAGGTAGTAGAGGCTCTTCACGCCGCGCTCCCACGCCGACCAGTGCAGCATGTGCAGGTCCCATTTGTCGACGTCGCCGGGCAGGAAGACATTGACCGACTGGCCTTGGCAGATCTCCGGCGCGCGATCGGCGGCCAGCTCGATGACCCAGCGCTGGTCGATCTCGAAGGCGGTCTTGTAGACGTCCTTCTCGTCCTGGCCGAGGAAGTCGAGGTGCTGCACCGAGCCCTCGTTCTCCAGGATCGAGCCCCAGACCGCCGGCGTGTTCTGGCCCCGCTCCTCCAGCAGCCGCTCCAGGTAGGGGTTCTTCACCGCGAACGAGCCCGAGAGGGTCTTGTGCGTGTAGATGTTGGCGGGGATCGGCTCGATGCCCGCGCTGGTGCCCCCGCAGATGATCGAGGTCGAGGCGTTCGGCGCGATGGCGATCTTGTGGCTGAAGCGCTCCATCACGCCGCGCTCGGCTGCGTCGGGGCAGGCGCCGCGCTCCTCCGCGAGCTTGCGGCTCGCCGCGTCGCACGCGCGCCGCAGATGCTTGAAGAGCCGCATGTTCCAGCTCTTCGCCAGGGCGCTCTCGAACGGCACGTTCTGACTCTGCAGCAACGAGTGGAAGCCCATCAGGCCAAGGCCCACCGATCGTTCCCGCCAGGCGGCGTAGGCGGCGTTCTCCATCTCCGGCGGCGCGCGGTCGATGAAGTCCTGCAGCACGTTGTCGAGGAACCGCATGCAGTCCTCGATGAAGGTGGGGTGGTCGCGCCATTCCAGGAACCGCTCGGCGTTGACCGACGAGAGGCAGCAGACCGCCGTGCGCTCCTTGCCGAGGTGATCGGGCCCCGAGTGCAGCAGGATTTCCGAGCAGAGGTTCGACTGGCGCACCTTCAGGCCGAGCTCGCGCTGGTGCTGGGGCAGCGCGCGGTTGGCGGTGTCCGAGAAGATCAGGTAGGGCTCGCCGGTCGCCAGCCGCAGCTCCAGCAGCTTCTGCCAGAGCGCGCGCGCATCGACCGCGCGGATCGTCTCGCCGGTCTTGGGCGAGCGCAGCGCATAGGGCTCGCCGTCGCGCACCGCCTCCATGAAGGCGTCGTCGATGCACACCCCGTGGTGCAGGTTTAGGCTCTTGCGGTTGAAGTCGCCGCTCGGCTTGCGGATCTCCAGGAACTCCTCGATCTCCGGATGCCAGATGTCGATGTAGACGGCGGCGTTGCCGCGGCGCAGCGACCCCTGGCTGATCGCCAGGGTCAGCGAGTCCATCACGCGGATGAACGGGATGATGCCGCTGGTCTGGCCGGCGCCCTTCACCTTCTCGCCGATCGAGCGCACGCCGCCCCAGTAGGTGCCGATGCCGCCGCCGTTGGAGGCCAGGAAGACGTTCTCGTTCCAGGTGCCGACGATGCTCTCCAGCGAATCGCCGACGGCGTTCAGGAAGCAGCTGATCGGCAGGCCGCGCTCGGCGCCGCCGTTGGAAAGCACCGGCGTCGAGCCCATCAGCCAGAGCTTGGAGATGTAGTCGTAGATGCGCTGCGCGTGGTCGGCGTCGTCGGCATAGGCCGTCGCGACCCGCGCGAACATGTCCTGGTAGCCTTCGCCCGGCAGCAGATAGCGGTCCTCGAGGGTGGTCCGTCCGAAGTCGGTCAGCAGCGAATCACGCGAGCGGTCGATCTCGACCTTGCGGACCAGCTGCAGCGGCGGCCGCGGCGCGGACCTTGCCCGCGGCGACCGCTCCGCTTCGATGACCGTCTTCTTGGCCTCGCTTCCCATCATCACCCGCACCCTAATCCCCTTGCGCCCCGGAGTCGTTCACTTGCCCGAGGCCCCTATATATAGTGGCCGAAGCCGCCCTGAGCCCAGAATATGGGGCCACATGGTTGCCAACTGGTCAACGGGCGCCGTGCGGCGCCGAGCGCTTTTTCTGTTGATTCCACCGCGCCGCGGGAGGCCGAAGCGAGCCGGATCAACGCGTTGCGGGCGGCCGCAGGGGTCAGGTAACGAGACTGTGACAAGGCCCCGCAGGCGCGCCGCTGCGCGCGAACGAGGGCCGCCTGTCGAAGCCCGCTCGCGTGGGGCGGTCGTCATCGCATGAACAATTTTTAATGGGCGAGCCCTGGCGCGAAATGCTTGGAGCCGGGCGGGACGTTGCAGTGGAACGGCGCGATTTGATGAAGGCATTGCTCAGCTTGGCCGCGCTCGGCGCCGCCACGGCGCTTGGCGCGAGCGCAATCCCGAGCATGGCCGCCAGGGCGGCGACGGCGCCGGCCGTCGAGGCGTCGCCTTCGAGCCAGCACCCGCAGATACCGCCTTGGGGATTCGATCTGGCCGGCCGCGACACCGCCGTCGCGCCGGGGAACGACTTCTACGATTTCGCCAACGGCGCCTTCGTCAAGAAACTGGTCATCCCGCCCGACCGCTCGCGCTATGGCGCGTTCGACGCGCTGCAGGCGCTTTCGGAACGGCGGGTGCGCGGCATCCTCGAGAAGGCGGCGGGCGACTCCGAGGCCAGGACCGAGAAGGGCAAGATCGGCGCCTTCTACCGCGCCTTCATGGACGAGCGCCGCGCCAACGCGCTCGGCGACAAGCCGATCGCGGCCGAGCTGACGGCGATCCGCGCCGCGGACAGCCGAGAGAAGCTGGCGACCCTGATGGGGCAGGGCGCCGAGAGTTTCTACGGCAGCATCTTCGACGTCGACGTCGAGGTCGACGAGAAGAACCCCGACCGGTACGCGGTCTATCTCGGCCAGTCCGGCCTCGGCCTGCCTGACCGCGACTATTACCTCGACGCCAGCTTCGCGGCGAAAAAGGCCAAGTACCAGGCCTACGTCGCCCAGATGCTGGGGCTGATCGGCTGGCCCGACGCCGACGCCGAGGCCCAGGCGATCGTCGACATGGAGACCCAGATCGCCAAGGCGAGCTGGAGCCGCGTCCAGGAACGCGACCCGACCAAGACCTACAATCCGCTGACCCCGGCCGAGCTGGTCAAGAGCGCGCCCGGATTCGACTGGATCGGCTATCTCGCCGCGGCGGGCCTCGGGCGCGCGGATCGGGTCGTGGTGGCCGAGAGCGATGCGATCCCGAAGATCGCCGCGATCTTCGCCGCGACGCCGGTCAAGACGCTGCAGGCCTGGGAGGCGTTCAACGTCGCCGACTCGGCCGCGCCGTTCCTCTCGAAGCCGTTCGTCGACGCCAATTTCGAGTTCCGCGCCAAGACCCTCCGCGGCCAGCTGGAGCAGCGGCCGCGCTGGAAGCGGGCGGTCTCGCTGGTGAACCGCGACATGGGCTTTGCGGTCGGCCGGCTCTACGTCGCCGAATACTTCCCGCCGCCGTCGCGCGCGAAGATGCTGGCGCTGGTCGGCAACATCCGCGCCGCGCTCGCCGCACGCATCCAGCGGGTCGACTGGATGAGCGAGGCGACCAAGGCCAAGGCGCTGCGGAAGCTCTCGATGCTGAACGTCAAGGTCGGCTACCCGACCAAGTGGCGCGACTACTCCGCGCTCAGCATCTCGGGCGACGACCTGGTCGGCGACGTGCGGCGCGCGTCGGCCTTCGAGTGGCGCCGGCGCCTCGATCATCTCGGTCAGCCGGTCGACAAGACCGAGTGGAGCCTGACGCCGCAGACGGTGAACGCCTACTACTCGCCGCCGCGCAACGAGATCGTGTTCCCGGCCGCCATCCTGCAGCCGCCGTTCTTCGACCCGGCCGCCGACCCGGCGATCGACTACGGGGGCATCGGCGGCGTCATCGGGCATGAGATGACGCACGGCTTCGACGACCAGGGCCGCCATTTCGACGGTGCGGGGCGGCTGACCGACTGGTGGTCGGCCGCGGACGACGCCAAGTTCCGGGCCCGCGCCAAGGTGCTGGGCGAGCAGTACTCGGCCACCGAGCCGCTGCCGGGCGTCCACATCAACGGCGACCAGACGATGGGCGAGAACATCGCCGACCTCGGCGGCCTGCTGCTGGCGCTCGACGCCTACCACGCCTCCCTGGACGGCCGGCCGGCGCCGGTGCTGAGCGGCCTCACCGGCGACCAGCGGGTGTTCCTCGGCTGGGCGCAGGTCTGGCGCGGCGCGATCCGCCCGGATGCGCTCAAGGAACAGCTGGTCGCCGACGTGCACTCGCCCGACACCGCCCGCGTCAACAACGTCGTGCGCAACATCGACGCCTGGTACGCGGCGTGGAACATCAAGCCCGGCGACAAGCTCTACCTCGCGCCCGACCAGCGCGTGCACATCTGGTAGGCGGCGTAGCGCGGCGATGGGGGAGGCGTTACGTTGGCGGGCCGCCCTTGCGCCCCCTCCGGCGCTCGCCGCTTTGCGCCGGGCGCCACCTCCCCCGTCTTCGCGACGGTGGAGGAGCGACGTTGCGCCGCTTCGCTCCTCCCCCGCGCCGTAGAGTGCGGGGGAGGTGGCTCGGCGCGCTGCAAGCGCGACGAGGCGGAGGGGGCGCAAGACCGCTGTCGGTGACGGCAAGGCTGCCTGCTCAAGCCATCGGAATTCAGCTCGAACTCAGTGCGTTCCAGGATCTGACGGGCGCGTCAGAAAAAATCAAACCCGCCGCGGGGGATATCGCGGCGGGTTTGACCGAACTTGGTCATTCGATCCAAGCGGGCGTTTCCTCCCCGAAACGCCGGAGACTTGAGGGCCTTGGAAGGACCGTCACGCCTCTCGCAAAACCGAGCAAACGGCAAAATTTCGCCGCTGTCAACGTCGTCTCCCGCAAAGCTCAGGCAGATTTGACGTCAATTCAAACACAACGGGGTGAATCTTGGACGTACAGGTCAATTCCAAAGCGTCGCCGCCGTGAAACTGACGCCGGCGTCGAATTCAGCCGGCGAGCCGGGCCGCCAGCGCCTCGATCGCCTCGCTGGCCGCCTCGAACACGAACGCCGGATGGGTGACGGTGACCGGTCCGACGCCGCACTCGGCGAGCGCGCCCGCGGCGGCGAACACTTCGTCCGAGCCGACCAGGACGCCGAACGGCCGCGGCTTGGCGCCGTTCGCCAGAAAGGCTGCGAGCGCCGCCCGCGCCGCCGCGTCGAGCTCGGCCGGCCAGGCCAGCGTGGCGGTCCGCCGCGCCCGCGCCCGCGCCTCCAGGATGCGCGCCAGCCGCCGCGCCGCCGCGAGCCGCGGCTCGTCCCAGCTGGCGGCGAGGCTCGCCGCCAGCTGCGCCTGGCTCGCCAGGATCAGCCCGTCGGAGAGCACCTTCAGGCCGTTGGCCGCCAGGGTCGCGCCGCTGCTGGTGATGTCGGCCACCAGCTCGGCGGCGCCGGCCGCCGGCGCGCCCTCGGTGGCCCCGCCGGACTCGACGATCCGATAGTCGATGACGCCATGGCGGGCGAAGAACGCCCGGGTCTGGGTCAGGTACTTGGTCGCGACCCGAAGGCGCCGGCCGGTGCGCGCAAGGAACAGATGCGCGACCTCGTCGACATCGGCCATGGTGTCGACGTCGATCCAGCTCTTCGGCGCGGCGACGACCAGGTCGGCCCGGCCGAAGCCCAGCGCCTGCACCAGCATCACGCGGCCGTCGAGATCGTGCGACAGCTCGCGCAAAAGGTCCTCGCCGGTGACGCCGAGGTGGACCTCGCCGGCGAAGAGGCCGCTGGCGATCTCGGCGGCGGAGACCAGGCGCACCTCGACGTCCGCCAGGCCCTCGAGCTTCGCCGTGTAAGCGCGCGCGCCGCCCGCCTGGCGCAGCGGCAGGCCGCAATCGGCGAGCCAGTCCTCGGCCTGCTCCTTCAGCCGGCCCTTCGAGGGAATGGCGAGGATGAGGGGCGCGCTTGCAGCTGCGGTCATTGCGCGCCCTCCCGCCAGGCGCGGCCGGGCCGCACCATGCAGCCGACCGCCCCGCAGGCGAGATCGGCGCCCAGCCGCCCGAACAGGCTGTCGTAGCGCCCGCCGGCGGCGACCGGCCGATGCTCGCCGAGCGCGGCGCTGCGCACCTCGAAGAGCACCCCGTCGTAGTAGCCGAAGTCGCGCCCGAACGCGGTGGAAAGCCGCAGCGCCTCCGCGGGCGCGCCTTCGCTCTCGAGCGCTGCAAGGCGACGGGTCCAGGCCTCCAGCGCCGCGTCGAGCTTGCCTCCGCCGGCGCCGGCGAGCCGCGCCACCGCGTCGAGCGCCGCGGTGGGCGCATCTGAGATGGCCAGGAACTGGCTGATCAAGGCCGCCTGCTCGGCCGTGAGCCGCGGCGCGCCGGCGACGGCCGCGCGCTCGGCCAGCCGATGCACGATCTCGGCCGCCGAGCGGCCGCCGGCCGGCTCGATGCCGGCGAGCGCCCAAAGATCCTCGAGCACCGCGGCCGCTTCCGCCTCCGGCAGTCCGGCCAGCAGCTGCGAGAGCTTGTCGCCGCCGGCCCCGGTCGTGGGCGCCCCCCGCCCGGCGCCGTCGATCAGCGCGTGGAGTCGCCGGGGGCTGGCGAACGCCCGGCGGATCCTCAGCGACAGCGGCTCGGCGAGACCCAGCGTCTCGACGAAGGCGGCGAAGAGGCCCACGTCGCCGAGGTGCAGGGTCAGGTCGTTGCGTCCGCCCGCAGCGGCGGCGCGCCAGGCGAGGCCGGCGATCTGCGCGTCGGCGACCGGCGCATCGCCGGTCTCGAACACCTCGAGCCCGATCTGCAGGAACTCCTCGTACGCCTCGCGTCCACGCGGCGCGGCGCGGAACGCCTTGCCCTCGTAGAAATAGCGCTCTTCCGCGCGCCCGCTCTCGATGTGCAGCCGGGCGGCCGGGATCGTGAAGTCAAGCCGCAGCGCGCCTTCCGAGCCGCTGTCGGCCTGCACCATGATCAGCCGCTCGCGCATCGCCTCGCCGGAGAGGTCAAGGATCAGGCCCAGCGGCTGGATCACCGGCGGGTCGATCGGCGTCGCGCCGAGCGTGGCGAAGGGCGCGCGGACGGCGGCCAGCACGTCCGCGGGGACGGGGGGCTCGATCCTCATCGCGGCCGCTCGACGATCGCACGCACGGTGGCCACCAGCTCGGCGCGCGGCGCCGTCACCTGCCCCGGCCGCTCCTCGCGGTACTCGGCATGGCTCTTGATGCCGGCGGCGAGCCGGCGGCCGAGGTCGAGGTCCTTCACCGTCACCCGGCCGGCGGCGATCTCGTCCTCGCCGAGAATCACCGCGGCCGGCGACAGCCGCTTGTCCGCGTAGCGCATCTGGGCGCGCATGCCGGACCCGCCGAGATAGACTTCCGCGGCGATGCCGGCGCCGCGCAGCTCGGCGGCGAGCGTGAAATAGTCGCTCATCCGCGCCTGGTCGAAGGCGATCACCACCACCGGGCCGCGCGTCTCGGCCTCGGCCGAACGCCCGCTCGCCGCCAGCGCCGCGGCCAGGCGCGAGACCCCGAACGAGAAGCCGGTCGCCGGCGCCCGCTCGCCGGTGAAGCGCGCCACCAGGTCGTCGTAGCGGCCGCCGCCGCCGATCGAGCCGAAGCGCACCGGCTCGCCGCGCTCGTCGGCGCTCTCGGCCAGCAGCTCGGCCTCGAACACGGCGCCGGTGTAGTACTCCAGCCCGCGCACCACCGACGGGTCGAACAGCGCCTGGTCCTCGCCGACGCCGAAGGCGACGAGCGCCTCGCCTATGCGCGACAGCTCCGCCAGGCCCTCGTCGCCCTCGGCCGAGCCGCCGATCACGTTCGCGAGCCGGTCGAGCGTCGCCGCCCGCGCGCCCTGGCCGGCCGCGACGAACGCCAGCACCGAGTCGATCGCCGCCGCGCCGAGCTCGGCGCCGCGCGTGAACGCGCCGGACTCGTCGAGCCGGCCCTCGCCCAGCAGCAGCTTCACGCCGTCGGGGCCGAGCCGGTCCAGCTTGTCGACCGCGCGCAGCACCGCCAGCTTCTGGCCCTCGCGCTCGACGCCGGCGGCGGTCAGCAGCCCGTTCAGGAGCTTGCGGTTGTTGATCTTCAGCTGGTAGGCGGCGCGCGGCAGGCCGGCCTCGGCGTAGCCTTCCACCGCCATGGCGATGATCTCGGCGTCGGCCTCGGGACGCGCCGAGCCGATGGTGTCGGCGTCGCACTGCACGAACTCGCGGTAGCGGCCCGGCCCCGGCTTCTCGTCGCGCCACACCTTGCCGAACGCGTAGCGGCGGAACGGCTTGGGCAGCGTCTGCCAGTTCTCCGCGACGAACCTGGCGAGCGGCGCGGTGAGGTCGTAGCGCAGCGCCATCCACTCGCCGTCGTCGTCCTGCAACGCGAAGACGCCCTCGTTGGGGCGGTCGGCGTCGGGCAGGAACTTGCCGAGCGCATCGGCATACTCGAACGCGCCGGTCTCCAGCGCCTCGAAGCCGTAGCGCTCGTACACGCGCGAGACCGCGTCCAGGATGCGGCGCTCGGCGGCGAGCTGGCCGGCGCGGCGATCGAGGAAGCCGCGCGGCGTGCGGGCGCGCGGCCGGTCCGTCGGCTTGGCGTCGGGGGCGGTCATGGGCGCGCGCTTAGCGGCTGGCGCCCACGAAGGGCAAGGCTGAAGGGAAGCTCCATCCGTCTTTCTCCTTGGGTGGGGGAAGGCCGGATGGGGAGCGTCGTCCCCGTCCGGCCAGCGAGGCCGCGGGGCTCGGGGCGTTTCGCGTCAGCCGTTCGGCGCGCGCGTCCGCTCCAGCCCGCCGCGGCGGGTGGAAGGGTGCGCGTGATGATGGCCGGGCCGCGTCATGGGGCCGCGCCTATAGCCGACTTCCAGGTTCCGCGCCAGTCGGCCGCTCCGCGCGAAAGCCGCTTGCAAGTTCGACGCGGCGTAGATATATCGGACTTACGATATATCTAAACTATTCGGAACGGGATCGATGGTGGCGGGCTTCGTCCGCGGCCGGCGCGAGCGCGGCTGGCGCAGCGCTTAGAGCAGCTTCCGTTAGACCACCCGGCCTTCCAGCGTCTTGAGCCACGGGGCCAGCGCGGCGTTGACCTCGGCTGGGCGCTCCTGCTGCGTCCAGTGCCCGCAGCCTTCGAGCACCTGACCCACCTCGAGGTTGGGGACGACGGTGCGCATCAGGCCGATCGGGTCGGCCAGCGCGCCGAAGCCGTTGAAGGCGCCGTCGCGGTCGCCGGCCATGAAGAAGGCCGGCTGCTCGATCTTCCGGTCCTTGAACGCTTGCAGGTAGTGGTAGTCGCGCGTGTGGTTGCGGTAGCGGCTCAAGGGCCCGAAGAAGCCGGACCGCTCGAACTCCTTCACGTAGTAGTCGATGTCCGCCTCGCTCAGCCAGGCCGGGAACGGGTTCGGATCGGGCATCCCGTCCAGCAGCGCGGCGCTGGCTTCCTTGGCGAACGCGCCCGAGATCGAGGCGTGATCGGCGTCGCCGGAGGCGATGTAGAAGAACTTCCTCAGGAAGTCGCGAGGATCGGGGTCGAAGACCGCCTCGGCGCGGCCGGGCTGGCGGAAGTACGACTGGTAGAAGAACAGGTTCTTGTCGTCGAACTGCTCCTTGATGACGTCGTCGAACGAGCGCGCCGGCACGCCAGTGTAGACGACGGAAAGGGCGGCGACGGCGGCGAAGCGGTCGGGATGGATGAGGGCGGAGTTGTAGACGATCGGCGCGCCCCAGTCGTGGCCGACCAGCACCGCCGGCCGCCCGGGCGAGAGCGCGTCGGCCACCCCGCGCACGTCGGCGACGATGGCCTCCATCGAATAGTCGGCCACCTCGGGGAACTTCTGCGAGCCGCCGTAGCCGCGCACGTCGATGGCGCAGGCCGTGAAGCCGGCCTCGGCGATGGGACGCAGCTGGTGGCGCCAGGAGTACCAGCTCTCGGGAAAGCCGTGCACCAGCAGCGCCAGCGGGCCCTCGCCGTCGAGCGCCACGCGGATGCGCGCCTTGCCGGCGTCGACGGTCTTGAACTCGGGCATCTTCGATCTCCGAACTTCGCTTGCGCCGCCTAGGCGGCCAGTCTGGCCGCGCCGGCCGCACGCTGCTCGGCCAGGATGGCGATATCGGCCTCGAACGCCAGGTCCAACGCGCGCATCATCGTCTCGCGGTCCGGGCCGGCCTTGGGCGGATAGGCGGCGCTGTTCCGCCGCTTGCCGCGCGCCCAGTAGCCGAGGATGCGCAGGAAGTTCTTCGGCTTGCGGAACCGACGCCGTCCTCGACGAAGCTGCGCTGCAGCCGCTCGCGCCAGGGCGAGCGGTACCCGGGAGTCAGCGCCTGCTCGGCCCGCTTGATGGCGTCG
>Ga0134125_10001568_pt1 | contig 27941 bp, 25 predicted proteins | sample KB31751_FD_96464 | JGI IMG/M metagenome (GOLD analysis project Ga0134125, IMG submission 96464) | Terrestrial soil microbial communities with excess Nitrogen fertilizer from Kellogg Biological Station, Michigan, USA - KB3-175-1 | ecosystem: Environmental > Terrestrial > Soil > Unclassified ... | reverse complement strand
GGTGGCGGACCTCATCATGCCGCCGCTCGGGCTCCTCACCGGGGGCATCGATTTCAGCAAAATGGCCCTGCAGATCGGCACCTCGCCCAAGGGCGAAGCGGTGTTGCTGAAGTACGGGCTCTTCGTGCAGGCACTCCTTTCCTTTCTCATCATTGCTCTGGTGCTCTTTGCGATCATCAAGATGGTCAATAAGCTGAAGCATCCGCCGGCGCCTGCGGCCGCGCCGCTGCCGCCGAGATCCGAAGTCCTGCTGACCGAGATCCGCGATCTGCTCGCCAAGCGCGTCTGAGGGTTAGTAAAAGCCCCAATCGAGCTTCACGACCACACTGGTGCCCGTGAGGGTCTGGTGTCCCTGCAGCAGATTGGGGTTGAGCGTCAGGCCGTGATTCCACACCACGTGCAGGGTGCGGTTCGGCTGGATGATCCACTCGAGCAGGGTGTTCGCCGATACGGCGCGCGTCACGTTGTCGTATTGGACCAGTGACTGCAGGGTCAGATCCGGGGTGAACGAGTAGGCGACGCTGAGCCGCTGCGCCTTCACCGAGCCGCGGCCCTGCGGGCTGTGGAACCAGATCAACGCCGGCTGCAGAACAGCATTCAGCCGGCCGCCGAGCGTAGCGAGGTGGAGCTCGGGATAAGTGGCTTCGTAGTGGCCGTCGTAGAGCTGGCCGCTCTCACCCTCGACGGCCATCCAATAGGCGTGAGATTGCGGGCTCGTGAACCCGGCGGTGAAGTTGGTGAAGTGATATTCGCCCGCAGGCAGGATGACGCCGGGCACGATCTCATAGGGTGAGGTGAGCAGCTCGTACGAGGGGCTCACCTCCGCGTAGAAGTGCCAGCCGGACTGGGTCATCGCCTGCAGCGGAATGAGCTTCCAGTCGTTGCTCTCCACCCGGCCGCTCAGGTCCGTGACCAGCGTATAGGTCCCGTACAGATCGAATTGACGGATCCAGGACAGCGAGCTGCCGGCGGCGGGGCGAGGCTGCCAGTTGATGTCCGCAAAGGCCCGCCGGGTGCCGGGGCGCTGCAGAAAGCCCATCGCGGGGTCCAACCCCTCGCCGTAGACGTTGTAGTTGAAGTCCATCCACCAGAGGTCGTTCGGGTAGGCGACGTCGACCCCGTACCCTTCCGGGCTCCCGGGAGTCCGCTGCCCGGATGAGCGCGCGGCCCAGGTCGAGACGTTGAGGTTCTTGTCACCGAGGAAGCCCGACGTGCTCCAGGTGCTGTCGAAGCTCGTGAGCGTGTTGTCCGTCGCGCCCGTCGGATCCCCATGGGTGAGGAGCGTACCGAGCCGCCAGTGATCGTTGATGTCGTAGACGGCCCGGCCCGCAAAGAGGTTGGTGGCATCCGAGACGTCCGAACCTCCCATCTGCATGTCGAGCATCCCGAGAGTCCATTTGCCCGCCTGCCCGAGCATCTTCACGCCCTCGTCCACCGGCACCGGAACGCCATTCACGAGACCCACTGTCCTCGAGTAGAACGGAATGAAGAACTCCTCCAGGTTGTGGCTGAAGGTGAAGATGTTGGTGCCTTCGAGGAAGAACGGGCGCGTCTCGGGCACGGACTGCGCATAGGGTGAGACGGTGACGTTGAGGAGATTGGTCGGTGCATCCGAGAAATCCGGCCTATACGTGAAGAGCGCGGCGAGTTGCGGCGTTACGTTGTATTTGACGCCGAATCCGGCGTGAGTCGATTCGCCGCTGCCGCTGTCGTAGCGGACGACGCCGAAGGGGTCGAATTCGAACCCCGAGCCTTGCTTCAGCCCTGCGGTCCCGGAGAGGTGTCCCTCCCGCTGCAGGTCGGTGGCTTGCGCATCCAGACTGATGCCCGACCATGCCATGGTGAGCAGCGCCCGCGGCACGTAGCGGCTGACGTTGAGGCCCCAGGAGCCCTGTCGACCGCTGAATTGGAGGCTGCGGACATCGATCTCGATTTCCGCGGTCCAGCCGCCGGCGTCGCGTTTCGCGACCGCACGCCAATAGCCGTTCCAGCTGTAATCGATGGGGGACCCCGTGGCAGGATTGAGAAATCCCGGTGAGATCAGACCGTCGGCTCTGCCGGCGCTCGCATTGACCTGGAACGCGTAGCCCAGTTTCTTTTGCGCAAAGGTATCGAGCACGACGGTGACGCTGTCGTCGTTCGATTGGTCGCCGTCACGCTGCAGGGTATGCACCGCGATCTTCGAAGGATCGGGGTCATCGCAACGAATGAGCAGGTAGATGTGGCCGCCGTTACGCAACAGCCGTACCGTCGTTGCAAACGGGGTGCGCTTGCCCGGAAAGGGAACCTGTTGAGTGAGCCTGATCGTCGGCGCGTCACGCCAGACGGGTCCGTGCAGATCACCATCCAACGTCACCGGCGCGCTCGCCTGTCCGATCGTGGCAGAAGGAGCGCTCTGCTGTGCAGCAGGTGTGCTCGACGAGCCGAGTGCGCCGAGGCTGCTACAGAGCAGCGCAATGGCCCGCCCGCAGGCCATCACGGCTCGAGTATGGAGTTGCCCGGTCGGCCAGACGGTAGGCGCGGCGCGTAGGACCAGAGACGGCGCAGCGTCAGAACGAGGAGCAGCAGCACGAAGACAGCCGAAGCACACTCGCTGAGCGAGAGTCCAACTTGCCAGGGAAACCAGATTCCCGGCACGTGCAGTGTCACGAGCTCCGCGCTGAAGAGGACGGTGCCGATGGCCAGCACTGCCGGCAGAGCATACCAGGCGTCACGTCCGCAGCGTCGGATCCCTTGGTAGGTGATCAGTATCAGGATCAGGAGGAACGCCAGACGTACCGCAGTGATGAGGTTGCGCAGGCCGACACTCACGAAGTGCGGGAACGCGGCGTCGAGCAGCCACGGCCGCGCCAACACCTGGGTCAGGAAAAACACGACGGTCAGCGTCGCTATTGCCTTCGGCAGCCAGGCAGGCCTCAGCACTCCGAACCAGCTGCGCCAGGCCATCATCCACGCGCCCAGACTGAGCGCGCTCACGAGCCCGATGATGAAGATCACGAACTCCGGGATGGTCTCGATCTGCAGCCAGAAGAAGAATGCCTGATTACCGCGCTGTATGCCGCTCAGCGTCAGGGCGGCGGCCAGCCACGGGTACGTGCTGCCGCCGCGATCGAATGGCTGCAGACAAAGGACCCATATCGCCGCCAGAAAGAAGAGCAGCGCCGGTATCGCATCGACCACATAACCTTCGAAGATCTTGAGCCACTGCAGCTCGTACTGGGCAGCGATGGCCGGCCGCTGTCCGATCGCGGGAGCGATGTGAATGCCGCCGCCTCTCGGATCTGCCACGCCCCAACGCCCCATCCATACCCGTATCGCGATGACGAGCCTGCCGCCGGAAGTCGCCGGCGGCAGCGCAAAGAATGCGGGATAGTGATTGCCGTGGGCGATCGGCTTGGAGCCTGAGAAGTTGCCGATGCCCCCCAGGAGCCTCCCGTTCACGTACATCTGGTAGGCGCTGTCCACCGCCCATGGACCGAGGAGCGCGAGGGATGTATCGGGCGGCGTCTCCAGGGTCAGGTGAATGCGGTACCAGGCATAGCCGGAATATCCCGAGTGTCCCCTGGCGCTCCATCCGGGCACATAGTTGGGAAGCCCCACGTCGCCGTCCGTGGCACTAGCGGGCGCCGCCAGGTCCACGAGCTCCCAGCCGGAGTCATCGAATCCGGGATCGGCCCAGTGCGGGTCGTCGCCGACTCGAAATCGCCACGGCCCGGTGAGCGTCGCCATCGCGTCACTCAGGCTAACGGCCACGGCTCGAGTCTGCGCCGCGGCGGCATCCGCACGGGGCACGAGCAGTGACAACGCCAGCGAGAGAACAAGCGCCTTCATACATCGACCCGTGTGCCGCCCTGAAACGCGCTGCAGTCTGCTTCGTCAGCTCATGCGTATGCAAAGGACGGGCGGCGTTTGCGGCGTGTGGGGATGCGGATTCGGCGCACCGCGGTCGGCTCTCACCGGCGATAGCCGCGGTTTGGGCACGGCCGGTCGCATCGGCGGACTCCGCGCGGGCACCGTGCGTTGCGACCTCCGCGGACGGCGGCTAACCTGTGACCATGCAACTGGATCTGACCACCGGCGAAGCCAGTCCGGGTCTGGGCAAGACCGCGCAGTTTCGCCTGGCCATCGCGGTGGCGGCGCCGGTGTGCGCGTTTGCGCTGCTGTGGAATCTCTCAGTGGTGCATTACTACATCATGATTTCCGATCCTGCCGATCGGGCGACGTTCATGGCGCCCATGGCGCGGGTGATCGAGCACGTCCTGCTGTTGCCGCTGTTGACCGGCAGCTATTTCCTCGCGACGCTGCCGGTTGCAACCGGCGGCAGGCACTGGCGAGTGCTCATCAAGCAGCTCGCCCTGTTGCTGGCGTTCTCGTTTCTGGTGCGGCCCGTTGGTTTCGTGGCCGCGCACTTTGCGCCGGGCGCGATGCCCAGTGAGCCCTTCGATCTCGCGCACTTCGCGGAGGAGATGGACCCCGCTGAATGGATGTCGAGCGCGCTCAACTACTCGCTGGTTTATGCCCTCGGGCTCGGCATCCTCTTCGGGCTCATCATGCTCGCCAAGTACCGGCAGGAGCAGCTGCGTGCGGCGGCGATGCGCGCCAACTGGCTGCAGGCGCGGCTCGAGACCCTGCGGGTGCAGCTGCATCCGCACTTTCTCTTCAACACGCTCAATACCATCTCCGCCCTGGTGGGCTCGCGGCCCGAGGAAGCCCGCGACCTGATCGCGCAGCTCGCGGCGTTGCTGCGCGACAGCATCGATGAGGCGGCCGGGGAGTTCTATCCGCTGCGTCGCGAAGTCGAGCTGGCCAACAAGTACCTGCACATCATGTCGGCCCGGTTCGGCACCCGCCTGAAGCCCGTGCTCGATGTGATGCCGGGACTCGAGGATTGCTCCGTGCCGCACGGCCTGCTGCTCACGCTCCTCGAGAATGCCGTCACGCACGGCGTGTCGGCGATCACGGGCGACAGCGAGCTCTCGCTGCGCTGCGGCGTGGAGCGCGAGCTGCTCGTCGTCGAAGTTGGCAACCGCTACGACCCGGAGATGGCGCCGCCGGCCGGCCACCGCGGCGGGCTCGCGGCTCTGACCGCGCGGCTCAACGCGCTCTACGGTGATACCTTCGAGCTCGAGTACGGCGGCAACGGCGCCGGGATCTGGTATACGCGTGTCAGGTTGCCCGCCGATGGCATTTCCGGCGGCGCAGGCGCCGAAGTTGCCGGCGCACACGCGCTCGCGCAGGGACGATTCACGTGATTCGCGCCCTGATCGTCGATGACGAGCCGCCGGCCCGCGATCAGGTCCGCGAGTTTCTGAGCGTCGAGCCTGACGTGATCGTGGTTGGCGAAAGCGCCGATGGCGAGGATGCGCTGCGACAGATTCGCGCACTCGCGCCGGACCTGCTGTTCATGGACATCCGCATGCCGCGGATGTCCGGGCTCGAGGTGTTGGGCTCCGGTGCCGAGGCGCAGTTGCCCTACACCATCTTCACGACTGCCTATGCCCACTACGCGGTCGAGGCTTTTGCAGTGGAGGCGCTCGATTACCTGGTGAAGCCGCTCGAGCGCAAGCGCTTCGGCGAGGCGGTGGAGCGGGCGCGGCGCTATCTCGCGCGCGATGCCACCCTGGTGCGGCGCATAGAGCCCGAAACGCTGCGCGCGTTTCTCTCGAGTTTGGAATCGCTGGGCGGCAGCGCCCGGCGCGAGCGCCTCGCGATCAAAGTCGGCCGGCGGGTCCGCTTCCTGGATCCGCACCTCATCGAATACATCCGTGCCGATGGCGATTATGTTGCCATCCATCTGCAGGCGGGTGAGGTGCTCAGGGCCCGCGATGCCATCGCCGATCTGCAGGCGCGCCTGCCGTCCGCCCGATTCCTGCGCATCCACCGCTCCCTGATTGTCAACCTCGACTGCGTCAAGGAGCTGCGCTCCAACAAGCGCGGGGGGTATACCCTGATGACGACCGGCGGCGATCGCCTTGCAGCCGGGGCCACCTACGCGTCTGCCGTCCAGGCTCTCCTCGCCAAATAAAACCGGGGCTTGGCGCTTTCTCTTGCGCCGCCAACAGCCGTGGCGTAAAGTTCCCGCCGTCTTTGGTGTCCTGCTGGAGCTTTTGGCGCTCCGGCGGGGTGAAACGGGAAGCCGGTGAAGCATTCCAACGGAATGCCATTCCGGCGCTGCCCACGCAACGGTAAGCGAGTTTCAAAGGACGGCGAGATACCACCGGCGGGATGCTCGGGAAGGTGTCGTCCTCGGAGAAACCTCCACTCGCGAGCCCGGAGACCGGCCTGAGACAGCATCGGCGGCTCGCGTGGGGCGTGGCTGGAATGCGCGACCCGTCGCGCGATCCCGCACTTCCTATCCCTGTCGCCTCGTGACCCTAGCTGATCGCGCGTGGTGCGCGTGGAGGTCGACAGGTGTTTTTCCGCTGTTTGGCGGCGTTGCTCGGCGCCGTCCTGGTGCCGCTCACTGCGAGCGCTCAGAATGATTTCTCCGAAGGCCCCTCTCCGGGTTCGGTCGTCGTCACGGCCTCGCGGATAGCCGAGCCCGTGACTGCCGTCGTCGCGTCAGTCACCGTCATCACGCGAGCCGACATCGAGCGCCTGCAGCCGCATTCGGTGATCGAGCTGCTCTCGGGGCTGCAGGGCATTTCCGTGGAATCGACCGGCGACCTCGGCAAGAGCTCCTCCGTGTTCGTGCGCGGAACCAACTCCAATCACCTGCTGGTTCTCATCGATGGCATCAAGATCGGATCCGCGACCGCGGGTCAGGCGGCACTCGAGCAGCTCCCCATCGATCAGATCGATCGCATCGAGATCGTGCGCGGACCGCGCTCGAGCCTGTATGGGTCGGATGCCATCGGCGGCATCATCCAGATCTTCACGCGCCACAGCGCGCCGGGGGCCCCCGGCAGATTGTCCTTCGAGCTGACTGGCGGCAGCCACGATACCTGGCAGGCGCAAGGCGGCTACTCGGGCAGCAGCGGCCCGCTCTGGTATAACGCCAGCGCGAGCGGCCTCTATACGAGTGGCATTCCCCTCTGCGCCGCCGGCGCGCCGCAGACCGCGCCCTGCTTTACGACCGATCCCCGCCAGGGCTACTGGAGCGGCTCGGCTGCCGTGAGCGGCGGCTATCAGCTGAGCGATACCACGCAGGTTTCCGTCGACCTGCTGCGCGCCGATGGCGACAGCGGTTATGACGGCACGATATTCGGTGGCAATGAGTCGCGGCTGGTGCAGCAGGTGGCCGGCGTCGAGCTCGAGACGGCGCCGCTCGAGCGCTGGAAGCTCTCCCTCACGGGCGGCCAGAGTTTGGATCAGTCCAAGCAGCGCTTCAATGGCGCGGATGACGGTTTCTTCGATACGAGGCGCGAGACCCTTTCCTGGCTCAACGATCTTCAGCTCGCAACGGCGCAGAACCTGCTTCTCGGCGTCGATTACGAGCAGGACACCATCGCCAGCGATACCGATTTCCCCGTCAAGTCACGTCACGACACCGGCGCCTTCGGCTCCTACCGGCTCACGCCGGGTCGGATGGATCTCGAGGTGTCGCTGCGCCACGATCACAACCAACAATTCGGCGATCACGTCACGGGCGCCGCCGCCGCAGCCTGGCGCTTCTCGGATGAGCTGCGCCTGACGGCCTCCTGGGGCACCGCCTTCAAGGCGCCCACCTTCAACGACCTCTATTTCCCGTTCTTCGGCGATCCGGCGCTGCGACCGGAGACCGCGCGCAGCGCCGAGATCGGCCTCGAAGGCTATCCCGGCGCCCACACCTCGTGGGCCGTCAATGCATACGAGACCACGATCGATGATCTCATCGAGTACAACCCGGCGACCTTCGCCGCGGACAACATCGATCGGGCGCGCATCCATGGTGTGGAGCTGCGGCTCGCGACCGAGGTCCTCGGCACGCGCGCCCAGCTCTATGCGACCTGGCTCGATCCGCGTGACCGCGGGATCAACGATGGCGCGCTCCTGCCGGATCGCGCACAGGAAACCGTCCGTCTCGATCTGGATCGGGATTTTGGCGCGCTCACGGCAGGCACCTCCCTCATCGTGGTCGGTCGTCGCTTCCAGGATCCCGCCAACACTCAGCGCCTGGGGGGCTACGCGACCCTCGACCTGCGGGCCGGCTGGCATTTCAGCCCGCTCTGGATGCTGCAGGCGCACATCTCGAACGCCCTGAACCACGACTACCAGACGGCGCAGTATTACAACCAGCCGGGGTTCGAGGCCTTTCTGACTCTGCGCTACATCCCAAGGAGTGCCTCATGACGACACTTACGACGCGACACCTGGCCGGCTTCTGCGCCTTGGCCCTGCTCATGGTCATCACACGCTCCGGACACCTTGGTACGGCGTGGTCACTCCCCGATGCATCCTGGGCCGCGCTCTATCTCGCTGGCTTTTATTTCGGAAGTCAGTGGCGTTGGGCGCTGCCGTTTCTGCTGTGTACCGCGATCGCCGTGGATTTCGTCGTCATCCGGGACTTCGGTGTCAGCAGCTACTGCGTAACGGTCGCGTACGCATTCATGATCCCTGCCTACTCAATGCTGTGGTGGGGTGGTGCCTGGATGCGTCGCAGGTACCGTCACGAGCCTCGCGACCTCCTGCGCTGCGCCATGAGCTTTGCATTGGCGGCCTCGCTCTGCTTCTTCGTGACCGACGGGACCTTCTACTGGTTGGGCGGCCGCGTGGCACAGCCGGATCTCGCCGGTTGGTGGGCCAGAATCGTGCATTGGTATCCTGACTTTCTCGGTGTCTCGTTCATCTATATCGGCATGGCGGCCGTCCTGCATGCGGCGTTTGCCCGGCCTGTGCGATCGCGGGTGGCAACCAATGTCCGCTGAGTCGCCATCGCCGGAGGAGTCACGTCATCGCGAGCGCATGCAGCGCCGCAAGGCCGCAGTAGATGCCCGCATCGCGGCGGCCACGGAGGAGCGCGGGGTTGTCCTCGTGCTGACGGGCAACGGCAAGGGCAAGAGCTCTTCGGCCTTCGGGATGGTGGCGCGTGCCCTGGGCCACGGCATGAGCGTCGGTGTCGTGCAGTTCATCAAAGGACGTGGCTCGACCGGGGAGGAGCTTTTCTTCCGCCGCTTCCCGCATGTGACCTATCACGTCATGGGTGAGGGATTTACCTGGGAGACACAGGATCGGGAGCGTGACATACGCGCGGCGCACGCTGCGTGGACCGTTGCGGCAGCGCTGTTGCGCGACGATCGGGTTGCGCTCGTGGTGCTCGATGAGCTCAACATCGCGCTCCGCCATCACTACGTGCAGCTTGCCGATGTGACCGGTGCGCTGCGCGAACGACCCCCACGGCAACATGTCGTGATCACCGGCCGCGGTGCCCCTGCCGAGCTGATTGAGTTTGCCGACACCGTGACGGACATGCACGTCGTCAAGCACGCGTTCAGCGCAGGCGTGCGCGCGCAGCGAGGCATCGAGCTGTGACGGGACGGAGATGAAGGAGCTCGTGCTCGGTGGCGTGCGCTCCGGCAAAAGCCGCTATGCCGAGCAACAGGCACGCGCGAGCGGCCTGCGCGTCGTCTACCTTGCAACGGCGCTTGCCGGCGGCGATGCGGAGCTCGAGGAGCGGATTCGGCGGCACCGCTCGTATCGCCCTGCCGACTGGGTGACTGTGGAGGAGCCCGCTGCGCTCGGCGCTGCGCTGCGAACCCATGCGAGCGCTCAAAGCTGCGTGCTGGTCGAGTGCCTGACCCTGTGGCTCGCTCACCTTCTCACGTCCGGGTCGGCCGATCGTCTCGAGCACGAGCGCTCGAGCCTGCTGCGCGCCGCGCAAGAGATTCCCGGACACCTGATTCTGGTGAGCAACGAGACCGGACTCGGCGTCATGCCGCCGGGTGAGCTGAGCCGACGCTTTCTCGATCTCAGCGGTGAGCTGCACCAGAGTCTCGCGGCCGCCTGCGATCGCGTCACCCTCGTGTTGGCCGGGCTGCCGCAGCCGTTGAAGGGAGGTCATCCATGACGGCCGACTCACGCTGGCTGGAGGATGACTTGCGGCCGATCGACACGCGTGCGGCTGAGGCTGCCCGTGCGCGGCAGGACACGCTGACCAAGCCCCGCGGCTCTCTGGGCGATCTCGAGATGCTCGCCATCCGGCTTGCCGGGTGGCAGCGCAGCGAGCGTCCCGGCATGGAGCGGGTGCACATCACCGTGTTCGCCGGCGATCACGGCATCGCGGCCGAGGGCGTATCGGCTTTCCCGCAGGCCGTCACCACGGAAATGCTGCGTAACTTTGCTCGTGGCGGCGCGGCTATCAGCGTGCTGGCGCGCTCGCTCGGTGCCACTTTCGAGGTCGTGAATCTCGGCACCGTGAGTCCGATCACCGGCGGTGTCCATGACAGATGGCTCGGCGCGGGCACGGAGAGCTTCATGCGGCACGCGGCGATGAGCGAGGTGCAACTCACCGCGGCGCTCGATGCCGGCCGGCAGAGCGTCGAGCGTGCCATCGCAATGGAGGCGCAGCTCTATATCGGCGGCGAGATCGGTATCGGCAACACGACGGCAGCCGCCGCGCTCGCCTGCGCACTGCTGCCGGCGGAGCCTGAAGTGCTTGCCGGGCCGGGTACGGGGCTCGATGCCGCAGGGGTGGTACACAAGGCCGCTGTCATCCGCCGCGCACTCGAGCACCACGCTGGAGCGCTCGGGGGTGCCGCTGAGGTCCTGCGCCGGCTCGGCGGCTTCGAGATCGCCGCGCTCGCTGGGGCCTACGTGCGCTGTGCGCAAGCCGGCCTGCCGGCGATGATCGATGGCTTCATCGCGACGGCAGCGGCGCTGATCGCGGCACGGCTACGGCCGGGTGTCGAGAGCTGGTGGCTGTTCTCGCACCGCTCGCGCGAGCCGGGGCACGCTGCGCTCCTCGCGGCGCTGCAGGCGCGCCCGCTGCTCGATCTCGGAATGCGTCTCGGCGAGGGTAGCGGTGCGGCGGCCGCCGTGCCGTTGCTGCGCCTCGCATGCGAGCTGCACGGGAGAATGGCGACTTTCGCCCAGGCGGGAGTCTCCGAGCGGATTTGATGAGGGCAATGCGGCGAGCCTCGGTCTGGCCGAGAGCGATGCGGATCGCCCTGCAGTTCCTGACGTGTCTGCCGTTGCGCGTCGAGCCGCCGCCCGAGGCCCGTGAGATCGGCCTGTCGCTCGCCTGCTACCCCATCGTGGGGCTCGGGCTCGGTGTTGGCCTCTGGGCCATCGCTCTTGCGGTGTCGCGATTGCCTGCCATGCTTGCCGCGGCGATCGTCCTGACGGCGTGGGTGGGGATCACCGGTGCGCTCCATATCGATGGACTCGCAGACATCGCGGACGCCTGGGTGGGTGGTCACGGCGATCGGGAGCGAACGCTCGACATCATGAAGGATCCGCGCTCTGGGCCTGTCGCGCTCGCGGTGGTGAGCTGTCTGCTGCTGTTGAAATTCAGCGCGCTTGCCGCACTGACGGCGCACTCTTTCGGGGCGCCGTGGGGAGACTCGCACCTGTCGGCAGGCTGCATACTCCCGCCGCTCCTCGCGCGTGCCGCGATCCCGGTGCTCTTTGCGCACACGCCCTATGTACGCGCGCAGGGAATCGCGCGGGACTTGAGCTCGCATCAGTCCCGAGGCATGGGTTGTCTCATCGCCGCCTCGAGTGCGCTCGGGGCGCTTGCTGTCTGGAGAACGCCGGCTGCGCTCGCGCTCGGAGCCGCTGCGCTCACGTACTTCCTCATCCGCACAGGGCTCGTCCGCCGGCTCGGAGGATTCACGGGCGACGGGGCAGGGGCTCTGATCGAAGTGATCGAAGCGGTCTGTGTGGTCGTCGTCGCAGCGGCATCATGACCGCCGCTCGCTCACACCCACTGTGCGAGCGCGGCAAGGAGCGCCCTGCGCGCCGGCGCGGGCTGAGCGCTCAGTCTGATCCAGCGCTCGAGCCCGAACGAGGTCGCATCGCGAGCCCGGATTCCGCCTTCGCGCAGGCGTCTGCTGATGCGTTCCCCGTTGCCTACATCGACCAACAGAAAGGTGGCGGGGCTCTCCCGCACCTGCAGTCGCAGCCGCTGCAGCCCTTCGGTCAGCTGTGTGCGCCAGCGCCAGAGACGCGGGATCGACTCGGCCAGCCACTTGCGGGCCGGCGGCTCGAGGCTGGATTCGAGCATCGCCACCGCGTCACGCCCGATCACCCAGCTCGGCGCCTCATCGACCAGGCGGCGCACCGCCCTCGGCGCGATCAGGTACGCACCCCGGACACCCGTGAGGCCGAGCGCCTTGTTGGGAGAGTAGAGGCGCCAGGCGTTGGCCGCTGCTCCTTCAATCTCGGCAGCCTGCGCGCCGCCGCAGAGGGAGGCATAGGCGAGGTCGATGACCAACGGACCCTGGCGCGAAGCCGCCGCGATGAGCGATGGACTCCAGACTTCACCGGTCGGATTGTTCGGACTGCAGAGGAACGCGAGACAGCGCAGCCGTGCCTGGGAGTGGAGGAAGGCCTCCGGCGAGGAAACGGAGATCAACCTCTTGCGGGCGATGCCCGCACCGCGCCCGTACTCGGAAAAAGTCGGCGCCAACTGCAACACCGTCCTGTCGAAATGGCGTATCAGGCGAAGAATCAGCTCGCTGGCGCCTGCGCCCACCACGATGCGGTCGGCGGTGGTGCCGTGCCATGCGGCGAGCCGCTCGCGCAGCCGCGTGTAGTGCGGATCGGGATAGCGGCTCACGTTCGCGGCCCGTACGGCGGCGAGCACCCGCGGGCAGGGCCCGAGCGCGTTGGCGTTGCTCGAGAAATCGTAGCGGGGCTCGGGCAGCGAGTCGGTGCCGCCATGGACGGGCGCAAGATCAATCATGGATGAGTCCCGAAGACCAGCAGGTCATCGCCGCGAGCAGCATGGCGAGGAGCCATGCCACGATCTCGCAGCGACGAAGCCCTGTAGTCACATCGGCGGGCCTCGGCGCCGCACCGTGCTCGTTGAGCGCATAGACGCCGGGCTTGCGCAGCCGGATGCCGAGACCGAGCGCGAGCGCCGCCATCGGCCATCCGGAGTTGGGCGAGGCCGTATGCGCGGCCTCCCCCGGCAGGCGCCGCAGAATCCGCAGCGGGTTGTCACCCACCATCGAGAGAGCGAGCGCCGTGATGCGGGCGGGGATGAGATTCAACAGGTCATCGGAGCGGGCCGCGAACTTTCCGGCCCACTCCCACCTGCCGCGATAGCCCCACATTGCATCCGCGGTGTTGGCGTAGCGGTAGAGGGCCGCGCCCGGCAGGCCGAAGAGCGCGAACCAGAAAAGCGGTGCCACGACCGAGTCGGAAAGATTCTCGGCGAGGGATTCGAGCGCGGACTCGCGCACTTCGCCGGCATCGAGGCGGGCGGTATCGCGGCTCACGATCCGGCAAAGGCGAGCGCGGCCGCTCGCGAGACTCTCACCCAACGCGAGCTCGACGGAGCCGACCTCCGCGAGCAGCATGCGGAGGGCAAACAGCGGCTTGAGCAGGAGCGCCGTCGCGAGGATGGCCAGCCACTGCGGACAGTGCGCGACGAGGATGCGCGCGCAAGCGTATGTGGCAGTCACGATCGCCGCGCCTGCGAGCCAGGCCGCCATGCCGAGAATGAACGCCGCGGCCGGCGGCCGTTGCGGCAGGCGCTGACCCGCCCAACCCAGATAACGGCCCATCCATACGACGGGATGCAGGTGGCTCGGCGGCTCGCCGAGCCATCGATCGACCAACATCGCAAGCACGACGCTCATGCCATCCGCGGTCCGCCCGAAGAGGAGCGGCGCAGAGTAAGCCATCTGCGCTCGAGTCAACAACATCTATTTTTTGCCAACACACCATCGTGTTGGTTCGTGCCGGCGTGGAGGCGCTCCCCGGCCGCGCGGCCTCCTAACTCGTGACCGCTTCGGCGCGGAAGGCGTCCCGGGTCAGGTTCTCGTGGCCCGTCGCGGTGACCGCCAGGTCGTCTTCGACCCGTACGCCGCCGAATTTGCGCAGTGACTCGATGCGGCGCCAGTTGATGTGCGCCGCGCGGGCATCGGAGCGTGCGGCCTCGAGCAGCTGCGGGATGAAGTAGAGGCCGGGCTCCATGGTGACCACGAATCCCTCCTCGAGCGTGCGAGTCAGGCGCAGGTACGGATGACCTTCGGGACGCGGAATGTCGCCCCCCTCGGGCGAGCGCATGAACCCACCGACGTCATGCACCTCTATGCCGAGGAGGTGACCGATGCCGTGGGGCAGGAAGACGGTAGTCGTGGCGCTGGCCACGGCCTCCTCGGCGCTGCAGGTGATGATCTCGGCATCCCGCAGGACCTCTGCGAGCAGGCGGTGGGTATGCAGATGGATCTCTTTCCAGTCCACTCCGGCCTTCACGGTGGCGCAGAGGGATTGCTGCATCCGATCGACGCGGTCGATCAGGGCCGCGAAGTCCGGATCACGGTAGGAATGGGTACGGGTGATGTCGCTGGCGTAGCCGGCGAATTCCCCGGCGGCATCGATCAGGAGCGAGCGATGCTCAGCGGGTCGGGACCGTTCCAGCACCTGGTAGTGCAGGACCGCACCGTTCTCGTTGAGGGCAATGATCGGGTTGTACGGGAGCTCCTGCTCGCGCACGCCGCAGGCGGTGAGGAAGGCAAGCTCGATCTCGAACTCCGAGGCGCCGCCCGCAAAGGCGCGTGCCGCAGCCAGTTGACCTCGGGCGCCGAGGCGGCTCGCCTGCCGCAGGCAGCTGAGCTCGTAAGGAGATTTGGCGGCGCGGGGGTAGTCCAGGTGGCGGATGAGATGCGGCGGATTGATGGCCGCCAGCCGCCACGAGGCGATTTCCTGCAGGGAATCACCCAGATAGGCCGTGCGCGCGAGGTCGTGCGGCAGGAGCCGCCGTGCCTCATCCAGATCGCGGCATGGGCGGATGTCGAAATGCCGGGTCCAGTAGCCGCTCGGCAGGGACGGGGGTTTGTACCAATAGTCCTGAGGCTGGTGGAAAGCCAGCAGAGGGCGGCGGCCGGGCTGGAAATAGAGGAAGCAGTCGGGTGCATCGAGCAGAGGAGCCCAGACCTTGAAGGGGGCGTGCGCCTTGTAGGCGTAGGTATGGTCGTCCTGGAAGACCGGCAGCAGCGAGCCGGAGTGCACGAGAAGGGCCGTGAATCCGCAGGCTTCCAGCGCTCGCGCGGTGCGCAGACAGATGCCTTCGAGGTGCGCGGGGAATTGAGTATCGAGCAACTGGGGCTCGGTAGGGGCACCAACGCCGGTCATCTGAAGGCTCCGATGGAACGGGCTGCCGATTGTATGCTTTTGGGGCGAGGTGAGACCCGAGGAGGGGCGGCGAATGAGCCCGTTGGTGAAATTTCTGTCGTTTGGGAGCGACAGGAAACGCCCAAGCTGTTTAAAATCGTACGGTGACCCTATAAAATTCGGGCGCGCGGCCCGTGAAGGACTCGCGGAACGATAAAAAGTCGTTCAGAAAGCTCTCTCGTATTGGCTCTCTCCAACAATGCATCGGGGTACCGATCGATGAACACCAAAGTTGCTCTCACTGCGCTTGCTGCGGCACTGCTGCTGACGGCCTGTGCGAAGAATGATTCCCAAAGCACTGAGCCTGCCACCAGCCCGCCGCCGGCGAGCCAGAGCAGTGCGCCGGCATCGACGCCGCCGTCGGACAATTCCGGCGCGATGGCCAGCCCCTCGGGCAGCCCGCCGCCCGCGGCTCCGTCCGACAATGGTGCTGCTCCGGCCAGCCCGCCGCCCGCCAACGGCAGCCCGCCGCCGGCAAGCGGCAACCCGCCGCAGCAGTAAGCCTCTGCTCCGGGAAGCTGGCAGCAGCTTCCCGGCACTGGTACGACACGGCCCGGACGGATCGCGCAGGCGAGCTGTCCGGGCCGTGTTTCTTCGGGGTTGAGAGAATGCCGACATGACCGTCAGCGTTCGTGACGCGCGAAACACCGCAGGCGATCGCCTCTGGATCCAGAGCGTCTATCGCGATTACCTCGACGATCTGGCGCCCACCACCGGCACCGGCACTTTTCCCGCGCTCGGTGAGGTCGGGCACCGCGAGCCCGACCAGCTCTTCCACTGGTTCGGCGATCCCAACAGCTTCCCGCTCGTCATCCTGCGCGCCTCGGAGCCCGTCGGCTTTGCGCTGGTGGTGCGTGGCGCCCCCGGCGGGAGCAAGACAGGGAAGCCGTCGACCGGCCCGCAGGCGCGCGGGGCGATCGACTACCGCATGGCGGAATTCTTCATCACCCGCGCCTGGCGCCGCTTGGGGATCGGCGCTACCGCCGTGAGGCTCATCCTCAGCCGCTTCGGGGGCCAGTGGGAAATCACCGAGTATCTGCGCAACACCAGTGCCGTCACTTTCTGGCGGCGCGTCGTCGCGAGCTACACACGCGGCAACTACCGCGAGCGGATCGTGAACGGTGAGGTGCGCCAGACATTCGAGTCCCGCAGCGATTGACCGGCGGAATCAGAGCCTCGCGGCAGGACTCGCCAGGATCTCCTCCAGCGCATAAAGCGTCTTCTGTGGGAATCGCGCCGCGGGGTAGTACTTCGTGATCACGGCGAGCGCGCTATGGTACGAGTCGATGTCGAGATGGCGCAGGAGATAGCGTACGTCCGCTTCGTCGTGAAACTCCGCACCTATTCTCATTGCCAGACACTTCATCGCCAGCAGGTACTCGGCCTGCGCGACCATCACCCGCAAATGATCGAGCTCGAGGAAGGGAGCGAAGTCGGCGTGCTCGCTCAGGTAGCCCTTCACCGCATCGTTCAGCCAGTGTGGATCGAGATTCGCGCGCACCGCGACGCGCGCTGCAGCCTCGCGTACGGATGACACGGGACGGAAGAGGGCATCCACATCTTGCGTCGATGGTCGCGCGTCATATGCCAGGCACATCACGGCACCGCCTACGAGGAATACCTCGGCCTGCGTGTCCGTCTGTCGCAGATCTTCATTGAGCAGTTCCAGCAAGCGGCGGATATCCGCCCTGGTCAGCGGCTGCACGGTGTCAAACCCGGTCGCCGATCGTCGCGTCGATGAATATGTTTCGGCGTCGGAAGGGCGGGGGCGAATGGGTCAGCAGATGCAGCCGCAGACTCATTAACCCGGATCCAAAGGCCGGTTCCGCAAGAGGGGCGACTGCGCGCACCCAGGAGGGCACGCGGACCGAGCGGCGCTCGCAAGCTTGCTCGATCATGGCGGCGATGTAGTTGGAGAGGAACGATGTCAGAACGGTCGTCGGCGGTGTCGCGATCGCATCGCGCAGCTCGGCCGCCGTCCAGCCCGTGAGCAGGGTGTTGAGCTCGGCAAGCGCGAAGCTGGGCGGTGCTGGCCCGGCGCAGTCCTCGATGCACGCCTGAAGCCGCGCGGCCGGTGTCGGCAGAGCGCGGCCGAGCACGTAAGCGGACATGTCCAATCCCGCGTGCTCCGCGGCGCGGCGGATGGCTGCCTTCTCTGCCAGCGACACGCGGATCTGAAGCTGCTCGCTCCTGGGATCCTGACTCATCGAGCAAGTCTAGGGGACTTCATGACGGGTGTCAATACGATGTATTGACATCGCCCGGCTCATCTGCGCCCGATGCGGCTGGCCCTTGCGCTCTCGGTAGGCTCTCCCGCCACTGAGGTCCGACCCAGGAGCGGCCGCAGATAGGCACCCGTGTGCGAGCGTCGGTTCGCGACGATCTGCTCCGGCGTACCGGCGGCGACGATCTCTCCGCCGCCTTCACCGCCCTCAGGACCGAGGTCGATCACCCAGTCGGCGCTCTTGATGACATCGAGGTTGTGCTCGATCACCACGATGGTGTTGCCTTGGTCGCGCAGGCGGTGAAGGACGTCGAGGAGTTGGGCGACATCGTGAAAGTGCAGGCCGGTCGTCGGCTCGTCCAGGATGTAGAGAGTACGGCCGTGGGTTTGCCGGGCGAGCTCGCGCGAGAGCTTCACCCGCTGGGCCTCGCCGCCGGAAAGGGTGGTCGCGTTCTGGCCGAGGTGGATGTAGGAGAGGCCGACGTCGGTCAGGGTCTGCAGCCTGCTCGCGACCGCAGGGATGTTCTGGAAGAAGCGCAGGCCTTCTTCCACGGTCATCTCCAGAACTTCGTGGATATTCTTGCCGCGATAGCGGATTTCCAGCGTCTCCCGGTTGTAGCGCTGCCCCTTGCACACATCACAGGCAACGTAGACGTCCGGAAGGAAATGCATCTCGACTTTGATGACTCCATCACCCTGACAGGCCTCGCAGCGTCCGCCTTTGACATTGAAGCTGAAGCGGCCGGCATCGTAGCCGCGCGCCCGGGCCTCGGGGACGGCGGCGAAGAGCTCCCTGACCGGACCGAAGAGGTTGGTATAGGTCGCAGGATTGGAGCGCGGAGTGCGGCTGATCGGCGCCTGGTCGATGTCGATCACATGCTCGATGTCGTCGAGTCCTTCGACCCGCTCGCACGGCGCAGCATCGGGCGCGCCCAATCGGCCGTTGACCTTGGCAGTCGCGTGGCCGAAGAGGGTGTCGATGATCAGGGTCGACTTGCCTGAGCCGGAGACGCCGGTGACACAGGTCAGAAGACCCAGCGGAATCTCCGCGGTGACGTTGCGCAGATTGTTGCCCGAGGCACCGACGATACGGATCTGCTTGTCAGGCGAGCGGGGCGTACGCAGGCGCGGAAGGGCGACTTTGCGCTTGCCGCTCAGGTACTGCCCGGTCAGCGAGGTGGCCGAGGCCGTGATGTCGCGCAGTGTGCCCTGCGCAACGACGTGGCCGCCGTGCGCGCCGGCGCCGGGGCCGAGATCGACGACGTGGTCAGCCTCGCGGATGGCCTCCTCGTCATGCTCCACGACGATGACGGTGTTGCCGAGATCGCGCAGGCGCTTGAGCGTGCCGAGGAGCCGCGAGTTGTCGCGCTGGTGCAGGCCGATCGAAGGCTCATCGAGGATGTACATGACGCCGGTGAGACCGGAGCCGACCTGGCTCGCGAGGCGGATGCGCTGTGCCTCGCCGCCCGAGAGCGTGTCGGCACCGCGATCGAGTGTCAGATACTGCAGGCCGACGTCGGCGAGGAACCGCAAGCGCTGCACGACCTCCTTCACGATCGGGGCAGCCACCTCGCCGCGCCAACCCGCCGGCTGGAGCGAGCGATAGAGCTCGAGCGCATGGCCGACGCTCAGGCGCGTGACTTCGGGGAGTGCCTTGTCGTCCACGAACACGAAGCGGCCGGCGCGGGTGAGCCGCGCGCCAGCGCAGTCGGGGCAGGTCCGTATGCCGAGATACTTCGCGAGCTCGTCGCGGACCGTGGAGGATTCCGTCTCCCGGTAACGCCTCTGCAGGTTCGGCAGGATTCCTTCGAAGGGATGGCGCCTGACGACCCCGCGGCGCTTGCCCTCCGATCGGCCCTCGGATTGGCCCTCGCTGTAGCGAAACTCGATGACTTCATCGCCACTGCCGTAGAGCAAGACCTGACGGGCTCGCTCCGGCAGCTCCGTCCACGGCGCCTCGATGTCGAAGCGGTAGTGACGGGCGAGCGATTGAATGAGCTGAAAGTAATGAGCGTTGCGCCGATCCCATCCGCGCACCGCGCCGCTCGCGAGGGAAAGATCCGGATGCAGGACCACACGTTGCGGGTCGAAGAACTCCTGGGTGCCGAGGCCGTCGCAGGTCGGGCAGGCGCCCGCCGGGTTGTTGAACGAGAAGAGCTTCGGCTCGAGCGGCGGTACGCTGTAGCCGCAGATCGGGCAGGCATGGCGGCTGGAGAAGACCATCTCTTCCCGCGCGGGCTCATCCAGGAAGGTGAGCCGTGCGAGCCCGCCGGAAAGACGCAGCGCGGTCTCGAGCGACTCCGCCAGGCGCTGCTGCACGTCGGACCTCATGCGCAGGCGATCGACCACCGCTTCCACGGTGTGCTTGCGTTTCGGATCGAGCTGCGGAAGTCCCTCCATGTCATGAATACGACCATCGATGCGTACGCGCACGAAGCCCTGGTCGCGCAGTGAGTCGAGAATGTCCGCGTGCTCGCCTTTACGGTCGCTCACGAGCGGCGCAAGCAGCGCCACGGCACAGCCCTCGGGGAGCTTCAGCACCTGATCGACCATTTGGCTGACCGTCTGGGCCGTGAGGTCGATGCCATGGTCAGGACACCGCGGTATCCCGGCGCGCGCGTAGAGCAGGCGCAGATAGTCGTAGATCTCCGTGACGGTGCCGACGGTCGAGCGCGGGTTTCTCGAGGTGGCCTTCTGCTCGATGGCGATCGCGGGCGAGAGGCCCTCGATGCTGTCGACGTCGGGCTTGTCCATCATGGACAGGAACTGCCTTGCATAAGCGGACAGCGACTCGACATAGCGGCGTTGTCCCTCGGCATAGAGTGTGTCGAAGGCGAGGGAGGATTTGCCGGAGCCGGAGAGCCCCGTGAGCACGATCAGCCGCTCGCGCGGCAGGTCGAGGTCGATGCCCTTCAGGTTGTGGGTGCGCGCCCCGCGGACGCGGATCTCTTGCATGGTCCGGTCAATCGTCGCTGTCGGCGCGGCCGGCGGCCGCGAAAAATCAAGCCTTCGAGTGTACGCGTCGGGGGCCCATCGGCTGAATAATTGCCTCTTCGCGGAGGCTTTCCGGGGTACGCGAGCGGCCTGCGCACGTCTACAATGGGGGCCTCTTCAAGAGGGCACACTCATGGCGCGCGGAGTCAATAAAGTCATCCTCATCGGCCACCTGGGCGCAGATCCCGAGACGCGCGCGATGCCATCGGGCAGCAGCGTGGCGAACCTTCGCATCGCCACCACCGAAAGCTGGCGCGACAAGCAGAGCGGCGAGCAGCAGGAGCGCACGGAATGGCATCGCGTGGCGCTGTTCGGCCGGCTGGCGGAAATCGCCGGTGAATATCTGCGCAAGGGCTCGCAGGTCTATATTGAGGGCAGCCTGCGCACCCGCAAGTGGCAGGACAAGCAGGGCAACGAGCGCTACTCCACCGAGATCGTCGGCAACGAGATGCAGATGCTCGGTGGCCGCGGCGGCGGCGGAGCCGGCGCGCCGGGCGCAGGCGGCGGCGGAGCCTCGGGCGGCATGCCGCGCGAGCCCATGCCCGAGTATGCCGGTCCGGGCGGCACTGGCGGCGCCGGCGGGGGCGGCGGGGGCGCCGAAGACTTCGACGATGACATCCCGTTCTAGCGGCGGTCTGCCGCCGACCGGGAATCCACGGAGCATCGACTATGGTCTTGTGGCACTACTGGCTGGCCGGCATTGCGCAAGGGTTGGCGCTCTTAGCCCACGAGACGCATCTCGGGATGGGGGTGAGCATCATTCTGCTCACGCTGGCCGTCCGCTCCGCGCTTCTTCCGGTTACCTGGGCGGGTGCGTATCGGGCTGACTCGCGCCGCCGGAAGCTGCGGCGCCTCGAGCCGGTGCTCGAGGCGCTCAAGCGGCGGTATGAGGGTGATCGGCAGCGCTACGCTCAGGAGATGATGCGACGCTATCGGGACGAAGGCGTCACGCTCATCGATGGGGCGAGCCTTCTCGGGGCGTTGATCCAGCTGCCGGTGCTTCTTGGCATCTACCAGGCCCTGCGCACGCTGCGCGGCGCCGGGCGCTTTCTTTGGGTGGCGGACCTCTCGCGGCCCGATCTCTGGCTCGCGATGATCGCCGGGATCGCGACCATGGCGCTCATGGCGACCAATCCCGACCTCCCCGAGCACGTGCGGGTCATCCTCATTCTGCTTCCGGCGATATTCACGGTCGTCGCGGCTCTGAAGTTCTCCGCGGCACTTTCGCTCTATTGGACGACCACGAATGTGTTCTCTGGCGTCCAGGCCATTGCGCTTCGCGCCGTCATTACCCGGCGCGCGCGGGCCGGAACGCTCGGCGGGTAACGCTACACTCCACGGCGCTACAACATAAGCATTTGATTTTAAATAGTTTTTTAGGTCGAGCCGCAGTTCCGCGCAGCTCTCGTGCGACGGGGTGGCCGAGGCCGTAGAATTGGCAGACCGCCTGCCTATGTCCCGCCGCTACTTCATCAAGACTTTCGGTTGCCAGATGAACGAGTACGACTCCGCCCGCATGGCGGACGTGCTCGAAGCTGGCGTGGGCTTCGCTCGCACCGAGGATCCGGCCGAGGCCGACGTGCTGTTGATGAACACCTGCTCCGTGCGGGAGAAGGCACAGGAGAAGGTGTTCTCGATGCTGGGGGAGTGGCGCAAATTCAAGACTCAGCGGCCGCACGTGCTCATCGGTGTGGGCGGATGCGTAGCCAGTCAGGAAGGCGAGGGCATCACCCGGCGCGCGCCCTTCGTGGACCTCGTGTTCGGTCCACAGACCCTGCATCGCCTGCCCGACATGATCGCAGAGCTGCGCCGTACCGGCCGCTCGGTGGTCGATGTCAGCTTTCCGGAGATCGAGAAGTTCGATCGCCTGCCGGAGCCGCGCGCCGAGGGCGCCACGGCCTTCGTGTCGGTCATGGAAGGCTGCAGCCGGTATTGCAGCTTCTGCATCGTGCCGTATACCCGCGGCGATGAGGTCAGCCGGCCGTTCGAGTCCGTGCTGCTCGAGGTGCGTCAGCTCGCGGCCCAGGGAGTGCGGGAGGTCACGCTTCTCGGCCAGAACGTCAATGCCTATGCCGGGCCCATGGCGGACGGGGCAGTGGTGGATCTGGCTACACTCATTCATCACGTGGCGGCGGTTGCGGGTATCGAGCGCATCCGCTTCACGACCTCGCACCCGCTCGAGCTCAACGACAGCCTGATCGAGGCCTTCGCGCACGTACCGCAGCTCGCGAGCCATCTGCACCTGCCGGTGCAGAGCGGCTCGGACCGCGTGCTCGCTGCCATGAAGCGCGGTTACACTTCCATTGAATTCAAGGAAAAGGTCCGCAAGCTAAGGGCAGTGCGGCCGGACATCTGTATTTCCTCCGACTTCATCGTGGGGTTTCCCGGGGAGAGCGAGCGCGATTTCGAGGCGACGCTCGCGCTCGTGCGTGATGCCGAGCTCGACCAATCATTCAGTTTCCTCTACAGCCGCCGTCCCGGCACGCCGGCAGCCTCACTTCCCGATGACACCCCGGCCGAGGTCAAGCAGGAGCGCCTCGCGCGGCTCCAGGTCCAACTCGAGGCGCAGGCGCATGCCATCAGCCAGCGCATGGTCGGCAGTGTGCAGCGCGTGTTGGTGGAGCGCCCGGCCAGGAGGGACGGTCGCGAGCTGGCCGGCCGCAGTGAGAGCAATCGCTGGATCAACTTTGCCGGACCTGCCGAGCTCATCGGCCGGTTCGCGCGCGTCGCCGTGACCGAAGCAATGCCGCACAGCCTGCGCGGACGCCTGTGTCAGTAGCAGTCCCTGAGGCGTCGCGCGAGTTCGATCTCGAGCCGTCGGACAATGCGCGGTTGGCCAACCTGTGCGGCCCGTTGGATGAGAACCTCCGTCTGCTCGAGGCGCGTCTCGATGTGCAGATCCGCCGGCGCGGCGACAACTTCCGCGTGCTCGGCGCGCGTGCCGGCAGCGCGGAGGACATTCTGCAGGAGCTCTTCGCCCTGGCAAAGGAAGAGGAAGTCACGCCGGAGCGCGTGCATCTGGCGCTGCGCGAGCGCGAGTCCGGTCAGGTATCTGCGGAAACAGACCCTGCGGAGCGCGCCGTCCGGGTACCCCGCGGCGGCATCCGCGCGCGTGGTCATCACCAACGTGAGTACCTCGCATATATCCGCAGCCGCGACCTGACATTCGGCATCGGCCCGGCGGGCACCGGTAAGACCTATCTGGCAGTGGCCTGCGCCGTCGAGGCCCTGCAGGCGGAAACCATCCGGCGCATCGTGCTCGTGCGTCCGGCGGTCGAGGCCGGCGAGCGGTTGGGGTTTCTTCCCGGAGACCTTACGCAGAAAGTCGACCCGTACCTGCGCCCCATGTATGACGCGCTCTACGAGATGCTGGGATTCGACCGGGTGTCCCGTTTCATCGAGCGCAACGTCATCGAGGTGGCGCCGCTCGCCTTCATGCGCGGCCGCTCCCTCAACGACTCGTTCATCATCCTCGATGAGGCGCAGAACACCACCGTCGAGCAGATGAAGATGTTCCTCACCCGCATCGGCTTCGGCTCCAAGGCCGTGGTGACCGGCGATGTGACTCAGACCGACCTGCCTGCGGGGCGGCAGTCGGGCCTGAGTCACGTGATCGGCGTACTGCGCGGCGTGGAGGGAGTTGCCTTCACCTTCTTCGATGCCCAGGATGTCGTGCGCCATCCCCTGGTCCAGCGCATAGTGCAGGCCTACGAGTCGCGCACCGGTAGGGAGCAGCAGCCGTGACGGAATACGGGAGGCAACTGCAGGTGGAGGTACAACGGCGCGTCCGATCCTGGGCGCCGCACGCACGTGAGATCGCCGCCTGGGCCGGTACGGCCCTGGGCCGTAACGCTGCCCACGGCGAGCTTGGCGTGCGGGTCGTCGGCGCCGCCGAGAGCCGGCGTCTCAACTCCCGGTATCGTGGCAAGGACAAGCCGACGAACGTATTGTCATTTCCACCCGCGCCCCTTCCCAGGCAGGTGCCCGGCCCGCTGCCGGGCCGCAGCAGGCTGCGCGGTGCTACGCGGCCGCTCGGCGACCTGGTGATCTGTGCGCAGGTGGTGCGCTCGGAAGCCCGCGAGCAGAGCAAGCCGCTCAAGGCGCATTGGGCGCACCTGGTGGTGCACGGTGCACTGCATCTCATCGGCTACGACCACGAGCGGGAAGTGGAGGCAAAGCGCATGGAGCGGCGCGAGATCGTGGTGCTACGCCGCCTGGGCTTCGCCAACCCCTACAGAGCCTGATCATGCCAAAGGACATCAACTCGACCGGTAAGTGGCTGAAGCGTCTGACGCAGAGCTTCGCCGCGGAGCCGCAGGACCGCCAGCAGTTGCTCGAGATCCTGCGCGAGGCCCGTACGCGCGGCCTCCTCGATGCCGATGCGCTGCCGATGCTCGAAGGAGTGTTGGAAGTCGCCAACCTGCACGTGCGCGACATCATGGTGCCGCGCGCGCAGATGGCGTTCGTGCGCCGCGACGATCCGGTCTCGCGCATTCTGCCGACCGTCGTCGAGTCGGGGCACTCCCGCTTCCCCGTGATGGACGAGGACCGTGACGACATCGTCGGGATCCTGCTCGCCAAGGACCTGCTGCGCCTCTGCAGCGGCGAGGCGCGCGAGCGCTTCGACATCCGCGAGTTCATGCGTCCGGCGGTGTTCGTGCCGGAGTCGAAGCGGCTCAACGTGCTGCTGAAGGAGTTTCGCGGCAGCCGCAATCACATGGCCATCGTGGTGGATGAGTACGGCGGCGTCGCCGGCCTCGTCACGATCGAGGATGTGATCGAGCAGATCGTCGGGGACATCGACGATGAGTTCGACGTCGAGGACGATCAGAACATCCGCAAGGAAGCCGAGCGCCTGTTCCTGGTGCGCGGCGTGACCCGCATCGGGGAGTTCAACGAATACTTCGGCGGCCACCTCTCCGAGGAGGAGGGCTTCGAGACCGTGGCAGGGCTGCTCATGAAGCAGTTCGGGCGACTGCCGCGGCGAGGCGAGTCCGCGAGCATCGATGGCTTCGAGTTTCGGGTCATGCGAGCCGATCGGCGCCGCATCGATGCGCTGCGCGTAGTGCCGCCGCGAGATGTGACGCCCCCGGACGGTCACTCGCAGCCGGAGCAGGGCGAGTCCCACGCATGAGCTCGCGGCACCTCGCTGCCATTGCTCCTTCCCCGCAGGACGAAGCTGCGCCGCCATCTGCTGCGAGCGCCGGCAATCCGCTCGCGGCGGCCGTCTCGGCTCACGCGATGCTGGCGCGCGGGGTGGTGGCTTTCGGGGCGGGCGCGCTGCTGTCATGCGCATTCGCGCCGCTCCAATGGTGGCCACTTGCAATCCTCTGCCCGGCCGTGCTCATGTGGCTCTGGGAAGAGGCCACGCCGCGGGCGGCCGCCAGAACCGGATTCTGGTTCAGCTTCGGCACCTTTCTCGCCGGTACGTACTGGCTCTATGTCAGCATCCACGTGCTCGGCGAGGCACCGGTCTGGCTCACCATCGCGCTCATGTTGGGTCTGATCGGAATCATGGCCCTCTACAACGCGCTCATCGGCTACGGGGTGGCGCGCTGGGTGCCGCGCGGCAGCGCGTGGCGCTGGCTCATCGGCATGCCCGCGGCCTGGATGATCATCGAGTGGTGGCGCGGTTGGTTCCTCTCGGGCTTCTCGTGGCTGTCGCTGGGGTACTCGCAGACGGACACTTGGCTGGGACGGTTAGCGCCGGTCCTCGGCGTCTACGGCGTCAGCCTCGTGGTGCTTTTGAGCGCCGGTGCACTCGTGGCGTTGGTGCGCGGCAGTGGTCGCGTGCGTCTGGCAGCGGCAGTGGTGCTCATCGCGCCCTGGGTTGCCGGCGCGCTCCTCGGCCCGGTGCGGTGGACGAAGCCCTCGGGTCCACCGGTTTCGGTGGCTCTGATCCAGGCCAACATCCCGCAGGAAGACAAGTGGGACGAGTCCCACCGAGACGAGATCCTCGAGCGCTACCGCAAGATGACCGAGTCGGCGCTCGGCGCGAAGCTCATCGTCTGGCCGGAGGCGGCGCTGCCCGACCTCGCCAACAATCTGCTGCCTTACATTGCGCTCGTCGATCGCGAGGCGCAGGCTCGCGGGTCCTCGCTGGTCATGGGTGTGCTGCACGCCTCTGAAGACGGCCATCACTATTACGATTCGATCCTGGCGCTCGGCAACCCGCCGAGCTGGTACTCCAAGGATCATCTCGTGCCGTTCGCGGAGTTCTTTCCGGTACCGCATTTCGTGCGCAACTGGCTGCGCCTGATGAGTCTGCCTTATGAGAGCTTCGACCGCGGCGGCGTGCACCAGGCGCCTCTGCCGGTGGCTGGACTTCAGCTGGGGGCGACCGTCTGCTACGAGGTAGGATACGGCGCGTACATGCTGGGCATGCTCCCGAAGGCAGATGCGCTGGTGAACGTCACCAACGATGGCTGGTTCGGCCACAGCACGGCCCGCTACGAGCAGTTCCAGATGGCCCGCATGCGTGCGCTCGAGGAGGGTCGCGACATGATCGTAGCCACCAACGACGGCATCTCCGCGGTCATCGGGCCGCGCGGTGAGATCCAGGCGTCGGCGCCACCCTTCCAGTCCTACGTATTGCGGTCTTCCGTCACGCCCAGGTCCGGGCTCACGCCGTATGCGCGTGTTGGAAATTGGTTGATCGTGAGCCTCGCCGCCCTCGGATTGGCCGGCGCGCTCGGAGCACAGGTTCTGCGGCGGCGCCTGGGCATGGTGAGTGCTACTCCCTTCCATTCCGGAGTCTGACATGAGTGTTTTTATGCGCGCGCGCGCTCGCGCGGCAACGATGTCCCTGGCCCTGGTCGTGCTCGCCGGCTGGCCGGCGATGAGCATGCAGGTGGCGTATGCGGCAACGGCTGCTTCGGCGGCGCAGTGTGTGCCTGGCGCGACAGCCTCCCTGCCCGATTTCTCGCCGCTCGTCGCCAGGTACGGGCCGGCGGTCGTCAACATCGAGGTGATCGAGAAGGAGGCGGAGGGCGGCGGGCAAGGTGACGATCCGCTCAACGATTTCTTCAAGCGCTTCGGCATCCCCGCGCCGGGCGGCGGCCAGCAGCGGCACGCGGAGCCGGTGCGGGGCGCGGGGTCCGGCTTCATTGTGAGCCCGGATGGCTACGTCCTCACCAACGGTCACGTGGTGGAAGGGGCGAGCCAGGTGACGGTGCGGCTCGTCGATCAGCGTGAGTTCCGGGCGAAAGTGGTGGGCACGGACGAGCGTACCGACATCGCTGTCCTCAAGATCGCGGCGACCGGGCTTCCGGTCGTACGCTTCGGCGATCCCTCGAAGCTCCGCCCCGGCGAGTGGGTGCTCGCGATCGGCTCGCCGTTCGGCTTCGACAACAGCGCCACCGCCGGCATCGTGAGCGCCATCGGCCGCTCGCTCCCCACCGAGAACTACGTGCCCTTCATCCAGACGGACGTGGCGGTGAATCCCGGCAACTCCGGCGGCCCG
>Ga0134125_10001567_pt1 | contig 27946 bp, 45 predicted proteins | sample KB31751_FD_96464 | JGI IMG/M metagenome (GOLD analysis project Ga0134125, IMG submission 96464) | Terrestrial soil microbial communities with excess Nitrogen fertilizer from Kellogg Biological Station, Michigan, USA - KB3-175-1 | ecosystem: Environmental > Terrestrial > Soil > Unclassified ... | reverse complement strand
TGATTGTTCATTTGTTAAAGGATGGTTTGTAGACCCTGAAAAGGGACAATGGTTTCATTCTAAAATATATGAAATAGCTTTACAACATTCAAAGGAGTTAAAGTGTCAATGACACAACCGTCATCTTGTCTACATGAAGATGCTAAGAAAACAATGGAATTAGCACATGCAGGACAAACTCGTTGGGATGGCAGACCATATTCAGTTCATCCAGAAAAAGTAGTACAGATCTTAAAACAATTCGGTGTTAGAGATGAAGAAATATTGTCAGCAGGCTATTTACATGATGTAATCGAAGATACTAAGGTTAGTCTTGATGAATTAGAAGGTGCTTATGGTTCTCGTGTTGCACACTTGGTACAAGAACTAACATTCAAAGATTCCAAGGATGATGATAACCTATACTCTCAACAATGCATGAATCTTTCAAAGACTGCAAAGTTAATCAAGATAGCAGACATTCTCGCTAACATAACTGATGATGGTAAGAAGTCAGATCACTTCATAAGAAAGAGAATCAATGGTTTGAAGATGTTGTTAGGAGATGACTCCTGATGACAGAGAATCCAAACGGTCCACGACAATGCAGAACTTGTAATCACTATTCTGCTTTTCATTACTCAAGAGATTCAGGTATGCAACATTGCACTAGACAGGGTTGTAAATGTAAGAGGATGAAATATTGACATCTAAAATAGAACGTCGGGAAGTCGGTTTATTCTCAGGTGGAAAGGATAGTTATGTAGCTTGTAAGGTTCATGGAGTCAAAGAGGTTCTATACTGCAAGACTGGAATAGGTCTTAACTTTGATTTTGTTTTAAAGATATGCCAAAAAGAAGGATGGAAGTTAAACGTAGTCTATCCAAAAGAAGGAGAGACCTATGAGGACTTTGTAAGAAGATTCGGTTTCCCTAAGAGTGGGATCCATAACTCAGTTATGGGTTTTCTCAAATGGCACCCTATGCGTACTTGGGTTAAGCAACAAAAAGAAGACATATTATTCATCTCAGGCCGTAGGAAAAAGGAATCTCGACGTAGAATGAGAATGAAAAGTAATAGAGAATATGTTGAGACAGAAGGCATGAAGTTCTTTGCACCTATCTATTCTTGGACTACAAAACAAGTCTATGATTATATCAGAGATAATCAACTAGAGTTATCACCAACTTATGAGACATTGCACATGTCAGGTGATTGCCTTTGTGGTGCATTTGCTCAACAAGGTGAATCTCAATTACTCTATACTTTCCATATCGAACTTGCAGAAGTTATTATGGACTTGGAAAAGAAATACGGTGGACATTGGGGCAATGGAACTTCAGTAACAGGTAGTAGTAAACAGGCTAATCTCGATGACCTTGTTTGCATGGAGTGCAGAGTACATTGACGGTAACAACAAAGGGTTTAGAAGAACTAGACCAACGACCTATTCTAGCAATACTCAAAAGTAGAAACTATGGTACTATTATAGCAAGAGATTTAGAAAGTGTCAAGTTAATCAAAGAGACTTTAGTTTTCATTAAGAAGGATATGCTATTTGCACAAACATTGGGAGACAAGCGTTAAGATGAAAGGACCAATGTATCTAGGTAGGCCATGTAGTGAAGATGAACATGCCGAACTAAAAAGAACTGGTTGGCACGCTTGTTATTCGTGCTGTAAGATTCTTAATGAAAAGTCATTTCCTAACCCTGATAACAAGAGAGACAAGCGTTAAGATGAAACAAGATTGGTATTGTTATGACCATCATAGACCGATTAGTGATGATTGCTCATGTTCATGTGACTTAAGATTAACAAAAGAGAGGAAAGGTCTACATGAGTGAATGTAATTGCATAACTCAGAAAATCTACGTTTCAAGATATAAGAAAGTCTTGAATTGGAAAGATAAGTTTCCATTCTTTGGCATGGGTGGATATGAAGGGATTATTAGTCATTTCACAATCCACGCCAATACTATAACAGAATTGGATTCAAAGAAAGCAGAGATTAAAGCAGAATATGAAAAGAAATATCCTGATCAGGTAATTTATGTGAGGGCTACATATTGACAAAAGAATCGAGATGTCTACAAGTTGGTAAAATAAATGGATGTTATGTAGTTTGCGAATTAGAAAAAGGTCATAAGGGAGAACATAGAAAATTAATGGAGTGGAGTAATTCTTGATAAGTGAGATAGATAAATTCATTATTGTTTTAATTCCTACAATATCAATAACATCATTCTTTCTGTATTATTTTAGAGATAAATCTAAATCATTGGAGAATCAATCTCGATGACACGTCAAAAGAAACGTCTACATCCTATTGTCATTTCAGAGGAGATGTGTGAAAGAGCAGATTGTCAACTCTGTGAGGAACTTAATAAACTAGGCCACTTAATCAAAGAACGTGGTGAATACACTAATACAATTAAAGAGCAAATGTGGAGATGTTTTTGCCATTGACCAAAGTAACGGACTGTTCAGAAGCAGAGTGGGAGATGGAATATTGGAATCAACTTTCAGACGAAGAAAAACAAGAGTATGAAAGAAAGGCTAAAGCATTATTTAATTCTGACAAGTCACCCCTTTGTTTTATGGTTCAATCTGCTGGAAGCATAGGCCCAAGTAAGTTAACAAAAGGAAATGATGGTAAATGAATGTAGATTTAAATGAATCACGAATTAGAATTTTAATAGATGTTATAGAATACTATCTAGCCAAGAATGATTGGAATAATGAATTAGATGAAATTCATGACGAATTGGTGAATTTACTATCTAAACAATCTAACAGGAACGTTGAGAAGTGAAAAGAAAATTATTCGGTTGTGAAGATATGGACTTACGCACTACTAAAGCAAGATTTGTCATTAAGGCCATACAACGAACAGGTGTTTGCCCACTATGCAATAATCGAATATTTAGTAAGGCACATATGAAAAGTCTTACGGACAAAAGGGTTTGAAAGTTAGCTAGAATATACCATGTTTGGATCTCTTACCTTTTGGATAAGAAACTTTAACATTAAACCCTCGACCTAACTCCACATCATTATCATATCCTCGTTTTGATTCTCTTTTTCTTCCCACAAAATATACTTCACATACTTATAGATAAGTTTCTCGCTGACGTTTGATTCTGATCGTCTTCAAACTCTGAGAGTTCATCGCCATCTTCAAAGTCTTCATCTATGCCTAGGTTCAAATCTGATATGCCCTAAATTGTGAGAGAGTATGATAGTACAAATAAGTTGCTAGCCCAGCCTGATCAAGTCCTAGAAGTTTGGCTAAATCTTCATTTATGACAAAGAATGGCCTATTTGCCCTTGCATAATCCTGGTTTCTCTTTAAGGTCCGTTCATTCTCATATGCCAGTTCGCCATGAAGTTTACTTGAATCATGCTCAAGTATAATCTCTGGCAATCCTTTGATTATCAAGTCTGGCAAACGTACTTTGTTAGGGGTTGAGAATCTAGAATCTACTAGGGTGTTTCCCGATAACCAATTAAGCTTAGAATGAGTCTGGATATATTCTAGTTTCTTTTGATCAAAATTTACTATTGCGTTCTTCTTTGCTCTATCTATGAATTTTTGATTAGATTTCATTTTATTAAAAAGGTCTGGAAAGACGAGGGGTAGGTAAGTCAAACTTACGTTTATTCTCGTCTATCTTGTCTAGCTCTGATGTTTGAGCTAAACGAAATATAATTCTCCTTTTAGATCCCACCTCACCGGAAATAGATTGTCTATATTTGTCAAGTTTGTTAACATAATCTCTGCAAAGCTTACATCCAGGCTCGCTTTCACATTCATGAGGAATAAATCTAGGTTTCATATCGGTAAAAACTCAAACTTTGAAGCCATACCAGAACATGTCTTGCAGAACTTTCTAGTCTCTCTACAGTCAGAATTTGATATTGTACCGCCACAGCTTAGACATTTCCATTCGAGGGGTCTTGATGTACCTTTACATTTTCTGCAAAAACGGCTATTCTTTTTGATATCATAATGACCTAATGGAATACCACAGCCTATGTTTTCACATTTTTGGATAGTTTCTTGGATTGTAGTCAAGACCAATCTCCGTCAAGATCAAACTTGATTCCTACTTTGTTTTGCCATTCGAGAATGGTTTCTCTAAGTTTTGAGGATTTTTGACTCATGGTGTTATTACCACCTTTCTTAGATTTTCTATCTTATCTAGGAACACCCAAAGTTCTTTTGATTCAGGTGTGATCTTGACTTCTTGGCTAATTCCTTTCTTTAAATAGAATTTGATGATACGGTATTTGTTTTTAACACCATGAGTTTTTAGATTAAAATTAGCATGTAAAGTTTGGACATCTTTTGGTGGGTTTCTTAAAGCGTTCATCTTCCAACGACACTTATCAGAGCAAAACTTTTGTGTGGATTTACCAAAGAGATGTTTATGACATGAAGGATTTTGACAATATCTTCCTACATCCTTTAGGAAAACATAGGCTTTTGTCTTGTGTTCTAAATCAAATATTGAATCTTTCATTGACTCAACTCCGCTACATGTGATTTACTATTCAAACAAGATTCGATAAGATTACTTTGAACATGATTATAATAATCAGATACATGAGCTTCTTGCTTTTCAAATTTGATCTCCTTTGCGATCTTTAGGAAGATACTAGAATGCAATGTTTTGTTCTCCTATGGAAAAAATAAAGGGAGAGGCAAACTCTAAACCCTCTCCCATCGGTAACTGATGTCGGAGTCTGTAATCAGGCTTAACAATGGTCGAAAGAAAAACCTGATTACTAGAATTCATTTGCATTTCCTCTCCAAATGGTTAAGATATTCAAGATACTTGCCGTCTTCAAAGACTTTCCCACACCTATAGCATTTGTAGGGTGTGTCAGATAAAGAACTCATCTGTGAACACTCCCAGCTAGGCAAGAATAACAACAATGCTTATGTTCAGTATGATTTTTCATTGCTAAATCTCTATCACATTTATGACAAGGATTATGATCACATAATTCACACATCAATTTGAATTAACCCCCGATTCCTTGATCAATTCAACATAAAGATTCATGCCTGAATAAGCACTAGTACAAGAACCGCATTTTTCTCGATGTTCTTTGTTTAATATTTCATGATGAAAATGAAAAGAAAGCCACATCAATTCTTTTAATTCTTGACTCAAACTTCAATCCTCGCTTCTTTTCTCGGTATTGGAGTAGAACAGTTAGGGCATCTTTCTGAATTTCTTACATACATTTTTCCACATTTAGGACTTGGACAGATAATCAATTTTTCTTGCCCTCAAACTTGTCAAGAATTTTGTTAATCACATCATCAAAATTATCAGTAATATGACCATGTTTTGAAAGTCTGTCTCTTGTTTCTTTTGAAACCCTAATCGAAGTCATTTCATTTTGCATAATAATGGTTAGTATGCCATGTATATATTGTTTATGCCGAATATCTTATATAATTCCATAATAATCTACTAGTATGTGGAAATGTGTAAGATGTGGTCATAAAAACAATAACTCTAGTGAAAAATGTCATGGTTTAGATTGTAAAGCTAAAAGAGAAACAGATTCATTTGAAAAACCAATAGAGATTCAAAAGAAAAAAGAAGCCAAGAAAGTTTATGATTATTGCCCTGCTTGCAAGAAAGATATGTTCTTTACAAAAACCAGATGGAAAGGCAAAACTGCTTGGAGTTGTGAATCTGGAATGCATAGACCATGTGATTTTACAGGCAAAAGCAAGCCGTTTCCACTACACTTGCCACAGGTGAATCTATGAAAGCCTTCTTCTATTTCATATTTGCATTGGCGGTCTGCATTCCTATGGCGTTATTCTTCAATAGTGGTACAAAATGAATCTGGAATACCTGAAATCACAATTCATTCCTAAAAGTAACAGAATCAAAGTAATTTACGGTATACTTTGGATACTAGAGCCTGGAATTATGGCTTTAATAGTTACAATCAAGATTATTAGGAATAGAAACAAGTGAGCCAAGAAGCTAAAATGATTGTAACAGTAGGGGGGATATATAATTGGCCAGAATCTATCAGTAAGGAACAACGTCATAGAGATAAAACATACCCAAAGTACAACTGGTGCGACATAGATGTAGTTAATATTGAAAATCATAATGCAGTTTTAGATGTTTTTAAGAAGTATTCGGTATCATGTATTAGTCAAAGATGCGGAAAGGGTAGGCATTTCTTTGGGGATTTAGTGCCAGATCAAACATGGATAAAAATTTGGTCCGAAATAAAGCCTTATGCAGATCCATTGTGGCAACCACATACATTAAGAGTCACGAAAAAAAGGGTTGATGAGATTTGGGAAAGACCTGTCTTTCATGATAACGGAAATAATAACATTATCAAACCTTGGATGAAAAGTGTAATGAGTTTTCTTAATAAAAGTTTAAAGAAAGATAATTCTAATGATATTTACTCTGCAATGCACCATTCCGGTTTGGATAAATATTTTCAATGCACCACATACAGAGTAGAGATTAAACTATGACAAGACAAAAGGGTGATTATTCACAGATATGGGAATGGGTGTATAATAATTACGACATACAGAGATATTTTTCGGATCAAGACTTGATAAATGATGTTAGAGAGGAATTTGAAAGAACCAATTCCTATTTTCCACCAGAAGCAGAGGATCTAATCAGGTATAGATTTGGATTTAGGTCTGAATATGCACAAATGCAAGCTAAACAGGATGAAGCTAAAGAAATTGCCGAATTGATAGGAAGCGGTCAAGTATTAGAATCACTCTCTGATGAAATTCTAGATGATTTAAGAAACCCAAGAGCAGAGATACTTGATATAGATATGACAGAATATGCAACTACCAAGGAAACTGTAATTCCACCAGACATAATCAGGTATGCAGAGAAACAGACATTCTTTGGTAGAATAGCAAGTGGATTCAGAAGAATACTCAGATTCGGAAGAAGATAAAAAATAAAGAAAAAATTAAACCATTGGTGGATTTAATTTCTTTTCAATCATTTTTGATACAATGAAAGGCAATGCCGAGGCTGCAAGCAATACTACCCCGTTTAGTACCTGTGGTAGAAATGCAGTTGCAATTCCTATCAATAGAAGTGACGCACCCCCAAAGACGAATAATGCAAAGGCTACTCTAGCCGCCTTTCTTGCTTTGACCAGTTTGTTTTGGTCTTGTGTCATATGTGACATGGCTTTCTAAGGTATCATTCTATTAATAAATAATTCCTTATGGGTAATACTTATAACGTAATCATATTAATATAATATATGGCAGAGAAAAAAATTCTAATTATACAATATGAATGCGAAAGATGTAATCATCAATGGATTCCACGAAAAAACGAGACTCCGTTGATATGTCCAAAGTGCAAATCTCCATACTGGAATAGGAAAAGAAATGGTTTACCGACAAGACAATAGAAGAAACAAGCATAAAGGAAGATATACCGCTTTAGGAATAATTCTAGGAATAAGCTTGACTCTTGCAGCAATCTATTTCTATGACAATAACCGTCAACCAATACTTGATAATGTCAATGAGGTCAAGCAGTTTGCTATAAAGCAGATTCCTAAAGATAGTCCGATTGTTTCAGTAGTTAATGACAATCCAGTTGTCAAGCCACTGGTGCCAAGTCCACCAGTTGATAGTTCACAGCAAATGACTCAACCAGTTTCACAGTCTCAAACATACTCAATTGAACAATTACGGCAAATAGAATTAGATGACATAAATCATTATAGGTTACAATCTGGGTTAAGCCCGATTCCTTTACATAATGCTAAAGCCTCACAAGCTTGGGCTGATCATCTTTTATCAGAAGGATGTATAGCACATAAAGAAGGTACCTCTGGACCAGAACAACGCTATTTAGATAATGGAGATATGTTACAAATGGTGTTTGAAAATGTTTCTGGTGGGTATGGAACATCAACTATGGATATAGTTAGCGCAATAAAACAGGCTGACTCTGAAATGATCAACAATGACTCTGATCAAAATAATGCGCATAGAAATAATATTCTGAATCCAAGTCATACTTCTGTTTCCCTTGGAATAGCATATGATAATCAAAGACTTATTCTAGTACAGGACTTTCAAGAACCAGTAATTGGTAATTTACAATTTTGGGATAATTCTTATACTGATGTTAAATCGTGTTGGTAATTAATTCTTACCACTGATATTTCTTATTATTTTATTGACCCGCCTTTTCTTAATTTTAATTTCGTTGCCATTTTCAAATCGCATTAAAATTCCACTCTGTTCTTTCCTACATTGATATTTAAGCTTGAGGCAAAGACATTGTTCACATTTAGATTAATCAATCCAGTTGGACCAGATTTATTCTTACCACCACGCTTTCTTCCTGTAGGACCGAATAATATTACTGGTGGTGGTAACTTGGGAGGATGTTTTGGAGGTGTATAAGGAGGGTTTCTAGGTGGATAAGTAGGTGTCTGAATTATTGTTTGTCTAGGAGTTTGTGGAGTAGGATATATCGGCTTGAATATTTGAGGTTGGCCTTGTTTAGGACTAGTACCTTGTTTTGGTGTTTGGATGAAACCTGAGAATGGTTTAGGTTGTTGCCTTGGTGATTGTGTAGGTTTGAATATTGACGATTGTGTCTGTTTTTGTATTGGTTTGAATATACCAAATTGTACTGGCTTGTTCTTTTGTTCCTGTAAAGGCTTGAATATTTGAGACTGTCTTGCTTTAGTTGTCTGTTCTGGCTTGGCTCTTTGTTTCTGCAAGTTCTTCAAATATCCACTCATGATTTGATTAAGTGAACTTCTTGGTTTCTGTATATTTGAAACTGAAACTATTTGCGTGCTAGATGGTTTAGGCTTGCGTAATATCTGCGGTGATTTTGTAACTGTTTTCGGTTCTTTAAGAATAGCTAACAATCCACCGCCTACTTCTTTGGTAGATCCTTTAGGCTCTTCAAATGTTCTAGTAAAAGATGGGGGAGGTGGCTTCTTGAAAGTCTTAGTTACTGCCTCTCTGCCACCGGATTTTGGAATAAGATTACCGATTCCTTTTCCTAGATTTATTTTTGTTTCGCTGAACATTTTATTCTCACTTGAAAAGAAGTTTCGAGTATTTCCTTCAACAATATCTAAACTGGCTTGTCTAGGTTTGGCTAACTTTCTTTCTCTAGCTTCTCTAGCTTGACCGGCATTGAATATATCAGTCAATCTTGAAGATGATTCTCCTGTCTTTTCAGGTTGTGGATTTTTCTTTAGGAAATTAGCAAATCTCCAATCTTGGTAATCTTTTCTTTCTTCTAGATTAACTTCCTTTGGAGGCTTGCCTACTCTAAAGCCATAATTGAATGGTCCTTCACTAGAACGCTTTTGGAAACGCCAGTCTTGATATTCTTTCTGTGGTTCCAAGTCAATTACAGGTTTTGAGGCTTTAGTACCTTTAGGAGTAGATCTTAATGCACCTTGAGGCTTGGTTAATTCACCAAATAAGACATCACCATATTCATTCTTTATCTTTTGACCTCGATTAGTAAAGACTTCATTTTCTGCTCTAACTCTTCCCCGTTCTACAAACTCGGATCGTGGAGTCTGAGTAACATCTAATGGGCTTGAGCCTTTTACAGGTGGTTTTCCTCTTCTACCTAAAATGTTAGTTTCTTCTGGTGCCTTTTCAGTTATAATTTTTAGTTGTTCTTTCTTTGTTGGAACAAGCAAGTCATTTTGTGATTTTGTAAGAAATATTGATTGATTTTCCTTTACCAGATTCTTTCTTGCACTAATTAGACCTTGATTTGCACTAACTGATTCTCGGGGGTTCTCTCCAAATGGAAGTTCTATGTTTCTAGACTTTCGTGCAGGCCTATAGAAAATATCAGATTCTACATTTCTTGCAGCAGAAGATCCTATCTGTCCAGCAGCAGGGGGTAGATATGAAGATGGATAACTACCTTGAAATTGTACCCCGAAGAATTGACTGGATGTAGGGGATAATCCAGTGGTACTTGTATCAGTGCTGGTTCTTATAGGTGACACGCCAGATGTCAATCCTGATACATTTATAGATTCATTTGCAGGGGTTGTTGATGTTTTTATTGCTGGGCTGTTATCAGTAAATAGTCTACCAAATGTGTCTTTTCTTCCAGCAAAGAATGGAATATTTCTGGAAGCTGGGGGGTTAGTATCAGGGGTTCTTGGTTTTAATAGATCATTTTGAGACTTTGTTAAAGAACCTTGAACATCCTTACTTGTATCTTCAAAGAAGGTGTTTCTGGGATTGTTTTGTCGTGCTGAAACAGGTGTTTCTCCAAATGCGGTATCTTTACTTATAATGTTTGTAGGTAATTTCGCTCTTGTAGGATTTGTTGGTCTGAAAGTGGGTTCGTTCCTACCAACTCTAGACTCTAAGCTAAGTTCTTCTGGCTTTGGTTTAGGATAGTTGATTGCACCTTCCATAACCTTTCCACTAATACTAGTTCTAACATTTGTTGCTAAACCAGTTTTTATCTCTCCAAATTTAGTTTGACCTCTACCAATCAAGTTTATCCAAGCTTCACTAGCTGGTGCAATTGCCTTGCCTAGACCTGGCACACCTGGGTAAAACTGCAATATATCAGAATAACTAGTAGATTTAAGAAATGAGGTAGATGTTTTTTGACCAGCAAATGGAAATTTCATAAATGAAGCAACTTCATTCTGTTCTGGTCCTATGACTTTTGGACCTTTGTCTGTAGGAATAACACCACCAAATCTTACTGCTGGAAGTATGCCCTGACCTGATGCTAAAGCTTCACGACTTTGAGTTTTGCCATATAATGAAATCTGTTCATTTATTTTACCTTGATTCTTTTCTGAGAAATACCCCTCTTTTGATAAGGCTGTCCAATAACTCTGAGGTAGATTAGAATAAAATGCAGTATTCTTTTGAACTGCATCTGAAAGTGTTTTTTCTCTTGATGGAAAGTTTTCACCTACTGATATATTATTTCCAAACTTTTGTCTAGCCTCTAGAAAGTCATGATACGATCTAGCACCTGATGTCTCTCCTACTTTTTTGTCTCCAACAAAGAAAGAAAAAACTGCGCCTTGGTCAGTTCCTTTATGTAAATAATCTCTAAATTCTTTATCGCTTGAAAAATTCTTCTGTTTAATCTGTTGGTTTGACAATGAAGCCAAGCCATTACCTAATAATATTGAATTATTCTTATCTTGTTGCTCTTCTGGCGTTAATGACTTTCCTCGTGATAAAAAGGCTAAAGAAGATGTGCTAGAAGTTGCATTTCTATCAGTTAATCCACCAAGTCCAGTATCATAACCAGCTTTGGAGGTATCTTTGACAAAAATTGAAGCTTTACTTGTCTCACTAGCCTTTACTGCTTCTTCTTTAGGAGAATTTCTAGAGAGTTGGTCTGGTGCCAGTATAGCCCATCCTTCATTCTTTCCCTGAGATTGTTTTGTTTGTACACCGCCAAATGTTTTGTCAGGAGTTCCACCAGTAATGTAACTTGCATTAGATTTTGATGGTGGATTTGTAAATGCTTTTTCAGCTTCACTTTGTTTTACTTGCTCTTCTTTTGCCGAGCCTCGTACAAGTTGGTCCTTCCCAATATCATGCCAACCATATTGATTATCAGGGGTTTTACCAAAAAACGATTCTGCTTTACCTAATGAAACTACTGTCTTGTCGGAGTCTTTTTTACCACCTGTTGCATAATCAGCGTTTTCAAAATTAGAATATATTTTACCAGCCTTATCTGCTTCGCTTTTTTCTATTTGTTGTTCAAGTGAACTACCTCTGGTTATCTGTCTTCCACCAGAAATATTTCCTCCCCAATTCCAACCAAACCCTCCTATTGGTTGTTCTGCATTAACTACACCAGAAATATTTGCCTGTTGTAAATTTGAAAAGTCTGCTTTTGCTGCCTTTGCCTGATCTAAAATTACTCCATTATTACCAATTCCTCTATCAGCAAGATAACTTTCTTGTGCCTGTCTTCCCGCAAACTGCACTATTTTTCCATCTTGCAGAGTATTTCCGGACTTGTCAAATGTAATTCTACCACCACCGTAACCAGTTCCAGTATTTCCAGTAGGTGTAGAGGCTTTCTCAAAAGCCTTAGCCTGTTGTTGATTAGCCTCATTCTGTTTTTGTTGTGCCTGCGCTCTTGCTTGAGCTTGTTGATTATTGTTGTTAGAAGATGGTGCCTGACTCAATGATAGTATTAAGGTATGGTATTAAATAGAGTTTTGCTAGTCCCCTTTGATAAGATTTCCTTTTACAGTTTGGTCCAAAAATACCACAGCTAGTATCAAGGATAAAAGTATCAATGAATACCCTAAAATCAACTGTCCAGAACCAACAATGGGAAACTGCCCATTACCTACTAGATAGGTAGTTTCATTTGATGGATTAATCTTGGTTACAGTCGTGGTAATAGTATAAGAAGCAGAACTATTTTTGGTAACAGTCGTCATATTGGCTGGATTTGTAGATTTGAAGAATGCTACATCGTCACCTATCACTATAACAAGCCCAGATATTAGAAATGCGACTATTGGAATAACTAGCATTAATGCACCTATTTTTTTATAAAATGCAAGACATAGAAAACCAATGGTAAGCAGAATGACAAAAATTCCACCGTCAAACATATTTGGATTTGCTACCATGTTATTTTAACTCCAACTCTCTAGTTTTATAAGAATATTGAATCATACACTCCTGTTTGAGATTATATAGAGAAGTAAGAATAATGTTGCACTATCAAAAATTGCCCCCATGAATAGTCCTACCGAAGCATCTGCAAAGCCAGAATTATAGATTATACCATGACCGCCTATTCCACCGCCTCCACCAAAGATTTCTGCAAATGGGTTAGGAACTGTAGCGGAACCTGTCATTAAAGCCCCAAGCAAATTATAAACTGATAAAAAATCACCAAATATCAGACCTGAATTTATGTTTTGATTGAACGCAAACGTACCTACAAGATTATTGATTGACTGATAGGAAACACTTGCGGTAATAACAGGATCATGAAAAATACTCAAATTCATATAATACATCCCAAATAACATTGAAAAACAAAAAATATAGGTTATGATACTAAGTTTCCCATACCACATTTCTTATTTCTTCTCCAAATCTTTCATCAAATATCTACTTATAGGATTATTGGTTATTCCAACAAAGCCTGCTATTATACAAGATGAAGCTAAAACAATTGCAATAAAAGCCCATTCTGGAAAAATCATTCTTTTACAAGCCTCAAGACTAGCATTGTAGCACCTACGGCAAAACCAATAAACAAAACGTATTCCATCACATGATATTGTGACGCTACATACTTGCTTGTTATAATTGCGCTAAATGCAGATATTTCATAAATCCCTAAAATTGTGAGCATTGGCAAGCTTCTAGTTCTTACATAAATTGCAATTGTTATAATTCCTATAATTAATGCCATCGCCAATAGAGACATTCCAGAACCAAAAAATACATCATAAAGATTTAGAACGTCTAAAGGATTTTGTGGAGGACAGCTCGCAGCTTCTATACAATTTACCATTTCATTTTACCTCTCATCTTAATCTGAACCATCCCTTTTTAGACTATAGTTTATTACAACAAATCCTCCAACCAACATAGGAATCCAAGGTAATGCGGTATAGAAACCTTGACCAAGATTGTACGAAGTAACAACAACCGGATCAGTTGTGTTAATCAATAATGGATTTGAAAATGCAGTATGTTCTGTAGACAATAATGGAAAAACAAAATACATGAAATAAAGAGCCATTAGTATGCCCGTAAGAAGACCAACAATTACTCTCATCATGTTATATCATCAACCTCAAAAATCAAAGGCATCCCTATTTGTAGCGTATTGATAAATTGTATACCCCCCAAGAACTGTAATCAAAAGAGGAAAAATAATCCACCAATTATTCGTAATAGGTAAAATTGTCTGCATCAAACTTGATGTTGTATTAAGCTGAGAGAGCTCTTGATTATAGGCTGTCCTTGTAACAGGAATCACAAACCATAACATGTAAATTACAATGAAACCTGTGACAACAGCACCAGTAATTTCCCTCAAAGCCAACTAGAAAAATCTCCTGGTATCATCAACTAGTTTTATATAGAATCACTATTATTTTTACTTTTTAAAAAGAAGAAGAAATGCCTAGATTTCTCTAGGTCATGATTTTTGCCAAAATAACAAGTACCGCTATAATTACTGCTAGAGCAAGTAATGTAGGTACGATTGTAGTTTGGGTTTGGATAGTATTACATCCAGTGATCCAGGCATTGACGGTTGTTGCGTTGCTGTTTGTGGTGTTAATTGTTGCTGGACAGTTGAAATTGCCGACGACCGTCGGAAAAACGCTGAACAGGGCTATAATAACCAATATGGTTACTACTATACCAATAGCCACTTGTACTAACTGCATCATGTTACTATTAGTATGCGCAGTTGCGTTATGTAGTATTTAAGTTCTAGTTTTGAATATCGGATTTATAACAACAACTTATTTTGGGCTAGAATTAGTCTTTGTTTTGCTATCTCGATATACTCTTTTGAAATATCACACCCAATAAAATCTCTATTATTAAGCATAGCCATTTTACAAGTTGTTCCAGAGCCACACATAGGATCAAATACTAAATCCTTTTCATTGGACCAAGAGAGAATATGATCTTGAGCAAGTTTTTCGGGAAAAACCGCAGGATGTTTGAATGCTATTTTATCAGTAGTTGTTCCACCTAATCCAACTGCATACTCCCAAACGTTAGTTCTTGTTTTTTCCTTTTTTAATTCTCCTAAGATTTTTTTGTTAATTCCATCAGATTTCTTATTTGAGGGTAGCATTTCAAAGCCATTACGGACTGTTTTTTCTTTTAAACGATTGAATGTTTTTGGTTTATCTTTGACGAGTACAAACATAAACTCATAACAATTTGTATATGCATTACTTCTCATAAACGGGGTGTTTTTCTTTTTATAAATCATAATATCGTGCATCTTGAAGCCTATACTTTGAAAAAATAATGCCTGTCTAAAACTGGTTAAAGTCAGACCTCCTTTGATTTTATCACCTACCACCCACACTAATACACCATGCGCTTTTGTGACTTTATACAACTCTTGTGCAATGGTTTCAAAGTCAAATTTGTATCCATTATAATCTCTTAAATCATCATATGGAGGAGAGGTAATAGTAAGGTCGACAGAATTTGGATACATTCGTTTCATGAATTCTACACAATCGGCAACATAGAGAGTATTATTATTTAAAGATGTAGACATATTTATCATTAATCTTCCAATACGGGTAAAGTGTAACTTCCAGTCTTACGAAATTGCTGTGTTCGTAATCTAATACAAGTTTTACATTTTCTTGTGCCATTCTTTGCTACATATAGATTTTCATTAGAAAGTGGATGACCTCTAATACACTCAGTCTTCCTCGCATTTTTACCAAAACCACTACTTGTACGAATTGAATTTTCATATACAGTAATCGATTCTAAATGATTTGGATTTACACAGTTTGGATTTTTGCAGAGATGATCTATAACATGGTCTTTTTGAATTTCATAACCACCAATAAATTCATAAGAAAATCTGTGGGCCATAACATTTTTTTCCATAAACCAAAATCTACCATAAGCATGTTTGCCTTCCTTTGGGAAGCCTCCATGTGAACCTTGCCAAATCCAACATCCAATTGGAGAAGAATTAAAATCAATCTTAGATAGAAATCGTTGTTTTACAGGAATTGGATACCAGCCCATAATATTATTATAAGTGTATACTTATATAAGTTTGTCCATAAAAACTTATATGGTTAGATGTATTTCTAAATATATGGCAACAATGACGATAACATTAACTGATGCTACAGAAGAAAAATTCAGACAGGCAGTAGCTCGTAAATTAGGAATGCGAAAAGGAAACATAAGTAAGGCATTAGAAGAAGCAATAGATCTTTGGATTAAGAGTTAGAATTAAAAAATAAAAAAGAAAAGAGAGATTAGACCTGTTTCTAGGTCATTATCTTTGCCAAGATTACTAGAACGGCTATAATTACTGCCAATGCTAGCAAGGTTGGAACTATTGTGGTCTGAGTCTGAATCGTGTTACATCCTGTGATCCAAGCGTTTACTGTGGTTGCGTTTGTGTTTGTAGTTGAGATTGTTGCTGGACAGTTGAAATTGCCGACGACCGTCGGAAAAACGCTGAACAGGGCTATAATGACTAGGATAGTCACTACGATACCGATTGCGACCTGAACAAGTTGCATCATGTTACTATTAGTATGCGCAGTTGCGTTATGTAGTATTTAAGGAATTGTTTGTAATTTTTGGTTGTATTCTTCGGACCAGTGATAAACATAGATTGCGTCTATCAGTGGAATCAAGGTATACGACATGATAACTCCTAGAGGATGATTAATCAAAAATAAAACAAGCATGTTGATTATTCCAATTGGAATGTTTATGACAAGTATTTTTCTTGTCTTTTTTAGTTTTAGGAATGGATAATAGCCTAAGAATGGCACCAAAGAAAGTAAAGTGAATTTCCAGACATGGATAGGTTTTTCTGTCATGATAACACCAAATCATGTTTAATTTCTTCGACTTTTAATCTTCTCAAGCATTTATTACAATACCATTCGGGTGGATTAGTTTTGTAATTACATTTTACAGTTCTATGTTTACTTGTGAAACGACAAGAATCAGCAGATAAACTATCTTCGAAGTTACTTTTATTATAAGAAGTCAATTAGGAAAAATTTCCTCCATTGAGTAAACCCTACCACATTTGCAACAATAATATGGATTATGATTTGGCATGGCAGAGGGCAAAATCCGGTTACCACAATCAAGACATTTCTTTAAAGATGTCATTTCTCCTTCTGGATCACTTTACGGCACTTGTTACATTGGATTCTAACATTATCAGGTTTCTTGGTTTGATTCTGATGACCGCAAACTTGGCATTCGATTTGTCTGTAAGTTACATTTGGCACAAACTCTTTTGGTTCATAAGGCATTCTGCAATTTTCTAATACTACCATGTTTTCAGTTCTTCTAGGGTTGAATATTCCAATTTTTCCTTGATGGTATGACATCATCAGTCTGCCGTCACCAGGATCTTGTTCTGTACCCCATCTGAACCAGACTCGTTTTAATCCAGAGCCGAGATAAAAGCCCTTGTCTCTTGGACCAATGACTGTAACTTCTTGGAGAAATTTGTAGATTTTATCTAGGCGTTGCTGTTGCTCCTTGTCTTTTGTTAGCATCTTCATTGCATCATTTCTATCTTCGTTGTCAAGTGAAGCAAATATCCAAGATACGGCAGAACGTAACATTGGCGGTACTGCGTGATATCTATGGCTGATTAATATGATGAATATCTTGATGGTGCCATGAACTTTTTCAAATACATGTCTAATGTCTGCTGCAAAGTGTTTGAATGCAGCAGCTTTCTTTTCCGAAATCATACCAGTAGAATATGACATATCATCCAAGACAAATGTGACATATGGGGAACCATGTTCTCTGATCTTCTGGCTTGCTTTTTCAACCCAAGCATTTAGATCTGGTAGAATATCTTCTGCTTTTCCATAGATTGTCAAGAATCCATGATCTCTAGCAACTGTGGCAAAATCTTCTGATGATGAAGTCTTTCCGAATCCTCTGTTTCCAATGTATGTTAGTTGGAATAAACCATTAGCTTCAATGATTGGTAAAAAGTCTTTGAACATTGTTTCTGCGGTAGGGAAGTTGAAATGTAGTGTGACTTTTCTTTCTTTTTCAACTTCTATGGTTTTCTGTATGTCTTGTGGATTAGAACGTGATTTAGCTAATTCACCTATTGAATATTGAGCTGATAAGGACATCATATTTGTATGTCTTGGACTAGCCTCTGTTCTATAACATCTGGAATGTCGCCATCTTTGCCATAGGTTGCTCTAATAGCGTCAATTCTTAATCTTGCCTTTACTGCATATAATTTTTGTAAATCAAAAAAATATTTTTCTATTAGTAATGCATTTGCTGTCCTATCACCAGCTTTAAACAATGGAGGATTAGGCCAGTCTTTCTCTGCTATATCTTTGAAATTTAATAGAATTTTAGTAAACTCACAAGCTGCTGCATAGTTCAAGCCCTGATTCTGTAATGCTTGGGTAAACCATTTCATTTCCAAGGCTACCTCATAATTTAATAGTGTATTGGCATTGGTCATGTTATTGGGTTATTATTTCGTTATTCATCATTTGAGATTCTTCAATTTGTTTTGCCCTAGTAGCTAGTGTTTGATCACGTAGCTTTACAAGCTCAGACATGAATATGTCAATCGCTGGCTGGCAGAATTGATTAACTGATTTACCCTCATCTATACTCATATGCCTTATTTCGTTGTATAGAGAACGAGGTGTGTTTATGGTCCACTTACAGATATCTCTCATATATTTAGTATTAACAAATACTCTTTTAAGATTTACGGATGTATGGTATATTTGTTAGGACTGTCCATAGTCGCTGCGTATTAATAGACTGTAGAGAATATTGCATTAGAAACCACAAGATTTGTTGGAAATTATTAAAATCAACGATTAATGGTAGTTTCATAATAAATCACCCAAATACGCCTATAAACACGCTAATCCACTTATGTTTGACTTGGCGAGCCTGTCAATGTTTCCACTAATGGCTAATAGTATGAATATTTTGGAAAAACACTGGAATCGAGCATGAATTTCTTTGATTACTAATAGTATTACTTCTAGGCGATATTTTTATAACATTACATATTGTGATTATTAATGTTGCATTACTCACTTGAGCTAAAGGAAATTAAGATATGGTAGTTGAAACATTACAGCCTGATAGTGCGCCATTATGGTTAGACTTTTTCATTTGGATGGCATTTAGCTGGCAATACATACTAGTTGGGTTTGTGCCGGCATTCTATGTAGCGGTTGTTAAGCTATTCGGTATGCCTTTGTTACAAAGATGGCAGAGCGAAGTAGTTATCATGCTTTACCCTAACAAGGCAAAGTTCCGTAAGATAGACCAACAATGGGATCAATATGTCGTGGATGGTAAGGGCATCTATTGGCCTAAGAATACAATGTCGCCTGACTCGTATGAGTCAATCTCACCAAAACTACAAGAGAAGCTAGAGAAGAGTAAAGCTCGTTATGAAGAATTGAATGCAAAATTAGGTCGTACTCCAAAAGACGAGAAAGAGATGCAAAAACTATTGAAGGAACAAATGTGGATGGAAAAGAAAAGACTCACCACTAATCCAGTAAATACTTTGCACTTGTTCTACCATTCAGTAAACCAAGAGATTTATGATTTGGAAAGAAGAGATAGTAAGGTTAATGAAATTTTACATGGTAGCACAAACAAAAAAGAAATTAGATTAAAGAAGCATTCGGTTTGGATAATGCAGAATCCTAAAGCACATTTTCATAGGCATTATGTTATAGTGGTAAATCCAAACTTTACAGGATATCAATTGGTTCCAGTCAAACAAAGACAGCAGTTTAGTATTGGATTTTGGCATAGTATTGGTATAAGATTTACCGAAGTCCAACAAGTAGAGGCTCAACCACAAGAAGGGGAAGAAATGAATAGTTCTAGTAATAATCAACAAATTGTTCTATTGCCTCCGATATCAATGGGTGCCGTAGTACAAAATATCAGATTAGGGCAAAGTTACCAGAATTTCTCTGCAAATAAGATGTATAATATTTTATTCAAGAGACGAGGACCATTAGAAGATAATTTCGCTAGTTGGGTATCTGGTTCAATGTCAAAGCAAGAGTTTATGATGATTGCTACGGTAATTGGTGGAATTGGTGCAATAATCGTATTCTATATGATGTTTCATGGTGGAGGCGGTCCGGCACCACCAGCTACAGGAGGTCATCCAATACTATGAGTATGCCAGGACTAAATCTTGATAGAATCTCTGTCATGATTGAAGCGTTATCAAAAGACGATCCAAGACGCTTTATGCTCTCTACACTCAAATTCAAGAACCATAGGGGAGTAAAGGCAATATGGGAATTAGGAAAGTTAAAGTCAGAGTTACTTGACGCAGCAAGAGATCCTAATGCCGGTACTGCTGATGTTGGTCCACCCCCAACCCCTCCAAAACTGACAGAAAACATGACAGAAGATGAAAAGGCAGAGATTCAATGGGACTATACAAAAAAACTGGCTGAATGGGAGTTTCAGAGAAAGGCTGTAAGAATGAAGATACCCGTGTCTGATCTATATGCTATAGATGATTACTTTGAACCCTTTGTAGATGCGATATACGCAGTATGTTCAATCAAGGGAGATAGATTCCACGCCTTGACTAGAGAGGTAAGTGAGCCTCAAAGTGGGGGATTGTTTGGTCTTGGTAAGAAGGCTGCACAGTAGTATAACTGACAAATTTGTAAATAAAGTTAATAATTATGTCAACAAAATTTAATAATTGGTTTGTCGTTAATATAAGCGAGACAGCCCTAAGTAGTTCTGCCAAGCATTACTTAGGGCTTCTGCTTCCTTTTTCTTAGTAATTCTGATGATTATTGTTGATTTATGTGATATTATTTTTTTATAATGATGGATGTTTGATTTGAAATAAAGCTTTAAAGCTTTAAAGCTTTATTTGGTGATGTTATTGGGTATGTTGTTAATTTAGTAGTTAGTGTAGTATTATTATCAAACATCATTATCAATCATTCTTAACCAATAATCTTATGTAATACTCTTTCATTATACTATCAATGCTTGGCTCAAATCAAACAGCACAAACCTCGTCACCTCGAATAATTTTTAATGAGATGGGTATGATTGAGATAAAAAAATGCCCTCGATGTAGTTCTAAGAGATTTAATACAATTGATTACAATAATTGGTTTCATTGTTGGGAATGTCGTCTAGTTTGCAAGATTTCAGAGCTGAAAGGAGTCAAGGTTTTATGAGTTTGATAAAACAATTTGACCATAATCTATCATGCCCTCGATGTAGACTAAAAACAGGTGTATGGTTTAATTTCGGCAAACGTGCTAGATGTTTAAACTGTAATCATATATGGACTCTGAGATGGAAGGGTGCCAAAAATCTATCAACTCAAGTGAGGCAAGCATATGTCTAAAACTAATCCAGAGAAGCTGGTTAATTTCAAGATTGACTCTGATTTGTATGAAAAGGTCTTTTTTATTGCAAGAGAATTACATGGTCATGGCGGTGTAAAAAAACTCTATAATATTTTATCCAAGGAATTTGTTTCAAAATACGATGCAAAATCACCAAAACTTGATACATTTCTAGATCCTAATTTTACACCAAAACCAGTTGCTTACGATAGTATTGATAATATTGTAATACCATATGCTGCAAATCTAAGTAACACCGAGTTACATCAATTTAGAATATGGTGTTTTCAGGCATATAATGTCTCTATGGGGTTATCAAAGATGGGGCCAAACCAAAGAAAGAATTGCAAAATGACTTATGATCAACTTTTTGAATTAGTATACAAGGATGAAGGTCGGTAAATTTGGAAAGAAATTCGCAGATACATGAAAGGTTATTGGAACATTTCAAGGCCAATCATCAAGAGGAAGTTTATTCCTTACTTCCATCAAGCACATTTTCTTTTGTGCTATCTAATCAATTACCAGAAGATATACAGGAAATATTCTTTACTGAACCAGAGAACTTTCAGAACCATATTCGAGAAGTCATTATTGATATGCTATCTGTAACCAAAGGAGAGCTTGGTGCAAAAAAAGACTATTCTAAACTGGAAATAAAACTAGTCGAGTCTAAACTAATCAAGCTTTCAGATATTAATGATTCTCACATCAACAGCCCAATATACTTTGACTGTTCGATCATTGGGACAGAGCCAATAGAGGCATATATTGAATTGGCATATTACAAATGTGGTAGATGTAATGCAGAAGAATGGGTAAGATTATCCAAGGATGACATACTCAAAGGAGTAATGTGTAATGAATGCTCTGTTAATGCCAAGACAGCATATGAAAAGAACATAACTCCAATGAAATTCTATGAGTCAAAATCTAAATTTAATTTTGTACAAAAAATTCTAGTACAAGAGCCAGAAACCAATAATCCAAAAATTCTTTGGGCTGAAGTAACAAATGAGACTGTAGGTAAAATTGAGCTTGGTGCTAAGAAGAGAATATTAGCTGTATTAAGAACGCAGTACCAAGACAAAACAAATCGTGGTAAGTTCTTACTTAATATTTTATCCTTACAAGCTTTGGAAGATACCAAAGAAGTAAAACTATCAGAAGATGATATTAATTATTATAAGGAGATTGCTCAAGCTGATCCAGAAGCATTTCTTAAGAATTATTTGGCTATATCAGTAGCACCACATATAGAAGGTTGTAATCTTGAAAAGACCTTTATTTTATTTTCACTTGTAGGTGGATTAGATATTGGTACGTACAAAGCAGAATTGAATCTACTACTTGCTGGTGATCCCTCAACTGCCAAGTCAGAACTTGTCAAGTTTGCAGCGTTCAAACTATTCCAAAAAGGTGCTTATGTAGATGGACCAAATGCTTCAACTGCTGGTCTACTTTATGGCTTAGATGAGTATGAAGGAAAGAAGATTCTACGTGCTGGCGCAATCGTAATCAATAATGGAGGACATGTAGCGATAGATGAATTTGATAAAATGAATCCTATTACAAGATCATCATTAAACAGTGGGCTTGGTTCTGGAATAGCAAAGTATGACAAGAATGGTCATAATATTGAGACACCTATTCGTACTACAATCATTGGTGCCTGTAACCCTAATAATGAATCCTGGAATGACTCATTATCAGTAATGGATAATCTTGCACCACTTGAAGAGCCAATTATTAACAAGTTTGTTACTATTATCTGTCTAAAGGACAGGGCGCATAGAGACAAAGACACACGTATCATTAACCACATATTTGAGAATTTCGGAAGGGTATCAGAGTCAATAATAGACTCTAACATTCTCAAGGGCTTGCTTAACCATTGTAGAAAACAAGAACCACAGATTACAAAGGATGCAGAAGATTATATCAAAAAGGCTTATGTTGACTTTAGACAAATTGAACAGGATGAGAAATCCTTACCAATTAAACCCAGACAGGCTATTGGGTTGATACAACTCTGTATTGCTTATGCGAAACTTACATTCCAATCAAAAGTAACTATTGAAACTGCAAAGACAATAATTGAATATTATAAACAAACCTTACAGACTTTGGGTATGAATACAGATCAAGGTATAGTACAAAGTAATCTACATGGTACTGCTAAGGATCACAAGACAGCCTTCCTAGAAATTATCCGAGCAGTAGCCAATGAACAAGGTAGATTTACAGAACAGCAAGTCAAGATAGCAATGGATCAAAACCCACATTGGAAAGGCAAGCCAGATCATGCACATGTCTTCTGGGTTAAGATGGAACGAGAATCAATAATACATCATGTAAAGGATGGTTGGTATGAAAGAGTATAAAGGACGGTGTGATTGGTGTGGTAAACGTAGTATATTAACAAAAGAATTACTAGATACAATATATCATAAGGACATTTATGTTAAAGTTTGTAATGATTGTTTTCATAAAATATTGAACAGAATAATGGATAGATATTGTAAATGAGTCTTTAAGACTTCAAGTCTTTAACTTCTTTCTTTCTCAATCTATGTAATAACATCTCTCTCTTTGCGATAATCAACCCACATCCTAGAGCAAAGAAGACCACAAACGGTAACATTCTCTCCGAGAATGCGCCATAACTAGTAAACAAAGCCAAGATATACTGGAAGAATAAAGTCCATAGCAGCCCACCGAGTATAGTTCCAGCCCATTCTACCTTCTTTCTATGGAGATAGAACAAGGTCAAGCTTACAGGGAAGAATAGAATAATCATCCAAAAGTCTTGTAATATTATTTCAAAGACTACATATGGTGGCGCAAGATTACCTGGATTATAACCTGTACTTCTTACCCAATTCAAACCAATGGCAATACTTGAAGCCAGAACTCCTACGACTAGATAGAATATTCTTATCTTCTTATCCTTCTCTTTCAGAAAAGTAATTGGTAGGAATGCTAGAGACATTGCCTTCATAACAAAGGAAGCCACAAAAGCGATTGGCCTAATTATTTTGTGTTTGAATGGATATAGCGAAACGAAAAATAGAACACAATAGAACCCTGGATATGGTATTGAATCATTATACCAAAGAAAAGTCCTTGACAGATCGACTATTGTAACTGCCAGAATCGAAGACACTCTATTACCTGTAATCTTTAGAGCCAAAGCATATGTAACCAATAGTAAAGATATACTTGAAACAATAGATAGAGTATGATAGTTTCCTGTCAGAATTTTAGAAGTAATTACACCGTAAACTTCACCTGGCTTTTCCTTCCATTCCTTGTTTATAGTATGATTAGCTAGTCCTGTAAGCAAAAGGTCTTGGTCACTTAAAACATTAGGTGCAGATATTGTATATCCAAAGTCAGGGAGGCAAGCTTCATTCTGAAAATAGCATTGAGAGTCTATTACAATTAAGAACATAACCAATCCACCTAGAATTATTCCAGCTTGAGCCTTTTTGATATCCTTCATATGTAAGGCTGAAAGTCTAGGTTAAAAAATTTATTTATTGGTACTGTATATAAAAATTATGCCTTGTAGTATATGCAACAAATCAGGTCATTCAATAAAGAACCATGCTTCCCATGAGTATGGAAATATCTTTCGTTCTCTAAAAGAACGTGGTGACTGGAAACATTTACGCTTTCATGGTCTTTCAAGCTTGAAATAAAATCTTTATTTATCAGTGGTTCTATTAGAAAACCATGTTAGGCGCAATCGTAGGCTCATTAACAAAACACCACAAGAATATGTATAATAAAAAGGGCGGTAGAGTCAGCGACTATCTTCATGGAGGCTACTAGAAATGGGAGTCTTAGATTATGCAGAAGGAGTACATGGGATAGGAACACGAGGCAAACATAAACGTCATGGAAAAGGCTTCTCTACAACCGCACATATCGCAGAAAATTTAGAGTGTTAAGAAATGAGTGACGCATTATCCTCTATAGGATCAGCCACAGTAAGTACCATTGGTACTGTAGCTGTGGTAGGTGCAACTGCAAAAGTTGTAAATAATTCTCTAGGAAGAATGAATCGTAGCGGAGGTGGAAGAACCAGACAATCAAAAAACTATAATGTCTGGGATCATGGCAAATCTTCCGGCAAAAAATCCAAATCAATGCTAAGATTCTAATTCCTTATTTTTTCAACGCAATTTTTAATAATACTTAAAAACTAGTTTTATCATATCATGACAGAGAGACACCCACCCCACAAACGACATGAAGTTTCCATCACTATCTCAATCATCGGGTGTCTCTCAATACTATTAATTCCAAATGCTTTTGCCCAAGTAACAAATCCAAGTACAGGAGATACTATCGCTCAATACTGTTCTAATGGAACCTGTCATACTCCTGGTGGAAACATTGTCTTAAATCGCACATCAGTATCAATCCAACCAATTCAAAATAATGATACCGTAGGAAGTGTCAAGCTTACCAAGTCATGTATCGGAAACAACTGCAATCAGATAGTTTCTATCCAACAATTAGGCAAGATAGGAATCCAGTTATCCCAAGTCTGTCTAAGAGATGCAATCTTTAATCTTACAACCAATTGCTTAAACTATGGAGACTTGAAACAGTTTGACAATACAATTCCTTTCTTTGCAGGCCTATGGGTAGACAAGCCATACGAACATAGACTATCTCCAAAGATTAAGAACCACGAGAACTTTAACTCTAATCCTTGGGCTATAATGGTAGATCCAAATGCAGACTTTACAACTAGTGCCAAGATGATCATAGTTGATACCCACTTTACTTGGACCAACCAGAATGATACCGCAGATAGAGGTCTTTCAATGAAATCATATCAGGATAGATATGTTTCAGATGATTGTAATGAAGCTAGAGTCGGACCAAGCTTACCATTAATCCAAGACACCATAACGTACTTAGAATCTGGATGTACGACAAGCAATATGAACACTACAAAGATAATTTCTCAGGCAGAGATTCCTTTTTCATATAACAATTCCTATTCTACATTACATCTACAATCATATCTACAATCAATCCTTCATGGTCATTCTTCGAGCAATACTAACAAAACGGCAGGGGGTTTAGGACCACAAGATTGTATAAGACATACTTGTTCCTTCTCTGATCCATATCGTAAAGTTGGCTATTGATATGCCAGATACATTATGCCGAGGATGCGGATGTCCTAGAGAATCTGACTTGTGTAAATTAGACTGTCCAAGAAGATGTGGATGTCACTACTAAACTTTTAAACTAGTAATACCATAGAAATAACATGTCACAGACTACTGCTAATACCTTAATCGAAATTGCAGATAAGATAAAGGATCTTCAATACGAACAGATGTTTGGTCTTTACTCTTCTTTTTCTAACTTCTATTCATCTAATAAGAAATATTGTGCATTGGGAGGAGTAGCTAAGAATATGGGTATATCAGAATATGATTTGTTTATAAAAGGAGGAAAGTTTACTCATGATTTTATTACTAATAAATTAAGGCTTAGTCAAGCAGAACGATTACAAACTTGGCAATGTAACAAATGTGAATTAGTTAGGACCACTTTACAAATAATCACCCATCTAAACGATGTTCATCATATAAAATTCGCAGACTTTCCTAAAGAAGTCCAATCGATTAAACCGATATCATCTCCACCTTCTAATGATTTTAAGGTCTTTTATGTTGTAATCAAACAACAGTTGAATAATCTGTTCAAGAAATAAATTCTTATTAACATCTACAATAAAATAAAATCAATTTGATCTGTATCAAATGCGGTCATGATAAAACAGAACATAAACAAAACGGCTGCAACCACACTTACATAGAAACTGAAAAGATATGCCAATGTTCTTACTTTAGATAATCAACCAAACTGTTTTCCTTTCTTTAACATTCTTCGAGAAGCCCTACTTGTATCATGATCCTGATGTGCAATATCCTTATGCCTTTCTAGCTTCTCTAATGTATAACATTCTAGGTTACATTCATTGCAGCGAGTAGAAGTCTTCTTTCTAAATAAATCCATATCTCTGACCTAATACAATTGCAGTAATAAAAGTAACAGGAACACTAGCCATCATGGAACCAAACACAATATAGTTGAACAATTCTGTTTTAGGCATTATTATGCTTACCACTAAAACTTATTAAGTATTTTACTAATAGATATTCTTATGAAACAAAAGAAATCATATCTCCTATCAGACGACTACAAAAAGTTCAGCAGAATAGCATACAAGGAAAGAATCAAACTAGACTATGATTCTCATGCAGACTAGTTATTCCAGAAATGTAGGCCACCGGTTATGTTCTTTCGTAATCCCCTAGGAGTATCATCCTTCTTAAACACCCTATATTTCACCTGATGATCCATGATAGAACCCTCACTGTTTGAGGATAGATTTGTTCTAAAAGCGGTCTTGTAGTTGTATTTCATTAAGAATTATTTCCTACATGTTCAAGTGCGTTTCTAATAGTCTTCTCAATTTCTTCCTTTGATAGTATAGAATTATCAGTCCTAAAGGTTTGTTTGCTAAATCTATCCATAACATTAGCATTAATAGCACGAAGGTCTTTTCTTTTCAATGAACTAATCATACTATAAGTTATGTCCAAATTTCTCTTATCCAATCCCTGTTGTATTTGGTTCCAGTCTTGGTCATTAACAGTGGGGCAGAATTTGGTTCTTAATATCTCCAAGATTCCAGTCCTACTATCAATATCTAATGATTGCATAGTATCATCTTTCATCA
>Ga0134125_10001564_pt1 | contig 27959 bp, 28 predicted proteins | sample KB31751_FD_96464 | JGI IMG/M metagenome (GOLD analysis project Ga0134125, IMG submission 96464) | Terrestrial soil microbial communities with excess Nitrogen fertilizer from Kellogg Biological Station, Michigan, USA - KB3-175-1 | ecosystem: Environmental > Terrestrial > Soil > Unclassified ... | reverse complement strand
CCGAGTTCGATCACGGCACTGTCGGGCAGTCGCTCGAGGAAGCCCTGCACCTGCGCCAACTGATTGGCGTTGTTCACGGGACCGAAGAAGGCGTCGAGGTCGCTCGGTGCGCCCGTTTTTGCGTGCTCGCGGGCGTACGCCGCGAGCGCGGCGACGAACTCGTCGTGGATGCCCGACTGAACGAGCACGCGAGTGGCGGCCGTGCAGTCCTGCCCGGCGTTGAAGTAGCCCGCGGCGGCGATGCCCTCGACGGCGCGCTCGATGTCGACGTCGTCGAAGACGATCACCGGCGCCTTTCCCCCGAGCTCGAGATGCACGCGCTTGAGATCGCTCGCGGCGGCACGGGCGACCTCCATCCCCGCCCGAACAGAGCCGGTGATGGAGACCATCTGCGGCGTGCGGTGGTCGACCATCGCGGCCCCCGTCGTGCGGTCGCCGAGGATGACGTTGAGCACGCCCTTCGGCAGGAACTCAGCGGCGACCTCGGCGAGCAGCAGGGTCGAGGACGGGGTCGTGTCCGAGGGCTTCAGCACGGTCGTGTTGCCCGCGGCGAGCGCCGGCGCGAACTTCCAGACCGCCATGTTGAGCGGGTAGTTCCACGGTGTCACCTGCCCGATGACCCCCACCGGTTCGCGACGAATGAAGGAGGTGTGGTCCTTCAGATATTCGCCAGCAGACTTCCCCTCGAGGTTGCGCGCCTCGCCCGCGAAGAAGCGGATCTGGTCGACCGAGAGCAGGATCTCGTCCTGCACCAGGGTCGCCCGCGGTTTGCCGGTGTCTTTCGACTCGGCGTCCGCGAAATCCTCGGCGCGCGCCTCCATGGCGTCAGCGATACGGAAGAGTGCGAGCTGCCGCTCCGCCGGCGTGGTCTCGCCCCAGGTCTCGAAGGCGGAAGCGGCCGCAGCGAAGGCGGCGTCGACATCCGCGCTGCCCGACACCGGGGAGCTCGCGTACCGCTCCTCGGTCGCCGGATCGATCACGGCAAAGGTCGACTCGCCGTTCGCCGCGCGGTAGTCGCCGTCGATGAAGTTCTTGAGTTCGGGAGCATCCATCGCTCCAACATAGCGAGAGTGGTGGGTCTTGACCAGCGATGCAAGCCACCGATTTCGTTGCTGAACTGCTATTGAGCTGCGGATTCGCTTGTCAGAACATGGTTTCACTGACAGAATCAACGCATGACACCTTCGAGCAAGCCCGGCAAGGCAGTGCAGCTCGATGACGTATCCAAGGCGATCATCGAACAATTGCAATCGGATGGCCGCCGCAGCTACGCAGAGATCGGCAAGGCCGTCGGTCTCAGCGAGGCCGCCGTGCGCCAGCGGGTACAGAAACTCACGGATTCCGGAGTCATGCAGGTGGTCGCCGTCACGGACCCCATGCAGCTCGGTTTCTACCGCCAGGCCATGATCGGCGTGCGAGCGACGGGTGACACCACGGCGATCGCGGAGCGGCTCGGCCGAATTCCGGCCGTCGACTACGTCGTGCTCACCGCGGGCAGCTTCGACATCCTCGCGGAGGTCGTCTGTGAGAACGACGACGACCTCATCGAACTGCTCAACCAGGACATCCGCGGCATTCCGGGCGTGCAGTCCACCGAAACTTTCGTCTATCTCAAACTTCAGAAACAGTTCTACAACTGGGGAACTAGGTAATCATGACAACCACAGTCGAGACGGCTCAGCCATCGGCAGCGTCAGGGTCGACGAAGTACGACGAGGCGGCGCTGCAGCAGAAGGCCAAAGATCACCTCTGGATGCACTTCGCCAGACAGTCCGTCATGGAGGACGGACCGGGCGTGCCCATCATCGTCAAGGGCGAGGGGCACCACATCTGGGACTCGAAGGGCAAGAAGTACTTCGACGCCCTGAGCGGCCTCTTCGTCGTCAATGCCGGTCACGGCCGCAGGCGACTCGCCGAGGTCGCGGCCAAGCAGGCCGAGGAGCTCGCCTTCTTCCCGCTCTGGTCGTATGCGCATCCGAGTGCGATCGAACTGGCCGACCGGCTCGCGGGCTACGCCCCGGGAGATCTCAACCGCGTGTTCTTCTCCACCGGCGGCGGCGAGGCGGTCGAGACCGCATTCAAGCTCGCCAAGTACTACTGGAAGCTGCAGGGCCGGCCCACCAAGCACAAGGTCATCTCCCGGGCCGTCGCCTACCACGGCACCCCGCAGGGCGCGCTCGCCATCACGGGCATCCCGGCGATGAAGGAGATGTTCGAACCGGTCACCCCCGGCGGCTTCCGCGTGCCGAACACGAACTTCTACCGCGCGCCCGAGCACGCGGACGACCTGAACGCCTTCGGGCAGTGGGCCGCGAACCGCATCGAGGAGATGATCGAGTTCGAGGGCCCCGAGACCGTCGCCGCGGTGTTCCTCGAGCCGGTGCAGAACAGCGGCGGTTGCTTCCCGCCACCGCCCGGGTACTTCCAGCGGGTGCGCGAGATCTGCGACAAGTACGACGTGCTGCTCGTGGCGGACGAGGTCATCACAGGCTTCGGCCGCATCGGCAACATGTTCGCCTCGACCACCTACGGCTTCCAGCCCGACATGATCACCTGTGCCAAGGGCATGACGAGCGGGTACTCCCCGATCGGCGCGACCATCATCAGCGACAGGCTGTACGAGCCGTTCAAGCACGGTGACACGGCGTTCTATCACGGCTACACCTTCGGCGGCCATCCGGTGTCCTCGGCAGTCGCGCTCGCCAACCTCGACATCTTCGAGGAGGAGAAGCTCAACGAGAACGTGCGCACCAACTCCCCGATCTTCCGCGCGACGCTCGAGAAGCTGCTGGACCTGCCGATCGTGGGCGACGTGCGCGGCGACGGGTACTTCTTCGGCATCGAGCTCGTCAAAGACAAGGCGACCAAGGAGACCTTCGACGACGACGAGTCCGAACGGCTCCTGCGCGGCTTCCTCTCCAAGGCGCTGTTCGAGGCCGGCCTGTACTGCCGGGCGGATGACCGGGGAGACCCAGTCGTGCAGCTCGCGCCGCCGCTGACCATCGGCCCGAAGGAGTTCGACGAGATCGAGTCGATCCTGCGCGGTGTGCTCACCGAGGCCTGGACCCGCATCTGAGCCCTCGGGTTTCCGTGACTGCGGGGAGTGTATGAAGAGCGGATATGGCGATCTCAGCTTCTGGCTCGACTCGCTGGTGGGTTCCGGCGCGGACGATCTCGCACCGAGATCTGCGCTGCCCGGCGATGTCGCGGTCGATGTCGCGATCGTCGGCGGCGGGCTCACCGGGCTCTGGACCGCCTACTACCTGCTGAAGCGGGACCGCGCGCTACGCGTTGCCGTGATCGAGAAGCACATCGCGGGCTTCGGCGCATCGGGCCGCAACGGCGGCTGGTGCTCCGCGCTCTTCCCCGCATCAACCACGGCCCTCGAACGCCGTCACGGCCTCGATGCGGCCCTCGCCATGCGCAGGGCCATGATCGACACCGTCGACGAGGTAGGCAGGGTGACGGACGCCGAGGGCATCGACTGCGACTACGTCAAGGCCGGCACAATCGGCTACGCGCGGTCGCGACCGCAGCTCGAGCGCGCCAGATCGGAGGTCGCGGAGGCCGCCCACTACGGGGTCGACCGGGTCGAATTCCTGCCGAACCCCACCGGACCCACCGGACCCACCGGGATGCTCGCGGCCACCCTCGATCCGGCCTGCGCGCGGCTTCATCCCGCGAAGCTCGTGCGCGGCCTCGCCCGCACGGTGGAGCGGCTGGGAGGCACGATCTACGAACGGACCGAGGTGCTCGACTGGAGCGCGGGGTCCGTGCTCACGACGCACGGCACCGTTACTGCGGAAACCGTCGTGATCGCCACGGAGGGCTATGGCGCAACCCTGCCGAAGACGCACCGCCGCGTGCTGCCCCTGTACTCGCTCATGATCGCGACCGAGCCGCTCAGCGACGACACCTGGCGCGAGATCGGCATCGAGCACGGCCAGACCTTCGCCGACTACCGGCACCTGCTCATTTACGGGCAGCGCACGGCAGACAATCGCTTTGCCTTCGGCGGCCGCGGGGCGCGCTATCACTGGGGCAGCAGCATCCGCTCTGAATACGATCGGGTGCCGGGCGTCTTCGAGCACCTGCGCAAGACGCTCGTCGACCTCTTTCCCCAGGCTGCGGATGCGGAGGTCACCCACCGCTGGGGAGGTCCGCTCGGCGTGCCCCGAGACTGGCATGCGCACGCGAGCTTCGACCCGGTGACCCGCATCGCCTCGGCCGGCGGCTACGTCGGGGACGGCCTCAGCACCACGAATCTCGCCGGAAGAACCCTCGCCGACCTGATTTCCGGGCGGGACACCGAGCTCACCCGACTGCCCTGGACCAACCACCGCTCGCCGAGCTGGGAACTCGAACCGTTGCGCTTCGTCGGGTCGAACCTCGGCCTCCTGGCGATGGAGGCGGCAGACCTGGAGGAGCGGATCACCCACCGCACATCCCTGGCGGCGAAGCTGATGGCCCCCCTCACCGGCCACTGACCGCCAACGTTGGCCAGGTAGGTCGCGCACGACCGGGTCGCGAACCTCTTGCGTGGTACTCAGTCGCCGGAGATCGCGCCGAAGGCGGGGGCGTGGTGGGCCTCTATGGGCGGAGCCTTCGGTGCGGTCTCCGGCGACCCCCGGCCTAGACTTCCTCGACCAAGGTGTCGTTCGCGGGCCCGGCGAACTGAGCCTCGTACAGCCGGGCGTACGCGCCATCCGCCTCGAGCAGCTCGGAGTGGGTGCCCTGCTCCACGATCTGGCCGGCCTCCATCACGAGGATGAGGTCCGCATCCCTGATCGTCGACAAGCGGTGGGCGATCACGAAGCTCGTGCGGTCGGAGCGCAGCGCGGCCATGGCCTTCTGCACGAGCACCTCCGTGCGGGTGTCTACCGAGCTTGTCGCCTCGTCCAGGATGAGCACGCTGGGCTTCGCCAGAAACGCCCGCGCGATGGTCAGCAGCTGCTTCTCCCCCGCGCTCACGTTTTCGGCCTCGTCCGCGAGGATCGTGTCGTAGCCCTCCGGCAGGGAGCGCACGAAGCGGTCCACATAGGTCGCGGTCGCCGCGTCGATGATCTCCTCCTCCGTGGCATCCGGTCGACCATAGGCGATGTTGTCGCGGATCGTGCCGCCGAACAGCCAGGTGTCCTGCAGAACCATGCCCATCCGGCCGCGCAGGTCGTCGCGGGACATCTCGGCGATGTCGACACCGTCAAGGGTGATGCGACCGGAGTCGAGCTCGTAGAACCGCATCATCAGGTTGACGAGCGTGGTCTTGCCCGCGCCGGTCGGCCCGACGATCGCGATGGTGTGACCGGGCTCCGCGGTGAGCGACACGTTGTCGATGAGCGGCTTGTCCTCCGTGTAGCGGAAGGAGACGTTCTCGAAGACGAGCCGACCGGCGGATGCGGTCGGGGACTGCGCAGGTTCGTGGTCCTCTGATTGGTCGTCGGCATCCAGCAGTTCGAAGACGCGCTCGGCGGAGGCGACACCGGACTGAACGAGATTCGCCATGCTGCCGAGCTGGGTCAGCGGCTGGGTGAACTGGCGCGAGTACTGCAGGAAGGCCTGCACGTCGCCGAGACGCATCGATCCGCCCGCGACGAACGCGCCGCCGACCACGGCGATCGCCACGTAGATCAGGTTTCCCACGAACATCATCGAAGGCATGATGACGCCGGAGACGAACTGCGCACCGAAGCTGGCCTTGAAGAGCTGCTCGTTCTTGTCGTCGAAGACCGTGCCCACCTCGCGCTGGCGCCCGAACACCTTGACGAGCGAGTGACCGGTGAAGTTCTCCTCGATGTCGGCGTTGAGTTCTCCGGTGTACTTCCACTGCTGCACGAAGAGCTTCTGCGAGCGCTTGGCGACGAGCGTCGTGATGATGACGGTCAGCGGGATGGTGACGAGGGCGATCAGGGCGAGCACCCACGAGATGACGAACATCATCACGAGCACACCGACGACCGTCAGCAGCGAGGTCACCATCTGACTCAGCGTCTGCTGCAGGCTCTGCGACACGTTGTCGATGTCGTTGGTGACGCGGCTGAGCAACTCGCCGCGCTGCATCTTGTCGTAGTAGCGCAACGGCAGTCGGTTGATCTTCTCCTCGACATCCTGACGCAGTCGGAAGACGATGCGCTGCACGACGTCGTTCAGCACGTAGGCCTGAAGCCAGCCGAACACCGAGGAGAGCACATAGAGCGCGAGCACCCACATGAGCACCGTGCTGAGCGCGTGCAGGTCGACGCCGACACCGGGAGTCAGATGCATACCGCTCAACAGGTCGGCTTTGCCCGTGTCGCCCTTCGCCCGTGCCGCCGCGATGACCTGCGCCTTCGTGACCCCCGCCGGGAGCCCCTTCGAGATCACTCCCTCGAAGATGAGCGTGGTGGCCTGACCGAGCAGCTTGGGTCCGATCACGCTGAAGGTGACGCTGACAACGGTGAACAGGAACACCGAGGTGACCCCGACCCAGTGGGGTTTCAGCCGACCGACCAGCCGCTTGGCCGACGGCCCGAAGTTCATCGCCTTCTCGGCGGGCATGCTCGCCCCACCCATCGGGCCGCGACGCAGGGGCGGCCTGGCCGGCCTCTCGCGCTCTTCCGTCGTGTCGCTCATGCTGCTTCCTCTGCGGTGAGCTGGGACTCGACGATCTCAGCGTAGGTGGCGGATGTCGCGAGCAGTTCGTCGTGCGTGCCGCGGCCCACGATTTCTCCGTCGTCGAGCACGATGATCTGATCGGCGTCCATAATGGTCGCCACGCGCTGGGCGACGACGATGATGGTCGCGTCACTGCGGTGTTTCGCGAGGGCCGTGCGAAGCCGCGCATCCGTAGCACTATCGAGTGCGGAGAACGAGTCGTCGAAGATGTAGATCTCCGGCTTCTTCACGAGTGCGCGGGCGATGGCGAGCCGCTGGCGTTGTCCACCGGAGACGTTGGTGCCGCCCTGCGCGATCGCGCCTTCGAGGCCGCCCTCCATCTCCTCGACGAAGTGCCTGCCCTGGGCGATCGTCAGCGCCTCCCAGAGCTCATCGTCGGTGGCATCCGGTTTTCCATAGCGCAGGTTGCTCGCGACGGTGCCGGCGAACAGGTAGGGCTTCTGCGGCACGAGGCCTATTCGACTCCACAGCAGGTCGGGGTCGAGTTCCCGCACGTTGACGCCGTCCACGAATACCGAACCACCCGTGGCGTCGAAGAGGCGGGGTAGCAGGTTGACGAGAGTCGTCTTCCCGGCGCCGGTGCTGCCGATAATCGCGGTGGTCTGCCCATCGCGCACCGCGAAGTTGAGGTTGTGCAGAACGGGCTCCTCGGCCTTGGGATAGGCGAAGGAGACATCCACGAACTCCACCGTTCCGCGTTCCGCGAGAGCCGTCACGCCGTGCTCCGGCATGACCACGGACGACTCGGTGTCGAGCACTTCCCCGATGCGGTCGCCGCTCACCGAGGCGCGAGGGAGCATGACGCCGAGGAAGGTCGCCATCATGACGGCCATGAGGATCTGCAGCAGGTAGCTGAGGTATGCGATGAGCGCGCCGACCTGCATCTCGCCCGATTCGACGCGGAGACCGCCAAACCAGATCACGGCGACGCTCGACACGTTGAGCACGAGCATGACGATCGGGAACATGAGCGCGAACAGCCGGCCCGCTCCGAGCGCCGTTGCGGTCAGTTCGCCGTTGGCCTTCTCGAAGCGCGCGCTCTCGACATTCTCCCGGACGAAGGCACGGATGACCCGGATGCCCGTGAGCTGCTCCCGCAAGACCTGATTGACCTTGTCGATGCGCTTCTGCATGAGGCGGAACAGCGGAACCATCCGCGAGACGATGAAGCCGATGGAGACCAGCAGCACCGGAACGCTCACCGCCATCAGCCAGGAGAGCCCGAGGTCCTGCTGCATCGCCATGATGACGCCGCCCACCGCGAGGATGGGAGCCGAAACGAACAGGGTGCAGGTCATCAGCACGAACATCTGTACCTGCTGCACGTCGTTGGTCGTGCGCGTGATGAGCGACGGTGCGCCGAACTGCGAGACCTCGCGCTCGGAGAACGCGCTGACCCGGTGGAAGATCGCGCCGCGCAGATTGCGCCCGAGCAGCATCGACGCCTTGGCGCCGAAGTAGACCGCGGTGATCGCGCAGACGACCTGACCGAGCGTGATTACGAGCATGATCGACCCGACCAGCAGGATGTGCCCGACGTCTCCTTTGGCGACCCCGTTGTCGATGATGTCGGCGACGAGATTCGGCAGGAACAGCGAGGCGATGGACTGTGCCGCCTGGAAGAGGCCGACGCCCACGAGCAGTGGCCAGTGCGGCGTGAGGTAGCGGCGAAGAATGGTGAGCAACATGGCTGTCAGTGCCGGCTTTCTGTCGTTCCGATTGCTGTGGTGGATGCGCTGACTCGGCCCTGCCCGGCGACGCCGTAGAGCACGATCGAGGCGAGCTCGGTCTCGGTGAACTCGGTGTTCTCGTTGAGGGCGGGCAGCGACGAGGCGAAAGTGATGAGTCGGATGATATGCGCCACCCGCTCCGGGGGCCAGTTGAGCTCCTCGGCCTCCGGCTGCAGCAGGCGCGCGATGATGACGGCGAATTCGTGGCGCTGATCCCGTCTCGGCGGCGGTCCGCCACCAACCATCGCCATGATCCGGAATACCTCGCCGAAGCGCCGCCGCATGAGCATCACCACGGCGAGCACCTTTTGCTCGAGCGGGAGCTTCGGGTCAATGGCTCGAAGCTCTTCGCGCAGCGGCTCGGGGTCGAGAAGCTTGACAATTCCGGCTTCGATGAGACTCTCCTTGTCGCCGAAGGCGCGGAACACCGTGCCCTCGGCTATTCCGGCTGCCTGGGCGATCTGCTTCGAGCTGATGTCTCGGCCGTGCTCCGCCAAGAGCGGCATGACGGCCTCGAGGATCATCGCGCGGCGGGCGTCGAGGGACAGCGGCCGGGCACGGGTGCCCCCTGGTTTCAGCGTCTCGGAATCTGGCACCCGCCGAGCATAACTGAGTGAGCGCTCACTCAGCAACGAAAAAGACGGATACGGTCTAGTCGGTGGGCGGATCTTCCGCGAAAACCTTCTGGGCGATGGCGAAGGCCGAGTTGGCCGCCGGAACGCCACAGTAGATCCCCACCTGGAGGAGGATCTCGGTGATCTCTGCCCGGCTCAGTCCGTTGCGCTGGGCGGCACGGAGGTGCATCGCCAGTTCGTCGTAGTGGCCGTGCGCGATGAGTGCCGTGATCGTGACCGCGCTGCGCATCCGCCGGTCGAGTCCGGGCCTCGTCCAGATCTCGCCCCAGGCGTAGCGCGTGATGAGGTCCTGGAAGTCGGCGGTCGTCTCGTCGATGGAGCCTGTGGCGCGATCGACGTGGTTCGCGCCGAGCACCTGGCGACGCACGGCCATGCCCTCGTCGTAGCTGTCACGGTTGCTGCGCGAATCGCTCGTCACGACTGCTCCCTCCTCGATGCGGTTCCATGCTCGGGCGCGGCGCCGAAGAACTCGATGAGCGCCTCCGCGACCTCGGTGGGGCTCTCGGCCGGCGCGAGGTGGGCCACGCCGGCAAGCTCGAGTCCGCGACCGTGTCGCACGCCCTCGGCGACTGTCCTGGCATCCGCGGGCGGGATCACGACATCCAGGGCCCCCCACAGCGCGAGCACGGGAACGTCGATCTCCGCGAGCCGCGAGCGAAGGTCGCAGACTGCGAGGGCCTCGCAGCACAGCGCATAGCTCTCGTCATCCGTGTCGGAGAGTTCGATGAGCATCGCGCCGACGAGCTCCGGATTCTTCTCGATGAAACCGGGGGCATACCAGCGACCAGCAGACGGACCGACGAGCACGGGCGTGCCCTGCGCGCGCACAGTGGCTGCACGTTCGAGCCAGGCCGCGGGCTCGCCTACCTTGGCGGCCGAGCAGATGATCGACACCGCAATCGTCTTCTCCGGATGCCGCAGCGCAAGCTCCAGGGCAAGCTGCCCGCCGAGCGAGTCCCCGGCATAGTAGAAGCGCTCCACTCCCGCGAGCGCTGCGACGCGCGCGACCGCCTCGGCGAGCTCGCCGGTGCTGAAGGGCTCGGTTGCGGCCGGCGAGGCGCCGTGTCCGGGAAGGTCGACGGCGAGGATGTCGAAGTGCTGCGCCAGCAGCGGGATCGCGGCAGACCACAGCCGCGTCGTCGTGCCGAGCGAGGGCCCGAGCACAAGGGTCGGTGCGCCTTCGCGCTCGGTGCGGGAGGCCGTCAGCACCGGGACCGTCACGACTGCACCTCCAGCACCGCGGCGGCGAGCGCGCGGTCGATGAGGAGTTCGGCATCGCCGAGGTAGGCGATGGGATACAGCGCCTCCTCGATGGTGGCGTTCGAAACGCCCTCGAGCGCCGGTTCCGCACGGAGTGCGCCGGCGAGGTCGGAGCCCGGATCGGCTGCGGTCTGCGAGACGAGCTCCTGCATCCGCGCCGAACCCACGACGGGGCCGAACTCCAGCATGAGCCGCTCGGCCACGATGAGGGGGCCGCTCGACCGGAGGTTGCGCAACATGGCGTCGGGGTGCACGACGAGGCCGGCGAGGAGTTCCGCAGCGATCGCGGTGGCGCCGCCGGCGAGGCGCAGGAGTTCGCGAAGGCTCTGCCACTCGACATGCCAGGCGCCGTCGGGCCGCTCGTCCACGGCGTTCGCCGAGCGGTGCAGTTCGGCCGCGAGGCCCGGCGCCTTTCGCGCCGCCGACTGGATGAGCACGCTCAGGATCGGATTCTGCTTCTGGGGCATCGCCGACGATCCGCCGCGACCCGGACTCGACGGTTCCGAGAGCTCCGCGATCTCGGGGCGGGCGAGCACGAGCACGTCGCTCGAGACGGTGCCGAGGGCGTCAAGGAGGGTGGCGAGCGCGTCGCCGACGCGGGTGACCGGCGCGCGCTGGGTCTGCCACGGCATCGGCGGCGAGGCGAGGCCGATCGTTGCCGCGATGGCATCCGAGAGTCTCGCGCCGGTGCCCGCTCCGCCGAGCATCTCGAAGGAGGCCTGGGTTCCTCCCGCTCCGCCCCACTGCACCGGAAACTGGGTCGAGGCGAGTCTCTTGCGGGCCTCGGAGACTCCCCCGAGCCATCCGGCCGCCTTGAGCCCGAAGGTCGTGGGAACGCCGTGTTGCGTGAGCGTCCGAGCCGCCATGATGCTGCGGCGGTGATGATCGGCAAGGCCAGCGAGCGCGTGGACGCAGGCCTCGGCATCCGCGAGTATGAGCGCGATCGAGCGACTGGCGACAAGCATGAGAGCGGTGTCGAGGATGTCCTGGCTGGTCGCCCCGCGATGCACCCAGGATGCGGCGTCCGCGTTTGCCGCGGCGACGGCGGCGCGCAGATCTTTGACCAGCGGGATCACGGGGTTGCCACCCGAGCGCGCGCGCAGCGCGATGTCCGCCAGGTCGAACGGCGCGGTGTCGGCCACGGCGCGCACGATCACGGACATGCCTGCCGGCGCGATTCCCAGCGTCTCGTAGGCGCGCACGAGCGCGACCTCCACGTCGACCATCGCGGTGAGCACCGCGCTGTCGGAGGTCGCTTCCGCAACCGCGGACCCCACCCACTGCGGCGAGAGCAGGCCGAAGTCAGCGCTCGCCGAAACGGATTCCGAGTGTTCAGTCGAAGTCAAGAAAAACGGTCTCCTCGTCGCCCTGCAGGTGCAGGTTAAACAGAAGAGTACCGTCGGCTTCGCGCGTTGCGACCAGACTGGCCCGTCGACGCTCGTCCAGGGCGCGAAGCAAGGGGTCGGCCGCGAACTCCGCAGAGTGCTCCGGGAGGTAGATCCTGGTGTGCAGCGTGTCGAGCAGCCCCCGCGAGAACACGACGACGGAGAAGAACGGAAGACCGCTCCCCTCGATGCGACCGGGCTCGACAGTCGTGAACTGGTAGTTTCCGGCTCCGTCGGTGGCCGCCCGTCCGAAGCCGGTGAAGGTGTAGCCGTCGCGGCGCAGCGAGCCGGGCTCCGTTGAGATCTCGCCCCGCTCATCCGCTTGCCAGATCTCGACCAGCGCGTCGGGAACCGGAACGCCGGCGCCGTCGAACACCGTTCCGTGGAGCCGCACCGCGCCGGGGTGGGAGCGATCGACGAGGTCTTCGCCGCCGTCGTAGGGCAGCGAGAACCCGAAGAACGGGCCAATGGTCTGCCCCGGGGTTGCCGGGAGCCTCTGCGCGCTCATTCTGCGTCCTCCGGTTCGGTCCAGGTGCGTTTCGTGCCGGTGAGCACGATGTTCCAGCGGTAGCCGAGTGCGTACTCCGGCGTGGTCAGGTCATGGTCGTAGTCGGCGACGAGCCTGGCCCGCGCGTCGTCATCGAGGATCGACTGGTAGATCGGGTCGAGCGGAAACAGCGGGTCGCCCGGGAAGTACATCTGCGTGATGATCCGCTGAGTGAACGCCGAGCCGAAGATCGAGAAGTGGATGTGCGCCGGCCGCCACGCGTTCGTGTGGTTGCGCCACGGGTATGCGCCCGGCTTGATCGTCTGGAAGCGGTAGAAGCCGTTCTCGTCGGTGATGCAGCGACCGGTGCCGGTGAAGTTCGGGTCGAGCGGTGCCGGATGCTGGTCCCGCTTGTGGATGTACCGCCCGGCCGCGTTCGCCTGCCACACCTCCACGAGCTGGTGCCGCACCGGGCGGCCGTCACCGTCGAGCACCTGACCGGTCACGACCATCCGCTCGCCGAGCGGTTCTCCGCTGTGCTGGATGGTGAGATCGGCCTCGACCTCGGCGACGTCACGGTGACCGAAGGCGGGCGAGGCCAGCTCGATCGTCTCGGGGTCGACGTGGTGCAGATCCTTGGTCGGATGCCGCAGAAGGCTGCTGCGATACGGCAGGAAGTCCGTCTCCACACGTTCCGATCGCGGCGCACCGGCCGTGATGCCCTCCCGGTATCGCTGGTGCTTCTCGGCGATCTCTGCCGAGATGTCGGCCTGGCTCGGCGGTTGCTGGGGGTCGGCCGGATTCGCGGCCTGCTTTGCGTCATTGCTCACGCGTCAAGGTTCCCAGCCTTGGCACGGGTGACCTAGGACTATTTTCCACTCAGCGGAAGGAGGCCGCGCGGCCTAGGAGCGAATCGAGTTCGGCCAGCGGTGCCCGCCCGCGAGGCTCACCCGCAGCGCGGCTCCGATCTCGGCCGCCGAGGACTTGAGCAGCGGAACGTTGCGCCGCTCGTCCACGCGGGCCAGGTGGGTCACGAGGCTGACCGAGGCGAAGGGCGCCTCGTCATCGACGAAGATCGGCACGGCGAGTGCGGCGGTTCCGAGCGTCATCTCCTGATGCGTGGCGCTGTAACCGCGCGCCTTCGTCGTCTTCATCTCGGCACGCACATCCGCCTCGTTCGTGAGCGAGTGCCGCGTCGGCGTCGCCAGTGGCCTGGCGAAGAACTCTGCCAGAAACTCCTCGCTCTGAAACGCGAGCAGGGCCTTGCCGACTCCCGTCGTATGAAGGGGAAGCCTGCCGCCCATCCTCGAGATCGTCGGCACGGAGCGCGGCCCGACGAGCCGCGCGACGTAGAGCGTGTCGAAGCCGTCGAGGATCGCGAGGTGCACGTTCTCGCCGGTCACCTCGTACAGCGCGAGCAGGAACGGCAGCGCGATCTCGCGAAACCGCAGGCTCACCGCCGAGAGCTCGCCGAGCTCCCACAGCCCCGTGCCGATCGAGTAGTGCGTGCCCTCGCGATTGAGCAGTCTCTGCTCCACGAGGTCGCTCACGATGCGGTGGGTGGTGCCGAGCGGCAGTCCGGTCGTCGCGGCCAGTTCGGAGACGGTGAGCGAATCGTTCTGCTGATCGAAGGCGCGCAACACCGATGCCGCGCGGGCGATCATGGAACGGCCGCGGTCATCCGCCATTGTCCACTTCCCCTCGCTCGCCGTTCTGTCATGGTATCGAGGCGAGGCTGCCTAGGATCGAAGGGACGAGACCTCGAATCGTCGAGGAGGAGAGACGGATGTCACGAGCGGTCAGCTTCAGCAGCTACGGCACCCCGGAGGTGCTCGAGGTCATCGACGTGCCGGAGGTGCATCCGGGCGAGGGCCAGGTGCGCGTCGCCGTGCGCTCGGCGGGGCTCAATCCCTTCGACGTGAAGGTACGCCACGGCGTCCTGCCGAAGCTCATACTGCCGAGCGGGCAGGGCTCAGAATTCGCCGGTGTGATCGACGAGGTGGGCGCGGACGCTGGCGAATGGCAGGTGGGCGACGAAGTACTCGGATGGATCGGCCGGGGCGCCCAGGCAGAGCACGTCGTCGTGTCGGCATCCTCGATCGCGCGGAAGCCGGCAGCACTCGACTGGACCATCGCCGGCGGCATCGGACTCGTCGGCAACACGGCGAAGCGGGCGACCGCATCCCTCTCACTCGGCGGGCGTGACACGGTGCTCGTCACGGGCGCCGCGGGCGGGGTTGGCCTACTCAGCGCGCAGCTTGCTCGCCGTGCCGGAGCCACGGTCGTCGGCACCGCGAGCGAGCGCAACCACGAGTTCCTGCGCGGGCTCGGCATCACCCCGGTCGCCTATGGACCCGGGATGTCCGACAGGCTTCGCGAGGCGGCCCCGCAGGGCTTCACCGCGGCGCTCGATAACGTCGGCGGCGAGAGCATCGAGGCGGCGCTCGCCCTCGGCATCCCACCGCAGCGCATCAACACGATCGCCGATCACGCGGCGGCCGAGAAGTACGGCCTCGGCTCGGTGGGCGGCGGCGGCAAGACCGCCGAGGAACTCGCCGAGCTCGCCACCCTCGTCGCGAGTGGCGAGCTCGTGCTCCCCGTGCGCGCGAGCTACCCGCTCGACGAAGTGCGCACGGCCTACGAAGACCTCGAGACCGGCCACGGCCTGGGCAAGATCGTGCTCTCTCTCGGCGCCTGAGCGCGCGCGGATCGAGCCCGCGAGGATCGAGCGGCGGAGAACCGCGCGGCGGGAGAAAAGTCCTCCCGGCGGGAGTAATGACCCCCTCCGCGAGGTCGCGTCTCCCGCCACCAGGACGGCGGGACCTTCGGCTCAGGCGAAGAGGGTGGAGATCTCCGCGACCTCGTCCGGCGACGGCGTCCAGCTGGAGGCGACATCCGCGTTCTGCACGATCTGCTCGGGCTTCGTCACTCCGGCGATGACACTGGTGAGGCCGGGCTGGGCCAGGAGCCAGCCGAAGGTGGCGGCGAGCATGCTGATGTCGCGCTCGGCGCAGAATGCCTCGTAGCGCTCCATCACGTCCCAGTCCACGTCGTCGAGCACGTGCGGCCGGAGCGCCATGATGCGGCTGTCGGCCGGCCCGCCCTGGCGGTTGAACTTGCCCGTGAACAGGCCGTTGTAGAGCGGAAAGAACGGCAGGAAGCCGAGCCCGTACGCGTTGACCGCCGGCAGCACCTCCGCCTCGACACCGCGCCTGAGCAGACTGTATTCGTTCTGCGCAGAGATGAACTTCGGATGCGCACCGAGGGTCGCGCGGTACTCGGCGTCGGCGATCTGCCAGCCCGCGAGGTTCGAGTGCCCGATGTAGCGCACCTTGCCCTCGGCGATGAGCTCGTCGAGCGCAGCGAGGGTCTCATCGATCGGGGTCATCGGATCCGGCTGGTGCAGCTGATACAGGTCGATCCAGTCGGTGCGCAGGCGTCGGAGCGACGCCTCCACGGCGAGGCGGATGTAGCGTCGCGATCCCCTCGCGCCCCAGTCGGGTCCGTTCGTGCCAGCCATGTCCATCCCGAACTTCGTCGCCAGCACGATCTCGCCGCGTCTGCCCTTCAGCGCGTGCCCCATGAGGCTCTCGCTCAGGCCGCGCTCCGAGCCGTAGATGTCTGCGGTGTCGAACAGCGTGACGCCCGCGTCGATCGCGGCGTGCACCACCGCATCCGTGCCAGCCTGCGTCTCGGTCGCGGTTTTCGCCCTACCGAAGTTGTTGCATCCGAGGCCGATCGTGGAGACGACGAGCCCCGAACGGCCAAGGTTGCGGTATTCGATTTCAGCCATGCTGCCAGCGTACGGCCGGTCCGCCACTCCTCCACAACCCGCACCGTCGACCGCGTTGATCCCATGTCCGAAAAGCGCCAGAGTCGTGTCGGATGCCGCGGCTACAGTCGAGGCATGATCCCTTCACCTTCCCCGCAGTTCCTGCGCCGCATCGAGAGCCCGATCGGTCGCATCGAACTCACGGCTACCGACTCGGCCATCACCTCGCTCTCCATGGAGCGCGCCGGGCATCTCCCGCTCGAAGAACTGGCCGAGCGCTCCAACGAGCTGCTCGAGCGCGCCGCCGAGCAACTCGGCGAATACTTCGCCGGCACGAGGCGGAGCTTCGACCTCCCCGTCGCCTGGTCGGGCACACCGTTCCAAGAGGCCGTGTGGCAGCAGCTCTCCGAGCTGAAGTTCGGCGAGGTCATCTCCTATGGCGAACTCGGTGTTGCCACAGGTCGCGCCACGGCGGGCCGTGCGGTTGGCGGAGCCGTGGGTGCCAACCCGATTCCCATCATCGTGCCCTGCCACCGCGTCCTCGCCTCCAACCACCGCATCACCGGCTACAGCGGCGGCAACGGCATCCCGACCAAGCAGTGGCTGCTCGACCACGAGGGAATCGTGGCGGTCTCGTGAGCGAGACCGCAGTCGCCCCCGATCCCACCGTCAAGCCGGCCGTGGTGCGCGGCGAGGATGGTCGCGACCGCTGCGCGTGGGGCGCCGGCGATCCCGAGTACCGCCGCTATCACGACGAGGAATGGGGCACGCCGCTCCATGGCGACCGCGAGCTGTTCGAGAAGCTCAGCCTCGAGGGCTTCCAGGCCGGGTTGTCGTGGATCACGATCCTCCGTAGGCGACCGGCGTTCCGCGAGGCCTTCCACGACTTCGACGCGCACCGAGTCGCCGAATTCGGCCCCGCGGATGTTGCCGCCCTTATGCAGAATGCCGCGATCATCAGAAACCGCGCGAAGATCGAGGCCACGATCTCGAACGCCCGCCTCGTCCTGGAGCTCAGTCGCGAGCGGCCGGGTGCCCTCGACGAGCTGCTGTGGAGCTTCGCGCCGTCAGCTCATGCGCGCCCGGCCGACTTCGACTCCGTGCCCGCGGTGACTCCGGAGTCCACGGCGATGAGCAAGGCACTCCGCGCTCGCGGCTTCCGCTTCGTCGGGCCGACGACGATGTATGCGCTCATGCAGTCCACCGGCATGGTCGACGACCACGTCGCGGGATGCTGGCGAAGCGCGACTGAGCGCTAGTACCCCGGCGTCGGCGGACGCGGCGGGTACACGTTGCTGCCGTAGACCGGCGGCACCGGAGAGCGCCACGGCTGCCACGGTTCGGAATCGAGCCCCACGATGGCGAACCATAGCCACGGCACAAAGATGTACAGCACGACCCACGCGCCCTGTTTGCCGAAGGCGAGACCGACGTTGTAGGCGGCGATGCACATGAAGACGGCGGCCACGATGCTGCCCACCGGCACCACGGCCAGAATGGCGATCCAGCCCGGCTGGCCGCCCAGTTCAAGAAAGACCCAGAAGTTGTAGATCGGCACCCACGCCTTCCAGGCGGGGATGCCTGCCTTGCGGAAGACGCGGCTGAGCAGCCACGCGAACAGGGCGTAGAAGCTGGCGATGATCAGCAGATAGATCACGACGAAGGCGAGCCCAAAGAGCAGCCCGAGGCCGGGATAAATGGGATTGGGGTCGTAGTCCACTGCTCTCCTCTGATCGATGCCATCCTAGCCAAGGCACGGAGCGCGCTTCTGTGGCTCACACCACGAGTTCGAGGCCGCCCTCGGCACCGAGGTTCAGCCGGATGCCCGACTCGGCCGCCCAGCGCAGCAGCGACTCGACGTCCTCATGATCGGTTGCCGCGAGAGCGAGCGCACGCACGAACTCGCCCTTGCCCTTCTTGTTGAAGTGGTTGAGTGCGCGGCGCGTGCCATCCGGACCCTCGCTCACGACGCGGAGGAAGTATGACCGCGGCGCGCCTGCCGAGGGACCGAGCTCGACGTATGCCTCGGATCTCAGGTCGAGCACGAGGTCCGTCCTGGTGGCGAGCTGTGCCGCGATCGCGTCACGCCAGACGCGCTTCAACGACACCTCGGGCAGCCGGGAGTCATGCGACAGCCGGTAAGCGGGAATGGGGTCCGCAGCAGCGAGCAGCCCGAACAACGCGGAGTGGATGGTGACGTGCTCGAGCGCGAAGGAGCGCGCGCCGGCCGGGAGCGACTCGGCGTCGAGCGCGTCGAACAGCACTCCCGTGTAGCGATCGAGCGCTGGCATCGTCGGAGAGCTCCGCACGTCACGATTGCGCTCGACTTCGAAGAGTTGGGTTGGCCCCAGATGAAGTGCCGCGGCCATGGTCGCGCGGTTGCTGGCGAGCTTTCTGAGCGCGGCGATTGCGGAGCGTCGCTGCCGCTTGAGCGCCGGAAAACTCAGGGCGTCGATGTCCAGCGCGGAACCATCCGCGCCGCCGTCCCGCTTCGTCTCGGACGGGGGCAGCAGGATCAGCACAGATCAGCTCGCGCGAGCACCGTCAGTCTTCGAGGAACGCGAGCGCGAGCTCAACGTTTGAGCCGAGCGGCTGCACGGAGTCGATCGTGATCCGGGCCACGGCCGCACTCGGTCCAGCCCAGTTCGAATACTCGTCGAGGCTCTGCTCCACCGCGTGCCAGCTCGGCTCTGCGAGCTGCGCGAATCGCTGGGCACGATTCTCGAGCCTCTGCCGGTGCACCTCGGGATCGGCGCACACCACCTCGATGAACTTGAGTTTCACACCCTGGCGCTGCGCAAGCCCGACCCACTGCTCGCGCGCGGGATCTACCGCGTTGACCGCGTCGACGATGACGTCGTGACCCGACACCAGAACCGATTCGGCGATCGTCTCGGCCACCAAGTATGCAGCAAGCCCGGTGGGCTGATCACTGTCGATGCCAGCCTTCAGGATCGCCGCTTCCAGCGGGTCGACCGAAACGACGGATGCGCCCAGTCGGCCTCCGAGCACCTGCGCGATGGTGCTCTTGCCCGAACCCGGCAGCCCCGCCATTGCGATCAGCACAGTGCGCCGCCTAGGCCTGGTTCGAAACCAGTTCGGCGTTGCGCGCGACGATCGTCACCGTGTCGTGTTCGACCGAGAGGAATCCATCGCCCGCGTTCGCCGTGACCGTGCCGCCACCGGTGGTCACTCGAACCTCACCGGTGGAGAGAATCGCGAGCACGGGTTCGTGGCCCGGCAGGATTCCGATCTCTCCCTCGGTGGTGCGCGCAACGACCATCGACGCGGTGCCTGTCCACACCTCGTTGTCCGCGGAGACGATGCTCACCGTGAGTTCGGCCATTGCTAGCCGTTCTCCTTCTGGATCTCGGCCCACTTCTTGTCGACGTCGTCGAGGTCGCCGACGTTGAAGAACGCCTGCTCGGCAACACTGTCGTAGTCGCCGTCGGCGATCTTCGAGAATGACTCGATCGTGTTCTTCAACGGAACGGTCGAACCCTCGACACCGGTGAACTTCTTCGCCATGTAGGTGTTCTGCGAGAGGAACTGCTGGATGCGGCGCGCACGCGATACCGTGACCTTGTCTTCCTCAGAGAGCTCATCGACACCGAGGATGGCGATGATCTCCTGCAGTTCCTTGTTCTTCTGCAGGATCGCCTTCACGCGGATGGCCGTGTTGTAGTGATCCTCACCCAGGTAGCGCGGGTCGAGGATGCGGCTGGTCGACGTCAGCGGGTCGACGGCCGGATAGAGACCGCGCGAGGCGATCTCACGGCTGAGCTCCGTGGTGGCGTCGAGGTGCGCGAAGGTCGTCGCCGGCGCGGGGTCGGTGTAGTCGTCCGCGGGAACGTAGATGGCCTGCAGGGAGGTGATCGAGTGACCACGGGTCGACGTGATGCGCTCCTGGAGGATACCCATCTCATCCGCGAGGTTCGGCTGGTAACCGACGGCAGACGGCATGCGCCCGAGCAGCGTCGAGACCTCTGAACCGGCCTGCGTGAATCGGAAGATGTTGTCGATGAAGAGCAGCACGTCCTGCTTCTGCACGTCGCGGAAGTATTCGGCCATGGTCAGGGCCGAGAGCGCCACGCGAAGTCGCGTCCCCGGCGGCTCGTCCATCTGGCCGAAGACGAGGGCGGTCTTGTCGAAGACTCCCGCCTCTTCCATTTCCGCAATGAGGTCGTTACCCTCACGGGTGCGCTCACCGACACCGGCGAACACCGACACACCACCGTGGTCCTGTGCGACGCGCTGGATCATCTCCTGGATGAGCACCGTCTTGCCGACACCGGCACCACCGAACAGGCCAATCTTTCCACCCTGCACGTACGGGGTGAGGAGGTCGATGACCTTGATGCCGGTCTCGAACAGCGCGGTCTTCGACTCGAGCTGGTCGAAGGCCGGCGGCTTGCGGTGGATCGGCCAGCGCTCGGTGATCTCGATCTTCTCGCCGGGCTCGGCGTTGAGAACGTCACCGATGACGTTGAACACCTTGCCCTTGGTGACATCACCGACGGGAACCGTGATCGGCTCTCCCGTGTCGCGCACCTCCTGGCCGCGCACGAGACCGTCCGTCGGGTTCAGGGCGATGGCGCGCACCAGGTCGTCACCGAGGTGCTGTGCGACCTCGAGGGTGATCTCCGTGGTCTTGTCCGCGATGGTGATGCTGCTCTTCAGCGCGTTGTAGATGCCCGGGATTGAGTCGTGCGGGAACTCGATGTCGACGACCGGCCCGGTGACGCGGGCGATGCGGCCGACACCGGCCGAACCGGTGGGCTTCTCAGATGCGGCCGAGGCCTTGGCGGCGGCGGGCTTCTTAGCTGCCGGGGCTGTCGTAGTCATGTGTTCTCTATTCTCGTAGTTCCTGGTTGTTGCTCGTGAGCTACTACTTGGTCGCGAGGGCGTCGGCGCCGCCGACGATCTCGGAAATCTGCTGGGTGATCTCGGACTGGCGGGCGTTGTTGGCGAGCCTGGTGTAATCGGTGATGAGCTTGTCGGCGTTGTCGCTCGCCGACTTCATCGCCTTCTGGGTTGCCGCGTGCTTCGACGTTGCCGACTGCAGCATGGCGTTGAAGATGCGGCTCTCGATGTACACCGGCAGCAGCGCGTCGAGCACCCTGTCGACCTCCGGTTCGAACTCGTACAGCGGAAGCTGCTCCTCCTTCGACGGCGGCTCGATACCCTCGACGACCTCGAGCGGCAGCAGTCGCACGACCTCGGGGGTCTGCGTGAGCATGCTGACGAAGCGGTTGTAGACGATGTGGATCTCGTCTACTCCACCCTCGGCGGCCGGTGTGACGAAGGCTTCGACGAGCGCGTCGCCGATCTCCTTCGCCGTCTCGAACTCGGGATTGTCGGTGCCGCCGACCCAGTCGCGCACCGAAGCACGCTTGCGGAAGGCGAAGTAGCCCACGGCCTTGCGACCGACGAGGTAGTAGACGACATCCTTGCCCTGGCTGTGCAGAAGGGTGGTGAGCTCCTCCGCCTCCTTCAACACGTTCGAGTTGAAGGCGCCGGCGAGGCCACGATCGGAGGCGAACACGACGATGGCGGCGCGTTCGATCTTCTCGGGCTCGGTGGTCAGGATGTGGTCGACATTGGAGAAGCTGGCCACGGCCGAGACCGCGCGCGTGACGGCACGCGAATATGGACCGGATGCCGCCATCCGCGTCTTCGCCTTCTGAATGCGCGAAGCGGAGATCAGCTCCATGGCCCGAGTGATCTTCTTGGTCGTCTGGGCAGACTTGATCTTCTGCCGGTAGACCCGAAGTTGCGCTCCCATGTCTTTCTTCCTGTTTGTTGGCTTGTCAGTGGTGGTGGTCGACGACGACTACCGCTTCTGGCGGACGATCTTCTCCTGGTTGACGTCTTCCTCTGCGGTGGCGTCGAAGATCTCCTTGCCGACCGAGGCGAGTGGCTTGCCCTCACCGGTCTGGAACTCGAGCTTGAAGGCGTCAACGCCCTTCTCGAGTTCGGCGACCGTCTCGTCGCTCAGCACGTTGGTCTCCCGAAGGGTCTCGAGAACCTTGCTGTTGTGCGCGAGGTAGTCGAGCAGTTCGCGCTCGAAGCGAAGAATGTCTTCGACCGGAACCTCGTCGAGCTTGCCGTTCGTGCCGGCCCAGATCGAGACGACCTGCTGCTCGACGGGGAACGGCGAGTACTGCGGCTGCTTGAGCAACTCGGTGAGGCGGGCACCGCGCGCAAGCTGGCGACGACTCGCCGCATCCAGGTCGGAGGCGAACAGTGCGAAGGCCTCGAGCGAGCGGTACTGCGCGAGCTCGAGCTTGAGCGTTCCCGAGACCTTCTTGATCGACTTGACCTGAGCATCGCCACCGACTCGCGAGACGGAGATACCGACGTCGACCGCGGGTCGCTGGTTGGCGTTGAAGAGGTCGGACTGAAGGAAGATCTGGCCGTCGGTGATCGAGATCACGTTGGTGGGAATGTACGCCGAGACGTCGTTCGCCTTGGTCTCGATGATCGGCAGGCCGGTCATCGAACCCGCGCCCAGCTCATCCGAGAGCTTTGCGCAGCGCTCGAGGAGGCGGGAGTGCAGGTAGAACACGTCGCCGGGGTATGCCTCGCGGCCCGGCGGACGACGCAGAAGAAGCGACACGGCGCGGTAGGCCTCGGCCTGCTTCGACAGGTCGTCGAACACGATGAGAACGTGCTTTCCGCCGTACATCCAGTGCTGGCCGATGGCAGAACCGGTGTAGGGGGCGAGGTATTTGAAGCCGGCGGGGTCGGATGCCGGGGACGCGACGATCGTCGTGTACTCCATGGCACCGGCGTCTTCGAGGGCGCCCTTGACGCTCGCGATTGTCGAGCCCTTCTGACCGATGGCGACATAGATGCAGCGCACCTGCTTGTTCTCGTCGCCGGACTCCCAGTTGGCCTTCTGGTTGATGATCGTGTCGATCGCGATGGCCGTCTTGCCGGTCTGGCGGTCGCCGATGATCAGCTGGCGCTGTCCGCGACCGATCGGGATCATGGCGTCGATGGCCTTGATGCCCGTCTGCATGGGCTCGTGCACGGACTTGCGCTGCATGACGCCCGGTGCCTGGAGCTCCAGGGCGCGGCGACCTTCAGAGGCGATGTCGCCGAGCCCGTCGATCGGGTTTCCGAGCGGGTCGACGACGCGGCCGAGGTAGCCGTCACCGACGGGAACCGAGAGCACCTCGCCCGTGCGAGTGACCTCCATGCCTTCGACGATGCCGCTGAACTCACCGAGCACGATGACGCCGACCTCATTCTCGTCGAGGTTCTGCGCAAGACCGAGGGTGCCGTCCGCGAAGCGGATGAGCTCGTTCGCCATGACTCCGGGAAGACCCTGCACGTGCGCGATGCCATCGGCGGCGTCGATGACCTGGCCGACCTCGGTCTTCGAGGTCTTCGTGGGGTCATACGACTTGACGAACTCTCGGAGCGCGTCGCGGATCTCGTCCGGGCTGATCGTTACCTCTGCCATTTTTTCCCTTTACCTTTACGGGCTATTGCTTCCCGAATTCTGGATCTTTCCCTCGAACGCCCTTCGGCGATCGACTACTGCACGGTCTGTGTGCGGCTACACCGCGAGCTGGAGCCGGAGTTCGCTCAGCTTGCTTGCGACGCTGCCGTCGATGATCTCGTCGCCCACCTGCACGCGAAGGCCGCCGAGGAGCTCAGGATCGACCAGCTGGTTGATGCGAAGCTCGCGGCCATAGCTCGCAGCCAGACCCTTCTCGAGTCTCGCCAACTGCGCCGGCGCTATCGGGACCGCACTCGTCACCGTAGCCACCGACATCCCGGCCTGGGCCGCGACGATAGAGGCCGCGTGTTGAATGGCAGCGCCGAAGCGGCGCCCGCGTGGTGCCTGCACAATGTGTCGCACGATGGCGATCGTCTGCGGACTGGCCGTCTTCGTGAGAAGACGCTCAACGAGCGCGACCTTGTTGCCCGCGGCGTCGAGCTTGCTGCCGACGGCGAGCTCGAGCTCGCTGTTCGAGGCGACCACGCCGCTGAACTCGAAGAGTTCCCGATCGATCGACACCTTCGCGCCCGCGGATTCGGCCGCGGCACGGTAGCCGAGTTCCTCGACACCGGCGACCAGGTCCTGATCGTTCGACCAGCGCCGCGAAACAACATCGAGGAGCAACCGCCGGGTGACGTCGGACAGCGACGAGCCGAAGACCGCGCTGACCACCGCCTCCTTGTCAGCGGATTCCGGATCAGAGAGCAGCGCCCGCAGTTGGCCGGAGTCGCCGATGACCCGGCTGGCCGCGAACAACTCCTCTGCCAGCTGCAGGGTCACCTGATCGGCCGACAGCGCCGATAGTGCCGCTGTGGAGGCGGAAAGTGCTTCTCTGGTCGCTGAACCCATGACTACTTCTTCGCTCCTTCGGAAGCCTCGAGCTCGGCGAGAAAGCGGTCGACAACGTTCGCCGCACGCTTGTCGTCGGAGAGGCTTTCGCCGATCACGCCAGAGGCGAGATCGATGGCAAGCGAGCCGACCTCGGCGCGCAGCGACACGAGCGCGCCCTGGCGCTCGGCCTCGATCTGCGTCGTCGCGTTGCTGAGGATGCGTGCAGCCTCGGTCTGTGCCTGCTCCTTGAGCTCGGCGAGGATGCGCGTCCCGTCGGCGCGTGCCTGGTCGCGAATCTTCGCGGCCTCCGCCCGAGCCTCCGCCAGCTGCTCGGTGTACTTGTCGAGAGCGGATGCCGCCTCGGCCTGGGCGATCTCGGCCTTCTTGATGCCGCCCTCGATGAGGGAAGCACGCTCATCCAGCATCTTCTTCATTCTCGGAAGAATGAGGAACCAGAACGCGACAAGGATGATGACGAACACCACGAACGACCAGAAGAGGTCAGGCAGGGTGGGAAGGATCGGGTTGGGTGCGGCTTCACCCCCCGCCGCCCTGAGGACTGTGGCGAGCATTACTTGAGGAAGAAGTAGGTCGCGATGCCGATGAAGGCGAGCGCCTCGGTGAACGCGATACCGATGTACATGAGCACGGTGAGGCGACCCTGCAGCTCAGGCTGGCGGGCAACCGACTCCACGGTCTTACCGACGACGATGCCGATGCCGATGCCTGGGCCGATCGCGGCCAGGCCGTAACCGACGGTGGCGATGTTGCCGCTGAGGGCGGCGAGGTTCGTTGCATCCACGAGTGGTGTTTCCTTCCGTTGTTGCTGATCCGACGGGCGCCGGACCTCGCTAGTGTTCCTCGAGCACTGCCAGCTGAATATAGACAGCAGTGAGGAGGGTGAAGATGTATGCCTGCAGAACAATGATGAGCAGTTCGAACAGCGTGAACGCGATTCCGAAAGCGAACGTTCCGATGCCGAACAGGCTGTACCAGCCGCCCGCGGTGAAGAGGAAGAACTGGGTCGCCGCGAAGAACAGCACGAGCAGGAAGTGCCCGACCATCATGTTCATGAGGAGTCGCAGGGTGAGGGTGATCGGCCGAAGTACGAAGGTGGAGATCAACTCGATCACCGCAATCAGCGGAAGCAGGCCACCGGGAACCCCGGGCGGGAACAGCGAGTTCTTGAAGAAGTTCTTCGGGCTCTTGCGCACGCCGGCGTAGATGAAGGTTCCGTAGGCGATCACGGCGAGCAGGAGCGGAACACCGATGACCGAGGTGCCGGCGATATTCAAGCCGGGGATGACGCCCGTGAGGTTCAGCCCGAGGACCATGAAGAAGATCGTGGTGAGCAGCGGCAGGAAGCGCGCTCCGTCTTTCTTACCGAGCAGGTCTTCCGCGATGCTGACCCGAACGAAGTCGAGACCCATCTCGATCAGGCTCTGACCGCGGGTCGGGATGATCCGCATCTTGCGCGTGCCGAGCCAGAAGACCAGCACGAGCACCAGCGCCACGAGAACCCGGATCATCATGATGCGGTTCATCTCGAACGGCGTGTTCGCGAACAAGATGACGTCGGGGAAGAATTCTTCGATCGACGGCCCGTGGAAACCCCCTTCACCGCTGCCACCATCGGTGGCGAACGGGAGGAGCGACGTGACGGCGTTAAGTAACAGCGCTAACTCCAGAATCGGGGCGTGGCATCACGCGACGAGGAAAAAGGGGGGAGGCGAACGCCTCAAACTCTATCAAGAGATTTGCGTCCGACCGAATCTCAGCGGCTCGACTTGTCCCCCGCCGCACCCTCGGCGCCACGGGCAGTGGGCGCGGCGGGCGCGCCGCCAGCCGCATCGCCGGGGAGTGTGATGTCACTCACGTAGGGCATGCGCGATCGAGCGATCACGACCACGTCGACAACCAGCGTGCCGACCACAGCGACGACGATGCAGAGGAACATGACGGTGGGCTGCAGCCACGGCTGGTCCTTGAGCAGGAACACCAGCACGAGGAAGACGATGAACTTCAGGATCCAGGCGCCCATGACGATGCCGAAGAAGGCGACCAGGCTGAAACGACCGGCGATGAGGATGCTGAGGGCAGTGATCCCGAGGAACAATACCGCCATCGCGGTGCCGATGAGGGCGCCTGCGACGCCGCTCCAGCCGGCCACGAGGTAGCCGACGATCGACCCCACGACGGCGAGACCGAGGGCGAGGATACCGCCCCAGAGGAGGATCTTCTTCAATACGGGAACGGCGCTCATGCTGTGCCACTCTCTTTCTGCCTTGGTGAGTCCTGGTCGGTCTGCGAACGGTTCTGCTCGGTCTGCGAGCGGCTCTCATCGTGCCGCGACGGTCTGTGCGATTCGCTCGCGGTGCGCGTCAAGGCCTCGAGAGCCGCATCTTTCTCGCGCGTTTCCCGTGCCGTGCCGTGCGCGCCCGCCGGCGCGTCGTTGGCGGCTTCGTCGAGCGGATCGAAGCGTGCCGCCCCGGCCTGCTCGAGATCGCCGGTCTCAGCGAGCTGTACGGCGGCCTCCGCCACCTTGCGCCGGGTGAGCGGCGCGATGGTGAACCACGTGCACACGACGAGGCCGACCGCCATGATCGTGATCGCCCAGACGGCCTGTACAAACAGGAAGAGCAGGCATCCGATGGAGACGACGGCAGTCCAAGCGTAGAAGATCAGCACCGCATGGAAGTGCGAGTGCCCCATGTCGAGGAGGCGGTGATGCAGGTGCTTGCGATCCGCGGTGAAGGGCGATTTGCCAGCCCGGAGCCTGCGGATGACCGCAAGCGCGAAGTCGAGAAGAGGAACGATGAGCACGGCGAGCGGGAGCAGGATCGGGATGAAGGCGGGGGCGAGCTGCTTCGTGTACTGGAGCGAGGCAATGTCAACCTGGCCGGTGACGGAGATGGCGGAGGTGGCCATGAGCAGGCCGACCAGCAGCGCACCCGCATCCCCCATGAAGAGCCTCGCGGGGTGCCAGTTGAGCGGCAGGAATCCGACGCAGGCACCGATGAGCACCGCGGTGAGCAGGGAGGCCAGGTTGAAGTATTCCGCCTGGGCCATGGATGTCGCCAGGATCCAGCTGTAGATGAGAAAGACGACGTTCGCAATGAGTGCGACGCCCGCGACGAGGCCATCGAGACCGTCGATGAAGTTCACGGCGTTCATGACCAGCACGATGATGAGCACGGTCGTGAGGAGCCCGGCGTAGGAGGACAGCACGATCACGCCGCCGACGATGGGGATGGAGGTGAGCTGCACCCCCTGCCAGGCAATCAGGCTGGCGGCGATCAGCTGACCGGCAAGCTTGGTCATCCAGTCGAGGTCCCAGATGTCGTCGGCTACACCGATGAGCACGATGATGAGGGCGGCTCCGAAGATCGCGAGCACGGGGCCGGGGCGCGCGAAGACGAGGTGGAACTGGCTGAACTGAGAGGCGACGGCCACCGTGACACCGATGCCGATGAACATCGCGATGCCGCCGAGGCGGGGGGTCGGGCGCGTGTGCACATCACGTGCGCGGATCTTCGGGTACAGACGGTACCGGATGCTGAGCTTCCAGATGAGGATCGCGAGACCGAAGGTGATACCCGCCGAGAGCGCGCCCGCCAGCAGGTAATAGACCAGCCTCATGGCGCCGGTTCGCCCGGAACCGTTTCGCCCGTTGCTTTTCTCGTCGGTGCCTTCTT
>Ga0134125_10001563_pt1 | contig 27962 bp, 22 predicted proteins | sample KB31751_FD_96464 | JGI IMG/M metagenome (GOLD analysis project Ga0134125, IMG submission 96464) | Terrestrial soil microbial communities with excess Nitrogen fertilizer from Kellogg Biological Station, Michigan, USA - KB3-175-1 | ecosystem: Environmental > Terrestrial > Soil > Unclassified ... | reverse complement strand
TGCACATGGAACATCGGCATCTCCCCCATACTTTTCAGGAATTCATTTACCGCTGTAAAGGCATACCGCGGATCGGCTACCGCTTCGATGACCGCCGTCTCCGGCACGAGGATGGCAATATTTTTCATGGCAAATGTAATTTCTGGGTTCATAAAGATAACGCCATTTGCTGTCGTAAACAACCCCTTGAATTGACGGAAGCACACACCGCTTCCTCGGCTAAAGCCGGGTAGCTTTGTGGAACAAAAGAATTCCCCCATGACACAGGTAAATCCATACTTGAATTTCAACGGCCAGTGCCGCGAGGCGCTCTCCTTTTACCAGCAATGCCTTGACGGCGATCTCGAGCTTCAAAAGATCTCGGAGTCTCCGATGGCCGCCAAACTGCCCTCCGAAAAAGGTCCTCTCATCCTCCACGGGTCACTTTCCAAGGCGGGCACGACCCTCCTCATGGGTTCCGATATGATCGGCGACAACCTGCGCCCCGGCAATTCCGTGAATCTTTGCCTCCATTGCAACAGCGATCAGGAGATCCATAAGTTCTTCGACCGTCTCGCCATTGGCGGCCAGGTCAAGGTTCCCCTCCACCAATCCTTCTGGGGCGCGACCTTCGGCGAGATCAAAGATAAATTCGGGGTCACCTGGATGCTCAACTATACGCGCAACTGAAGGATAGCGCTGCCGCGGTTTTGACGGGGCAAAAATTATGGAATATGTCTCGCCCCGCATCTCGTATCAAAACGAACCGTATGGCAGAACTAGCCGCTTCGTCCCCGAATCATCCCCAGGCCGGCGTAAAAAAATCGAAGAAGCTTCCCACGCGCGTCGACCTAACGCCGATGGTAGACCTGGGGTTCCTCCTCATCACCTTTTTCGTCTTCACGACGACGATGACGCAACCCGCCGCCATGCGGCTCGTCCTGCCCGACGATTCCCACCCGGAAAGATTCCGGCATGAGCCGAATTCCGCCGTCATCACCATCCTTGCAGGAAAAAACAACAGCATTTTCTATTACGAGGGCGCCGATCCGTCCCGCGGGAAGATCGCCGATGGGAGTGCGATCCGATCCATCATCCTCGATAAGAAACGGCGCACCGACCCGGCCTGGTTCGAAGTTGTCCTGAAGCCTTCCCCCGACTGCACGTACGGGGCTACCGTCAATTTGCTCGATGAAATGAAGATCGACGCCGTGCGGCACTACGCCCTCGTCGATATGACGCCGTACGAATACAAAATATTGCTTTCCCCTCCAGGCCGGTAAAAAAATTTCACTGGCGCAATCTAACGATTGGCGTCCCTTCTCCAACGACCGGCGTCCCGCCCTTAACGACCGGCATGCGGCTCTTAACGAACGGCGGTGCCACGGGCCGGGCCCATCGGCGGGCATGCGTTTTTTGCTGCCAAATTGTACCTTTAAACTATGCGCCACCCCCTTCTTACCCTGGTGCTGGGCTCCCTTCTCTTTGCCCAGTCTCTGCGGGCCCAATCGCCGGCGGGAATGGGGTTCCGGCGTTATTCCAGGCTGGATGGCCTCTCCAACAACGCCGTCACGGGCATCGTCCAGGATGCGCATGGGTATATCTGGGTTGCGACGTCGAAGGGTTTGAACCGCTTCGATGGACGTAGTTTCACCAGTTACTATACGGGATCCCCCGATCTCCCGCTGCCGGGCAATGCCATCAATCAACTGAAGATAGCCGGTGATCAGCTGATCGGATCCACCACGAGCGGCTCATTCAGCTACAACACGCTCACCCATCGATTCCTTTCGCTCACCGTGCCCGCCGACTCCGTTCTTTCCTTCTGGGCAAACAATGTCTACGAGACCAGCTGCGTGGCAAAAGGCGATTTTGTCCTGTCGACAAAGACCGGGCTCTTCGCATTTGACAGCACGGGGAAGATCATCAGTCGATACGATTACCACAAACCTTCAGAGGCGGGGCGTGTGGAACTCATCTTCGGCGGCAGCATCTATCTTCCAGGCGACGGCTCCGCCATCCAGGAGAACGAACCCGGCTTTGCGCGGTTTGACCCGGCCACTAACCGCATCGATACCGATTATCTTGACCACAACGCAGCGCTGCGGCAGGCGGTTTTTGACGAACATGGCCACCGGCAGGATTCCTATATCGAATATCATAACCAGCTCTATCTTTTCAATGCCGGGCGCAACGCCCTGGAGCTGTTCCGCTTCCGCGACGGCCGTCGCCTTTCGCTGCCCCTGCCGATTGACGGCAACAAGGAACTCAGCGGTCTCGCACCCCAGATCTTCGTGCTGAACGATACGCTGATTGCCGTAACCGCCAAATCGAGCGGCTTCTACCTGATGCGCTGCGACCAGTCGGCGGGCCGGTTAAGCCTGCTGGGCGGGAAACGGCTTGACTCCTTATGGTGCAATCTCGTCTTCCTCGACCGCGACGGCCGCCTTTGGGTCGGTACCGATGACGGCCTGTATAAGGAGAACCTTTCCAACCCGGTATTCGGGACCTACGACCTGTCGGAGCAAATTCCCGGGATCGGGAATTCCAGCATCCGCGCGGTGCTGCCCGATGGAGACCGGCTCTTCGTCGGCCTCTGGTCCAGGGGTGGGATCCTGGTGCTCAATAGCAACACGCTCCGGGTCGAGCAACACATCCTGTTCGACCAAAAGGAGGCTATGGCGAACAACATAGATTTTTTCATCCCGTACAGCAAAGATACCCTGTGGGTCGGCACCCGCATCGGACTATTCTGGCTGAACAAGGTCGACTATCACACGGGTCGCGTCCCCACGCCCCCCGCGCTGACCCGCCTCCGCGAGGGAAACGGGCTCGCCCATGGCGAGGACCACAGCGGCCACATCTGGCTTTCGTTCGGCGGACACAACCATATCCAGCGTTACGATCGCACCACCCGGCAATTCATCGAACTCAGTAATGAACGGTTCCCGCTCCTGCGGATCACTCATTGCTTTACGATGCAGGAAGACAGGGCGGGAAATATGTGGTTTGCCGGGGACGGCTTCTGCCGCTGGAACGCCGCCAAAGAGACGATCGACACGCTCGTCCCCTATCCGCGCGGCTTGCCCAAATTGCGCAACTACGTCGCCGTATTCGATTGCGACAGCAACGCAAACCTTTGGCTGTATTCTCCGGACAACGGCATCCTCCGGTTCAATTATTCAACCGGACAAATGCGACTGGAAGAGCCGGAAAACGAACTGACCGACGGCCAGGTGCTCATCAATACCGGGATCATCAGGGATACCATCTGGTTAGCGGTGGAGAATGGCATTGTGGCATTTAATACCAGGGACCGCAGTGTCAGGATATTTCCCTTCGGCGAGTCCGTTCCCAACTTTCCGCTGACCTCCCTGGCGAAGACATTGGCGTATGACAGTCCCGCCCATTGCTTCTACCTGGCAAGCCGGCGGTATCTCATGACGTTCCGGCCCGCCCTCCAGACGGCAAGGGACAAACATGCCCAGCTCTTCATCGACGACATCAGCACGGCTGGCATATCCGTTCCCGTCGAAGATGGCCGCGCGGACCTTTATTTCCCCGACAACAGCGTGACGATCGGCTTCAACGCCATCGATTTCTCCAACCCGGAGGGGAACCGCTTCGCCTACCGGGTAACTCCTTCCGCCGATACCTCCTGGCGCCTCCTGAGCGAGCAACGCAGTGTCACTTTCAGCAATCTCGGGGCCGGCGTGTACCGGGTCCGCATCAAATTCTTTTCCGCCAACAACCGCTGGGCGGAGCAGTACAAAGACCTCCTGCTTGTCGTCCACCCGCCATTTTGGAAGTCCAGATGGTTCATTGTCCTGGTCGCGCTTGTCCTTCTTCTTGCAGCCGGCCTGCTATACCGTTACCGCATGGCGCGGGTCCGCGAGAAACTGAGCCTCGACAAGCAGGTCGCCGAGTTCGAAATGAAGGCCCTTCACGCCCAGATGAACCCGCACTTCATTTTTAACGCGCTGAACAGTATCCGCGAAATGATCCTGCTGGAGGACAACCGCAACGCTTCCCGGTACCTGAGCCGTTTCGCCCGGCTCATCCGGCTGAACCTGGAACATTCGCGCCAGACCTTTATCACCCTTCGCCAGAACAACGAGTATCTCGAGAGTTATCTCGAAATGGAACAGCTCCGCTTCCCCGGTTTCTCTTTCCGTATCCAGGTTTCTCCCGATCTCGATCCCGGCGAAGTCCGCCTGGCTCCCATGCTCATCCAACCCTTTGTCGAAAACGCGATCTGGCATGGTCTCCTGCCCGGCGGTAGCGACAAATGGGTGCATATCCGTTTTTACCGCGACCGCGACCGGGTCGTCTGCGAGATCGAAGACAACGGCATCGGCATCCGCCAGTCACTGCTTAACAAGACAACCGCACAACAGACACACCGTTCTGTCGGGATCAGCAATATCCAGGAGCGGATCGCCGTACTCAACGAAAAATACCGGATCCGTTGTTCGCTCGCGATCAGTGACAAGACGGACGAACCAGGGCCCGGCAGAAGCGGGACCGTTATCACCCTGACCTTTCCCATCCACGAAGATCAACCAGAATTATCAACGCCATGATCAGCACTATCCTTGTAGACGACGAACCTCGCGGCCTCAGCGCCCTCCGGCGCCTATTGGAAATGTATTGCCCCGATCTGCGCATCATCGCCGAATGCTCCGATGCCCGCGCCGCCATCGATCAGATCCAGTTGCTGGAACCGGAGCTCGTCTTCCTCGATATCGCCATGCCGGATAAAAATGGGTTCGACATCCTGAATGAGTTGTCGCCGCCCCGTTTCGAGATCATCTTTGTCACCGCCCATAACGAGTATACCATCCAGGCCTTCCGGTACTCCGCGGTGGACTACCTCCTGAAACCCGTCGAGGAGGACCTGCTCATCGAAGCCGTCCGTCGCGCCACCCACCGGATCGCGGGCAAGGCTTCCACCGCCCAGGTCGAAACCTTTCTCTATAACCTGCGCAAACTCCAGACGCCCGCGGAAATGAAACTTTGCATCCCGGACATGAAGGGTTTCCGCGTCGTCCTTGTCGCCGATATCATCTTCTGCGAAAGCGAAAGCAGCTATACGATCTTCCATCTCCGGAACGGCCAGACCATTACCGCCTCCAAGTCCATCATGGAGTATGAGCTCCTGCTCGAACACAATGGCTTTTGCCGCGTTCACAAATCCTTCCTCGTCAACCTGCAGCACGTCCGTGAGTATGTCCGGGGCGAGGGCGGCTCGGTCATCCTCAGCAACGAAAAATCCATCGAAGTTTCCCGCCGCAAAAAAGAGGTCTTCATCTCGAGGATGAAAGAACTGTTCAAATACTAGCGACCCTGCCACCAGGCGGCCCACCACCGGCGGGAATCCGTACCTTCGCGCCATGCCGATCATCGTCAGACCAGCCACCAGTGCGGACCTTCCCACCCTGCTGCGCTTCGAACAGGGCGTCATCAGCGCGGAACGTCCTATGGACCCAACCATCCAGGAAGGACCCATCCACTATTACGACCTGAATTTCCTTTTGAATTCCCCGCACATCCATCTCGTGATCGCCGAAGCGGACGGGACGCCCGTCGGCTCCGGATACGCACGCATCGATCCCTCCCGCCACTATTTGAAACACACGCATCATGCCTACCTGGGCTTCATGTATGTGGAGCCTGACTGGCGGGGGAAGGGCGTGAATCAACTCGTCATCGCCGCCCTCGGAGACTGGGCGCGCGCCCGCGGCCTGACCGAATTACGGCTCGACGTCTACACCGTCAACGCATCCGCCATCCGCGCATACGAAAAAGCGGGCTTCTCACCTTACCTGGTCAATATGAGATTGGGGATCTGAATTTGCGATGTGTACGATACCCTCGCCCCTACTGCTTCACAAACTCATACGGGTCGATCTCGACAAAATCGCTTTGCTTCGTCTCCAGGCCGGTCACTTTCCCACCCGACACCTTGAATTTCGTCGAGAAGATCCCGTAGAGGATATTGTCGTACGACAACAGCCACTCGTCATTGTCCATATACTGCAGCTTCGCCGTCAGGTTGGCGTGGCCGTTAAATTTCACCGCCAGTTCCTTCCCTTCGACGCGGATATCCAGCGACCCGTATAAAGGATGCGTATAATGGCCGGCATATGCCCGGAGCGGCAACGGGGGTGCCATACCCTTCACCCGCGCCTTCCAGCCATCGATCGTCCTCAGCGTATCCCTCATGAGCCTGCTGAAACCCTGCAACCCTTCGGCGCTTCGGTTCACATAGGGCAGCCCGAGGTAAGCGTCGATGATCTGCTGCTGCAGCAACACAAAAAAGCCCTGGTTGTCATTATTCGTCAGGATCGCGATCCCCAGCCGCTCCTCGGGAATAAAACAAACCACACTGACCATTCCTCCCGCCCCGCCCGTGTGCCAATAGACTTCCCTTCCCGCATAGTCATATGCCTCCAGGCCCAGCGCATATCCGGCGACGTGCGTCGGCACGCCGGCACGCTTCCGGCTCGACAGGATGGTGTTGATGTCCCGGGTCCGCAACAGGACCCTGAATGGCAGCACCCGCTTCCCGTCATACCGCCCGCTGTCCAGTTGACACATCAGCCAGTGCGACAGGTCCGACACATTGCTGATCAGCGCAGCGGCCGGACCCAGGTTATCCCACTGGTCATAGGGAACCGTGTGCAATTCCCCGCTGAAACTCGTTGTGTACGGCTGCGCCAGTTGTACACCCTGGGGAACCTTTTTTATACTGGTATAGGTGTGATTCATTTCATTAGGCAACAGGAGGCTGTCTTCCACATATTTGTCCCAGCCCTCGCCTGTCACCTTCGGAATGATCTGACCCGCCGTCATCACGCAACTGTTGCAATAGCCGAAATCCTGCCGAAAAGGATGGATCGGCTTCAGCAGGCGCATCTTGTGCATGATCTCGTCGCGGGTGTACAGGCTGTTCCAAAAGGTGAAATCCCCCTGGAAGGTCTTGGTCCCGATCCGGTGGCACAGCATGTCCTTAATAGAAACAAGCTGGGTGCTGGTGGGCTCGTACAACTGATAATCGGGGTAATATTTGGTGATCTTATCGTCCAGCGAGAGTCTCTTGTCATATTCCAGTTGGGCCAGTGCCGTCGCCGTAAACAATTTGGTGTTGCTGGCGATCATAAAGAGCGTGTTCTCGTCCACCGGTTCCTTTGTCTGAATGTTCTTGACGCCATAACCTTTCATCACCACAACCTTTCCGTCCTTGACGATGACAAGGGAGAGGCCCGGTATCTGCCAGTCTTTCATGCCTTGCAAGACATAGTTGTCGAGGCTGTCGGAAACAAAAGAGGGGGTTTGAGTCGTCGTTTGAGCGGTGGTTTGAGTGGTGGCCGCCAGGCAGGACAGCATCACACCCGCAAGCAATAGTTTTGGTTTCATGCCTGCAAATATAACAAGTCCGCCGATTCCCCTACTTCCTCAAATAATGATCGGTCTTATCCAGCCAGTCCCGGCGGGGAGGGGACCAGGTGTCGATTTCCTCCACGTCGCCGATCATCAGCGCTTCATGCGGGAGGTCCGATGGAATGACGACGACGTCGCCCGGGTGCAGGTCAAGGGTCTCCTCCTTATTGGCGCCAAACCAGAAGCGCATCTTTCCGGAGATCACCTGCGTCACCTGCTCGTGGACGTGCTGGTGTAAGGGCACGACGAATCCGTCCTTGAATTTCAGGCGGGCAATCATGAGCTTTTCCCCCGTGACGATCTTTCGGGACATGGAGGCGTTCACCACTTCGGTGGGTACTTCTTCCCAGTTCAGCTTCGTTATCATAATTGAAGATTTTGACGATCGTCGTGCGCCGTCGCGCGAATCCGAAGGCCCGCAGGCGCCGCGCGATCCCCCCTCCGCCGCGCGCCCCATCCCGACCATCGGGGCCTCATTACTCCCCGCTACCGCGTCGCCCGGCGTTCAAACCCCACCGCCTCCTGCGCCGTCCACCGGACCTTTTCCCCGTAAAAACTTGCGGGCAACCATTTCGGCGACAGCCGCATCACGCGCAGGGCCTCCTGTGCCAGCCGGGGATCCACCTCCTCCGGATTGGCTACCCGCACCGCCGACACCGCCCCGTCCACGGCCACGGTGAATTCGAGAACGACCGTCTGCCATGCCTCGTTCTCCCCTTTCGGCAATTTCAGCACCTTGTCCGCCAGCCGCGAGTCGGCCGTCGAAGCCACAAATGCCCTCCAGGCGCTATCTCCACCCGGAAAACGCGGCATAAATATCCTGCGCGCGCCGAACAACGGCGAAATGGGCAGATCGGGCAACCGGAACACCGCATCCGGTACCGGCTTCCCGACGATCCGAACGCAACTATCCACCTCCGTCGCATACGGGTACTCGGTATGGACCCACACCTTCAGGCCGCCGCCCGTTTCAGTGGCATAGACCCCCGCTTGTTCAAGCGTATTATTCCGGTCGTCCTCCGGATCGGTCCGGAGCGCCGTGGAGTACAGGTATTGCCGCGACACTTTACTGGTCTCGATCGTGAGACCTCTGCAGGGTTGGCCATCCAACATCACCACCGACTTGCTCCGTACGATCCCCGTGACGCGGTCGGTGTCTGAGGAAAAATCGAGGTAGAAAACGGTGTCGATCTTCGGAAATTTGATATACTCCCGGTGGTCGTCCTTCAACACAAAAGTCTCCGCATAGCGGCTGCTCAGCCGGTAATTCCCCGCCTTGATGGTCACGGTCTGCCGGTCCCCGATGGTCAGCACTTTGTAGATATCCGAATCGCTGATATCGGCCAGTTTTGAGTGCGCGGTCACGCGATACTCGCAGACCCCCTGGAACCAGTCCTGCGCTGGCGCGAACGTCACCCACCCCAAGCCCAGCAAGGTCAGGAGCCCCCGCGTTAAAAAGTCCCTGAGGGGTAATAAATCCACACTGGCGGCCCGGCCCATATACTAACTGTTTGTTTACCTGCACATTGCGTCTGGCAGGGTTTTAGAACCAAGATACTTCAAAACAATCATTATGAAGCACACGATCAGGAACGTGTTAGGCGCTGGCCTCTTCATAGCAACCATAGCCTTCTCGCTGTCCGGCTGCTACGAAGGCCGGTACTATCACCATTATCATCACCATACCCGCGGCTGGTACGATAATCACCACCAGCCGCCGCCGCCTGGAGTCCGGTGGGACGTCGACGTCGATGTCCACTGATCCCGCTTACTCCCCGGCATCTTTTCGACCCGGAGATCTTCCGGGTCATTTTTTTATATCTTCGGTGCCAAAACTATCCATTTCTTCGGTGCGTCGACCATCCAGAAAGATCCTGCTTCCCCTGCTTTGCTCGTTTCTCATGCCGGGGATCAGCTTGCTCAACAACAACGTCTTTTCAGCCACCGTCGAGCCGCGGCGCGTCATCGGCTCGTGGTTGCTCGGATTCTTTTTCCTCCTGCTGCTCTGGGCCATCGACCAGTGGATCGCCGACCGCTTCAATGCCGCCAAACGTCCTGACTCACCGGCACCATCCTCGTCGAAAGCGGTCCCCCTCCGCCTGACCATCCAAATGGCCGTGAACCTTGTCCTTATCGTTCTCTTCATCCGCTCCTTCGACGCGCTCGATGGTCTTCGCATCAACCTTCATTCGACGCCCCTGCTCGGATTCATCAAACTCACCCTGGCCTCCCTCGTCATCCTCTCGGTCCAGGCGACGCTCGCTTCCCTCGCGGAAAAGGAAGATATTCTTCTCGCGAATGCGGAGCTGCAGAACGAGAACCTGCGCACCCGCTTCGAGGTGCTGAAACAACAGGTCAACCCGCATTTCCTCTTTAACGCCCTCAGCACCCTCCGGATCATGGTCCGGGAAAAAGACGACCGCGCCGAACCCTTTATCCTGAAACTCTCCGACCTCTACCGCCAGCTTCTGGGAAAGAACACGGGGCAAACCGTTTCGCTCACCGAAGAGCTCGAGTTCCTGCAATCCTATATTTATATGGTCCAGGCGCGTTTCGAGTCCCTGCTCCACATCGACATCGATATCCGGCCGGAGAGCCTTGACCGGAAGATCCCGGCCTTCAGCCTCCAGTTGCTGATCGAAAACTGCATTAAGCACAATATCATCTCCGCCGCCCGTCCCCTATATATCCGCATCTTTCAGCAACAAGAAGACCGCATCCTCATCGTCAACAACCTTCAGACCCGGCCATCGGCGGAAGAATCATCCGGGATCGGCCTCGACAACCTGCGCAAACGCTATGAGTTGCTCCAGGTCCGGGACGGCGTGACCATCCATAGATCCGACACCGAGTTTTCCGTCAACTTACAATTGCTGTAAATGAACATCCTGATCGTTGAAGACGAACCGCGCACCGCCCGCCTTCTCAAAGAATTCATCCTTGCACTGGACGAGGCCAACGCGGTACTCGACATCTGCGACAGCGTCGAAAGCACGGTCCAATTCCTGAAGACCAATACCCACCGCCTCGACCTCCTCTTCATGGACATCCAGCTCGCGGATGGAACCAGCTTCGATATCTTCCGGCAATTTCCCCTCCAAACCCCTGTCATTTTTTGCACGGCCTATGAAGACCACCTGCTCGAAGCCTTTAAATCCAACGGCATCGATTATATCCTGAAGCCGTTTCACGAGAAGGATATCGAACAGGCGTTCCGTAAACTCGACCAGATCCGCCAATCCCTCCTCCTCACGCCCAGCCTTCCCGTGCGGATAGAACACGCCTTCGCCAATCGCGCCCAATCCTCCTTCCTCGTCAAATTCCGGGAAAAAATGTACCCGGTCGCGGTCCGCGACATCGCGGCCGTTGCGCTCGAAAAGGAAGTGGTCTATCTCTATACCTTCAGCAAGGAAAAGCATGCCATCTACCGCCCGATCGACGACATCGAAGCCGCCCTGGACCCACTGACTTTCTTTAGGATAAACCGGCAGATGATCCTGAACCGGGAGGCCATCCTCGAAATGGAACCTTTCTTCAACCGCCGCGTGATCGTTACCCTCAAAGTCGCAACCCACGAACGGCCGCTGGTCAGCCGCCTCAAGGTCACTCCCTTTCTCGAATGGGTCGAAAAGGCCTAGCGCGCTGCACCAGGAGGCCTGGCGCGCTACGCCAGAAGGCTTGGCGCGCTACGCCCGGCTGCCAATGCCGCCATCCGGTCATTTCAACGCCCTATTTGTACAATTCAGGGCGAATCTTCCACCGAACGGCCCCGCCGCGACGACCTTTGTGTCAGCCTTAAGCATATACTTATGCGACAAACCTTATTGCTATTAGTCACCTCCCTGGCGATCACCCGCGTGCCCGCGCAAATCACGTTTCATTCCCTCACCGAAGTCTGGGCCGCTGCGCTAAAAGACAACCCGACCCAACAGGTCTACCGGCTAAAGACCGGCCAGTTGACGGCCGAGTACCGCGCCGCGGAATCCTACCTCTATCCCCAGGTCGGCGGCGCCTTCACCGGCCAGGACAACCTGAAACTCACCGTTACCCCCGTCCCCGGTGAACTCATCAACCAGCCTGGCAAGACGCTATATCTAAGTTTCAGCAAGCATTATGTCTACAATGCCGGCATCAACGCGACGGAGAACATCTTCAACTGGCAATCGGTCCTCCAGTCGAACATCGCGCACGAAAATATCGCCCTCAACAGCCTTCAGCAGCAGGCTTACGAGCAAAACCTGAAGGCTTCGAGCGCAGGGTATTATTTCTCCGCGCTCATTGCCGCCGCATCTCTTCGCGTCGCCGACCAGGACCTCCGGCTCGCGGACAGTATCCTGGCGACTATCCGTGGTCGCTATACGCAGGGTCTCGTGGACCTCGCGGCGGTCCACAGCGCGGAGATCAACGTCAACAACGTCCAACTCGACAGGATACAAAGCAGCCAGTTATACCAACAGGCTGTTCAGAACCTGAAAATCCTGACCGGCTGTACCGCGCGGCAATCCCTCACCCTTTCCGAGCAGCTCGCGATCGATAGCCCGTCCGACGACACGGCCGCCGCCATGCCGGCAACCACGTCGCCCCTCCCCGCAGCCACAACCCCCGGCGCCACGTCCCTCATCCCAGCCGCCCCCAACCCCGGGCCGAACCTGTTCCCCGGGCCGGACCGAAACCTCGACGTCTATTCCGCCAACACCCGGCTGGCCCAGCTCCAGACCAAATTGGCCAAAGCGGCCTCTTACCCCACGCTGTCGCTCAGCGGGTTTGTGGGTTCCCAGCAATTCAGGGACGATTTCGGGCTGACTTTCGGCGACAAAGCCTGGAATGACTACCGCTATCTCCAACTCAGCCTCAACGTGCCGATCTTCACGGGTTTCTATACCCGCAATAAGTATCGCAGCGCGCAGGCCCTCGCACGGGTCAACGCCGAACAATATCGCGCCGCGGTGGAACAAGGCAAGATCAACGACAGCCTCCTGATCACCACCTATGACAACTACCGCCTGCTTGCCGCCGCTTCCGGCCGCAATCTGCTCCTGTACCGGGAGAACGTGGAGCTGTCCCGGCAAAAATTCGAGGAGGGGCTGGTCAGTGTCGATACCTGGCAACGGACCTTCGAAGACTACCTGCATGCCGAAAACACGCATTTGAACAACCTTTCTCTGATGTACTCGGCCATGTCCTCGATCATTTCACGAAATCCCAACTGACAGTACAATGAAACTTATCCCATACCTCCTTTTGATCATCACGGTTGCCGGCTGCACCCAGCAAGAGGCGATCCGGCCCGAACACCGGAATATCGTCGACGCGGTGTTCGCAAGCGGGAACATCGAATCCAAAAGCCAATACCATATCACGGCTTATGCCGATGGCTATCTGGCGCAATCCTTCGTTTCCGAGGCCGACAGCGTTCGCAAAGGACAGCTCCTGTTCCGGATCTCCGACGACGTCCAACGAACGCAGGTCGAGAACGCCGCAACCAATTACCGGTATGCGCTCCGGAACGCATCCGTCCAAAGTCCCCGGATCCAGCAGCTCGAATCCCAGATCGCCCAGGCCAGGCAGAAAAAGGCCACCGATTCCCTCAATTTCCTCCGGTATCAGCGGCTGTTGCCTTCGCACGCGGTCGCCCGGGTCGATTACGACAATGCCCGCCTCGCCTACGATGCCTCGTCATCCAACCTGACCGTCCTGCAAAAGAACCTCGAAGACCTGCGCACCGACCTGGCGCAGAACACCGACAACACGCGGTCCCAATATCGCATCCAGCAGGAGAACAGCGCGTACTACCAGCTAACCAGCGAGGCGCCGGGCCGGATCCTCAACGTCTACAAGAAGAACGGCGATCTTATCCGTAAAGGCGATATCGTCGCGGAGCTCGGGACGGGCCGCCTGCTCGCCAAACTGGAGATCGCCGAGGAAGATATCCGACGGATCGCGCCGGGTCAACGCGTCCTGGTCTCCCTCAACACGGAGAAAGACCGGATCTACCGGGCAACCGTCACCAAGATCTATCCTGCGTTCGACACCGGCCAGCAAGCCTTTATCGCAGAGGCGGACTTCGACGACACGCCGCCTTCCCTGCGCGACGGCACACAGCTCCAGGCAAACATCGTCATTGGTCAAAAGGACCGCGCGCTGGTGATCCCCACCGCCTGCCTCCTCCCCGGCGATTCGGTGATCCTCTCTCCCTCCGGCGACCATCACGCGGTCACGACGGGAATCCGTACCCTCGAGTGGACGGAGATCCTCGGCGGCATCGACAGCAGTCAATCCCTCGAACCGGTTAAAACGATGAAGTAATGCGCCTGCCGATCAATACCCGCATCGCACAGGTCTACCTGTTCTCGAAACTCAAGCAGACCGTCATCGCTATCCTGGGTGTCACCTTCGGCATTTCGATGTATGTCTTCATGAACAGCTTCATGCGCGGAGTGAACGAAGCGCAGAACCGCCTTGCGTTCAGCACGCTCGCGCATGTCCATGTGTACAACGACCGGCCGCCGGACCGCAGCAACCTCGTCCGCCTGGCCTACCCGCCGGGAACGATCGCGAATATCCGCGATCCGAAGGTGATCAAGTACACGGAAGGCATCCGCAACTCGAAGGAGATCATACACTATATCCGGCAGCAACCGGAGGTAACGGCGATCGCGCCCGAGGTCAACGTCAACGTCTTTTTCAAGAACGTCGGCAACAAGATCAACGGCACGCTCTCGGGCGTAAACGTCGCCGCGGAGGACCGGCTTTTCGGCAGCGCAGCCATGATGACCGTGGGGAATTGGAAGGAATTAGCCCGGCGGCCCGATGGCATTATCCTGGGCGCCGAACTCGGCGAAAACCTGAGCATAAGCGTTGGCGACAACCTGAATATCCTGACGTCCGACGGCGTCTCGCGTACCTACAAGGTCATCGGCATGCTGCGAACCAATCTCGCCTCGGTCGACAGGACCAAGGCCTATGTCTCGATCGGCGCCGCGCGCCAGCTGCTTGCCCGAAACCAGGACTATGTTACGGACATCCAGGTCCAGATCAAAGATTTCGAGGAAGCGAGGCCGCTGGCTTATCGCATGGCCGCGGTCATTCCCTACAAAGTGGAATCCTGGCAGATGGCCAATGCGCAGTTGGAAGCCGGTTCCAACCTCCGCGACGTGATCGCGCTGGCCACCTCCCTGACGATCCTTATCGTCGCCGGATTCGGCATTTACAACATCATGAACATGATGATCAACGAGAAGATCCGCGAAATCGCGATCTTGAAAGCCATGGGGTTCGCGGGACTGGATATCCGCCGCATTTTCCTGACGCAGGGCACGGTCATCGGCGTCATCGGCGGCATCTTCGGGATGGGCCTGGGTTGGGCCGTCTCCGCCGCAGTCAACAGCGTGCCTTTCAATGTCGCAGGGCTGGCCACCCTTCCGATGTCCTATGACCCGACCGACTATAGCCTTGCGTTCTTCTTTGGCCTCATCACAACATTCATCGCGGGGTACATGCCGGCCCGGAAGGCCAGCCGCATCGACCCTGTCACTATCATAAGAGGATAACATGCCCGCACCCGACCTACCCATCCTGACCGCAAGCCACCTCGTCAAATACTTTTACGAGCCCGAAAAATTTCAGGTGCTGCGCGACGTGACTTTCGAGGTGAAAAAGGGAGAGTTCCTTGCGCTGGTCGGTAAATCCGGCAGCGGCAAGTCCACGCTGTTGTACGTGCTTTCCACGATGGACACCGATTACGAGGGACGGCTTCAGATTGCCGGCACCGAGGTGACGGGCCGCAGCCAGAACGAGCTGTCCGCTTTTCGCAATGACCATATCGGATTCGTCTTCCAATTCCACTACCTCCTCCCCGAATTCAGCGTGCTCGAGAACGTCATGATCCCCGCGCTCAAACGAAAGCGACTTTCCCGGGCCGAGATCGAAGAAAAAGCTTACGGCCACCTCGACCTGCTCGGCCTGCGCGACCAGGCGAAGAAGCGGGCCAGCCAGCTTTCCGGCGGCCAGCAACAACGCGTCGCCATCGCCCGCGCCCTCATTAACGATCCCTCGATCATTATGGGCGACGAACCGACCGGCAACCTCGATTCCATCAACAGCCGCATCGTGTTCGATATCTTCCGGGACCTGGCCGCCGCGGGCCGCCAGACGATCATCGCCGTCACCCACGACGAAGATTTCGCCGCGAACTGCGACCGCGTCCTCGAACTCAGCGACGGCCGCCTGATAAAATGAATTAACAATTTATTATTCCGTCCGGCGCCGGCCCCCTGCAACGATGCGGTGCCTTTCATTGTCTGACACGCCGTAAAGCCCCCCGATCGCATGAAAATGGGACTAAAACTAGTTGCCTTATCGACCATTTGCCTGTTGTTCTCGATAGCCTGCCGTAAACAGGGCGATAACGCCGACAGCAATTGCATTTCAGCGGTAACGACAACAGCGGCGGCGAGGGCGGACCAAACCGATTCGGCCCAGACCGCGGTGATCGACGCCCTCTTTGCGCGCAACAACCTCCCCACCGGGGGCCTGCAGTTTTTCTCTATCGACAGCAACAGCTATCAGCCGCCAGGATATAACGGCAATGTGGACCAGGCCGTCGTCATTGCCTATCTGTGGGTGAATGACCTGCCGGTGTTCGTGTACAACGACTACTTCGTATTCTATAATGGTGTGCTCCAACCCGATGCGATCGTATGGACCGGTGCGCTGCCGCCGCCGGATCCGGACTTCCGCCTTACCCTGGACCGCTTGCGGGTGATCTACAATAATAATTTTGAAAAAGTAACGATCAGCGGGGGGCCGTCAAACGTTTCCAGCCCCAGGCACCCGCCCGCCAGTTTCGGCGACTCCTGTGTGACCGCCCAAGCCGGGTACCTGGACGCCAACCATTTCTTTCCCGCCATACCGGCCGGCACGCGACTGGTGAAAGGGTGGAAGCTCACACCGGTGGGGCTCACCTCACCGATGGTTTTTGTGGACGACAGCACCGGATCCGCCTGGCCCGTATCTGTCGCCATGCCCTAGGTCTTCCTGAGCAGCACGACCGACCCGTAAGCCGGGATCGTAACGGAACCGGAATAGGTCGATCCGGCCGCATCCTGATAGGTTCCGTTCAGCGGCAGCGACATGGAGGATTTCGACGCGTTGTACTGGAAAATATAGTTATTGTCGGGGTTATTCGCCGTCACATTCGCCCGATACAAACTGATATTGCTGATCACCATTGCGTTCACATTGGCGTTATTCTGAAATACCAGCAAGCAGGGCGAAAAGCTTTTGGTGGCCTGCCAGACGACCTGGACGTTGCTGATAGGCGCGACCGTCGGGACACTGACAACCGGGGTTACGGCCGGCCAGGGTGAACCGCTCTCCTCCATAAAATTCATCATGACGTGCGAATTGTCGGGCGAGGTCATGGTATAGTTGAGGACGTAGTACGCGCCCGCTGTAACCGACCCGATGCCCGCGGACGTGATCACGCGGGTGCCTGCGGCCGCGTTCAGGAAGGGCGTACTGATATTCCCCTTCGTGTACATATTGCTGCCGATATACGAATTAACCGTGTAGGGCGAAAATTTTATGGGAAGGAGGTTCGAATAACCCTGGTCCTCGTGGTAAGTGGATTGCCAGCTGCCGAACGTCCCCTTGCCGAAGAAATCGCTCATCGCCATCAGCCAGAAATAGCTTCCGCTGGCAATTTGCGCAAAGTGGTTGTTGTGTTGATAATCGAATGAAGTGAGCTGGCTGACGGACGCAATGGAACTGAGTTCCATGATGTATTGGGTGTCGAGCTTCGACACACAATAATTGCCGGAGACGTCGTTCCCGTTAAAAGTGCCCGTCGACAACGCGTGCCTGATCACCAGTTGGCCGATACAATCGAACAAGGTGTTGTTCTGGATCGCGCAGTTGCGGACATCCTGGAAAAAGACACCCGCGGTACAGTGGGCAACGGTATTCCCTATGACCTTACATTGGGTCGTGTTCTCATCGAGATAGATACCATGCGCGATGCCGGCCACGCTGCTATCCGTTCCCCCGGGCGCCGACACGCCGTTGATCACGATATTATTCGAGATCGTGCCGGTATTGTGGCTTTGCGTATCGTTCTGGTTCCCGTTCCAGGTGTAAATGCCGCCGCCATCGTCCTTCACGAAACAAAAATAATTCACGAAGTTATTGGAGATCGTGTTGCTGTTACCCTGAAACGAAATGCCGGAATAGCCGGTAGTATCGATCGAGTTGTACAGGACATAATTGTTATTGCCGACCAGGTAAATGCCCATCCCGGAGTTTACCGGCAGGGTCATCCCGGGAAAAGCCGCCGTCCTGCTAATCTTGCAGTTCTGGATAGTGGAGTTGTTGCAATAGGCCATGAACCCGTTATTGTTCGTATGCCGGATCGTCACGTTATTAATGTTCAGGTTGTTGCACGTTGTGATCTGGAACGCATCCTGCCCGGAGAACGTGACCGAACAATTCTGGATCGTAACGAAGTTGGAGCGGAACATCGCGATGGTGGCCTTGTTGGACCCCTGAAACGCGATGCCGTTGACCGTCACATACTGCACGCTGTTAAAATTCAGCAGCGTGTCGATATACGCAACCTGCACTTTCATCGTGGAAGGATTGGACGTTGCATAGATCTGGACCACCTTATTCGACGGATTATAGTACCATTCACCGGGTGCGTCCAGGGTTCCCGCATTGCCCTGTATAAAATAACCGAATTTATTTCCCGGTGTAAAGGCCGTCTGGGAGTGATAGGTGATGGTGTTTCCGCTTTGGGAGGAGATCGTGTCGTTCTCGATCACCCAGCGGTTCTTACGAACCACGACCTTCGATCCTGTCCAGTTGTGGCCCGAGGTTCCGATATGAGGGTCGGTGATGCTGACCGTACCGTTATAGGATTGGATTTGCGCATATCCGGCGTCCGCATTCGACCAGGAATTCGGCCAGCGGCCCATCGGCTGCGAGCTGTCCCCCACCGTGACCATGTTCACACCCAGGCGGCAGTTCGAACAGGTCGTGTACCAGTTGTTGCCCCCCAGGCTAGTCCAGCCCGAAACGGCATTGAACCCGCTGACCACGGGCGCATACCCCGACCCATAGGTAGTGACGACGATCGGCCTGCCGGAGGCCCCGCCTTTCCAGATGTTCAATTCACCGGTGAACACACTGCCGCACTGGAGCTTCACCGTATCACCCGCGTTGAGGCTTCCCCAGAAACTGGTCACCTTACCGATCGTCCGCCACGGCGTGGCGGGATTTTGTGCCTGCGTGGGGCTGTAGGAGTCACTTCCGCTGGTGGAGGATACGTAGTAAGTAGCAGCGTTGGCGGAGATCCCAACGCAAAGCAGTAGGGTAATTGCGATAATTGGATTTTGCACTTTCACAGACGCTTTTTGAAGTGAAATCCAAGCCAAAATTTTGCCAAGTTTGCCGCAATTTTAAAAATTACGTAGTTTCCGCAATCCGATGTTGCGGTAACTCCCATCCCGCTTGCGATTCGCGCGAAACCTTAATCTTCCTTTAATCCATCGCCCGCCTCGCCCGCCGAAGCCCTGCGAAGGCGGGCCTCGCCCCCGACGCCTTCCGAATCCGAACTTCGCCCGCCGAAGCCCTGCGAAGGCGAATCACCTGACCCCCGCCGGCCGCGAGCCTTAATTCGACGCTGTCGGCCGGCACGATCCTGCGGGTCTCTTCAACCAAATGATTCGGGCTCACGCCCGCGTCTGGCGCGTCACTATACAGGGTGGCCGTGTACGTTCCCGCCGGCAGCCAATTCATCGGCAGCTCCACATTGCGCGCAACCCCGTTATTGATCGTCCCGACCCACCACTCGTCGCCCTTTCGCCGGGCAATCGTCACCCGTTCCCCGGGTATCGCAACGGGCACCTTCGTCTCGTCCCAGGTGGTCGGCACCGCCCGCAAAAAATCCCATCCCGGCTGACCCCCGCCGCCATTCGCCCTGCTCCCCGCCTCCCCACCACGTGCCTTTCCGTCTCCATCCGCCCTGCTCCCCGCCTCCCCACCACGTGCCTTTCCGTCTCCATCCGCTCCGCTGCCCGCCGCCGCATCGCCCCCCTCATACGCCTGGGGGTCGTCGCAGACCATCCCCAGATAACTTTCCAACACGACATACATCGCGAGCATATGACAACGGGTCCCCAACACGAAGGGCCGGACAAAATGAGCGAGGTACCCCGCGGGGGTCACGGCCCGGAAGCCACCGAGGTGATAGTCCGTCGGTCCGGCGAGCAACCGCGTAAATACCACATTCAAATCGTCATCCGGGGTGATCGGCACGCCCCATTTGTCGTTTTCATAGTTGAGGGTCCCTTCGCGGGTAAGCTCGTTGGGGTAGGTCCTGCTTAATCCGGTCGGTTTGTAAGCGCCGTGGAACTGGATGTGCAGGTGATGCGCCGCCGCCTTCTGCAGGATCTCGGTTTGAATATTCACCATTTCCTGGTCGTCGCGGTTTAGAAAATCCACCATCATCCCGCTGAGACCCCAGCGCTCAAACACTCCAAAAGCGCTATCCAGCCTCGGATACAACGCACGCCAGTGCACCCACACACGAACGCCCACCCCCTTGCTGTGCGCATAATCGCAGATCCGCTTCATGTCCAGGCCGGGGATCGGTTGCGTCACATCCGTATGCGGACCGGCGTCGTAGCTGACCCCGTCATTCTTGTACCAGGCGATCCCACCATATCCGATAACGGTATGATAATCAATATGATTTCTTGCGCAAAAGTCGATATAATACTGGTTGGTCTCAAAGTTGATCCCCGGTTGGAATCCGGTATCGGCGACGACGTCGCCGTTCCACCAGTGAAAATCTGTCTTGCCGGGTTTGATCCAGTTGGGGTCCTTGATGGCACAGGGGTCGTTGAGGTCGGTCAGGATGTTTGATTCCAGAAGGGCCCCGGCCCGTTTGCCGATCAATAACACCCGCCAGGGCGAGGAATGCGGCAGGGTAGCCCTGACCCTGATGGCGGTCATTCGGCCCGATTCCAGATCTGCTGCTGTGCCGGGCTCTTGATCAACCCCGGCCCCCGCGCCGGCGTCGCCATTTGACGGCACGGGCCCTCCGGGCTGGCCGGGCAGGGGTGAGAGTTCGCTCTTCAGCAAGTCCCCGTGTTTGATCAAATACATGCCCGCGTAGTCGAGCAGCCGGGCTTCCGTGATGGCGGCATAGATATGACCTTGCTTGCTCCTGTCGCCTTCGGTGAGACCACCGCCACCCCTTGCGCCACCGCCGTCGAAATCGAGAAAGATCGGCATATCCATTAAGGTGTCCGCCCGCAACTCCCCGAACCGCTGCTTCGCATAAAGACCCTCGTGCGATGTCGTGAAACCTTCCCGGAAGGACGCCAGTACGAGCGGGTTCCCCATAACCCGGAAACTGGACTCCTCGTCGGTGAGCTCAAACGATGACCAGCCGGCCTGCCGGGGGATCGTCCACCTGAACGCCAGCCCGTCATTGAATACCCTAACTTCGAAATCGATCCTCCGCCCCTTCGCGTAGCCACCCTCCGTCGCCTTGCCGCCTTTCGCCGCCGCGCCGCGGGCAACCCGCTCGATCAATGGGATGACCGCCTGCCGGTACCGGTCATGAACCGCACTTGTTTTTCCCACCACCAGCGTATAGTCATCGGCTCCCTCGCTCAGTGCCGCGTGGCCAATCGCGAGCCCGCGCCCAAATACGTCGGAGCCGGCGAATCCCAGGGCCAGCGGCGAATGTGCTACCAGTTGTACGCCGTCAAAATAAACATCGTATTCCGGCAGCCCATGCCCGGCAACCCGGAAAACAAACCGCACCGCGCCGTCCGGCGAACTAACGACGATCGGGCTTGCCGAGGCGCCACCCGTCGCCAAGAAAAAAAACGCCAGCAATCCCCACCTCATAGGAGCCAATTTTCACTAAAGGTAAGGGGCAAGGGAATTGCATGCCCTCCTTAAAAACACCCGCTATGAAATATTCTCTTCTCTTCCTTGCCCTCGCTTGTTGTCTAAACGTCCATGCCCAGGATACGGCGCGTCAGGAAAGACCGTCGGACAGCGTGCACCACATGAGAACTCCTGACAGCGCCCATGTCCACGACTCGAAACCCTGGGACTATATCATGATGAAGCACGGCCAGTTGATCGAAGTAACGAAGGGTGTCAAGACGCCGGTGACATTCGACGTCGTCCTCGTCAATGAATCGACCATCCACCCTGACGGCACCATCAATGATTCCAACGGAAAGACGAAACATTTGAAAGAAGGAAAATATATCACGATGGACGGGCGCATCCGCAACCTCAGGAGGCTCCCCGAAGGCCTCCCGCCGCAATAGCGTGCCAATCAGGCCTCCCGCCGCAATAGCCTGCCGCTCAGCCCTCCCTGCGGAGCACTTCCAGCGGCGGCCTGTTCAACACCCCGCGGACATTGTACAGGCCGATGAGCACCGTCAGCGCGCTGACCCCCGCAAACAAGCCCCCCGCTACCCACCAATCGGGGATAAAGACCAACTCGAAGGCCAATTTCGCCAGCACCAGCGTGAACGCCAGCGATAGTCCGATCCCGACAACCGAGGCCAGGCCGCCGAGAAAGAAATACTCGAGCATGGTGATGACCAGCACCTGTCGCCGACTGGCGCCCAGGGTGCGCAGCAAGACGCTTTCCTGAATGCGTTGGAACTTGCTCACGAGCACACTCGCGACCAGCACGATCACACCGGTGAGCATACTAAAGCCAGCCATGAACCGGATCACCGACCCGATCTTTCCAAGGATGTCTCGCAACACGCCCAGCACCACGACCAGGTCCACCACCGAGACGCCGGGAAATCGTTGCACGACCGCCCGCTGGAAATGGGCGGAAACCTCGGGCGTCGGCGCCTCCAGCATCATGACACGGAATTGCGGCGCCTGTTCCAGCACGCCGGACGGAAAGACCATCGGGAGCCGCATGCCCAGGCCGCCCGCGATATGGCGGAAGCTGCCCACTACCGTTCGGACCGGCAAGCCCTGCACGTCGAACCCCACCGTGTCACCGAGCTGCACGCCAAGCTGCTTTGCCAGGTCTTCATCCCAGGAGACATATATGACATCGCGCGGCGAATGCACCGGCGGCCCCAGCTTTCCGGCAACCAGCTTCTCCGTTTTCGTCAATGTATCCCGGTAGCTGAGCCGCATTTCTCCCCCGATCCCCCGCCGCACTCCTCGCCCAACCCGCGTCTCCGGCGGCGCCTCCCCCCTTTCCCTATTCGCCTGCGCCGCTGCACCGCCTCCCCGATCTCCCCGCGGCGCCTCACCTCTTTCCTGTCCGGCCGCCGCGCTGTCTCCATCGCTCGTCCTTCCATTGATCGACGCGATCCTTGCCGTCACGACCGGGACATCCTGTACCAGCGGCGCCTTCATCTCTTCCGCCAGCTTCCGGACGCCCGCTACTTTCGAGGGCTGCACGTCAAACAATAACATATTGCCCTGCCCCGTGCCCGCGGAAATTCGCACGCGGTCAAGCAAGAGTTCATGCACAAAATAAAGCGTGCCGAGAAACGTCGTCCCCAGGCCGATCGTCACTACAAGGATCAGGGTTTGATTGTTCGGGCGGTACAGATTGGCAAAGCCCTGCCGCCACAGGTAGCCCCACCGCTGCGGAAAGAACCGCCGGACCGCGGCCATCAGTAATCGCGCAGCGCCCGCAAGCAGGAGGAATGCCGCCAGGATCGATACGGTAAAGATGAGCGCCTTGCTGAGTTTTCCCATCCGCACATAACTGAACCAGGCAATAAAGCAAAAGACTCCCGCATACACGGCCGCCTTCCATCCATCCCAACCGGACGCCACGGTTTCCACCGATAGCCGAAGCGTATTCAAAGGAGAGACCTTGCGCACGGTTAGCAAGGGGAGCAGCGCAAACAACAGGGCGATCACCATTCCTGTCCCCACTCCTTCGCCGATCGCCGGCCAGGACAGCCGAAAATGCGCCTCCACCGGCAAAATATCCTTGAAGACCAGCGGCAGGATCTGTTGCACCAGCACGCCCAGCGCCGCCCCGAGCAGCGAGCCGATCAGCCCGATGCCGGTTACCTGGATCAGGTAAATGAGAAAAGCCTGGCGCGCTTTCAACCCGAGGCACCGCAACACCGCGACTCCCGCGATCTTTTCCCGGATATAGATATTCACTGAGCTGGCAACGCCGATACAGCCCAGCAGTAGAGCAATAAAACTTATCAATGTCAGGAACTGCGACAGGTCGTCAAAGACCCGCGTCATCCGCTTCTTCCGCATCTCGACGGTCTCATACCGCACATGGGCCGAATCCAGCGCCGGTCCCAGCGTGGTCATCAGTTTGGGCACATCGGTTGCCGGGCCGAACTGATAGTACACCTCGGTGCCGATCTCGCTCCCCCGCTTCTCCAGTCCCGCCGAATCGACATAGCGCAGGGGAATATAGACCGGCGCAGCCACCGTCAACGACACCTGGTTTCGGCCCGGCATTTTGATCAGGGCGCCCGCGATGGTAAAATAGAGCGTGCCCACGCGAACGGAATCGCCGACCCGCGCGCCGAATTCCAACATCAATGTTTGATCGACGAGCGCCTCCCGTTTACCGCGGAACTCCGTCGCCGCGGAGGCCGGCCTGGTCTCGATCCTCCCATAGTAGGGATAGTCCCCTTGCAGCCCAATCAGTTGAACCAGCCGGCTTGACTGGCTCCTGGGGAAATACACCATCGAGGCCATGGTCTCGTCTTCGGAGCGGCGGGCCTGCGCAAGTACCTTGATGGCGGCGACGCTGTCCGGTAGCCGGTGCCGCCCCCGGATCACCAGGTCCGCACCCACCAGTTCCTTCGCCTGGTCGTCGATGTCGTCACGCAAATTATTGCCAAAGGAAAGCGTCGCGACGAGCGCGGCAATCCCCAGCACGACAGAAGAAATGAACAGGAGCAGTCGGCCGCGGTTGCGGCGGCTGTCGCGCCAGGCCATCGTCAATAGCCAGCCTCGCCGGGGTCCGTTGTGTCCGTCTCGCCGAAGTCCGTTGTTATTTTCCATCCCTGCCGGCCTCCCCGCCTGCGGGCTGGTTGCCCCCGCCGATCTTTCCCGACATGCCGGCCTCCCCGCCGCCCACCGCATTATCGCTCACCACACGGCCGCCTGCCAGCCGGATGATCCGTCGCGTCCCCGCGGCCAGCTCAAGATTGTGCGTCACGATCACCAGCGTGGTCCCCGCCTCGCGGTTGAGCTCGAACAGCAACTGCACGATCCGCTCGCTCGTCTCGGCATCGAGATTCCCTGTGGGCTCGTCCGCGAACAGGATCCGGGGCTGCCCCGCGAAAGCCCGCGCCAGCGAGACGCGCTGCTGCTCGCCGCCCGACAACTGCGCCGGGTAATGATGCAGCCTGTCCCCCAACCCCACTTTGTCCATCAGGGCCTTCGCCCTTTCCCGCACCCGCTTTTCCCCGCGCAGCTCCATGGGCACCATCACATTCTCGATCGCGGTCAGGGTCGGCAAAAGCTGAAAGTTCTGGAATATGAACCCGATATAACGGTTACGGACAACCGCGCGTTCGTCCTCGTCGAGGTCGTCCAGCAGGATCCCGTTCAACTCCACCGATCCCGAACTTGCCCGGTCGAGACCCGCACTGAGCCCCAGGAGCGTCGTCTTCCCGCTTCCCGAAGGTCCGACGATCGCCACCGTTTCACCCGCGCCGACGGAAAAGCTGACGTTCTCCAGTACATGGAGGCTGCGTCCGGCTGCCTGATATGTCTTGCTGATCCGGCTGACCTTGAGTATCGTTTCTGAACTCATATGTAATTGTCTATGTATGTATCGAACGGGCGGCCCGGCTGACGTACCTTTGCTTTACACATCCGCCAACTTTATGTTGCCACTTCGTCATGCCATTTGCCCGGTCATCCTATTGCTGGCCGCCTGCCACAACAATCGCTCCGTCACCACCATCACGCCCGGGGATAGCCTCTCCTCCGCGCCCGCCGCCGCAGCCTCGCATTCCGTGGATAACACCCACACGACCGGCGCGCGCGACACTACAAAAACGATACTTTTTTTTGGCAATAGTCTCACCGCGGGCTATGGACTCGAACCCGGTCAGTCCTTTCCCGCCCTTATCGGCCACCGTCTCGATTCCCTTCACCTGCCCTACACCAGCATCAATGCGGGTCTGAGTGGTGAGACCAGCGCGGGCGGTTTGACCCGGGTCGGCTGGATCCTCCGGCAACACGTCGACATCTTCGTCCTGGAACTGGGCGCCAACGACGGGCTCCGCGGCATTCCGCTGAACAGCACCCGCGACAACCTTCAGGCGATCGTCGACACGGTTCACAACAGGTACCCCTCTGCAAAGATCGTCCTCGCCGGCATGCAGATCCCGCCAAACCTCGGCGCTACTTATACTACAGCCTTTCGGAACCTGTTCCCCGCATTGGCCAGAAAGAATAACCTTACCCTCATCCCCTTCCTCCTGGCAGGCGTGGGCGGCGTCCCCGCGCTCAACCAGCCGGATGGCATCCACCCCAATATTCGCGGGGAAAAGATCGTCGCCGAAACGGTCTGGAACAGCCTCAAGCCGCTGCTCTGACCTCCCCAACAGCCCCCGGGCCCGCTGCTCTGACCGCCGCCATCGCCCCCGGGTCCCCTGCTCCGACCGCCGCCCACAACCTCCCGGGCCCCCCAGGCCCGCTGCGAAGATGCCCTTAGTTCTCAAATGTCCCTGCATAGACCAATGTCATCTTATCCGGCTGCACGTATTTGCGCAGCACCGCATTCACCTGATCGACCGTGAGCGCCTTCGCCTTCGATTCATAATCGGCATCGAAGAGGAGGTCCTTTCCCTCTTCCAGATAGGTCGCCTGGTGAGCGGCCAGGTACTGGTCAAGCCCGAGGAGCGTCTTTCTCGTCGACAGCCAGGAACCCACCGCCTTCTGCAATTCATCGGCCGAGAATCCTTCCTTCAGGGCTTTGTTGATCTCATCTTTAAGGGCGCTGTCGAGGCGGTTCCTGTACATGGGGTTGAAAATGGCGTAGACTCCCCACAGACCGACCGGGTTTTTGTAACTGGCTTGTACGAAACTCCCCGCGCCGTAGCTCATCCCCTCGTTTTCCCGCAGGCGTTTGGCGATCCGGGAGCCGATGAACGCGCCGCCACCCAACATCTCATTGGCGATCTCCAGCGCGACATAGTCCGGATCGGATTCCTTCAATCTTACATTGATCCCGCCGTACAGGGTGGCGTTCTTCTTATCCGGGATCTGGACGGATTGCGTCCCGCCCGGAACTTCGAAATATCGCGATTCGAGCCGCGCATAAGGCTTTCTGCTTTTCCACGATCCCAGCCGCCGGTCCAGGAAAGCCGTGATCGAATCCCTGTCGATATCGCCGACGAAGGACGCATATCCGTGATCCGCGCCGTAGAAATCGGAATAGAAGACTTTTACATCTCCCACGTTCGCGGCCTTGAGATCGGCCGACTCGTCATCCGGCGACTCGGTATACATGGGATGGCCCTTCGGGTACGGATTCATTCTTTGCGAAAACGCAACGCCCGCGACAACCTGGGGATTACTTCGGTTCGCATCGATCTCCGCCTGCTGGTCGATCACCAGCTTGTTGAATTCCTTTGGATCGAAGACGGGATGCAGGAGGATGTCCGCCAGCAGATCCAGCGTCGCCATACAATTTTCCTTGTCGGTCACCAGCCGGACGTTGACGCTCGAGCCGCCGGCGCCCGACTGGATGCTGATGGACGACTTGAGCTTGTTCAGCTGGTCGTTGATATCCTTTTTCGTCCTGGTCGTCGTGCCCGTTTTCAACATGGCCGCGGTGAGATCCGGCAGGCTGTTCTTTCCCGAGAGGCTTTGCTCATCGCCGATCTTGAAGATGAAGTTGGCCATGATCTTGTCGCCTTTGACGGGCTTCTTCAGGAGCGCGTAGTGAAGGCCGGCTGGCGTCTGACCGTAGACGGTGTTCTTTTTGATGTTTGGGATCGTGGCGTCGAAAGTTGCCGTTCGGCCTGCCGCCGCGACGGCTACGGCCCTGCCTTTGTATCCTTTCACCAGCGCCGCTATATCCGGCCGATCGGGCACGAGCACGCGGTCAGCCGCCTTGTCCGGAATAAAGACCCCGACCGTCAGGTTGCTGTTGTGATAATATTTGTGCAGGACGGCTTGCACGTCGGCGAGCGTGAGCTGATCGACCCGGTCGCGATAGAGATACCACAACCGCCAGTCTCCCGCGCCAATGATGTCCGCCAGCCTGATGGAGAAGCCCAGCGTGTTGTTTTGAAGATCGGATACCTGCTTCTTGAGCGCGTCCTTCGCCCGGTCGACGTCCTCCTGCGTGACCGTGAGCGTCGATAACCTGTCGGCCGCCGCCAGGAATGCCGACTTGGCGCTATCGAGGCTCTTGTCCCTGGGAACGTTCAAGGCGAAGTAAGTAAAGCCGGGATCATAGGATGTCAGGCTGAACCCTTCGATCCTGGTGGCCAGTTTGGTGTCGACCAGTTGCTTGTAGAAAAAGC